>Ga0307507_10000393_pt1 | contig 90686 bp, 23 predicted proteins | sample 7_EM_MG_FD_207223 | JGI IMG/M metagenome (GOLD analysis project Ga0307507, IMG submission 207223) | Populus trichocarpa ectomycorrhiza microbial communities from riparian zone in the Pacific Northwest, United States - 7_EM | ecosystem: Host-associated > Plants > Roots > Unclassified | place...
TTAGGTATAGGGCGTATACTATTTCTCCTAGAGCTATATCTTCTAGGATATCTTTTAAGCTTATTAGTAAAATACGCCCTTCCAATTCTTTATTATTCCACTATTTAAAGGCTCCTATCTTAAAGCATATCTTAGGATCTGCTTCTATAAGCTAAGGATATCTAAGAATAAGGTTATAGCCTACAAAGTCAGCCGCCTAGAAGGGTTGCGGGCTAATTACCTTAGTACAGTTATACATATTAGCTACTAACACTATAAGCTTATAGGTACTATATAGTTTAATCTAATACTTATTTAGAAACCCTATAATAGGTTTCTACTACTTTAGTAATAGGATAAGCTTATACTCTTTTACTAAATTATATTATATAAGATTGATTTCGGCGCCGCTGTTATATAGTGCTTGGAACTAACATACCTCGCCTATAGGGAGTACTATTTCTAGCTTAATAGCAATACGGAGAGTCTCTCCTTCTATATCTTGCCCTAGTTGCAGCTGGGAAAGGTCTGCGACTAGGGCTTTTCTTTTTTTAGATTATTAGTGCGGTTATTACCCTACTTATTTTTCTAATTAAGTTTACCTCCGGAGAAGTTTTCTCTTAACTTTTTAGAGTGTTTCTATAAGGGTGCCGGACGGGTGTTAGGTTAGCCCTAGGAGTCTTTCCTATTACTTAAGGTCCCTAACTTTAACCCTTCTAGATTTCTCTTTAAGAACGGCTTCTTTAAAGTTTAGGTCTGCCCTATATTACTACTAGAGTGCCTGCGTTTCTGGTTACCCCCTAGCTTCTTGCTAAAAGAGGTCTGGTTCCTTACTACATCCTTAGCATTTAGAACCGCTTATTCAAAATCCGTATATATAGTAATCCGCAATAGGGCTCTTACGCGCTTAATTTTGTTACGAATTACTAGCTTAATTCTAGCCTAGATAAATCCGATTTTCTCCTTCTTATAGATGCTACCGTCCTCGTTTTTAAAGGGCTCTAGATTTATTAGTTAAGTACAAGTTTCTATAAAGGTTATAAACTAGTGGAAATTATGGCGGTTAAGCTATATCCCATTCCAGAATAGTTCTGCGTAATTATATTATATAATATACAGATCTTAAGTCCACTTCTTTAGAAAGGGTTGCAGCTGCGGCTATATAGTAATTTGCTTTTTATTAAGCTAATTTAGTGCGATCTAGTTTAGGGATTAATCTTTAATCTTACTAATAATCTAATGGGTACGCTCTTTAGTATTATCTTATATTATTAGCATCTTAAAGAAGTTATCTATTTTATGAACCCAATTGTCTAACTATTAGGCGTTAGGTCTTTAGCGAAGTTCTAGACTACTAGAGGCCTTGGCTAGTTAGTCTATATCCTTTTTCCATTTACTATATAGATACCTCTCTAAGTCTTCCACACCTCCTTAGGTAGGTACTAGGTATCCCCTAAGAGGCCCTTGGCCTTAGCTAGGTTATAAAAGATTTTATCTAGCTTAGATTAAGCTCTACTAGATCTAGACCTACCCCTAAAGGTTTCTAATATATTTATTAGTGGCTTCTTTCTATATAGCTTCTAAGAGCCTTACGGCAGCTTCCTAATATCCTCCTTAAAGAAAATTAGTGTAGGGCTCTTAACTTTCCAACCTTGGGCCTAGGGAAGCTCCGGCTATAGAGGTAGTATTAGTACTAGTAGCTAATGCGGGTTTCCCTACAAGGCTTAAGTCTTAAGTTAGTGGTTGGGTTAGATTACCTAAAGGGGTAGGCCCGCTTAGCTCGTGAGCAGTCTATATACCGCCACTATGCCAATTATAGGCCGGTGGTCTTCCGGGAGGGTTCCAGTTAGGTCCCTAATTAGGCGCGTTAGTGTATTTCTCTGGCATTTCTAGTTTAGGGGAAGATTTTAGGGTTATGTCTGGCGCTTAATCTTCCAATTAGCCTAAGTGGGGCTGGAGGGGTTTTGCCTGCTTTCTAGTAGTATTGCAACTGTTGTAGAGGGTGTCTGCGTTTTCCTTAACGTTGCCGGTAACTATAGGTATACAAGAGTCTTTAAGCTCTTGGTACATCTAGGTGTTGGGGCTTATTCGGCCGTCTTGCCTAGAGGTTTATATTGTCGCAATCTCTTGCTATTAGAGGGACCTTCCTGCCTTAGCGCGATGGCTGTCTATAAGGTATTTATAGAGTTTCTATTTAGGTTGTTACAAGATTTTAAGGGAGGATAGTAGATATAAATAAAAGATGTAAATAAATAATCTGGTCCTTAAAGCCAGCTGCCCTTCCAGATAAAGTAGGAAGGATTTAAATATAAGGGGACTTTATAGATAGGGGGCTATAAGAACATGATTATGGAATAGGATAGATTAGTAAGAGAGACAAATCCTTAAAGAGGTAAGGCCTCTAGGATCGTGGAAACTATATACTATAGGCACGTGCCTCCGGCACGTGACCGGCGACCATCTAAGGGGCGTCTGGAGGTTGTCCTAAAGGCAACCTAAGGTGTCCGCAATAATATCCCTTATACTAGGTAGGCTGTGTAGAAGTTATTAAGGTAGTTAAAGAGTATATTATTTATATACCGTTGGTATATAGCCGGTCCGTTAATTAGTCTAAAAGGTAGTACTTTGTATTTATATAATCTGTAGCGGGTCCAAAATAGAGTAAGATTTTTAGATTTAGGGTCTATCCTAATCTAGTAAAAGGCCTAGCGGATATTAAGCTTTATAAAGATCTTAGCCTTACTTATACAGGCTAGTATTTCTTTAAGTAAGGGCAGCGGATATTAGTCTTTGTAGGTTATATAATTTAGTTTATAGTAGTTAATATAGAAACAGAGTCCGCTGTTAGGCTTTTTTGTAAAGAGAATGGGTAAGGTAAAGGGGACTTAGCTAGGCTTAATAAAGCCCTTATTAAGGTTGTTACTAAGGTACTACTTAATAGCCTATAGCTCGTTAGTAGATTGCTAGCGGAGGAGGCTATAGTTAAAGGTGTTTTCTTTATCTGGCTTAATCTTAATCTTGTAGTTATATGGTCGGTAAGGCGGGAGTATATTAGATACTGCCTTAAAGAATACGTCCTTAAATTCCTAGTATTAGCGGAGTAGTTTCTGTTCTACTAGCTTCTTATCTATAAGCTTACTTTCCCTACTAAGCTAGTTATAGGCTAGGGCTTCCTTATCTTTAATTATCTAGTCAATTTCGTATAAGCTAGTGGTAAAGGTAATAGTATTAGGCCGTTTTAAGTTCTGGTAGAACCCTATAGCGCCAATATAGCAGATATTAACTAGTGGGAGGTTTATAGGGTTTTTTATAGACATTTTATAAACCATATTTTGCGGTTAAGGGCTTACAGCCCTCCTTAGCTCCTATTTTATTTTCTATAAGTTATCTTTTTAGTCTATTTATTTAATACGGTGTCTAATATTCCTTACTATTCTTTAGGGCTATATAGGGCCTAGTCTATTTGGCTTATTACTAGCTTCCTAGGTCCCTAGTATTAGCGGCATAACATTAGTAGTCTGGGAGCGTCGTAGTATACAGATCTGTTGTGGGTTAAGCTGTATATCTTTCTTAAATACCTAGTCCCTATATATAGCATCGGCCTAATAAACGGTGTCTATCTATGGCCGTATAAGGTTTTCTATTATAATGCTAATTTTCTTTACAAAAGACGGTATTAGGGATAGGGTTTTAGGCCAGATAAGCCGTCTACTACATACTTTAAGCTGTAAGCCTAAATAGGCTAGCCATTTTCTTTTTAAGATTATATTATAGCTTCCTAAGTCCGTAATAAGAAAGGGAATATTATACTATCTTTATCTGTTAACGCGGAGGTATATCCGCAAGATAGTTATAATAGGTAGCCCTATCCGTCTATTGTACCCATAAATAGGAATTAGTTTAGGTAGTTCTTCAAGGGGTGCATTTAAAAAGTCAGCCAGCCTTATAGCATACTAGGTGTCTATTAAGGCAAAGGTATTTACTCTAGAGTTAGCTAAGGTAGAGATTAAAACTTAATATCTATTATAGAATAAAGTATAAGGGACAGTATAGCTTCTTCTACTAACTAGCTAACCCAGATTAATATATAACATATTAATCCCTTTTAACCCTAGAGAGGAGTTTTTCTTTAGGGTTTCTCTTTTTCTAACTCTACCTCTACGCTATCCTCCTAGATTAGTAGGACCTTATTCTTTTTTATATTTGTTAGGTATTTAGCTATACAGTAACCCTTTTAACCATATATAAAGCAAGCTCCTTAGTCGCTAAGGGCCTGTCTATAAGGGTCGCTATATAAAGGCCAAGTATACACTAGAGTTACGGCAGGACTAGCTGTATGGCTAGCTACTAGGTTAACAGTAGGCGGTATGGTTAGTACTATAGGGGTTGCAGATCTTACTAGGGCATTGCGGCCCGTTTTTATAGTACTTATATTCTAGTTGGCGGAGCTTCTAGCTTTATACTATTTAGTATATACCTTAATTTAATGGAGGCCCTGGTTAATTGCTAGGTATTAGTCCATAAGTTCCTTTAGCGTTTATATAGTAGTATAAACCAGTAGTATGGCAAGCTATAGGTCTAGGGTAAGCTTATTAAAGAGGTCTAGCATTAGATCTTCCTAGGGGATTTAGGCCTATCTGGCTAGGTATAAAAAGCGGGTCTAGAAAACCAAGAAAGTTTCCATTATTTTTATTATTAGGCTTTTATAATTAAGACGGGCATTTTATACTTTAAAGGGGTCCTTATAAATAGAAGATAGGTAATTAATTATCTCTTCCTTAGAGAGGAAGGGGTCTACTAAGTCCAAAACATATCGCAGACATAGGTGCGTCTGTGCGTTACCGCCAGTGCGGCCAAAGACGTATACTATTTTAGCTTAGGTATTAGAAAAGTGGTCTATATTAACTTTAAGCTTATCCTATAATTAAAGCTTATCCTATAATTAAAGCTTCTAGTTATTAAATATAGGGTCGGTTCTATCTATAAGTAATAAGGGGTTTATAACCTTTGCGGACCGTAATAATACTAATGCTATGCGTTAGGCTAGGGCCTTAAGTGTAACGGGCTCGTATAAATGCTTCTAAACCAAAGCTTGTAGATTGCTACTATATAAGAATACTAAGCTAAGGAGAAGAAGAAGAAGGAGACTGTTAAAGACTAATAAGATATAAGGGGTCGCTAAGGCGCTAGTAGCAAGCGAGCCAATGGCGATTTTCCATGCCGGGTATAGAAAATCCTAATTAGCTAGCTCTATGAGTAGTGCTAACAAATTGCCCAGAAATGCGGCAAATTGCTCTAGAACGGCAATATAGCAGGTAACGCGCTCTAGCACCATTATATTACCCCCCCCTTTTAAAAAAGCCTGCCCTTAGACTTTGTCCGAGTTCTTTATTATTGTTTAGGTTATTATAGTTATCTAACCCCTCTTCCCAGCATTTAATCCAGCCGTTTAATTTGCGTGGTGGTCTAGGGAGGTCTAGGTAGGCTAGGTAGAAATCTTGTAGCTTATAGGGAGAGTACTTAAAATTGGATATAGGGTACCATTCTAGATCCTCGTTATAATCTACTTAGCTTATATAGTATTTTAAGGTACTATAGTCCTTCTTAACTGCTAAGATCTCTTTAACTTTCTATTCTTCGTCCTCTATAATCTAAATTAGCGGTAGGGGGTTATTATACTATCTAGGTAATAGGCCATTTGTGGCCTTTCACAGTTAGTTTAAAGAGAAGACGGGGTGGATCTTTATTAACTCTGGTAGCTTAACCTTAAAAGAGTGCCCTACCTTTTTAGGGATCTTGTATAGGCTAGCCATTTAATAGTCTAGCTTGTGGCTCGGACTCTAGGTCTTTTAGTTCTTTATTAACACCTATACCTTATCTCCTACGTAAAAGTCTACCTCGCAATAATATTAGTTTATATTAGACTCTTTCTTCTCTTATACTTTTTTTTATAATTGCTTGGGCAGTCTCCTAGGCTCTGTGCATTCTCTTAGTAAATATCTGGGCCTCTTTATAGCTAAGGCGTTTATAGACCGTTATAGGCCCTATAGGTCTATCCTAATCGAAGAATATTCGTGGCTTATATCTATAGAGTAACTTAAATAGCAACATTTCTATACTATTATAAGGGAGCGTAAGCTGTGCGTAGTTTATTATAGGCAGTAGTTTTAACTAGTTGTCCTAGTAATAATTAATAAAGGGGCGAAGTTGCTAGTTAAGGTATTAGTTTATAATCTTGGTTTAGCCGTTAGTCTAAAGGTAGAATACAGTAAAGAGCTTAATCTTAATTCTAAGGATATAGTAGAATTCGTCCTAGAAGTCTAATATAAATTAGGGTCTATGGTTAGAGATAATTAACTTAGGAGCGCTATAGATCTGGTAGATGTTGTTAATATATATACGGGCTATATCCTTTACAGTTATAGTCTTAAAGTAGGGAAGGGAAATAGCTTGCTTATTTAGTTGATTAACTACCGTAAAGGCCATATCGTAGCCATACTTGTCCTTTAGGAATAATTTAAAGTCTATTATAATATGCTGCTAAGGGCGTTTAGGAACTAGTAGTAATCATAACTATCTAGGGGTTTAATCCCTAGGGGTATCTACCCGTTTATAAGCATAACAATTTCTAATAAATCATTCTATGTTAGACAGGAGTCCTTACCAATAGTAGCAAGGCGCTAGTAGTTAATAGGTCTTATCTTATTTAGGGTGCGCTATAGAGACTTAATAGTGGGCTTTACAGATTAGTTCTATTTATAGGTTGTTAATATCTAGAACTATAAGCTGTTCTTAGTATAAGAGTAGTCCGTCCTCTATTTCTAAACTAGGGTTGCCTTCCATAGCTTAGTTATAGAGGGCTTTTAGGGATTTAGCTATGCGGTTCGCGATTAGGATGTAGTTAATTAGTCCTATTAGTTTATCTAGGATCTCTTCTTCTATAGGCGCCAGCTCATTTTATTCGGAGCTTAGTTCCTTAAGGATATATAGGTCGAGCTATTTGGGATAGAGGAGGGCACGTGTCCGGTGTTAAGCCTTTAGCTTATCCTATAGTTCCATATCCTATTCTCTCTAGGTAAAGGCATTAGCTTTAAAAATTTGCCTACTAAGGCGGTATATAATTATAAAGAATAATTAAGAGAGTATTTTAGCCCACCTAGTCTATTAACCAGTAAGCTGCTTTATTATTATAAAATACTTAAGGGCTTTATAATTAGTATAGACTTTAATCTAAGAGTCTACACTTCTAAGCTCCGTATACCACTAGGACAACAACCATATAATAGCCAGTATTTCCTTATTATATACCTTATAGTTATACTTAGCTAGGGCTATTATCTTTAAGAAAAACGCAATAGGGTACCACTCGCCATTTAGGTATAACTATAAGAGAACCCCCACTACTACTCCATTAGAGGCGTCAGTTTCTAGCATTAATTTAAGGTCCGGGTTATAGTAATAGAGAACTAAGGAGGAGGTAAGTTGGTTCTTTAATTCCTTAAAAGCTTTTATATAATTATTATTAAAAATAAAAGGCGTATTGTTCTTAGTTAGTTATATAAGAGGCTTAGCCATAACCCTATAGTTATAAATAAACTAATAGTAAAAGTTATAGAAGCTGAGAAAGGACTAAATACCTTTTATAGTATAAGGAGGTTTCTAGTTACGTATCGCCTTAACCTTTTTAGGGTTAACTTTAATTCCTTCTATACTAATAATAAACCCAAAGTACTTTATTCGTTTTACTCTAAATTTATATTTCTTAATATTAACTTATAGGCCTGTATTCCGCAGCCTCTCTAGGACCTTTTTAACGTAAGCTTAGTGCTTAAGTTTATTATCTAAGTATATAAAAATATTGTCTAGGTATACTGTGCAGAATTCATTAAGGTAGTTAAAAAAATATTATTTATATACTGTTGGTATATAGCTGGCCCATTTATTAGTCTAAAAGGAAGGACTTTATATTTATAAGAACCGTAGCGGGTATAGAATATTATTAGATCCTCTAATATAGGGTCCATCCTAATTTAGTAGAAAGCTTAGCGGATATTAAGCTTTATAAAGATTTTAGCCCAGCTTAGATATATAAGGGTCTCATTAATTAGGGGGAGAAGGTAATAATCTTTTTAAGTAATAGCATTTAGTTTTTAATAGTCGATATAGAAGCGGAGGCCTTTATTAGGTTTCTTTATAAATAGAATAGGGGAAGTAAAGGGGGCCTAACTTAGTTTAATAAACCCTTTATAAAGGTTATTAATTAAGTACTATTTTATAGCTTTTAGTTCTTTTATAGTTTACTAGTAAAGGGGGCTATAGCCTAAAAAGTTATCGGCCTTTAACTAAATCTTATAATTATAGGTTTAGTAGGGGGGCAGTATATCTAAAGCTGCTTTTAAAAACGCGTCTCTATGGTTTAAGAGGTAAGTAGGGAGAAGGCGCTTAACTAGTTCTTTATTAGTTTCCTCTATTAGCCCTTTTTTCTTCTTATTAATAATCCGGTTAATTTTATATAAGCTAGTTATAAAGACTTTATTATCCTTCTAATATATATTAAAGTGAAACCCTATAGCACTAATTGCCGCAATATCTACTATAGAGGTGTTATATAGTAGTAGAGGTGTCTATAGCCTTAGGGGCTTTTAGTATATTAGTATTGTCCTTACTCCTTTTAGCTCTTACTGCATCTTCTAAAGGTTGTCTTTTATATCCTATTAGTACGTCCTCTTCTATACTAGCCGGATCTTCACAATTTAGAAGTTATCTATATTACTATCTATTCCACTTCCATAAGTAAAGTCCTCCTTAACTATAGTGCCTTAGGGGAGTATTATTATTAGTACGGAATTCTTACCGGCCTTATAGCGGGCATCTTCTTAGATAAAGGCTAGGTCGCGGTCTCTAACATCCTATTAGTAAATAGGATTAGCCTTTATAGCTAATATCTTATAGTTAGTCTAAATTTCTCTAATAAAGGAGGATAGTTTTAGTCTATTCTCCAGCTAGACAAACTATCTTTATCGCATATTTAACTAAATATTAAAGTAGGACATCTATTTTTAGCTAAGGATTATATTATAGAACCCTAGGTCTAGGATGCAGAAGGGGATACTAAACTAGCATTGTCTATTAATAGCGATATATAGCTTTAAGATATAGGTAACTAGCTTACTAGCTTAGCTATTATAGCCTTTTACTTAAATAGGCTTCTCTAGTTAGGTAGCATTTATATTTAAGAACTTAGCAACGTCATTTATATAAGCAGTATTTATAAAGGCAAAGCTATTTACTTTAGTATTAATAAGGGCATTTATATTAACTCTATATCTATTTTAAGATACTATATATAGAACCATAAAGTATTTTCCACCTATTAGCTAACTTAGATTAATTTCTTTAAGATTAATAGGATACCCTAGAGGGAAGTCTTTCCTTAGGGTTCTTCTTTTTCTAACTTATTAGACATTTCTTCTTCCTTTATTTCCTTAATATTACCTATATCCTTTAGCTCTAGACAGGATATAGTAAAGTAACTATTCTTTCCATAATTAAAACATATAACTATAGCAGGGTCAATTAGGGTATTATAATAAGTATTAACTAAAGATATAGTACGTGGCAAGTTAGGTAAGGCTTATAGGTATATAGTTATAACCGCTTTTAGTATAAGGGTGGTTATAATTTATCTTCTAACGCTAGCTGTTATTAATATAGTGGATAGGTTCTAGTCACTATAGGACTACTTTAGTTAATTAAAATAAGTATTAATTTATTTTAGTTCTAAATGTAGCAACAAATATTAGGCTATAAGTCTGTAGTAGGTTAATAGGTTGTCTAAGGCTACTATAATCTTCTCTTATAGTTGGACCGTTAACTTATTATATAGGTCTAAACGGTAGTTCTTAGGGGAAACCTAGCCTTCGCCTGCTAAGTATAAGAACTAGGTCTAGAAATTAGTAAAGGATTAGTTTAATTTTATTATTAAGCGGTTATAGTTATAACGGGTATCCCGTACTTTATTTAAATTAATATAAATAGTAGCTAGATGCTATATTATTTTATTAATAGATATAAACTAAACAGGTAACTTGTCCTTAAACTTAGCCTAGAGGTATTACTAGGCGTCCCTAATAGTTTAACCAAAGAGGTAGAGCATTTTAGCTTCTTTAGAGGGGAAATGGTTATAGTTAATATAAAGCTTTCCTTGCACTTAGATTCTCTAGTTCTTAAAGGTTAGGTCTATACTATCTAATAATAGTAGGGGGTTAGGGAGCTTAACAGACTTTAATTACTTTATTATTATATCCGTACTCTTTAGTATATTATATTCGGTTAAGTAAATGGGTTAACTAAGGCTTTATAAAGGGGAGGCTGGGCTGTTTTATAAGGTAGTAAGGCTTTCTAGAATCTCCTTTAGAGTCTCTTATATACTTTAGGCTTAAAGACAATTAACCTTCTAATTAGCTATAAGGGCACAAATCTGCTCGTATATACCTATAACGTCGTTATTATCTTTAATTTCTAATCCTAACTAGATCTTATATTCCTCTTAAGTAGAGGCAGGTCTTTTAAATAAGCTTGCTTTAGGTGCTATTATTGGCTTCCTAAGGTTCGTTAGAATTATATAATTTAGTTTTAATTCCAGGGTTCTTTTAGGGGTGCAGGTTAAGTATAGTCTGGCCTATAAAGTAGGATATTGTTAGGGCCTTCTTAGGCGTAGTAGTATAAGTTTTTTTTAATGTTTAAGTATAACGCGTTAACGCGTCGTTATAGACAAAGGTCTTCTTTTTAGGGTGGAATATTATTAAGGCCTTCCTAGGTAATATAGGGAGAGCTTAGTATAATATAACGGGCTTATATAAATGCTTCTAAACTAAAGCTTGTAGATTACTACTATATAAGAATACTAAGTTAAGGAGAAGAAGGAGAAGGAGACTATTAAATATTAATAAAATATAAGGGGTCGCTAAGGCGCTAGTGGCAAGCAAGCTAATAGCGATTTTCCATACCGGGCATGGAAAATCCTAATTGGCTAGCTCCATGAGTAGTGCTAATAGATTGCCTAGAAATGCGGTAAATTGCTCTAGAACGGCAATATAGCAGGTGACACGCTCCAGCACCGTTATATTAAGGACCATAGCAAGTCTATCTAATAAGTTAACACTAAATATAGGGGTGTCCCTAACTTTAAGTAGCTCTTAAAGCCGTTTAATTTTAGTATTAGCTACCGTAAGCTCCGCCTAGGGGTTTAAAATAGTAACTATTTCTTTATCTAAGGTATTTAAGGGTCCTATAGCTGCTTTACTAGCTGCTGTATTTCTTAGCATAGTAGTAGGGGTATTAGGTAATTTCTAGTGTTTTTTTAGGGGTTCTAGTCTATGCATATCCTATTCTTAGGTTTCGCGTTCTATTTATATTCCTTTAGTTCTAGTAATGGTCTTTAGGTTAAATTCTAAGGTTCTATTTTAATTCTATTTATAGTTTATAGATATATTTAAGTTCCTTTTTAGGAAGAAAGGTAGAGATAAGCTTTAGATAATATTAGCAACTTAGTTAATTAAGGTATATATATAGTAAGAGGGACACGCAAGCCTATATAATTAGTAGTCTATAAAAAAGGATCCAAAGCTAGAGAAAGGAAAAGAGAAGAAGGGCAGCGTTGCTTAAAGTCTTATACAATCCTCAAGTTACGTAAGCTCACGTAACTCTGCGTCTACTATAACGTCTACTATAATCCACCGTTTTCCACCAGCGCCGTAATAGATATTAATAGAGAGATAAATGCTTATAAGTGCAGACTGCAGCCTCTTTTATATAATATCCTTTTATAATAGCTATAGGTTATAGATCTTTTTACTAACTTCTAAATAGGCTATAGTTATATAGCCATTTACTTTAGGATTAATTAACTATAGAAGGATATAGAACTCTAGCCACTTAACTATCTAAAATGGTAAGTTTTATATAACAATTAATATAATAAGGGCTTTACTAATAACTTTCTTATTTAGGACCACTTGGAGCACTTCTAAATTTAGCTCTTTTATTATAACGGGCTTATATAAATGCTTCTAAACCAAAGCTTGTAGATTGCTACTATATAAGAATACTAAGCTAAGGAGAAGAAGGAGAAGAAGACTATTAAAGACTAATAAGATATAAGGGGTTGCTAAGGCGCTAGTGGCGAGTAAGCTAATAGCCATTTTCTATACCAGACATGGAAAATCCTAATTGGCTAGCTCCACAAGTAGTGCTAATAGATTGCCTAGAAATGCGGCAAATTGCTCTAGAACGGCAATATAGTAGGTAACGCGCTCTAGTACCGTCATATTACCCCCCCCCTTTCCAAAAAAACCTGCCCTTAGGCTTAATTTAAGTTCTTTATTGTCGTTTAGGTTATTATAGTTATCTAACCCCTCTTCCCAGCATTTAATCCAGCCGTTTAATTTGCGTAGTAGTCTAGGGAGGTTTAGGTAGGCTAGGTGGAAATCTTGTAGCTTATAGGGAGAGTACTTAAAATTGGATATAGGGTACTATTTTGGATCCTTATTATGACCTACCTAGCTCGCACGGTATTTTAAGGTACTATAGTCTTTTTTAACTGCTAAGATCTCTTTAACTTCCTATTCTTCGTCCTCTATAATCTAAATTGGCGGTAGAGGGTCGTTATACTATCCAGGCAATAGGTCATCTGTGGCCTTCCACAGTCGGTCTAAAGAGAAGACGGAGTAGATCTTTATTAACTCTAATAGCTTAACCTTAAAAGAGTGCCCTAACTTCTTAGGGATCTTGTATAGGCTAGCTATTTAGTAGTCTAGCTTATAGCTCGGCCTCTAAGTCTTCTAGTTCTTTATTAACACCTATACCTTATCTCCTACATAAAAGTCTACCTCGCAATAATATTGGTTTACGTTAGACTCTTTCTTCTCTTATGCTTTTTTTATAATTGCTTGGGCAGTCTCCTAGACTCCATGCATTCTCTTAGTAAATATCTGGGCCTCTTCATAGCTAAGGCGTTTGTGGGCCGTTATAGGTCTTATAGGTCTATCCCAATTAAAGGATATTCGCAGCTTATATCCATAGGGTAACTTAAATAGCAACATTCCTATACTATTATAAGGGAGCGTAAGCTGTGCGTAGTCTATTATGGGCAGTAGTTCTAACCAGTTATCCTAGTAATAATTAATAAAGGGGCGAAGTTACTAGTTAAGGTATTAGTCTATAATTTTGGTTTAGCCGTTAGTCTAAGGGTAGAATATAGTAGAGAGCTTAATCTTAATCCTAAGGATACAGTAGAATTCGTCCTAAAAGTCTAATATAAATTAGGGTTCATGGTTAGAGATAATTAACTTAAGAGCGCCATAGATCTAGTAGATATTATTAATATATATACAGGCTATATCCTTTACAGTTATAGTCTTAAAGTAGGGGAGGGAAATAGCTTACTTACTTAGTTAGTTAACTACTATAAAGGCCATATTATAGCCATGCTTGTCCTTTAGGAATGATTTAAAGTCCATTATAATATACTGCTAAGGGCGTTTAGGAACTGGCAGTGGTTATAACCATCTAGGGGTTTAATCCCTAGGGGTATCTGCCCATTTATAAGCATAACAATTCCTAATAAATCGTTCTATATTGGACAGGAGTCTTTACTAGTAGTAGTAAGGCACTAGTAGTTAGTAGGTCTTATCTTGTCTAGGGTACGCCGTAGAGACTTAACAGTAGGCTTTACGGATTAGTTCCGTTTATAGGTTATCAACGTCTAGAACTATAAGCCGTTCTTAATATAAAAGCAGTCCGTCTTCTATTTCCAAATTAGGGTTACCTTTTATAGCTTAGTCGCGGAGGGCTTTTAGGGATTTGGCTATGCGGTTTACAATTAGGATACAGTTAATTAGTCCTATTAGTTTATCCAGAATCTCTCTTTCTATAGGCGCTAGCTTATTCCGTTTAGAGCTTAGTTCCTTAAGGATATATAGGTCGAGCTATTTGGGACAGAGGAAGGCACGTGTCTGGTACTAAGCCTTTAGCTTATCCTGTGGTTCCACGTCCTGTTCTCTCTAGGTAAGGGCATTAGCTTTAGAATTTTAGTTCTACTAAGGCGGTATATAATTGTAAAGAAGAATTGGGAGAGTATTTTAGCCTACCTAGCCTATTAACTAGTAAGCTGCTTTGTTGTTATAAAATACTTAAGGGCTTTATAATTAGTATAGACTTTAATTTAAGAGTCTATACTTCTAAGCTTTACGTACTACTAGGATAATAACTATATAATAGCCAGCATTTCCTTATTATATACCTTGTAGTTACACTTAGCTGGGGCTATTATCTTTAAGAAAAACGCAATAGGGTACCACTTGCTATCTAGGTATAACTATAAGAAAACCCCCGCTACTACTCTATTAGAGGCGTCCGTTTCTAGCATTAATTTAAGGTCTAGGTTATAGTAATAGAGAACTAGAAAGAAGGTAAGTCGGTCCTTTAATCCCTTAAAAGCTTTTATATAATTATTATTAAAAATAAAAGGTATGTCATTCTTAGTTGGTTATATAAGAGGCTTAGCCACAACCCTATAGTTATAGATAAACCAATAGTAAAAGTTATAGAAGCTAAAAAAGGACTAGATACCTTTTATAGTATAAGGGGGTTTCCAGTTATATATCGCCTTAACCTTCTTAGGGTTAACTTTAATTCCTTCTATACTAACGATAAACCTAAGGTACTTTATTTATTTTACTCCAAATTCGCATTTCTTAATATTAACTTATAGGCCTATATTCCGCAGCCTCTCTAGGACCTTTTTAACATAAACTTGGTGCTTAAGTTTATTGTCTAAGTATATAAGAATATCATCTAGGTATACCGTGCAGAATTTGTTAAGGTAGTTAAAAAGAATATTATTTATATACTGTTAGTATATAGCTAGCCCATTTATTAGTCTAAAAGGAAGGACTTTATATTTATAAGAACCATAGTAGGTATAAAACGTTATTAAATCCTCTAATATAGGGTCTATTCTAATTTGGTAGAAAGCTTAGCAGATATTAAGCTTTACAAAGATTTTAGCTTAGCTTAGACATATAAGGGTCTTATTAATTAGGGGGAGAGGGTAATAATCTTTCTAAGTAATAGCGTTTAGTTTTTAATAGTCGATATAGAAGCGGAGGCCTTTATTAGGTTTCTTTATAAATAGGATAGGGGAAGTAAAGGGGGCCTAACTTGGTTTAATAAACCCTTTATAAAGGTTGTTAATTAAGTACTATTTTATGGCTTTTAGTTCTTCTATAGTTTACTAGTAGAGGGGGCTATAGCCTAGAGAGTTATCGGCCTTTAACTAAATCTTATAATCGTAGGTTTAGTAGGGGGGTAGTATATCCAAAACTACTTTTAAGAACGCATTTTTATGGTTTAAGAGGTAAGTAGAAAGAAGGCACTTAACTAGTTCTTTATTAGTTTCCTCTACTAGCCCCTTTTCCTTCTTATTAATAATCTGGTTAATTTTATATAAGCTAGTTATAAAGACTTTATTATCCTTCTAATATATATTAAAGTGAAACCCTATAGCACTAATTGCCGCAATATCTACTATGGGGGTATTATATAGTAGTAGGGGTGTCCGTGGCCTTAGGGACTTTTAGTAGTATATTAGCGTTATCCTTACTCCTTTTAGCTCTTACTATATTTTCTAAAGGTTGTCTTTTATATCCTATTAGTACGTCCTCTTCCATACTAGCCAGATCTCTATAATTTAGAAGTTGTCTATATTACTATCTATTCTACTTCTATAAGTAGAGTCCTTCTTAACTATAGTGCCTTAGGGGAGTATTATTATTGGTATAGAATTCTTACCGGCCTTATAGCGGGTATCTTCTTAGGCAAAGGCTAAGTCGCGGTCTCTAACATCCTGTTAGTAAATAGGGTCAGCCTTTACGGCTAATATCTTATAATTAGTCCGAATTTCTCTAATAAAGGAGGGTAGTTTTGGTTTATTCTCCAGCTAGACAAACTATCTTTATCGCATATTTAACTAAATATTAAAGTAGGATATCCATTTTTGGCTAAGGATTATATTATAGGACCTTAGGTCTAGGATATTAAAAAAAAATACCAAACTGGCGTCGTCTATTAATAGCGATATATAGCTTTAAGATATAGGTAACTGGCTTACTAGCTTAGCTATTATAGCCTTTTACTTAAATAGGCTTCTCTAGTTAGGTAGCATTTATATTTAAGAACTTAGCAACGTTATTTATATAAGTAGTATTTATAAAGGCAAAGCTATTTGCTCCAGTGTTAATAAGGGTATTTATATTAACTCTATATCTATTTTAAGATACTATATATAGAACTGTAAAGTGTTTTCTACCTATTAGCTAACTTAGATTAATCTCTTTAAGATTAATAGGATACCCTAGGGGGGAGTCTTTCCCTAGGGTTCTTTTTTTCCTAACTTATTAGACGTTTCTTCTTTCTCTATCTCCTTAATATTACCTATATCCTTTAGCTTTAGGCAGGACGTAGTAAAGTAACTATCCTTTCTATAATTAAAGCACGTAACTATAATAGGGTCAATTAGGGTATTATAACGAGCATTAACTAAAGATATAGTGCGTGGTAAGTTAGGTAAGGCTTATAGGTATATAGTTATAACCGCTTTTAGTATAAGGGCGGTTATAGTTTATCTTCTAACGCTAGCTCCTGTTAGTATAGCAGATAGGTTCCAGTCGCTATAGAACCGCTTTAGTTAATTAAAACAAGCATTAATTCATTTTAGTTCTAAATCTAGCAACAAATATTAGACTGCAAGTCTTTGGTAGGTTAGTAGGTTATCTAAGGCTACTATAATCTTCTCTTATAGTTGGACTATTAACTTATTATATAGGTCTAAACGGTAGTTCTTAGGGGGAACCTAGTCTTCGCCTACTAGGTATAAGAACTAGGTCTAAAACTTAGTAAAGAATTAGTTTAATTTTATTATTAGGCGGTTATAGTTATAATAGGCATCCTATACTTTATTTAGATTAATATAGATAGTAGCTAGGTGCTGTATTATCTTATTAATAGATATAAACCAAACAGGTAACTTGTCCTTAAACTTGGCCTAAAGGTATTACTAGGCGTCCCTAACAGTTTAACCAAAGAGGTAGAGCATTTTAGCTTCTTTAGAGGGAAAATAGTTATAGTTAACATAAAACTTTCCTTACACTTAGATTCTCTAGTTTTTAAAGGTTGGGTCTATGCCATCTAATAATAGTAGGGGGTTAGGGAGCTTAACGGACTTTAATTACTTTATTATTATATCTGTACTCTTTAGTATATTATATTTAGTTAAGTGAATAGGTTAACTAAGGCTTTATAAAGGGGAGGCTAGGCTATTTTATAAGGTAGTAAGGCTTTCCAGAATCTCCTTTAAAGTCTCTTATATGCTTTAGGCTTAAAGACAATTAACCTTCTAATTAGCCGCAAAGGTATAAATCTACTTATATACACCTATAACGTTATCATTGTCTTTAATTTCTAATCCTAACTAGATCTCGTATTCCTCTTAGGTAGAGGTAGGTCTTTTAAATAAGCTTGCTTTAGGTACTATTATCGGCTTCCTAAGGTTTATTAGAATTATATAATTCGGTTTTAATTCTAGGGTTCTTTTAGGGGTGCAGGTTAAGTATAGTCTAGCCTATAAAGTAGGATATTATTAGGGCCTTCTTAAGCGTAGTAGTGTAAGTTTTTTTTAATATCTAAGTATAACGTATTAACGCGTTGTTGCAGATAAAGGTCTTTTTTTTAGGGTGGGATATTATTAAGGCCTTCCTAGGCAATATAAGGAGAGCTTAGTATAATATAACGGGCTTATATAAATGCTTCTAAACCAAAGCTTGTAGATTGCTACTATATAAAAATACTAAGCTAAAGAGAAGAAAGAGAAGGAGACTGTTAAAAACTAATAAGATATAAGGGGTCGCTAAGGCGCTAGTAGCAAGCTGCTAGCGACTCAGTCAATCGAGGCACGGGCACGGCAAGAGGGACGCGCAGGCCTGTATAATTGGTAGTCTATAAACAAGGATCCAAAGCTAGAGAAAGGAAAGGAGAAGAAGGGTAGTGTCGCTCGAAGTCTTATACAATCCTTAAGTCACGTGAGCTTACGTAACTCTGCGTCTACCATAACGTCTACTGTAATCCACCGTTTTCTACTAGCGCCGTAACATTACCCCCCCCTCCGAAAAAGCCTGCCCTTAGGCTTTGTATGTCCGTAATATGTTCATAGGGTATTCTTATCTTTATGCTTAATATGTAGCTTATTATCTTTACTATACTAGTACTCCATTTACTTGTCTAGATACTTTAGGGGTCCTGGCTTATTAGGGTATTGGTTATAGAATTCTTTAAGCTTTTAGGGGCAACCTATAAAGTTCCAAGTGGGGTACTAGGTTAGGTCTAGATTGTAACCTTTCTATTAAATATAGTATTTTAGCGTTCCTTGTACTAGTTTATAGGCTAGTATTTTATTGACTTCCCATTCGTTATTGCCATTAACTTAAATCGGCAGTAGAGGCTCATTCTTTTGTCTAGGTAGTGGGTTATTTATAGCTTTTTATAGCTTATTTGGTAAGAAAATAGGGTGGACTTTAATTAAGTCTAGGAGCTTAACCTTATACGAGTTACCTTCTTTATTAAGGATCTTATATAGTCCTGCCATTTTATAGTCCAGCTGATAGCTAGGCCGTTCCGTTTTCTAGTTCTTTATTATAACCTAGACCTTATCGCCTATAGTAAAGTCAGGCTCGCGCCCGTGCTTATTTGCCTACTGTTCCATTAATCTTTAGGCCTTTTTTAGATTTGTATAGGCTACCGCCTAGGCTTCTTCTAAGCGTTTGGCGTATTGCTAGGCTTCCTTATAAGATAGTTTTTCGCGTACGGTCTATAGGCCTTCTGGTCTATTTTAGCTAAAGCTAGGATAGGGTAAATATCCTATTTCTAGCTGAATAGGTGCAAATCCTATAGAGTTATGGGGTAGAGTTGCCTGGGCGTAGTCTATTAGGGGTAGTAGTTTGCCCTAGTTATCCTAGAAGTAGTTAATAAAGGGCCGAAGTCTCTAGTTTAAGTATTAATTTATAATCTCTGTCTAACCATCTGTCTAGGGGTAGTATGCCATAGAAAGCTTTAACCTAATACTTAGGATTTGGGTAAACTTATTCTAAAAGGCTGATATAAACTGCGGCCCTTAATTGGATATAATAGTATCTAGTAATCCGTAAATTTAGTAGACATAATAGATATATAGTTAGGCCACCTCTTTAGCATTAATATCCTTGTAATAGGGGATTAAGAATAGGTGCTTGCTAAAGCGGTTAACTAGGATCATAGCTATATTATATCTATCGCGGTCTATAGGTAGCTTATAAAAGTCCATAGAGATATACTACTAGGGGCGTTCTGGTATCGGGAGTGGTTTTAATAGCCCTAGGGTTTTATCTTATAGAATTATAAACCTATAGCAGTTGTCACAGTTCTATATATAGCGGTTAATATCTATAACTATTCCGGGCTAGTAGTAGCGGTCGCTAATAATTCTATGGGTCTTATTTTTTCTAGGGTAGGCTATAGAGACCTAGGTATATGCTTTAGTAATAAGTTAAGTCCGTAAGTTCTGTTTCTTTACTACTACTAGCCGTTTCTAATGTTTAAGTAATCCGTTTTTGAGGGACTATAGGCTGGTAATATTCTTTGCCTTTTTATAGTACTTCTATAGAGAAGGGGCCGTATGGTTTATCTATAGCAATTTATTAATTAAGTTAAGTCCTAAAGGGTTAATAGGATATATCTTGGCGCCTAAGGAGTTTGTACTTAGTTCTGCCTATATCTAGGGGTTAAGGTGCTCTAGTTGTAGTAGTATCTGGGTTTATAATAAGATCTTTATAGCCGTCTAGTTACCTAGGTCTTATTCGCGCCTTATAAGAGTATCCGCACGGTTTATAGCGCCTAGTCTATATATAATTAAGAAGTTAAACTAAGATAGGATATCTGCCTAGCGTGCCTGCTGGGCCATAAGGGCCTTGGTTATTATAAAGTATTCTAGGGCCTTATAATCTAAAACTACCTTAATGGGCTTAGGGGTCCCCTCTAGCTATACACGCCAGTGCTAAAAGCTAGAGATAATAGCTAGCATTTCTTTATTATAGATATAGTAGTTTAGCTTAGCATCTATTATAGTCTTTAAATAGTATGCAACAGGGTACTATTCTCTGTCCGGTTACTTTTAGGAAAAAACACTAGCTATTATGCTATCTAAGGCATCAGTTTCTAGCATTAAGGGCTATTTTGGATTAAAGTGGGTAAGTAGGGGAGCCGATACTAGCCGTTTTTTAAGCTTATTAAAGGCCTATATATATATAGCGTTAAAATAGAAGGGCTGGTATTTCCTAGTAAGACGGTTAAAAGGCTAGGTAATCCTACTGTAGTTCTTAATAAAGCGTTAGTAGAAGTTATAGAAGCCTAAAAATAATTATACCCCCTTTATAGTCTGTAGGGGTACCCACTGGTTAATTACAGCCGTTTTCTCTAGGTTAGTCTTAACTCCGTTTATACTAATAATAAAACCTAGGTACTTTATACGCTTAACACTAAATTCTAACTTTTTAATATTGGCCTGGAGGCCAGCCTTGCGGAGCCGTTATAGGACTTTATAGACGTGCTCCTTGTGTTCTAGCTCGTTCTTAAAGTAAATTATAATATTATTTAGGTAGGCCGTATAGAAGTCGTTAAGGTAGTTAAAGAGTATATTATTTATATACCGCTGGTATATAGCCGGTCCGTTAGTTAGTCTAAAAGGAAGTACTTTATATTTATATATTCTATAACAGGTCTAAAATATAGTAAGATCTTCTAATTTAGGGTCCATCCTAATTTGGTAAAAAGCCTAATGGATATTAAGCTTAGTAAAGATCTTAGCTTTACTTATTTGGGCTAGAGTCTCCTTAAGTAAGGGTAGTAGATAGCGGTCCTTGCGGGTTATATTATTAAGTTTGCGGTAGTTAATGTAGAAACGAAGTCCTCTATTTAGCTTTTTGGTAAAGAGAATAGGTGAGTTAAAAGGGGCTTAACTAGGCTTAATAAAGCCCTTATTTAGGTTATTAATAAGGTACTACTTTATAGCCTATAATTTGGCAGTAGATTGCTAACGAAGGGGGCTATAATTAAGGGTGTCTTCCTTATCTAGCTTAATCTTAATCTTATAGTTGTATGGTTGGTAAGGTGGGAGTATATTGGATACTGCCTTAGAGAATATGTCTTTAAATTTCTGGTATTAATGGGGCAGTTTCTGTTCTACTAGCTTTTTATTTATAAGCTTACTTTCCTGTCCGCTAAGCTCACTTTCCTTTTCCTTAATTATTTAATTAATTTTATATAAGCTAGTGGTAAAGGTAATGGTATTAGGTTAAACTAAGTTCTAGTAGAATCCTATAGTGTTAATACAGCAGATATTAACTGGGGGAAGGTTCATAGGTTTCTTTATAGACTTTTATTAGGCCGTATTTTGCGGCATAGGGTTTATAGTCTTCCTTAGCTTATATTCTATTTTCCATAAGTTATCCTTCTAGTCTATTAGTTTAGTATAGCGTCTGGTATTTCTAGCCTTCCTTTATAGCTGCGTAGGGCCTAAGTTCTCCGTGGGGGACTTAGCTAGGTCACTACTAATTTCCTAGATCTTTAGTGCGGGTGGCGTAATATAGGTGGTCTAAGGGCGGCGTAGTATATAAATCCGTTGCGGATTAAGCTGTATATCTTTCTTAAAGGCCTGGTCCCTACGCATAGCATCGGCCTAGTAAATAGTATTAATCTAGAGCCGTATAAGGTTCTCTATTATAATACTAATTTCTTTTATAAAGGAAGGGGTTAGGGGTAGGGATTTGGGCCAGATAAGCTGTCTACTCTGTATATTAAGCTATAAGCCTAAATAGGCTAGCTATTTTTTTCCTAAGATTATATTGTGGCTTCCTAGGTCTATAATAAGAAAGGGGATGTTATACTGCCTTTGTCTATTAACACGGAGGTAGATCTGTAAGATAGTTATAATAGGTGTTTCTATCCGTTTATTATACCCGCGAATAGGGACTAGTTTAGGCAGTTCTTTAAAAGGCGTATTTAAAAATTTAGCTAGCTTTACGGCGCACTGGGTATCTATTAAGGTAAAGGCATTTACTCTAAAGTTAGCTAAAGTGGAGGTTAAAACTTAATATCTATTACAAAATAAAGTATAAGGGATAGTGTAGCTTCTTCCACCAACTAGCTAACTCAGATTAATATATAACATCAATTTCTTTTAACCTTAGAGAGGAGTCTTTCTCTAGGGTTCCTTTTTTTCTAGCTCTATACTATCCTCCTAAATTAATAAAATCTTACCTATTTTTGCCTTTATCTGGCAATCTTTTATAAAGTGGTCTTTCTAGCTGTATAAGAAGTAAGCTCCTTAATTGCTAAGGGCCTGTTTATGGGGGTTGTTATATATAGGCTAAGTATACACCGGACCCATAGCAGGACTAGCTGCTGAATTAACAGCGGGCTATATAGCTGGTGCTATAGGAGTTGCAGATCGTGCTAGAGTGTTACGGGCTGTTTATATAGTGCTTGTAGTTTAGTTTAGAGAGTTTCTAGCCTTATACTGCTTAGCTCGTGCCTTAATTTAACGGAGGCCTTGGTTAATAGATAGGCAGTAGTTTATAAGTACTTTTAGCGTCTATACAGTAGTAAAAACTGGTAGTATGGCGCGCTGTAGGTCTAGGGTAAGCTTGTTAGAGAGGTCTAGTATTAGGTCTTTATGGGGAATTTAGGCCTAGCTAGCTAGGTACAGAAAGTGGGTCTAGAAGGCTAAAAAGGTCTCCGTTGTCTTTATATTAAGAGCTTTATAATTAAGGCGGGCGTTCTGTACCTTAAAGGAGTCCTTATAGATAGAAGACAAGTAGTTAATTATCTTGTCTCCAGAGAGGAAGGGATCTGCTAGGTCCTAGGCGTATCGCAGATGTAGGTGCGTCTGTATATCTCTACTAGTACGGCCAAAGACATAGGCCATCTTAGCTTAAGTAGTAGGGAAGTGGTCCGTATTGACTTTGAGCTTGTCCTATAATTAAAGCTTCTAGTTATTAAATATAGGGTTAGTTCCGTCTGTAAGTAACAGGGGGTCTATAACCTTTATGGACTGTAACAATGCTAATGCTATATGTTAGGCTAGGGCCTTAAGGACTATAGTAAGTCTCTAGGTGTTTAATAACTCCTTACTAGGTATAGGGGTATCTCTAGTTTTAAGCAGCTCTTAAAGCCGTTTAATTTTAGTATTGGCTGCTGCGAGCTCTTCCTAGGGGGTTAAGATAGCAACTGTTTTACTATTAGAGGTATTTGTAGGTCCTATAGCGGCTTTACTAGCTACTGTATTTCTTAGCATGGTGGTAAGGGTTTTAGGTAATTTCTAGTGTTTGTTTATTTTCTAGGGGTTCTAGTCCGTGCGTGTCCTATTCTTAGGTTTCGCGTTTTATTTATATTCTTTTGGTTCTTAGGTCTGTCCTGTCCTTATAGTCCTAGTAATATCCTTAGGGTTCTATTCTATGTCCTTGTCCTATTTATGGTCTTATAGATAGATATATTTAAGTTCCTTCTTAGGAAGAGAGAGTAATAATAAGCTTTGGATAATGTTAGCGACTTAGTCAATTAAGGCATAAGCACGGCAAGAGGGACGCGTAAGCCTATATAATTGGTAGTCTATAAACGAGGATCTAAAGCTAGAGAAAGGAAAGGAGAAGAAGGGCAGCGTCGCTCGAAGTCTTATACAATCCCCAAGTCACGTGAGCTCACGTGACTCTGCGTCTACCATAACGTCTACCATAATCCACTGTTTTCCACCAGCGCCGTAACACAAGCAAGCCAATGGCGATTTTCTATACCGGGTATAGAAAATCCTAATTGGCTAGCTCCACGAGTAGTGCTAACAGATTGCCTAGAAATGCGGCAAATTGCTCTAGAACGGCAATATAGCAGGTGACGCGCTCTAGCACCGTTACATTTATTTTATTTTAAGACGACGCTTTAAGGTAAAGATCTTTTAATTAATCCTATATTACTTCTTTTATATAACTAGTTTTAGGCTTAACCATAATGCTATGCTTTAACGCCAAGTGGTTTTAGAAGTTAGAAGTTAACTATACAGCGTATAACCCTATATAGTGTTTACAATAGAGTAAAAGATGGGCCTTTTTATTTTATATGGGCTCACTATTGCTTAGTAGATGGGTATACTTCTATATTAAAAGAGCCGAGCGACCTCTTGTTTTTAATTTAGAGGTATTAATAAAGTTAAAAGCTTCTAATTCCAGCTCTAAAGCTATATTTTATACAATAATAAAGAAGAAGAAGGCAACTGAAAATTTATTTGGGGTATGCCAAGACTTATCGCGATAAGGATATCCATTGCATCTTATCGCGATAAGATTTATCCAAAACCAGCCTGGGAGGAGATCGATACAGTGATCTGAATCACGGCCAGCAATAGGCCTGTCAATCCTAGAAGTCTTCGCGGTAGCCTACCTAAATGACCAATCTTCTTCGTATCTTTCGTCCTATTAGGAAAATAATCGGCCTATATATCTCCGGGTATAGACTTATCAACCGGAAGTCCGTGCGCAGGTTTAGAATGAGAAGCAGACCTGCGGAGGATAAATTATCCTATCCGGCCGGGCGGATAATAATCCTATCCGAGGATAGCCCGGATATTGGATAATATCCAGATAGTATCTAGATATCCGCAAAATTTTAACTACAAACTATACCTTTACCCCCTATCATACAACGCTATAAATATGGCTAGTACTAGTAAAATTCACCCTAAAAACTTTAACGATAATAATTCCTTTAAAGTTAACACACTTTCTGCCCTTTTAAGCGGCGTTAAGACTAAAGCTAATACTGGTTTAATCCTAACTACTTATACAACACAGATCCTAAGACAAGTCTCCTTAATTTATAAACATACTCGTACGGCAATAAAGGAAGAAAAGGCTTATATAAAGAAACGCTACTTTTATAAATACTGTCCTTCTTAAGACCTAAAAGGACACCATTCCTTAACCGTTAGATTACAAGGCTATCTTAAAAAACATAATATTGAATAGAATTCGGCAGAGAATTAGGAGCGTACGACAGTAAAAGATTAGAGGGAGAGATCTCTTTTAGAACTATATTAAAAGCTTTTAGCAAGAGGAGAAGTTTAAGGTCTTAAGGGTGAGGTTCTAAAGTGTATGGTATATTAAAATACTGTAAAGCAAGCACTTCTAGATCTAATTGTCGTATAATGGCTCCCCTTCTTATATATGGAATGGCCAGAGTTTTATACTTTCGTAAAAGCATTAAATTAAGAAGCACCCTCAATTATCCCTATACACCACTCAACGATTATAGCCTAGATTCTTAAACACTTTACTAAGAGTTAAGATATTGTACGAAAAGTACTTTAATCTATAAAAATAAATATTTACCTTGCCGTGGATATCTGGACCTCTCTAAGTCATTCCCTTTTTCTTGGAATCTGTGCTAGCTTTATTAATATCTAGAATGAATATCGGAACCCCTTAATTGCCCTTTATACAGTATCTAGTTAGAGTGGTATAGATTAATAGGAGGCGCTTCGTCCGGTTCTTATTAAGTATAGTATTAAAACAAAGATTGGAGCTCTTGTTGGCGATAATACCAGATTAAATGATGTTCTTTATCATACGATTGGTTAATAGCTTAGCCTTAAGTATAAAATCAACTGGATTGCAACGCATTAAAGAATTCGCTATTAGGGGCACGTTATTAATCTTATCGTTTAAGCCTTTCTATTCAGTTTAAAAAAGGATAAGAAGCTTATAGACTTGTATAATAAAGAAGATAAGGAATAGGATAAAGAAGAAGAAGAAGTTGTATAGTAAGTACTACCGCTAGTTAAAAGAAAGAAAAAGAAGGATAAAGAATTAGAGCTAGCATTGGATAAAAAGTGTAAAAGGGATAAAAATATTTAAAATATTATAGGGCCGATGGGAAAGCTTTATAACTATATTGTTTATATCCGCAGCTTAGCTAACCGTATAACATGGTTTATTAAACGTGCTAGTAAAATGGTTCCTCTTAATAATTGTATAAGATGGAATAGCTGGTTTCTTATACTATATATAGCTCTAGAGGATAAGGTAAAGGCTAGGCTTTAACTCTACGTGGAGCACTATAAGGATAACTTAAAAGATGATATCCTCTCAACAAGCAAATAGATATATTTTTGTACGATTTATAATTTCCTTTAGTCTTTCCACAAAGCAACTCTATTTCTTTAAGGAGATTATATAATACTAAAAAGGGTTCTAGAATTAGTTAATGTTCTTAAGGATATAATATAGACTGTTGATCTTGTATCGTGTCTTTTTGACCTTGATCTGACGTGTCTTCAGTAACGTGTCTTCGTGCACGTGACTCGTGCACGTGACCCACGCCTTTAGAGAATACAGATTATCTGACAGAATTAGATATGGACATTCCTTAAATCGATGAATCTCTCCGCATACACAATCCTGCCGTGGAAGGGGTACCCCTTGAAATGTAGTAAATGAGTGAAATTCCTTTGACTCTTCCGTTCTTCTTATTTCCTTTCTTTAGCTTTAGATCCTTGTTTATAGACAATATAATCGTACAGGCTTGCGCGACCCTCTTGCCGTGCTTCTACCTCGATTGACTGAGTCGCTAACATTATTCAAAGCTTATCACTACTCTTCTTTCCTAAGAAGGAACTTAAATATATCCATAAGGCTATGAATAGGACAAGGACATAGAATAGGACCCTAAGGACATTACTAGGACTATAAGGACAGGACAGACCCCCAAGAACTAAAAGAAAACAAATAGAGCGCGAAACCTAAGAATAGGACACGTACGGACTAGTACCCCCCTAGAAAATAAACAAACACCAGAAATTACCTAATACCCCTACCACTATGCCAAGAAATACAGTAGCTGGTAAAGCCGCTATAGGACCCATAAATACCTCTAATAGTAAAATAGTCGCTGTCTTAACCCCCTAGAAAGAGCTTATAGTAGCTAATGCCAAAATTAAATGACTTTAAGAGTTGCTTAAAACTAGAGATACCCCTATACCTAGTAATGGGTTATTAGACACCTAGAGGCTTACTACAGTCCTTAAGGCCCTAGCCTAATATATAGCATTAGTATTATTGCAGTCCGCAAAGGTTGCAGACCCCCTATTACTTATAGATAGAACCGACCCTATATTTAATAACTAGAAGCTTTAATTATAGGATAAGCTTAAAGTTAATATAGACTACTTTCCTAATACCTAGGCTAAAATAGCCTATGTTTTCGGCTGTACTGGCGGTAATACACAGATACACCTACGTCTGTAATACGCCTAGGATTTGGCAAACCCCTTCCTCTTAGAAGAAGAAATAATTAACTACCTATCTTCTATTTATAAGGACCCCTTTAAAGTATAAAACGCCCGGCTTAATTATAAAAGCCTAAATATAAAAATAATAGAGACCTTCTTAGTCTTCTAGACCCGCTTTTTATACTTAGCTAGATAGGCTTAGATCCCCTAGGAAGATCTAATGCTAGACCTTTTTAATAAGCTTATCTTAGACCTATAGCGCGCCATACTGCCAGTTTATACTACTATATAGACGCTAAAAAAACTTACGGACTAGTGCCTAGCTATTAACTAGGGCCTTTACTAAATTAAGGCACGTGCTAAGCGGTATAAGACTAGAAGCTCCGCCAACCAGAACACAAGTACTATAAAAATAGGCTATAGCGCCCCAGTAAGATCTATAACCCCTATAGCACTAACTATACCGCCTGCCGTTAACCTAGCAGCTAGCTATATAGCTAGCCCTACTATAGGTCTAGCGAATACTTAACCTATATATAGCAACCCCTATAAACAGGCCCTCAGCAATTAAGAAGCCTGCTTCTTATATGGCCAGAAAGACCACTTTATAAAGGACTGCCTAATAGCGGTAAAGATAAATAAGGTCCTGTTAATTTAGGAGGATAGTATAGAGTTAGAAAAAGAAGAACCCTAGAGTAAGACTTCTCTCTAGGGTTAAAAGGAATTAATATATTATATATTAATCTGGGTTAGCTAGTTAGTAGAAGAAGCTGCACTATCCCTTATACTTTATTCTGTAATAGATATTAAGTCTTAACCTCTGCTTTAGCTAACTCTAGAGCAAATGCCTTTACCTTAATAGACACCTAGTATGCCGTAAAGCTGGCTAACTTTTTAAATGTATTTATTAAAGAACTGCCTAAACTAATTCCTATTTATGGGTATAACGAATAAATAGGGCCACCTATTATAACTATCTTGTGGATTTACCTCTGTGTTAATAGACAAAGGCAATATAATATCCCCTTTCTTATTATGGACCTAGAAAGCCATAACATAATCTTAAAAAGAAAATGGCTAGCCTATTTAGGCTTATAGCTTAATATACAGAGTAGACGGCTTGTTTAGTCTAAAACTCTACCCCTAATACCTTCTTTTATAAAGGAAATTAGCATTATAATAGAAAACCTTATATGGCTATAGATAGACACCATTTACTAGGCTGATGCTATATATAGGGACCAGGCCTTTAAGAAAGATATATAGCTTAATCTATAACAGGTCCGTATACTACACCGCCCCTAAACTACTAATATTGCACTACCGGTACTAGAAACCCAGGAAGTTAGTAATAAGCTAGCTAGCTTAGGCCCTATGCAGCTATAAAGAACAGCAAGGAATATTAGATGCTATACTAAATATATAAACTAAAAAGATAACTTATAGAAGATGGAATAGGAGCTAAGGAGGGTTATAAACCCTCCCCCATAAAATATGGTCTATAGAACGCCTATAAAGAAACCTATAAACCTCCTACCAGTTAATATCTGCTGTATTAGTGCTATAGGGTTCTACCAGAACTTAAAACGGCCTAATACTATTACCTTTACCACTAGCTTATACGAAATTGACTAGATAATTAAAGATAAGGAAGCCCTAGCCTATAACTAGCTTAGTAGGAAAAGTAAGCTTATAGATAAGAAGCTAGTAGAACAGAAACTACTCCGCTAATACTAGGAATTTAAGGACGTATTCTTTAAGGCAGTATCTAATATACTCCTGCCTTACCGACCATATAACTACAAGATTAAGATTAAGCCAGATAAAGAAAACACCTTTAACTATAGCCTCCTCCGCTAGCAATCTACTAACGAGCTATAGGCTATTAAGTAGTACCTTATTAACAACCTTAATAAGGGCTTTATTAAGCCTAGCTAAGTCCCCTTTACCGCACCTATTCTCTTTATAAAAAAGCCTAATAGCGGACTTTGTTTCTGCATTAACTACTATAAACTAAACTATATAATCTATAAAGACCGATATTCGCTACCCTTACTTAAGGAAACACTAACCCGTATAAGTAAGGCTAAGATTTTTATAAAGCTTAATATCTACTAGGCCTTTTACCAAATTAGGATAAACCTAGGATCTAAAAATCTTACCATATTTCGGACCCACTATAGATTATATAAATACAAAGTACTACCTTTTAGACTAACTAATGGACTAGCTATATACCAGCGGTATATAAATAACGTACTCTTTAATTACCTTAATAACTTCTGCACAGCCTACCTAGATAATATTATAATCTATTTTAAGAATAAACTGGAATATTAGGAACATGTGTAACGAAAGCCTTACAGGAAATACCACGGTAGACTCGCTAATAGGCTAGGTATATAGGTAAACAGGAAAACAATAACGTAATAGTAACAAATAATAACTGGTGGAGTGGTTGCCTAATAGATTAACTCCAATTATATTCTAAGATTCACTATAAGGAAAGGAACTATCTAGGTAGGGACTGTGGTCCTTTAAATACACATCCGTACTTTTAAAAAATCCTCTCTTGTACGTAAGGTACGTGTTATATATATTATATATACGTTCCCTTTGTACACTGCGTATAACTTATATAATATTATATAACTCGCTTACTATTCCTCGTTATATAGTTCCATGGGTTCTATCCTAGACTATACCTTAACTAACTAACTAGCTTCCTTTAACTCTTCTCTAAGTAGTTATAGCATTGTACTTAAAGCGTCCGTAACACTATCTCCCTTCTCTTTATCTTCGTCCTTAAAGATTCCTAATATCTCTAAGTTATCTACTAGAGGTATAATGTCCGTCTAATTAATTTAGTTAATATCCTTACTTATTATACCTAAAGCATCTTCTTCCTTATAAGCGCAACGTTGTGCTCGCACTGTTGCTGCTATACTATCGCTTAGTAGAGTTATACTATCTCCGTGTTCTTATTGTGTAAAAGGGGGTTTAGTTTATATAGTGCTAGTAAGTCCTTTATCTTAACAACCCTCTTCCTGCTTGAAGTGCACTAAAGCGAATATTCAATTGTCCTGCAATGTTCGCTTTATTTCTAACGTTAAGTATACGCGTCCTACTACTCTTAATAGTCTTTAAGTACCCTTATTAATTGCTGCTAGGGTCCTGGGTTTAATCTACTGCTGCAAAACTTAATGGTAAGCTGATACAGGCTCTGGCTAAGTTAGAATGTTCTTATAACGCGGAGTAGAAGGCCCTAGAGACTCGCATTACTACATCTACCCACCTACTTTGTCTTAAGAAGGGTTGTAAAAAGGTACATTTTAAGGAGTAGAAACTTGTGGAATAAGGCCTTTAGGAACTTGGCGATAAAAGAACGGATTCTCTTCTAGCAGAAAGGGAAATAGTTTTAAATACCTTAAAAGGTGTTCCTTTTGGGTCCCCCTTAGGTAACTTATTTTTTAGCGATCCTTCTTTATTAATACTGCCTAACCTAATTTCCTTTAATACTCCTCTACCTTTCTTATAGCATTTTTTAGGTTGTCTAGTAGCTCCTAGGTAGTCTTATTATAGCATATCTACTTAACTTTATACTACGTTTCCTTATTAATGTCCTTATAACTAATAATCTTTAAAACCTCCTACTTATTCTCTTTTTAACCTCTATACATGTCTGCCTTATAAACTAATGGCTTGATATTTCCACGTACTAGTTCTAGCATTGCGATATGCTATATAGGGTAGATCATTATTTTCTCTAGCAAGTTAAGTCTGTATGTGACTTCTAAGATTTTTGCCTTAACTATAAATGGACCTAGTCTGACGTGGTCCAACTTTTTACTTAGTTATTAACTCCTGAAATTTTTGTGTAGTAGCTATACTTTATTTCCCTCCTTAAGATCTAGTCCCTTAGATCCTTTAGCATTATAGTATTTTTTTATTTTTGCTTATACTAGTTTAGCTATTTCTGTAAGGTAACTATAAAGACTTATTAAGTTCTCCATTCTTTCTTTAGCTGTGCTACTTATTTTCTTTACTTATTATAGTAATAACAATGTTCTTAGCTTATATCCATAATTCGCCTTAAAGGGTGATGTTCCTATCCCTTTCTATAATGTTGTATTGTATATAAACTATATAACTGGTAATAATAATACCCAATTATTTTGTGTATAATTGATATAATGCCTTAAATACTGTTCTAGTGTCTGGTTCAGTCTTTCCGTTTAACTATCTATCTATAGGTGATATGCTGTTAATGTTGCTACTTAAACCCCTTATTCTACTAAGAACACTTTCTAGAATGCTGCTATAAATCTTGGATCTCTATCCAATATAACCTTTATTAGTGCTCCGTATCTTATAAACACTTCTTTAATATAGATTCTAGCTATATCTTCTGTGGATATTTCTTCTATGCATGCTATAAAGTAGCCCTACTTGGTTAACTTATCTACTATCACTAAGATCACGTTATAATCTTATCCGGTAATAGGATCTTTTAACTTTGGTAACTTTATAATAAAATCCTATAATATAACCTCCTATGGTCTTTCTAGTACTTTAATAGGTTGTAGCCCTCTATACGGCTTATGCCTCGTCGGTTTGTTCCTCTGGTAATTTAGACATTCCCTTATAACTTATCTCGCTATTTCCCAGATTCCTTAAATAACATACTCCTCCTAAAGTCTTAATACTAAGCCTATAGCTCCATTGTGTCCTTGTGTTATTTCTTTATAAAAGTCTTTTATAAACTCTTCTGCAACTGTTTTTGGTATATATATAGCCTTTTGGTGCTTGTATTGCTCTAACTCTGGATCCTCTTTCTATGCTTCTTAAATCCTTTATAATTATATACTCTCTAGTGTCTTATAGGTTTGCTCTTCTCTAGTTATTATAACTTTGGGATAATTATACCTGATTAATCCATCTTTATCTTTGCGTAGTATTGCTCCTAACGGCTTTTCTTTATTTTGCAACTCTACTTTTCTACTAAGTGCGTCTACTCTTGCATTTTTAGTACCCCTAGTATACTAAATTTTAAAGTAATATTCTGCAAGTATTTCCATCTATCTAACTTGTCTATAATTAAGTTCTTTTATAGTTAGGAACCCCGTTAGGTTCTTATAATCTATTTTAACTATAAATGGTTTCTCTGTGCCTTATAAGAATGCTCTCTACTCTTTAATTGCTGTAACTATACCTAACAACTCCTTGTTATAGATGTTATAGTTTAGTTCTAGTAGTGTTATCTTTTAACTATAGTATGCTACTGGATGCTATGCGTCTTGGTGCTTCTATAGCAAATATGCTTTTAGTATAAAGTCTAATATGTCTGTTTCTACAACTATTTTTAACTTTAGTTGATAGATCTTGAGGATTAGTTCCTAGGTAAATAATTCTTTAAGTTCTTAGAATAGCTTCTTCTGCTTAACTCCTTATACCCATAGTTCCTCCTTTTTTATAAGTCTTGTAAATGGCTTAATATTCTTTAACTACTGTGTAATGAACCTCCTGTAGTAATTGCAAAACCCTAGGAACGATCTTAACTGCGTAACGTTCTCTAGTTCTTGCTAACTTACTATAGCCTCTACCTTCTTTGGGTCCATGCTGATTTTGCCTAGCTTGATAATAAATCCTATAAAATTGGTCTTTTTTTATAAAGAACTGGCATTTCTTAATTGTTACTGGCATCTTTTCTTCTTATAGTCTCTTTAAGACCTATTTAACGTGTTCTCTATATTCTTTCTTACTTATTAAGTAGATGATAATGTTGTTAAGATATGCCATAATAAATTTATTAAGGTATTCTTTTAATACACTGTTAATTCGTTTCTAAGGCCGTCGAAAACGGACTCTGCACCTGTACGTGGTGACGGCTACGAACCTGGGTCTTTGAAGTTCAGACCTAGAGCCAACACAGAGACGTCGCACAGCGTGCGATACGACTTCGTGGTGGTGGTTGTGAGCGTTAGGGCGGTGGTGAAAAGTTTTTAGATGGTGAGATCTCGAAAACCACCACTGTTGGTACCCCTTTATGATAACAGCTTATTACTACGGTACTCTATCAAGGCACCTGTACGATCCAACATGGATATATGGCATTTGATATCATCCTCTTACATTGACGGATGGGCGGACGGTTAAGCGCGAATGAACGAGCGAATATACGGCCCCTCCTAACCCCCAGGGTGATTGCCCGCGGAGCATGCGGTTACTCGCCATTACCGTAATACTGCCTGGCAGCCTGGACAGCGACCTTACGGTTTTTTGTCTCCTCCCTATGACTGGCCATCCTAGGGAGAGCCTGGTTGGGGCCTAGGTATAAAGACACCTAGTACACAGTACATAATGTCCCGCTAGCTTTTCGGTATTATAGCTATGGATGAATCCCCCTTACGCCTCTGATAGCTTTAGGGGGGGGGGGAGGCATGGCGTATAGGGCAATGGTTAATAAGAGATAGCATACAGGGGGTGGTTAAGGCATGGGAAACAATAAAGTAAAGCACAGCAATTAATTGGCAAAGCCTAGCTAGGACGTAGTGAACCCTAGCTTGGATAAGCTAGAGAAGGAAGCAGTGGTTCCCAAGGAGTTCGAACATCCAAGGAGGATAGGACGTAGCTGTAGGCCCGTAGGGCCGCTGCTACGGACGGACATGGCAAAGCAGGGGTTTTTCATCCTACTGAGGTGGCTTATAGGGTTTTTCCGTCCCCTACATCAATAAGGGTTTTCTTCCTGTTAATTTATAAGTTTCCCTTGTGTATGGAGTAGTCTGTGTGGGCCTAGATAGGATCCGTATCAGACGTTAATCAAAGAGTTACTACTAATTCGTTTCTAAAATATTGCTAGTATATTTATAAGTCTGAACTGCATTACTAATGGTTTATATAGTCCTTCCTTTAACCTAAAGGCTGCCTTCTATTTATCTCCTTCCTTAATTCTAATCTAATAGTACGCCTATCTTAGATCTATCTTTGTAAAGATTTACGTATTGCCTATCTTGTCTTAAATTTCGCTAATTAAGGGTAAAGGATACCTATCCTTTTTAGTAATGCTGTTTAACTATCTATAGTTAATATATATCCTAAGTTTTCTATTTTTCTTTAGTATGAATAATACTGGATATTCTACTAACGACTATAATAGTTTAATATATCCCTTTTATAGGTTCTTCTAGATAAACTTCTTAAGCGCTACTAACTCGGTTTTAGTAAGCTTATAGATTGGAAAGAACCTTGGACTTATTCCTAGTTCTAACTCTATTTTATAGTCCTATACTGTATGTTCTAACAGCTTTTTACTTTCTAGGCTCTATAACTTTTTCCTATACTTATGGTATCTCTTTGGTATATAACTTAAGCCTCGCTTAGTCTCCTTATATCGCTCCAACTTAGTACCATACTATCTTGGTTTGCTGTTGCATTTTACATTATTAAGTATCCTTAATATTAACCTGACCTATAACCCAATTGATTTTTAGATTATATTCCTATAACTAAGGCATTCCTAGTATTGCCTTATCCTTTCCCAACGGTAGGATATTAAAAGACATTTTAACTTGTCTCCCTTTAATAGTTAACTAAATAGGTCCTATTTTAAGATTAAACATGCCTCCTCTATAGGCTATTAGATCTCTTAAAATTGTTATTAATGGGTATAGATCCTCCTTTTATCTATAAGGTAGTCCTATTTTTTTTACTACTGCTAGTGATATATGGTTTCTTATTGCTCTACTATCCACTAACGCTTTAAACTTTTAATCTTGCTAATTAACTTATAAATTTAGATGTCGTCCTGTAATTCCTTTAAGGGTCTAAGGCTTTACCACTAGCTCTCTCTAGTCCTGTGGGCCTCCGCTTTTCCTAACTATTAGCTGTTAATCTTTAACTGTACTTAGTCCACTATTGGCCAATACTTAGTTTATTTCTTTTCTTTTATATGCTATAGATAAGTGTTCTTTAGGCACTCCCACCACTGTTGTCCATCTAGGCATCCTTCTATAAGGAATCTTCCTGGTTAAAGTATTAAGTCTCCTAACCCCTGAACTTCTACTGGGTGCTATCTATATATGTATTTAGCGTTTCTAAACCTTTATTTATCTAGTGCCCAATATATCCTTATAGGGTACTTTTAGTGCTTGCCCTTAGGTATTCTATATATATTATATATATTATCCACATATGCGATCCACGCTAATGTGTAATATACTAGGTGCTTTAGGTTAACTCTTAGTTTATCTTTATCCTTAAGTTTAAACCTCTCCCGCGTTAATTTAAATACTGCCGTATTATTTGCTAGTACTAATATTTATATTATTTCCCTCTAGTCTGCGGCCTGTTTCTTTAGATTCTTTAACATTATAATTAAAGCTCCTTTAATATAACCTATTTGTCTTTCTAACATAGCCTAATCCACTATAGCCTTCTTATCTAGCTATATACAGAAATCTTCCCACTTATTGTTTCCTCTTTGCTTGTACTACTTTTGGTATAGCTCTGTAAGTATGTATAATCTATCTATAAGAAAGTATCTCTTTATTACTACCTTGTTGCAACTTTTAGTGTGTCTTTCTGCGAATCTGGTTGGAATCCCTAGATCCTCTTCTTATTCCAGTTTATCTAACCACTTGGCTCTTGGCATTCCTACCCTCGGCCTATTTATAACTTTTTATATAGGTACTCTGTCCTTGGTACGTCCTAGCATAGCTAATCTCTAGTCTAGCTTTTGCTCTTACTATAAGATAATTTATTATCTAAACTTATCCATGCTTTCTATCTTATTACATCTTATAAATGGGTTTTCGATGTTATCAAACTTTTTAACTATTATGTTAACTTTTTAATCTTTAGGCTAAATACCACGTTTACCTGGGATTGCTATAGCCCTTATTTGTTCTTTAAAGTCTCAGTTTCCTAGGAATCTTCATCCCATACTTATTTATTTGTCTTTAAACTAAGCTACTACCCTTTCCTATTAGTTATTGTCCGTTATAGGTCCTTGGGTGTATCTTATTTTATCTTAAGAATCTTAAGCTTCTCTTATTCCTTCTTAAAATTCTTAAGCCTTTGGCCTTTTGCCTTTATTAAGTAGTAAGCTAGCACTAGCAGTTGTCTGCTTACTTAATCGTCTTTAGATATTGCTCCTTTTGTCTTATAAAGTAATAGATTCCGTATCTAATAGTGTTATAATACCCGTTACTGAACCGCATTCTATAGTGGTCTTAGTCTCTGCTTCTATTACGTTATTAAGGTTTGCGTAATCCCAGTTATCCGCCTTTTTATCCTTATTGCTGTTAATTAATAAGTACTCTGACTCCATTGTTATAGTTACTAATCTTTATCTGCATGTTACTGTGATATCTTAATTTAGCTTATAGAGTTAATCTTGTTCTTTATCTAACTTTTTAGTTCCTTTAAGTTCTCTTAACTCTAGCTCTTATAGCTAATAGCTTGCGCTATACTTAGCGTCCTTATGAATTTAGCATGCGTTATTATAATAAAACGTAAAGTATTTAACTGAATACTCCTTGGTCCTGCGCAATATACTTATATCCGTACTATTATACCCTAATAATCTAGTGCCCTTTACTACGTGGTTACTCTAACCACCTCTGTAGTCTTTAGTAAAATAACCTTATTTTCCGTAATTTATATAAGCTCCTAATTTAAACTAATCTTCTTACTATAGAGTCCGCCTAAACGTCTTCTGCTGCTAAGATCCCTGGTTTGGCCTCTGCTCCTTAGTCCTTTAATTACTTAATCCTTAACCTCTGGGTTTCTATAGTTTCTTACTCTATCTCTTAGATTCTTTGGTACTGTTTAGGTCCATTAGCTCTAACCCACCATTCTATAATTTCTAACTTTGGCTTTATTAATACGTACTCTATACCTTATATAACTATATAACTCTGTCTTACCCTTTTTTGGCTTGTTCCCTTTAATAGATTCTATTATTAATCTTAATCGCTTAATTAATTAGTTCTCTTATCATTTCTGCATCTTCTATTAGGATAATCGCGTCCTAGACTTTAGCCTTAAGTCCCTATTTATACTATACTATAAGCGCCTTATTGTTCTATTTAACCTATACTAAAAGCGTCTAAAACTGGGTTGTATACTTAATTACTAAAGTGCGTTGTATTATGTTTTAAAGCTTTTATTCTGCTATAGTTGTTGCCTTAGGGTCTCTAAATATCTGCGTAAGTTGTTCCGCAAACCCTCTCTAACTTAAGAATATAAACTTAACTTCTAAGTTAGTGGTTTGGTTTCTGTGTTCCTGTATATTAGTAAGGTATAGCTTGAACTATTCTAGTGCTCTTCCTAATAAGAACAGTCCCGTATAGACTACTTGGTCCATTGGCGTAGCTAACTTTACTCCCTCCTATAGTACCTTAAACTACATCTGCGCAAGAAATCCTTTAAGCTTTAACTTCTTTTCTAAGAATCATTTAACTGATGGTAACTTAACCTTCACTACTCCGATTCCATTGATTTAATCTTTAAGTATTTAATTATTATCTGTTAACTGATTAACTATTTCTTGTAACTGACCTACTGTAACTAGCTGTGAACTTATGTCTGCTATGCTAGTGTCTCTACTTATTCCTAAGGTAGTTACTGCTATAGATGGCGTCGTAACTGGTGCTTTTAGTGGCATGTTATTTAACTTTATTGATACTATAACTAGGTAGTGAATGTGTAACAAAAGCCTTATGGGAAATACCACGGTAGACTTGCTAATAGGCTAGGTATATAGGTAAACAGGAAGATAATAATGTAATAGTAACAAATAACAACCGGTAGAGTAGTTGCCTAATAGATTAACTCTAATTGTATTCTGAGATTTACTATAAGGAAAGGAACTATCTAGGTAGGGACTGTGGTCCTTTAAATACATATCTATACTCCTAAGAAATCCTCTCTTGTATATAAGGTATGTGTTATATATATTGTACGTACGTTTCTTTTATACACTGCGTATAACTTGTACAATATTATGTGACTCGCTTACTATTCCTTATTACATGGTTCTATAGGTTCTATCTTGGACCGTGCCTCAATTAACCAACTAGCTTCCTCTAACTCTTCTCTAAGTAGTTATAGTATTGTACTTAAAGCGTCCGTAACAACATGTCTATAAAGTCCTATAATAGCTCCACAAGGCTGGTCTCTAGGCCAATATTAAAAAGTTGGAATTTAGTGTTAAGCGTATAAAATACCTAGAGTTTATTATTAGTATAGATGGAATTAAGGCCAACCTAGAGAAAATAGCTATAATTAACCAGTGGACACCCCCACGGACTATAAAGGGGGTATAATTATTTTTAGGTTTCTATAACTTCTACTAACGCTTTATTAAGAACTATAGCAAGATTGCCCGGCCCCTTAACTGTCTTACTAGGAAAGACCAGCCCTTCCACTTTGACGCCATATATAGGCAGGCCTTTAACAAGCTTAAAAAACGGCTAGTATCGGCTCCTCTACTTACCCACTTTAACCTAAAACGGCCCTTAATGCTAGAAACTAATGCCTTAGATAGCGTGATAGCTAGTATCTTTTCCCAGAAGTAACTGGATGGAGAATAGCACTCTATTGCATACTATTTAAAGACCATAATAGATGCCGAGTTAAACTACCACATCCATAATAAAGAAATGCTGGCTATTATCTCTAGCTTTTAGTACTGGCGTATACAGCTAAAAGGGACCTCTAAGCCTATTAAGGTGGTTTTGGATTATAAGGCCTTAGAATACTTTATAATAACTAAAGCCCTTACGGCCCGGCAGGCACGCTAGGCGGATATCCTATCTTAGCTCCACTTCCAAATTATGTATAGGCTAGGCGCTACCAACTATACAAATGCTCTTATAAGGTATAAACAGGACATAGATAACTAGATAGCCGCGAAGATCTTATTACAGACTCAGACGCTACTATAACTAGAGTACCTTAACCCCTAAATACGGGCGGAACTAAATACAGACTTTTTAGATACTGAGATATATTCTATTAACTCTATAGAACTTAACCTTATTAATAAACTACTGTAGGTAAACCGTATAGCCCCCTCTCTATAGGAGTACCGTAAAAAGATAAAGGACGTTAATAGCCCATAGTCCCTTAAAAATGGATTGCTTAAGTACTAGGCATAGGTAGTAGTAGCAGAAGAATAAAACTTACGGACTCGGCTTATTGCTAAAGCGTATACTTAGATCTCTACGGCCTACCCCAGAAAAAACAAGACCTGTAAGATTATCGGCAACCGTTATTACTAGCCTGGAATGGTTATAGATATTAATCACTATATATGGAACTATAACAACTGCTATAGGTCTATAATTCCATAAGATAAGACCCTAGGACTATTAAAACCACTCCTAATACCAGAACGCCCCTAGCAGTATATCTTTATAGATTTTTATAAGCTACCTATAGACCGTAATAGATATAATATAGCTATGGTTATAGTTAACCGCTTTAGCAAGCGCCTATTCTTAATCCCTTATTATAAAAATATTAATGCGAATGTTATGGAACCCCACCATAGGGGCCTCCATAGGAGAGCCCTATGCTCTTGCGTACACCTCGCGTACAGCTTACGTCAGCTACACGTAGGTATATCAATAGTATGTCCATGGTTCGTTTTGTGTAGCTAAATCAGCAGCTGAGTCAGATTTTGTAAGGCAGGAGGCCCGTGCGCTCAGTGGCATGTGGATATTACCCCATGTCCATAATCAATCTACGATCGTTAACGACACCACACTCTCAACACCCGTCGAGCGCTATGCGTAGAGCTGGCTAAGAGCTCTCTACTCGCACTAGAATGGTAAGAATTGGCCATAGGCTAGTGAAGATATTTATATTTTAAGTCGGGCGCCGCCATCATACAAGCACCCCACCAAACTTATACCTCACCAAAATGAGCCCCTAAGGGGCTATAGACATATACTATTTAACAGCTTTTCTACCCACTCGAAGCCGTTTACAAAGCTAATCTAGCGAGCACTACATCTGCTCCTGCCGTAGATTAACCTGCTACATAGCCGCTTCCTCACTGACCCTTTAGGCCTATACAACCCTCTTAATCTCCTTAATAACCTCAAGCTATAGGGAGTACCATTAAAGCTCGCTCTGCCGGCTGGCCCACCATCTACTACCCCATTTGGAATCTAGCGCTGCTATGGAAGGATTACCTCTAAGCCCCTCAGTCCACTCGCGCCAAAGGGCCCGTACAGACTTCACCGCGCGGCACATACGATACACGGGCGGCTGCTCAGGCTAGAGCTCAAGCTCAAGCTCAGACTCGGGCCCTTGCTGTGGCTGCGGCTATAGCTACAGCTGCGGCTGTAGCTGCGGCGGCGCTGGCAAAGGGGAAGCTATAGCGCTCGCCCGGGCCGACGCATACTGGCTCGATCCTGCGATAGATAGAGGCGCCGGTGGATACGCCGTCAGTAGACGTGCCGTCGGTAGACGTGCTGTTAGTAGACGTGCTATTAGTAGCTGTGCTAAAGGGACCTTAAGCCAAAAGGTAAGGCTACTAGACATAAGCAATTAAAGCTACGAAGACTGCGCCCACTGGGACTCAGCTATATGGTTAATTAATACCTACAGCTCGCGTGCTCTCTAGTTATTCTCACGTGCTCTCTAGTTATTCTGGGCGTTTATAGTCTTTAGGCAGTCCGCGATAGCCGGCACGGCCTAGTAGAGTATTAATAGCTAGTTAGGGCCTTCTTCCTCCTACTATAGGCAGGTTTCGACCTTCTGCGCGAAGGGTAGATAGGCCTTATACTAGAAGACGGGGTGGTTCCATATAGGGCTGCTTAGGAACATCTTGCGGAGGACTACTAAGTCCTATAGGATGACCTCCTGGAGGTAGAACAGGAGGTTTATAGCGCCTATAGCTGCGAGGTTGTTAATCTAGCCGACCTAAAGGCCAAACTAACCCTTCTAGACATCTAGCTCTGGCCAGATCGTCGACAGTAGTATATTAAGGGGGGCGACGCTTGCCCTACAAATCTTAAAGCAGCCTATCTGCAGCGCATGGCCGGCCATCGTCCGCATAAACTCCCGTGGTAGCGAGTTTAAGTAGCAGCCAACCATCTACTCCTAGTTCCACCTGCCAGCGCGTCTAATCTAGTCCTCGCTGACCCCTTTTAGCTCTGCCGTCTTAGCGCCAGCGCTTTGTCCAATATAGGTTTTCTTCTGCGAGAAGACGCTGATATACTAGAACGCTTTAGCAACCTACTCCCACTGCAAGTTATACGAGAAGGCCGCCTTACAGTCCCCAGCGCTGCTCTTAATTAGGCGGATATTATACCACGCTAACCGCTTGCTAAAGTATAGGAACGGCTCGTCACTAAAGTCCCAGCGATATAGGAGGTAGAAAGCTAGCCCACTAAGCATATAGATAAGCGGCTTCTTATTACATAGAGCCCCAATAGTCTTAAGGCGGCCGTGCTAGTTCTACTTACCAGCGCGTATAGTAAATATTAGGGGCATATAGCGCGTAGGGCCTTCGCCTTTAAACTCAAAGGTAAATAGGTCTAAGATCTCAGCGGAGCGCCTGTCGCTGCCACAGGTAAGCATATAGTGGCCTAGCAGGATATCCACAAGCGTGCGGAGGTAGCATTCTGGCGAGGAGTCTCCGCGGGCCCATAGCTGGCGGCAGACGTTCTTAAACTCGTCCTCCGTATATCCGTCAAGCAGTATATCTCTACCCTTATCTGCAAACTGGTCCTTTTCCCGCTACGCATCCTTCTATTATAGAATCTTTAGGTACTCCCTAACGTTATCCTCCTATAGGGACTGGTGACTGTTTATCCCCATGGCCTTCTGCGCCCGGTAGAGGTCTATTAGGGCCGTAACGTAGCCGTAAACTAAGCGCCAGGAGAGCCGCGTCTCGTCCTAGGGTACGTCATCACTAACCTTATGGCTTTTCGCTTTTAGTGGCCGGCCTGCAACCTCCTTAACAAGGAAAAGGAGAAGCTTTTCTTCCGTAACGGTATCACTGTCACAGTACTGCTTCTTCTTGCAGAAGGCCTAGGAGGAAAAGGCCCGCGTTAGCTAGTATACTACTCTATAAAGCACCTGCCTACTTACCTTAAACTCCTTCTGCTTCAGCTTATAATTTAGAGACGTGTTTTTAGGCCTCTCGGCATGCGTAAGGGCAAGAATGCTCTGCGCGTTGGCGCGTAGTTCGGCATTATTTGCAACGTTAATCTCTACGCGACTAATTGACGCCATTTTTAAGAATAGAACGCTGCTGGAGAAGCGGCGCCCTAAGGGAGGGTTCCTATTTTTTTATATATACGCAGACGTAGACCGGGGAAAAGAGGTAGAGAAAGTATACCTACCCCTACCGGCCACTTAGCGACGCGAATAAGTAACCTTACCGCATAGGGTAAATACATGGCGCACGGCTAAGCCAATAGGCCAATAGTACGCGCGCATCAGCGACTCAATTAGCGGGGGTAAAGACATTCGAAGATGTTCACGACGTGGCTGCAGGCTTGGCCGTCAACATCCGCGAATGTCGACGGGGGTTGTATGTGTCACGTGCGGCTCAGCGACTGAGCGGGCGCTCAGCCGAGCCGTCAACACCACCTCCTTTGTCAGAAATTAGCGATGAGGTGCTGACTAAGCTCTGCATCGTCAAACTCTGCATGCAATCTACATAGACATCAACCGCATCTACTGCATCACGAATCAATCAATATTCATCGTCTGCGTCATCTCTATCATCAAATAGACCCTCAAGACACCTCCGCTGTGACCTTATGACCTTGTATTTCCAACATCCTTACGCCCTCGACCCTTACGATCGATCGCGCAACGTCTTGTAGACTCCCCGAATACATACGTTCTGTAGCCATTGCCCCCATCCCGTGACATTACGTTACGCCTTTTTTATCACCAACGCTCAGCCTACGACCAATTCTACGTCTCCACAATACTACAGGCGCTGCCAGAAGCAGCGTGTTTCCCACCTCGTACTTCTAAAGAACCGACAATAGTAAGACAAAATTCCTTACTAGCCACTATGTTAAACTCAAAGAATAATCCAATACCTATATTAAACCCACAACGCCAATTAATCCCAGGAGGATTTAATTTATTAACTATAGCCTTAACCCCTAAAGGGAAGCCTAGTGGCTTAAAAGACTACAACGACCTTAATAAGGTAAATATTAACAATGTCTTATCCTTTATTAACTACACAACTACAGATAAATAAGCCGAAAGGCTACTACCTATTAAGATCGAGATACAAGACGCTAAGACTTTTTTAAAAATGGTAGCACAAGAACCTAATAAATACTACCACTGTGACGGTGCTGGAGCGTGTCACCTGCTACATTGCCGTTTCCTAGGCAATTTGCCGCAACTTGCCGTTTTCTGGGCAATCTGCCAAATTCTGCCAAATTCTGCCAAGTCGCTATTGGCTCGCTTACTACTAGCGCCTTAACGACCCCTTTGTATCTTGCCAGTCTCTACCAGTCTTCTTCTTCACCTTAGCTTAGTATTCTTATATGGTAGCAATCTACAAGCTTTGGTTCAGAAGCATTTATACGAGCCCATTACAACCACCTTCTACAGAACTACTATCTAAAGCTTATATAAGCTGAGATGCGTACTGCCTAAGATTATGATATTATCTAAGACCTATAAGCTTATAAGGCGCTCGCCGATAATATACGCTAAGAGATTAAAGACGACCTCTATATATCTAAATATGACGTCTAACAATTAAAGAAGGCCGAAATTACACTTATTGCTACAGTTATAGAAAGAGAGGGTATAATTAAATACCTACAATCTTAGCTTAATAAGTATATTTATAATAATACCAGACACCCCTCTACCGCATATAACGCTACCTAAGTCTCTACGCCCCTAGTAACCTTACCTACCTAAACTGCTACTATAGGGTCTAATACACGCTACCCTAATCCCCTAATCTTCTAGGGTGACTGTAAGGAATATAGCTACTAGAAGATGCAAGTCTATAAGAAACTAACCTAAAGCGCCTACCTTTTCCCCACAAAAGATACTAAGATTGGCTATATTATTAGGCGAATAAAGGGTATCCTATTTAATAGGCTCTTTGCTTAATAGAAGACTAGCAGTCTCTAAAAGTAGTAGTCTTACTAAGAAGCCCTTAAGGACCTCAACTAAATATACCGCGACTATAACCTAGTGGCTACCAGTTAAGCCAAACTATATACCCTAAAAATGAGTCCTACTAAATTATTTAATAAGTTCTATATTAAATTCTAGGAATATACCAGAGCCCTTACCTAAGACGATACTAAAGACTAGGAAGATCTTCTTAAAAAAGTCACTTATTGCCTTAGTTACGCAGCCGCTAGTCACAACTATAATAATGTTTATAATATAGTAGCAGCCCTACAGAAGATTAAACGACGGCTAAACTAGATTGCTACTGCAAACCCCTAGCCAAAGACCTCTCTATAGAAGCCCTCCGGACCTACTAAACTACTAACGCCTACTACCCTAAGCAATACTACTGGTCCTAATATTAACCTCTCTATACCAACCTTCCCGTAGAAGCTACTAAATAGAGAACGCGAGCTACTCTAGAAGCTAAAGCGTTACTATAGATGTCGTCAGGAAGGCTATTATAGCTATAGCCCAAACTGCCCAATAGCTAGGTTTAGTGGCCGCCGTCTAATACCTAACCTAGTACCTTAAATACTAAATACGTTACTATATACCACTACTATATAAGACAAAGACACAGTAATAGTGGTAGAGTTGGATACGGAAATGGAAAACGCTAAGTCCCAGCCCTAAGTTATAGGCTGGGACGCCTTAACAATAAGGGGATCTATATATCGGCCTACTTAATAGATAACTTAGTAAAGATAAATAGATAGAAATAGATAGTTTTACCTGTAATAGGAATTACTGCCAAAAAACAATATAAAAGCCGTTCCATAAGACAGTTTATATAGGCAGTAAAGAAGATAATATTTACAATAACGTCTATAAGGGGCTGGATATTATAAGAGCGATAAACTATAAGCTAGAAGACTTAATAATGCCTCCAAGACCAGCTAGAGTAAAAATTAGTATAAAGAAAGGCCGAAGTTCTAATAGAAAGAGGTTGTCTAGCTATATTACCGCCCTATTACCGCCTAGCAAGCGCACTTATTTGGGCTCTTTGCCTAAAGGCAGAGGGCGCCTTGCAACCCTAAATCAAGTGCATTAACGTGTTATTACTAGGGACTATAGAAAGCCTCTTTACAAGGCAAGCTCTTAGGCTGCAATACTTACTACACTAGAGGGTGGCATTGAAGGATATAAGTCTTTATATACGCGGGCTGGCATTATCTAATATAACATTTTAATAGGCAACCTTATAATAAATAAGGAAGATAACAATCCTTCTTAGCCGGTATTCTTAATTGACTTCAATCTTGTAATTAAAGAGCAGTGGGAAAGGCCTTTAGGAGCGCGGGGCAAGACCAGCATAAAAGCGTTTATAGCAATTAGAGTGCTCCTAGGCAAGATATACTTAGCTTGGCATAATTTTAAGTCGTTCTTTTAGGTGCTATTCTGGATATATATTTACTATAATGGACCTAATAAGAAAGGTAACGTTATTAATAGGTTTAATAAGTAGAATTCTATAGATACGGAAGAGCTAGCTAAGATAAAGAAAGGAGAAGTGGATAACGAAGGGGATTTTCTTAAGACTATAGGTAATTACTTTTCACCATACTATTAGCTATTAATCCCTTAGGTTAATAGATTACAAAAGGTACTATTTCTAGGCGGTAGGAGGCGAAAGGAAAAGGATAAAAAACTTCCTTTTTAAATAAAGGAGGTGCTTTAGGAAGTAAAAAAGGATCTAAAAGTGCTAGCAGAGTAGATAGATTAATATTTTATTGCTCTTCCACTATATAAGTAAAGTTTTACGGAGATTTAGGCGGCTAAGGCTAGGTAGCAGCCTTAGTTAAAACGCATATAAAATAGCATAGGGCGAGTCACCTAGGCTAAATAAACCTAGGAAAGTAGATAACTTAATCTTCTGCCAGATTATTAGGTCCCTATACCCTACTATCCTATATAGGCTTTATATTTCTATAAAATATATAATCCTCTCCCTAGCCTATTAGAAGCTACCTTATCCCGCCTAAATAGAGGCTATAGGAGAATTAATCCCTTCCTCTAACTAATCCCCTACTTAAATAAGTCCCTTACTTAAACAAATTCCCTACTTTTAATAATCCCCTATAGGATCTAATCCTCTATAAGATACAATCCCCTACTTTAATAAATCCCCTATGGGATTTACTCCCCTATAGGATCTACTCCCCTACGCTAACAAATCCCCTACGCTAATAAATCCCCTATAGGTGCTAATGCCTATATATTCCACCGCCCTATAGAAACTAATTCCCTATAGCTTATATTCCTATATGGCTTTAGCTCCTCTATAGGAGCCACTAGCTACGTTTTCCTCTCCTATACAGAAAGTAATGCCCTATAATTTCTGTTCTTCTATTTTTAGATCCACCAGCAATTCGCCTACACTGTTTTTAATTTTATTTGTATAGTATAAACAGCTAATAAATATAATAATCTACTATATTTTAATCCCTATATTAAAATTTAATTACCTAGATTTTATATCCTATTTCCTATAATATCCCATATAGAATAATTTAATAAAAAATCTTATAGAAACTGGAATTTGTGTTCTATTTTAAAAATATATTTATAAAAGGTAATGTTTTATATAGGATTTCTACTAAAATTCTCTTTTTATATCTAGCTTTTAAATACCTCTTTTGATATCCTCCTATATGGGAAAAATGGCCATAAAAATAATACTTTTATTATTTTCTATCCCGTACAGAACTTTATTTAAAACCGTTTAAAATTACTAGCTTCTCTTTTCTTATTTTCTACGCCACCCTATATAGATAGTGTATAATTATAGCACCTATCGTACCAACCGCGTGCCTACGCGCTCGGTACGCCAGGTACGCGTTTACGCGTTTAGTGCACCAACCACTTACTTACGCGTCTGGTGCACTTATGAAGCACTAACTAATTAGGAAGAGGACGCATTAGTATATAGACCACGTAGTCTGCTTTATATAATCAACAGTTACTATCCAAACAAGCATATAATACTACATGTATTTCGTGTTACGGACGCTTTAAGTACAGTATTATAACTACTTAGAGAGGAGTCGGCGGAAGCTAGTTGGTTAATACAGGCACAGTCTAGGATAGATCCGGTGGAACTATGTGACGAGAAATAGTAACCGAGGTCACATAGTATTAAACGTATTAACTATATTAAACGGAAGGGACGTTATGTTTAATATAGACAACACGTACCTCATATACAAGAGAGGATTTCTTAGGAGTATAGTTATGTATTTAAAGGACCTCAGTCCCTACCGTAGATGGTTCTCTCCTTATAGTAAATCTTAGAATACAATTAGAGTTAATCTATTAGGCAACCACTCCACCAGTTATTATTACGTTGTTGTTTTTGTCATACCTATATACCCAGCCTATTAATAGAACCCACCGTAGTTCCTACTATAAGGTTCTATTACACATTTACTACTAAGGTTACAGTATTAGAACAAACTCAAATAACATACCACCTAGAGCAGCACCAGTCACAACGGCATTAACGGCAGCCACAACCTTAGGACCAGGTAATACCAGTATAGACAATAGGGATTCTTAAGTGGTTACGCAAGGTCAGTTATAGGAAATAGTTAATTACTTATAAGACAACAATAGGATACTTAAAGAACGCATTAATAGAATTAGAGCAGCAAAGATTAAGTTACCTTTAATTAAATAATTCTTAGGAGAGAAGTTAAAGCTTAAGGGATTTCTTACGCAGATACACTTTAAGGTAGTACAGAAAGGAGTAAAGTTAGTAATATTATTAGACCAAATAGCCTATGCAGGATTATTCCTGACAGGGAGGGCACTTAAGTGGTTCAAGCCATATTTCACGGAAATATAGGCCAATAGCATAACAACTACTAACTAAGATGTACAATACATATTTGCTAGTTAGAACGGGTTTGCAGAGCAACTAACGTAGATATTTAGAGACCTAGAGGCTACAACCACAGCGGAACAAAAGCTTCAGAACTTAGTACAACGCACTTTAGTAATTAAGTATACAACACAGTTTTAAACACTAGCTATATAGGTTAAGTGGAATAACAAGGCGCTCATAGCACAGTATAAACAGGGACTTAAGGCTAAAGTCTAAAACACAATTATCCTAATAGAAGATGCGGATACTCTAAAAAAGTTAATAGATTAGTTAATAAAGATTAATAACAAAATCTACCAAAGGGAACAAGCCAAGAGAGGGCAAGACAGAGTTCCATAGTTGTATAAGGCGCAGAGTACGCAACGACAGACACAGAGTTAAAAACTATGGAATGGCGTAGAGCTAATAGACCTAAGCGGTACTAAAGAAACCTAAAGATAGAAAAAGAAACCATAGAAACCTAGAGGTTAAGGATTAAGTAATTAAAGGACTAAGAAGCAAAGGCTAAACCAGGGAACTCAGCAGTAGAAGACATTTAGGCAGACTCCACAGCAAAAAAGATAGTTTAAAGATAGAGCTTATATAAATTGCGGAAAACAGGGTTATTTCGCTAGAGACTATAGAGGTGGTTAGAGTAACTATGCGGTAAAGGGAACCAGACCAGTAGACGGCACATATATATAAAGGGACGACGGTGCACTATAAGGAATAAAAGAGTGTTTAATTAACAGTTTTGCGTATTATTACAATAACGTATACCAAATTTATAAGGACGCTAAATACGGCGCAAGCTATTAGCTATAGGAGCTAGAGTTAAAAGGACTCCAAGGAACTAAAGAGTTAGATAAAGAATAAGATTAACTCTATAAGCTAGATTAAGATATTACAGCAATATACGGACAAAGATTAGCAGTAATAATAATGGAGTTAGAGTACTTATTAATTAACAGCAACAAGGATAAAAAAGAGGCTAACTAGGAGCATTTAAACTTTAATAACGTAACAGAAGCAGAGACTGAGACCATCACCAAACAAGGTTTAGTAACGGATGTTATAACACCATTAGATACAATTTCCATCGCTTTACAAGATAATAGGAGTAACATTTAAAAGAAACTAAGTAAGTAGATGACTACTAGTGCTAGCTTATTACTTAATAAAGGTAAAAGGCCACAGGCTTAAGATTCTTAAAAAGAGATATAAGAAGCTTAAGACTCTTAAAACAAGATAAGACACACCTAAGAACCCACAACAGACAAAAACTAATAGGAAAGGGTAGTAACTTAGTTTAGTAACAAACGAATGAGTATAGGACATAAGTTTAAAAACTACAAGTTTGGGGAATGAATAAGAACGTTAGTAATTCCAGGTAAACATAGTATTCAGCCTAAAGATTAAACAGTTAATACCAGGATTAAAAAGTAAGATAACTATAAGGATCTAGCTACAAGACGCAGAAAATAAGAAACTATAGATAAGTTCAGGACAAGAATTATTGCATAGCAAGAGCAAAAGCTAGACAAGAGATCAGCTATACTAGGTCGTATAAGGGACAGAGCACCCATATAAAGAGTTATTAATAGGCCGAGTGCAGGGACATCTAGGGTAAAGTAGTTAGATAAACTGGAACAAGAGGAGGATCTAAATATCCCAACTAGGTTCGAAGAAAGGCATACTAAAGGATATTATAATGTAGCGATAACAAGGTACTTTCTAACGGATAAACCATACACACTAAACTAGTTGTACGGAAAGTGGTATAGGCAACAACACAATAACGAATAGGAAGATTTTTATATATAGCTAGACAAAAAAGTTGTCTAAGACCAACCCATTACGGAGAAACGCATAAGTTATATTAAAGGAGCATTAATTATAACGTTAAGGAACCTAGAAGAGAGGTCTAGGGACTAGAGAAGCGAACAATAAGTCTTAGTACCTATAGCAGAGATACTAGTGGTTAGGTTAACCAGGTATAGGTTTAAACTTAAGGATAAAGATAAACTAAGAGTTAACCTAAAATATGTAGCGTATTATACACTATTGTGGATAGCTTGTGTGGATAACATATACAATATATATAGAGCACCTAAAGATAAGAACTGGAAGTACCTAGTAAGAATATATTAGGCACCAAAGGAAAAGCGGTTTAGGAACGCTAAGTATATATATAGTTAGCACCCAGTAGAAGTATAAGGTTAAGGAGACTTAACACTTTAACTAGGAAGATTCCTTACAGAGGAATGCCTAGATAGATAACAGTAGTAGGAGTACTTAGAGAGTACTTATCTATAGTATATAGAGGAAAAGAAATAAACTAAGTATTGGCTAAAGGTGGACTAAGTATAAACTAGAGCAAGCAGCTAATAGTTAGGAAAAGGGGAGGCGCACAGAACTAGAGGGAACTAGTGTTAGAACCTTAGACCCTTAAAGAAATTTAAGAACAACACCTAAACTTAAGAGCTAAGTAGCAAGATTAGCAGTTTAAAGCGTTGGTAGATAGTAGAGTAATAAGGAACCATATATCACCAAAGGTAGTAGAAAGGATAGGGTTACTATATAGATAGAAGGAACACCCGTATCTACTTATAATAATTTTAGGAGATCAGATAGCCTACAGAGGAGGCATTATTAATCTTAAAACAGAACCTATTTAGATAACTATTAAAGGGAGACCAGTTAGAATGTCTTTTAATATCCTACCGTTGGGACAGGACGAGGCGATACTAGGAATGCCTTAATTACAGAAGTACAATCTAAAGATTAATTGGGTTATAGGTTAAGTTAATATTAAGAATATATAATAATATAAAGTGCGATAGTAAACCAAGTTGGTATAGTACCAAGTCGGAGCAATATATAAGGAGACTAAGTAAGGCTTAAGTTATGTACCAAAGAGATACCATAAGTATGGAAAAAAGTTATAGTTACTAGAAAGTGAGAAGCTATTAAAGCATACAGCTTGGGACCATAAGATAGAATTAGAAGAGGGAATAAGTCCAAAGTTCTTTCCAATCTATAAGCTTACTAAAACAGAGTTAGTAGCGCTTAAGGAGTTTATCTAGGAGAACTTATAAAAGGGATATATTAGACCGTTATAGTCATTAGCAAGATATCCAGTACTATTCATTCCAAAGAAAAACGGAAAACTTAGGATGTGTATAGACTATAGACAGTTAAACAGCATTACTAGGAAGGATAGATATCCTTTACCCTTAATTAGCGAAATCTAAGATAGAATAGGCAACGTAAAGATCTTTACAAAGATAGATCTAAGATAGGCGTACTACCAGATTAGAATTAAGGAAGGCGATAAATAGAAGGCAGCCTTTAGGTTAAAGGAAGGACTATATAAGCCATTAGTTATATAATTCGGGCTTATAAACGCGCTAGCAACGTTCCAGAAGCAAATTAATAGTGTGTTAAAAGAACACCTAGATAAATTTATTATAGCATACCTTAACAACATTATTATTTACTTAGAGAATGAGGAAGAGCACAGAGAACATATTAAGTGGGTCTTAAAGAGACTATAAAAAGAACAAATACCAGTAGCAATTAAGAAATATAAGTTCTTCACTAGGAAGACCGATTTTGTTAAATTTATTATTAAACTAGGCTAACTTAGTATAGATCTAAAGAAGATCGAGGCTATAGTAAATTAGCAAGAACTAGAGAACGTTATATAGTTAAGATCGTTCCTAGGGTTTTGCAATTACTATAGAAGGTTTATAGCGCAATAGTTATAGAACATTAAGCTATTTACGCGGCTAATAAAAAAGGAAGAACCGTGGGCATAGGGAAAGAAGCAATAGGAACTATTTAAGAGAGTTAAAGAGTTATTTACCTAGGAGCCAGTTCTTAAAATCTATTAACCAGGTTTAGAGATGGTTGTAGAAATAAATATATTAGACTTTACACTAGGAGCGTGCTTCCTATAAAAATATCAAGATGGATAGCACCTAGTGGCATACTACAGTCAGAAGATAACACCACTAGAGTTAAACTATAACATCTACAACAAAGAGTTGTTAGGTATAGTTGCAGCACTTAAGAAATGGAGAGCATTCTTATAAGGCACAGAGAAACCGTTTGTAGTTAAAATGGACTATAAGAACCTTACAGGATTCCTAACAACAAAGGAACTCAACCAGAGACAGGTTAGATGGGCAGAAATGCTTATAGAATACTATTTTGAAATTTAGTATACCAAGGGTACAGATAATACACGAGCAGACGCTCTAAGCAGAAAGGCTGAACTGTAAAGTAATAAAAAGCTATTAGGAGCTTTGTTGCAAAGGGATTAAGATGGATTAATTAGGTACAATTATCTAAAGATTATAGTAACCAAGGAAAGTTAGATCCACAAATTACCAGAGAGTAATTAGATATAAAAGATCTAAGAAGTATAGGAAGAGGATTTAGACTTAGAGTAATATAAAAATAGAGAAGCAATATATATGCCTAAGTCTATCGCAGAAGAATTTATTAAGGAATTCCACAAGGGAATAATATAAGAACATAATAGAGCTATAGGCTTAGTGTTAAGACTTTAAAAGGAGTATATTATTTAAGGAATCTGGGGACTAGTAAGATAAGTTATAAAGAAATATCTAAATTGCTAAAGAAACAAACCAATAAGGTATAAGCCGTATAGAGGGCTATAACCTGTTAAGACACTAGAAAGACCATAGGAGGTTATATTATAGGACTTTATTATTAAGTTACTAAAGTTAAGAGATCCTATTATAGGATGAGATCATAACGCGATTTTAGTAATAGTGGATAAGCTAACAAAGTAGGGATACTTTATAGCATGCACTAAAGAGATATTAGTAGAAGATGTTGCTAGAATTTATATAAAAGAAGTATTCGCAAGATATAGAGTACCAGATAAGATTATATCGGATAGAGATCTAAGATTTATAGCAGTATTTTAGAAAGTGTTTCTAGCAGAATAAGGGGTTTATATAGTAATATCTATAGCGTATTATCCGCAGACAGACGGACAAACGGAAAGACTAAACTAGACACTAGAGCAGTATTTAAGGCACTATATTAATTACGTATAGAACAATTGGGTATCGCTATTACCAGTTATATAATTTGCATATAATGCAACACCATAAGAAGGAATGGGGATATTACTATTTAAGGCGAATTACGGATATAAGCTAAGAACATCGTTATTACCACATTAAGTAAAAAAGACGAGTAGCACAGCTAAATAAAAAATGGAGATGTTAATAAATCTTTATACAGACCTTAAAGAAACAGCTAAGCTAGTATAAGAACGAATAAAAAGGTACTATAATACTAGGAGATCTAAGGGACTAGATCTTAAGGAGGGGGATAAAGTATAGCTACTATACAAAAACTTTAAGAGTTAATAACTAAGTAAGAAGTTGGACCACGTTAGACTAGGACCTTTTAAAGTTAAGCAAAGAATTTTATTAGTTACGTATAAGTTGAACCTATTAGCCAAAATAAAAATCTACCCTATATAGCATATCGCAATGCTAGAGCCAGCACACAGAAATATTAAGCTACCAGTCTATAAGGCAGACATGTATAGAGGATAGAAAGAAGACGAATAGTAAGTTTTAAAGATTATTAGTTACAAGGACGTGGATAACAAAATATAGTATAAAGTAAAGTAGATAGGCTATAGTGAGACTACCTAGGAACTACTAAGCAACCTAAAGAACACTATAGGAAAGGTATGGGAGTATTAGAAGAAAGCAGGTTAGGTAATATCAACAAAGAAGAATTACTAAAAAATAAGTCACCTAAGGGGGACCTAAGAGGAGCAATTACTAAGCTACTTGGAGTTGTTTCCCTTATAGAAGGAGAGCCAGTTCTTTTGTTACCTAGTTTAGACAAACCCTATTAAACAAGTTTCCACTTCTTAGAACGAACCTTCTTACAAATACGTTTAAGGCGTTAAAGACAAGCGTAAGCTAAACGTTAAGCTTTAAGGACGCGTGCGGACTCTTCTAAGGCACATTAAACCTTAAGCAGCGCGGAGGCCAGCTTACCGTTAAGCTTTATAGTAGTAGATTAAACACAAGACCCTATAATAAGTTACTTAGGGAACTTAAAGACTATTAAGAGTCATAGGACGCGTACACTTAGCGTTAGAAATAGAGCGAACATTGCAGGACAATTAAACGTTTGCTTTGGTGCACTTAGAGCAAAAAGAGGGTTATTAAGACAAAGGACTCGCCAGTGTAATACAAACTAACCCCTCTTTTGCGCACCTTGAGCAAGGAATTACCATCACTTCGTTAAGTAACAGTATGGAGGAAACCGTATAAAGGCAACACTTAACCCAGGAAAGAGAAGAAGAAGCTTTAGGTATAATAAGTATAAATATTAACTAGACTAATTAAACGGACATTATACCTCTAGTGGACGACTTAGAGATGTTAGGAATCTTTAAGGACGAAGATAAAGAGGAGGGAGATAGTGTTATGGACACTTTAAGTACGGTATTACGACTATTTAGAGAGGAGTCGGTGGAAGCTAGTTAGTTAATACAGGCACAGTCCAGGATAGATCTAGTGGAACTATATAATAAGGAATGGTAACTAAGGTCACGTGGTGTTAAACATATTAACTATATTAAACGGAAGGGACGTTACGTTTAATATAGACAACACATACCTCACGTATAAGAGAGGATTTCTTAGGAGTACGGTTGTATATTTAAAGGACCTTAGTCCCTACCGTAGATGGTTCTCTCCTTGTAGTGAATCTTAGAATACAATTGGAGTTAATCTGTTAGGCAACTACTCCACCAGTTATTATTACGTTGTTGTTTTTATCGTACCTATATACCCAGCCTATTGACAGAACCCACCGTAGTTCCTGCTACAAGGTTCCGTTACATTTCGTGCCCGTAGATACGACTCACTCGTGCTATTAAGTTAGTACAAACACTGATTAGTAAGCGCACACAGATTAGCAATCACTTAACACCTCCTACTAAGCAATACATACAACAGCGACCACCTATTTAGACTCCTAGTACGACCTACTAGAAGGTTAGAAGTTGGGGATTACAGACCTATTACCAACTCTATATACTTATTTAAGTCTTAGTACGGTTTACTGGAAGTTTATAGACACGAATATAGACCTATATAGAAACCCCTACCCTCGACCTACCTTTGAACCTTAAACCCCTGCTTCTACTACACCCTCCTTCAATACTTCTGACGTCTTTTTAGACCCCTTACGGAACCCCCTATCCTTAACCTCCTCTGAACCTCGAACCCCCATTCTTACTACACCTCTTTCGGACCCCTTATGGAGACCCCCTACCCTTTTGCGAACTATTACGGACCTGTTAAGACCCCTTATGGAGACCTCTTACCCTCCTATAAACCCTTACGGCCCGTAAACCGATTTTACGGACCCTTACAAGAACTCTTCCGCCCGCTACGCACTACACTATATAGTATGGCAGATATTAGCAAGCAAGTTAGTGAAGGTTAAAAGAAGTAGAGACAAGGAGTTAACGTTACGTCTATAAATAATGTTAACGACTATATCAGTTTTAAAATCCTTAAATATAGATACTTTAAGCTTATAAATGACGACCTATAGAAGCAATACCAGGAAGACTTTACGGACTTTATAGAAGCTATTTTTAAAGCCTATAACCCCACTACTATCCGTAAACTACGAACCCATTTATGTAACCAAGGTGTATGGGTTAAAAGGAATAAACGAGTTACTATTATATAGTCCTTATATAACACAATACATGAAAAGGACCAAACGGAATAGACTAAGGAGGAAATCCTAGACTAGTTTTAAGAAACTAAGGAACTCTTTACTTCTTCTAAACTTAATATAATCGCTGGCCTTATACCTAACCCTTTTAACTAAATTCGTCCTATAAACCCAAGCAGTTTTAGAATTAATCTTATGGGCTAAAGTATACCTAGTACTCAAGTTATAGACCGCAATACCCCTGTAACCTAAATTACGGAACGCAACACCCCCGTAAACCAAAACACAGACCAAACCCCTTCTATTATTTAAGTTATAGATCCGCAAACCATCTAAGTAAAGACCTATGGCAAGGAACTGGCCAACCTAGCTAAGCTCTACACCGACGAATCTAAGTATAGCGGTAAAAACAACAACTTTAACTTTAAACTGACTATCTTTACGGACCTCTGTTAGAAGGCCGACATTCCTAAATAGAAGTTTAGCCAAGCCTACTCTACCATGCTGCGCGGCCTAGCACTTAACCACTACTATACTAACCTTAAGAGTAACCCCCTTAGTGTTCCTTTTGATAAGCTATATAAAGCTACACGTAACTACTTTAAAGGACCAGAATATAAGCGTAATATCCTTACCTAATGGAATGCGACCAAGCTACAGACCGTAATAGATAAGAACACTAAAAAATTAACTATAGAGTGCCTGCAAATCCTTATTAAAGACCTCCGCCACCTATAGCACGGTCTTAATATTAAGCTTTAAATGGACGACTTCCTGCATAATAAACTTATTACGGCCTGCTAGGAAGTAGAGCCCTGCAAGTACACCTACTATAAGCCTACAGATACCTTAGCTGGCCTTATTAATAACCTACGCTCCTCTATTATAATGTATAAAGTCTTAAACCCACCAGGCAGCATGTAAGCCTTTATTACAGATATTTAATATCCACAAACAGACTTAGACGCTTACTTTACGGACCGCCGCTACTGCTAGCAGCACCTGTACCGACTAAGTCCTATTTGTAACCCCCATAGCAACCCTTATATGAAAACATACCCCCGTAGACAAACCAGCTAGAAGTGCTTTGTGTGCGGCAAAGAAGGATATTAGTCTACAAGGCATACCTAGGAAGAACGTAATAAGTCTAGGAAGAGACTTAATAGCCATATCAGCCAGTTTATTTTGGAATATAAAGAAGAGGAAGTAGAAGAGCCCCCTAATAAGTTAATAGAAGCCCTTATAATTGACTTTAACTTAGATGCTTAGGAATAAGAGACCTTAGAGATATTTCTAACCACTTTTAGACCTTTTATGGATAGCCAAGCCTTTAATATCACGACTGTATTAGCCGACCGTTCCTTTATACACTTAGTTGCGCCCAAAAACCATTCTGCAAGCACCCCCATTATAGACGTTATAGATTATAAGCAGGACCTATTTACATATATTACTACAGAACGCTATACCCCCAAGGAATTTTACGGTGTTATAATTAATATAGGCGCCTCTAAGAAGTCTACTATAGGTTACGGACAATACCTTATATATAGGACTACCGCAAATGATAATACGGACATTAACACTATGTAAACTGGGGCCGTAAACGTCCAATTTGGTATTGGCTTAACTGTATTAATTAAATTAGTTATAGTTAAGACCCTAATTGGCCTAGTTAACTTCTATATAGTAAAAGCAGACACCCCTTTCTTACTTTGCCTTGCGGACATGGACAGGTTATAGGTTTACTATAATAATATTACAGACACCTTAATCGGCCCCGTAACTGCCCTAGGAAGTAAGCATGTTACCCTACCAATTACACAACAATTTAGACACCCGTTCCTTATATAGGGAGAGACTTTACGGACCTATATTTAGGAATCTTTTGACTATAACCCGTACTACCTTACCAGTACGGAGATCCACTATTTGCATTGTTATTTTAGCCACCCATTAGCCGAAAAGCTATATAGAGTCCTTAAATGCTCTGGACACAACAACGTTAATAAGAAGGCAGTTAATTACCTAACTAAATACTGCTCCTACTGCTAGAAATACGGACGTTCCCTAGGCCGATTCAAGTTCACCCTTTATAAGGATCTTAACTTCAACCATTTAGTATACGTAGACATTATATACATTAACGGCAGCCCAGTATTATATATAATTGACGAGGCAACCCGCTATTAAGCCGCCTGTTAGTTGCAAAATATATCCGTAAAGTATACTTAGGATATTTTATGGACCTACTAGATTAATACGTACGTTAGACCTCCTAAGTATATTACCTATAACACCGGTAGAAACTTCATCAGCAAGGAATTCTAGCAGTATACTACGGCTATGGCTATATTAACAAAAGCCGTTCTAGTTAAGGCGCATTAGTCTATTAGGCTTATTAAGCAAGCTTACCTAGCCCTATAGAGAGCTTACTAGATTATTATAGACGAGTATAAGGACATCTAAAAGGAACTAGCTCTATAGATGGCCATAAAAGCCATTAACAACACTACTAGCCTAGATAGACTAGTACCTACCCTCTTAGTCTACGGAGCCTACCTAAGGATAAGTAACCTAAATCCTCCTGCCCCGTCTATTACGGAATAAGCAGCTGCAATACAGAAGGCGATAGCCGAGATAGTTAAGCTATAGGCCAAATAAGCTGTTAATAATGCCCTATACCACCATAACGGACCTAATATAACCCTAGTACACGACCTCCCGCTTAACTCTAAAGTCTTTATATAGCATAAAAGCGGCAAGTGGACTAGACCCTACTGTTTACTGGCTATAAAAAATAAGACGTGCTATATATAACTTCCTAGCGGCCCAACCAGCTTTAGGAGCACGTCCGTAAAACCCTACTTTTGGCCTAAAGACACCTATAATGTTGAGCCAGACGAACTAGAAGCAACTACTAAGCTAGATAAACTAGAGGTAACTGCCAAACTAGATAAACTAAAAGCGACCGCCAAACCAGACAAGCTAGAAGCACCCTTACCTACCCTAGAAGTCCTCTAGAAACCTACTAAACCTACTATACCTACTATAAAGCGCGGTTAAGGACGCCCCTAAAAGCACCCCGTAACTAAGAATACTATAATAGAGACTTACCTAACCTCTATAGGAATATCCGCAAGGCAATCTCCGCCTGTGGATATATTAGTTCTAGTATAGGAAACCCCCTTTACGGACTCATGATGTAAAGAGATTAACGGACTACTTAAAAAGGGCGTCTTTGCAATTATAACAGAGAAAGACGTTCTGCAAGGCGTCCATATATTTAACTTACGCTTTATTAACGAAATTAAGCACCTGGGTACTAATAAAGTTTTTAAAAAGTTAAGGCTTATTATATAAGCCTACAACAACTAAGGGAAGGGCTTAGTCCTTACACAATTACCTATAATTTAACAAGTTAGCTAACAGATTATACTTACACTTATACCTAGACTACAGCAAAGTAAACCTATAGCTCTTTACCTACAGGACATCTCGCAAGCCTATATGCAGTCTAATACCTACCTAAGTAGGGATATCTTTATACGGCCACCCCCCAAGCTTAACCTATAACCAGGAACAATCCTATAGGTTGTAAAACCTCTATATAGAGTACCAGAAGCCAGAAACCATTAGTTTAAGATATACCACTAACACTATATTAGTAAACTTAAAATGGAATAGTTAACCTACAACCCCTACCTCCTATATAGCCTATTAAACGGCCTTAGTATTGTTGGACTCTAAATAGACAATACCCTATTCCTAGCAGACCAGACCTTTGCGGATGCTAAAGAAACTAAACTATAAAAGGCCAAGTTCTTGGCAAAGCTATAAGAGTAGTTAACTAAGTAGAATCTGATTAAGTTTAATAGAGGCCTAATTACATAAAAGGGCAACCTAATTAAGCTAACTTAGGAACGCTAAGCCTAAAACCTAAAGCCTATTATAGCAAAGCCTATAGACCTTACCAGTTCCTATAGAGAGACCCGTAAGACCGTAAATATAAAGGACTAATACGCTGCACAGCGTGCAAGAGGCGCCTATATAGCTACAGTCTACCAACCCAAATCTGCCTATAACTTATCCTTTACGGCCCAGGCAGTAGATCCGCAAGAAGAAAATATTAAGCAGCTTAATAAGCGCATTTAATAGCAAATTGACAACGTAATAAGAGGACTTACTTTTATACCACTAGACCTAAATTCCCTTAGTGTAATAGTATTTATGGATGCCTCCTTTGCTAATAACAAAGACCTATTATTATAAATCAGCTTTGTGATTGTACTTACGGACCGCAATCAGGACGCAAATATATTATACTAGTCTTTAATTAAGTGCAAATAAGTAACCCGCAGTGTACTAGCTTCTAAGCTATATGCACTAGCCCATAGCTTTAATATAATAGCCGCAATCAAATTAATAGTCTAGAAGATTCTATAACTGGAGTAGTTACCCCTAGTTCTATATACCAATTTAAAGTCCCTCTACAACTGCCTAGTTAAACTAGGTATAACACAAGAGAAGAGGCTTATAGTTAACCTTATATGCTTACATCAGGCCTATAAACGGCGCGAGATTACGGAGGTCAAATAGATTAGTAGCGGAGACAACCTAGCAGACGCTATAACTAAGGCAAAGCCGTATCAAGCTCTTAAAACCCTAATTAACACAAATAGGCTTAACCTAGAAGTTATAGAATGGGTAGAATGGGACTAACGGAGCACCTACGGTACGTCTACAGCCCGTTAGAAGGCCGTATGGCTCGTTATATAGTATAGGTGGAAAACGGTAAAAAGCTACGGTGGAATTTGGTAGACTCACGTAACCCGCTAAATTTTATAGGGTAGTTAAATTAACCAATCACGATTTTCCATCCCCGGGATAGAAAATCGCCATTGGCTCGCTTAGCACTAGCGCCTTAGCGGCCCTTACAATCCGACTTGTGGCTTGTCTACTGCCTATCAAAAGGCCGTACGGTTCATTCTACGGACTGTAAGCAGAACTTACGGCCAGCTTAGGGCACTGTTTGGAAGGCAGCCTAGACGGCACCTTAGGGGAGATTTCCTATGTATTTTCTTTTGTGTTTTATAGTTCTATTAAAGCAATTACAGAGGCTGTACACAAGTGGTTTCATTTTTTAAGTACCGCTAGTGTATAATTACAGCACCTATTGTACCAACCGCGTGCCTACGCGCTCGGTACGCCAGGTACGCGTTTACGCGTTTGGTGTACCAACCACTCGCTTACGCGTCTGGTGCACTTATGAAGCACTAACTAATTAGGGGGAGGACGCATCAGTATATAGACCACGTAGTCTGCTTTATACAATTGACAGTCACCATCTAAACAAGCATATGATACTACATGTATTTCGTGCCCGTGGATACAACTCACTCGTGCTATTAAGTTAGTACGAACAGATAGTATATCTAGGAAAATAATAAAGTTCTAGTTTCTCTATTTTATTTTTAATAGAAACCCGCTTATATAACCAACTCTATTTAGTAATATTGGATTCCACGTTTTAGGATTAAGGCTATGCATTTATATTATATTAAAGCTATATAACGCAAAGTTATTAGAATATATATATATATTACTAGCCAATAAACAGTATAGTTAAGTAACGTACTGCCTTTAACTATTGACAAGTATAAATAGGAAAAAAGAAGAGAAAAAAAAGATAGCTAAATCCTAAACACATACCTACTTACGCGCTAAAAAGGCATGCATTCTGTAGACCCCTAATACCCTAGTAAAATTAAGAGAGCTAAGCGTAGGACTATATATTGTTAAACTTACCTCCTCCTATAAAATTACGCTGAAATTTTACGTTTGCACTAATAGCGAATTTTAGATATAGTAAGGACACTTATATCTCTTTATAGCTAGCCAATGCTTAAGCCGTAAAAACAGCATTTTTAATCTAGATTGGAAAATTAATTGGCTTGGCTTTACTATAGACGCAAAGGCTCTTACCTCTTAGCCATTAAGATCCTTCCCTACTAGAATATTAAGGTCCTTTTCTATAAAATCTGCGGCTCCTTTTATTATACTTACCTTATTAAGGAAACTCCTCTAAACTACCCCTTAAGCGTTCTGATCTAATAGGCCGTACTAAAGCATAAGGTGTATTCTGCTTATAATAGCTTCGTTAATTGTCTTTACCTAGTTAGTTATAAGAAATATTATTATTATTTATTGCTTAACGTCCGATTCAGATCCCTATTGGGCCCACGCGGACTACTCCTTATATATATATAGGGAGAAAACTCTATTTAAGAAAACCCCGTAATCCGTCTCCCCGCCTTTTGGGGCTTGCTTACAAGTCGCCTACAAGTCATCAGTGGTGCTCTACTACCTTACTTTTTAACCTCCTTAGGAACCACTACTGCCGTAACAAACCTACGGACGCGCTAGTATTATATACTATACTCTACTCCTGTAGAGTTATTAGGGGGCGCCTATTACTCGCCCCTTTACTTTCTATTACTATTTTCTTTACAACCCAGAACTGGTCTAGCATATTTTAGCCAATAAGCTACCGGGTAGCCGCCTTAAGGCCTTTCTGTGTTAAGAGTAGTATATTATAGTTTTCTATACTAGCTGCTAAGAGCATTGCTTCTCAGCTGGTACGTAAGGGGCATAACAGTATTACATGTTTTGGTGTCTGTCTTGGCCAGCCATATTCGCACCTTAGGCTACCTACTAGGACACCTACCTAATAAAGCTAATCTTTTAGTCCTATTATTCCTGTCCTTAAGAGTGTTGCCATTGTATTTTCTACCTTTGTTAGGCCCTCTTAGAGCCCTTAGGTATTTACCCCCCATAGTATTACCCATGCTACGGCTTAGGTTCCCCTTGCCTAAGTCTACCTCTGTACCTTTAACTCCTATTTATCTCTCCAGCGTTGGTCCAACTAGTATTATATTACAGTAGATGGTTTTCCAGTACTCTTTTATACTCTACTTTGGCTCCTTTCTCTCCCTTACTGTTGTCTTTGCTAGCCTCTTGCGCGTCTCCCTTCCTCCTCTATATAGGCCTAGGCCCTAGCGCCGCACCATTCTTCTTCTGCTTTCTCTACCTGTTTTCCTAATATATCTTCCCTACTTTAGGGTTGTTGGTTCCTTCTCCTATAGGGCACCCTAAGGTCCCTCTATAGTTTATTTAGGCGTATCTTGATATACTTTATAACATTAGAGTTGCGTTCCTTTTATACCCTTTACATTACATCGGCTTCAATATATAGTTATAAGGGGGGAATATTGGCTTCCTTCTTAAGTAGTGCTGTGGCCGTTTGCTTATACCCGCCTGTTATACTCCTAAGGCAGGCTATTTAGACCTTTTAGAGTAGTTTAAGGAGTAATTTAGGGGGGCCTTTCTTAGTTTCTCTAGTGGCCCAAATGCTAGATCTATACGTTATGGTTAGCCAGACAACTGCTATATATAGTAGGCGTAACTTCTAAAAGCATAGACCCCATATAGAATTAACGATCCTAGACATAGCGATATACTATACTTAGCCCTTATAGGCCGCTTACGCCGCATATGCGCTCTACCAGAGCTTGCTATCTACCCACACTTCTAATACCCTTAGGCCTTGAACCGGTTAACCCCCAAAGCCTTAGATATGGATTATATGCTAAAGATCTGCAGATTGGTTACGTTTTCTTATAAAATGGATTAGCTGGTATTTCTCTAGTAAGAATTAGACTCTATATCGTCTTGCCCATTCTATATAGGTGTTATAGGCTTTCTCTAGTGTCCTACAGTTCTCTGCGGCTGTTAGCCCATATATAATTAGGTTTATATTATTAATAAAGCCTATCCCCTAGGTTGCCCCTTCCTTAAAGGTGTTAAGTAGGTTGCTTATAAAGAAGAGGAAGAGTATAGGCAACAAAGGTAATCCTTATGGTATTCCTATTACAACTGTAATAGGGGGGCTCTGGTATCCGCTAAAGACCAGTAACGTTTCTTTCTGGCCTATAAATCCTTAAATAAACTAAATGATCTATTCTGGGAAGCCCTTTGCCCTAAAAATATATAGGAGACGCTTATGGGGTATATTATTGTAGGCGCCACTGATATCTAGGCTAAGCATTAATACTATAAAGTCCTTTCGCATAGCCTATGCAGTTTTAATAGTAGCAGCGAGTAGTGTAAGTGCTAATAGCGTTAAGCGATTCTTTCTTGCCCCTATTTAGCTTTATAGTAGTAGGGCGTGTTCCTCTACTATATCTGCTATATAGTCCGCTATAACCTTTTCTAAGATCTTGCTTAGGGTGTTTTCTAAGGCAATAGGGCGGTAGCTTCCTGGGATTAAGTAGTCTACTTTACCTTTTTTTTATAAGACAACCATCGTCATGGATCTTCTAAGTCGCGGGTAGTAACCTATTGCAAAGCATGCTCTGGCTACGTCTGCAAGCCAAGGTGCTATAAGTGGTCTACAGGTCTTTAGGGCTTTGTTTAGAATCCCATCTGGTCCTAGTACTATATTATTTAAGAGGCGGCTAATAGTTCTGGCTATTTCTTTAGTTGTTATGTCGCTGTTAACCCTTAGGTAAGTCACTGGTGTTTTACTAGTAATATCGCTAAGGTCTGCTGGAGCCGGTTAAGGGAAAAATCTTTCTATAAGGATCTTTGCCTTCTTATTATTGTTACTTATAGCCTATAGTTCGCCTGCTCTTTATAGGGGTAGTAGGTGTGGATCTTCTACTAAGCGTCCCGCCTTTTTCTTTACCCATTTTGCTATAGTCTAAAGGCCCTTATTATAGGGGAGACTTAGGTTAGTAGTATATTTATTTATAAACCATCTCCAGTTATTCCTTACTTCTTTTCTTAGGGTATTCTTTAGCTGGTTTCTTATGTCTTTATATTATCTCTTATCCTTAGAATTGTGGCTGCTTATATATTTCCTCCTTGCTTGTCGTTGGCCGGCTACAAGGGCCGCGTACTATGCGGACTATACATATCGCGCGTAGGGGCCCGGTTTTAAAACCGGGCAGTGCTCTTTTAGCCTACTTTTAATTGCTACCTAGATCCTTTCTAGTCTTTAATTAATTTCCTTAGGGGTAGCCAATAAGCCTCGCTTATTTGGTATTAGGTGGATTTCTTCTAGGTCTTAAAGTTATTGTTTAATTATATTAAGGAAGCTATCTACGTTAAGCTTCCTTATTGCGTATCTTTTGCTATTTAATTGCGCCTTGATGTCTAGATCTAGTTGTATCTAGATAGGGATATAGTCTAAGGTAAGTACCTATTCTTCTTTAGGGGAGCACCTTTTAAGTCTTTGGTATAGGTTTTCGTCCATAATCGTAAAGTTAATTATACTTTTGGCGGTGCCCTATTGCCATATAATTGCACCTAGGGGGGTAGCTAGCTTAAGGCCCCCGTTATCTATAGCTCTTAGTAGGCACTCTACCTATTAATTAGTAGCAACATGGATGCCCCCCCACTATAGGTGGTGGAGGTTTATGTCTCCTAGTAGGATAAACTCTGCGTATTTAGTTTCTAGCAAGCTTATTACAAATATAATATTCTCTATCTATGCTACCCCTTCGACCCTAGGGTTATAGACATTAATAATTTGTACTAGTCCCCTATATATCTGGATAGTTATAACTGCAATATCTGGGTTAACTGCCTGCTATGACCATAAGGCAAGGCTAATATTTTTGCTAATTATAAAGCATACGCGTATAGCTGCTTTTGGTTTATATAGGAGCTAGAATCCTTAGGGGCAGTATATTAATTATATATAGGTATTATAATACGGCTCTTATATAGCAAGAATATAGTATTTCTCTAGGTCTAGACTGTTTAGTAGGGGCCTTACTAGACGGTGGTTCGTATTGCCGCAGTTATACTATATAATAGTTAAGTGGCGGACCCCTAGTGGGGGTCCTTCGCCTCTCCTTTACTCCTCACTTCTTCCGTTTCTACTTTCTCTAAAATGTTTAGAACTTCTGTCTCCTATATTTACTTCCTAGCCACTACTTATTTTATGTGGAGCTTTCTATTTCTGTGTCTTGTGTTCCTACTAGCCTTTCTAAATCTAAGTCTGTTATTGCCTTCGGTTCTTCCCCCGTTCTTGCCAATTAGCTATATACCCCTTATAAGCCAGCTGCATATATTATATTTGCCGCGTTAAATCTAATTCTTAATTGTCCCGGCCTTAAACTTACTATAGCTGTCTATAGGGGTCTTCCTACTGGGCGTCCTCTCCCTTGTGTCCTATATATTCCTTATATCCCTATTCGGTCTGGTAATGTCACGCAGCGTCGCTTTTAGCCTATTAAGGCTTGGGATAGCTGGCTTAGCCCCCCAGTATTAAAGATAAAAAACGCTAAGAAGACACCTATATCCCCCTAGCTTATCGCCTATTATTTCCATTTATATAACCTGGCGTGCAGTTGTTCCTATAGTTATTAAGCCCTTTCCTTCCATCTCCTATATTTAATGCAGTCTTCTCTCTCCCACGCCTTATGTGTGCTTTGGTAACAGTTCACGCATTTTATTTAGTCTTAATTTGTACATTGTCTTGTATTATAGGGGCTTGCACAGTAGCCGCAGCATACCTGTGCTGCGCATATGGACTAGGTGTGTCCCTATTATGCACAGCAATAACATCGTTCCAGGCATAGTCTGTAGTTATAGAGCCTTATATTGTATATAAGGCCATTTATAATTATTCCTTTTTAGATAAGGAGTTTTTGCATTCCTAGTGTATATACGCTGATAATAAGGGAGCCATATATTCGTCTGTCGTCTCCCTAGCGAGTCTCTGGCGCCCCTTATATCCTCTTATTATTCTCATTATATGCTTAGTTTGTATTTTCCTATTAAAGCCATTAGATCTGGGTAATTACAAGTCCTAATATAAGGCGTTCCGTTTGTTTTACTATCTCCTATATAGTTGCTGTATTGTCCGCCTAGCGTCCCCTTTCTACCCTAAGGCTTATGGGAACCAACAGGACTTCAACTGGGTAATCTTCACAAAGCACTTTTATACCAATACGCTCTCCTAGCCTGTCCCCTACCCTTACGGCCCATTCCTTTACCTATTGGTCCTTTAGGGTGACTCTAATATCTCCACTCCTAAGGTATCGGACTGCAACGGCATTGTGGACCTTCTTGCGAATCTCTATAAGAACTTCTGTTTCTGATTGTCCCCTAAGTTCCTCTACCTTTTCTATATTTGGTCATATTGTGATTGTATACCCGGTTATTGTTTTTAGGGGGGTAGGTTCCCTATGCTATAGGAGCGCAGCTATAGCGGCCTAGGTGCGGTTCGCCTATAGGGGGGGGTTTTGTTTATCTTCGATTTTGTTTAGCCGTTAGAGGATTTAATTAAGGGTTTACTAAAGGGGCACCTAAGGTTCGCTAGACTGGAGCCATTCTACTAGCTATATTAGTTTGTAATGGCTAATAGATGCTCCCCCATAGTTCCGGATACTAGACGCGTCCAATAGGCTTTATATTTTATCAGATGCCTTCTTAATTAGGGTATTTCCGCTTTCTAGTATAGTATTCGCCCGTCCTTGTTGTTGTTGTGGGGGGCCATTATTAGGTATAGGTCTGGCGGTCGCGCGCAACTGCGTACCACCGTCGTTCCACCTGTGCCTCCCCTATAATGCATGCATCTTAGGGGATTATCAGGGTGTTTTTCAGGGTTCTTTTAGTTGGTTTGGTCTTTTTAGGCCGGGTGCAGCAAGGGCTCCAAAAGTTCACCTGTTGAGCAAGTAGTTATAAAAGATCTCAGTCGTAAGAAATAAGATTCCTTTATAGTATTTAAGCTTGCGCAAGAATATATAAATAAGGGCATTGCGATAGATATTATTAGTAGCACGCTGTTCTACAAACACGTCCGCCTTATTAAGGAGTAGAGTGGCTTTCCAGTAGGTTACTATCTTAAAGATAAAAGAAAGCTTCTCCTTAAGTGCATCCGCGGTTATGCCTAATTCTCCAGCAGAGATCTACTTGGTTAGAAAGAACTGCAATTGCAAGGGAATAGAGACGTACGACGTAAAGTGGTCTTATAAGGTATTCTAACATCGCCTCTGCTGTTAAGGTCTTACTAACACTAGGCGGCCCGCTAATTTAGTTATCTTAGTAAGGTAATAGTATGACTATTATTTTATAATAGAGGCATGGTAACATACTATAGGAGGGTAATAAGTCTGCGTTTTTTGCCTAATACAAAATCATCTAAGGTAGAGTGAGAGTCCTAAGATAAATAGGTTTTACTAAGAGCTTAAATAACCTCCTTCTGCTAAGTAGGAACCCTAAGGTTATTAAAGGAAGAAGGGTTCCACGTAATATTACTAATATTAGCAACTGCGAACTTAACTATAATGCGTTAGCAAATGCCGCTTATATATAAGTAAAGATAACACACGCCAGAGCTTATTACTTAGACTAAAACCTAGCACAGTTGGGCTGCTAATTAGGAAATCTTAATCCTTTATTTTAGTTAGATCTATATCTATCTTCCTAATTTAGTCTTTCCTTTTAATTAAGCCCCTTATAAAATTAAAGATATTTAATAAGTCTAGTATTCCTAGCGACTTGTTAATTTATAATCTAGCGTAATTAGGATTAATTTGCCGAAAATACGCCATATTAACCATAATTTAGCTCTTAACAGAGACTTTGATCTTGTTGCCGTCTTTATCATTATAAAAGGCAGTCCCTTAATACTAGCGGTAGTAGACTCCTCTTAAGTTATTAAAAATTCAACTATATCTAATTAGCCGTGCTCTAATCTTGCTTAATTTCCAGTAATACTCTAGAGGAAATGCTTAAAGGAGGTCTATCTGTTTTGTTTTATAAAACTTCTTAACGGCAAGCCCAAGGGCGGCTTTCTTAAACACTTTCCCATTAAAATCAAAGTAGCGACAGTCTAGATGGAAGTACTTAGTTCCACTTAATCTTATTTTTTCCTTACTATAATTAAACTTAATATATCTTGGTTTGCTGGTACTAAGATAGGTAGTATAGACCTCTAAGTTCGGCTTAAAGAGAGCCTAAAGTAGATTATACGTAATTTTATAGTTCTTAAGAAGGGGTTTAAGGCGTTTAGTTATAGACGCGTAGGTAGTTTCGATAAAGCTAATTAAGAGGTCTAAATATTTTAAATACACTTTATTCTTAGAGTTAACGTTTATACTACTTTAATATAATTCTAGTTCTAGAAAAAAATTATATAGGAGGTTCTATTTAACCTATGCGCAGTATAAGCTAGTAAGTTTTAATAGCGGGGATTTTCCGTACCAAAAGCTTGTCCTCTCTTAGGTAGATCCTATAGATATCTTTAAGGACCTTCCTTAGAATGTCTCGCAACCCCTTAGACTTAACATTAATATAAAACGTGGAGTCTTTGGTTTTCTTATCTATAATTTATCTTTAGTAATTAAAGATACTTATAAAGAGTGTTATACCCACTAATTCGAATACGATTAACAAACACGTATTGGTCCAGTTTATTAACCTCTCCTATTAGGGCCACTGGCTTAGCAATTTTATACTAATAAGCTTTCTTATCCTAACTATAAAGAAATAGTATTAGTAGGACTATATATATACAACTATAAAGACATACACTTTATTTACCATCTTATACTCTAACCTAGAGGCTCACGATATCGCTTTAGTTTTAGGGTCTTCTAGAGCTAGTAGCTTAACAACTAGGCCTCCTAGGGTAGAGGTAGAGGTAGATAATATATTTATTGCTACAGCTACCTTTAATAGCTTTAGGAATTGTAGAGCATACTAGAGAGTAAGGGGCTACTAAGCTAGTAATAGAGTAGGGCTGTCTAGAGGAGTGTTTAGGGTCTTTAATATAGTCTATATATTGCCTAAAGGGTAGAGCTGATTTAAAGTATAAAATTAGAGAGGTAGCTAGAGGAGGTTAATAGTACCAGTCTCTAAAGGAAAATTAGAGTAAGGAGCTGAGTGTAGATAGTATTATTTCTTTAAAAGATCCGCTTTCTTTTATACCCTTTAATAGAACCTAAGCTGCTGCTATACCGCAAATGTTTACTAGAACCCGCTTTATACTATATAAATACTTCCCCTTATTTATCCTAGGAGACGCTATATTAATATTACTTCTAATATAGCACAGAACTTAACTAAGTAAAGGCATATAATCCCGCCATAACTGCAGAAATAGAGCCGTAGCTTATATTTAGTATCTTAGTTCCGGCACTAGAGTGACGTAAAAGGAGATGCGATAGATATGCAGTTACATATATAGTAGAGGCTTGTGGCTGTTTAATATTGTTTAAACTAAAAACGATATAGAAAGGAATATAATTAGGACCCCATTACCTATCTAGGCTGCATAAATTCTGTAGACCTAATGCATAGAAGCTAGGTAGATGTCTTAATTAAAGTGAAGAGCATACGCGGAATGGGAATAACCGCAGGTATGCCGCCGCGATTGGTCTAAACTCGCTAGGCTCCGCTATATTTCGTCCTGTCCCGTCTGTCCCGCCTATCCCGCCCTGCCCTATCCTTTAAATCTCTACCTTTGCCCTCGTCCTTTCTGTCCCTCTTATCCTTCTTGTCCCCGTCCTATCTATTTATCTTCAATTTTACTACATCCTTAAAATCTATAGAATATAATAACTGGCTAATTAAAAAACTCGGAAAAGAATTAGCAATATTTAATAATAATATAAGTTTATTACTCTTAAACTAGGATTATACATTTAAATTATATTGCGATTTACTAGGAGAGGATGTAGAAAGGTTAGTAAAGCGATTATTATTACGCCACAGTGTAAGGCTATAAGTACGCGAACTTTTAACAGACGTTTTCTAATCCTTAGGTCCTAAAGTATTCCTCTTATTTACCTTAGTAGTATCCATCTTAAAGCTAAGTAAAATAGCGCCTCACACCCGCTTACTAAAAATTTGAAGTTGGTAGGAGACTGCCCCGCATCTACTAGGACTAGCTGTGGTTGCGAAGGAACTTTATAAGGCCAATTTAATTAGCACTTTAATTTCATTGTCTTAGAGAAGTTAGTTTTTATAGGTAACTATTACCATTAGTAGAGAAACTCTTTTATCCTAAATAACTTTATTACTAATTCTTAATAGAGTAAGGCCGATTACAAAGTATGTATCCTCCTTTGTCTAAGACGCATTTACTAGCCTTTAGTCCATAACCTTATAAAACAGATCTAGACGTAAGGAGTACTTTATTTTAAAAACATTCTCTTTTAGACATTAATCTTTCCATAGGTATAAAAGACCTTTTATTTTAAATAAATTGTTAATAATTCTTATTAGAGAAACACTTAACACTAATTAAAGACGCTTAATTACTAGAGAGGCATTCTAAAGCTCTACTTTCCCAAGACGCAAATTAAACGCTTAGTATGCCAGTCTTAGACGCTTATTAACTGGCTACTTATTTATCTTAGAGGGAGATTTACTGCGTAAAGAAAGCGCCCTCTTGTCTAATAACTAAAAAAAAAAGGTTAAATACCTCTCTCTAAAATTTAGTGTGTTTAATGCTTATCTAAGATAAATACCTCTCCTAAGAGTCCTTCCAGCGCCACTATGCTAGCGTATTGTTAAGTTATAGATAAACCATTATTAAAGCGTCCCTAGTTAGAATTATAGCAGATTTTAGGTCTATAAGCAACCCTTAATAAGATATTGCTTATAGTTAATATTAATAGGATATCTAGTATTGCTAGGGCAGAGTTAGTACTGTTCTTTCTTATTTATAAGGCGCTATATAATTAAAACCCTCCTTAAGCTATTTCGCACTAGGATAAAGATAAGTAATTTATAGAGAAAGGAAAAGGAGAGAGGAGGACTAGCGGTCACGAATTGCCTGTCTATATATATGCCAGAAAAGCCTAAGGAGGACGCTCTCTTATTAGTTAGGATTGGCTATAAAAATAAATAAAACATCTTTAATTTATTCGGTTTAGGGGACCTAGATACTCTAGAGATTTAGGGAAATACTATAGAAGAAGCTAAAGATTGCCTCTTATCTATAAATAAATAATATATATCGCTTTAGATTACCACTTATTACTACCTTTTTTTAAACTTAATCCGTGCCCTTATTATATAATATTAATACCTAGTAAGAACCTCTCTTATTACTTATCTATCTTTTATACCTAATTTGTTAACTACCTTCTCTTCACTATTTAGAATATTGCATAATCTGCCTTTAAATGTTATAGTCATCTCCTCTATTATCTTAAATTTATAACCTCCGATCTCCTCCTATTCCCTACTAAGCGCCTTATCCCCAGCCTTAGCGGACATAATTTATATAGCTAGAAGTGCGACCGCGTAAGTCTGTAGGACTGGTAGCTATAAAGGAGAGGTATTCTATAGACGTGAAATATTAAGCAAATGTTGTCTTTTATAATGCGTTCTTAATTACGGATAGTTATTTAAGGAGGAATGGCAGCTAATTTAGGAATTTGTTTTAGAATAAAAGGCCGTAAAGCACATGCGCATTAAAGCATAACTATTATAGAAGATATAAGAATTAGGCACATACTGTAGGGTAGAATAGCTAAGCTAATATTCACCTTAATAGTAAGGAGAGAATTGCTAGATAACTATAAGAGGCGGAACACAAAAAACATAAAAAGAGGTAGATTGTAGGCTTAAATAGAGAGCGGCTTTACGGAACTATGCTGCAAATAATCAACAAAGTAGGGTTAAAGGAAATTTATAAGGGAAAATAGAGGTATTGCTGCAGCTAATAGGTTTATGGCTGCTTAGGCATTAGTGCCTAATAGGAAGGCTTATATAAAAGAATTGCTAAGCGGGCTAAGCTGTGGCCAATTTGCCCTGCTTTACTATTAAAGCTTTCTAGCGCAGAACATTACGTATATAATTAGGCCACCAGCCGAATAGTAGAATGGGTAAGGCGTCTGCTATAACGCGCATTTTAATTATATATTGGAGTCACCAGATATATATAGCCCCTCCGCCAACTAAAATATCTTATAAGGATTGGATTCTCGTGGCTCGTTCTTATTTATAAGGCAAATTAACTAAAAACTAAGTTTCTGCAGCCAGTTTATGCACCTTTACGTTATATGCATGAGTTAATTAATTATTAACGCCTAACTTAATATTATTCGGACTACCGCCTGGTTTTAGCTGTGTTACGTAATTTAAATTGGCTGGCCAAGTCGTAAATATAGTTTTAGCCTTGCATTCTCTATCATTTGTGACGTTATAAGTAGTGATAAGTGGCTCTTGCTTACCGCCCTTAAAAAAGTAATACTTTTATAGACCTTTTTGTGCAGCCCTTATATAACAGGAAATGCGCTATAGCTTTTATCTAGGCAGATCTGTTACCTAGAATAGCCCTACGGTGGCTATATTAAAATGCTATAAAGGTATATAAAAGGACATATTTCCCCATTGCCTATTTTTTTATATACCTTATTTTTCCCTACTAAGACAGGAGCCTCTTGCTGATTTTAGCTACTTGTCGTTAACTATATAATATATTACTACTTTAACCAATTGTTTTACTACAGTAAATATAGCGCTTGGCCTTATTATATTTAGTTAGAACGCAGCTAGGATAAATATATAAAGGCCTAAGCTAATAGGCACTATTGTGCCAATGCATTACTGGCTAAAGGTCTAAATAGTAAAGTGCTAGTAATAGGGTTATTAAAGGCTATAGGTAACTGTCCTTAGTGTCTACCTTAAAAGGTATAGGTAAATGATAAAAACTTAAATATCTGCTAAAAACATAAAAACTTAGCCAACTAGCTCTATTATCTACAATTTCTTGCCCGGAACGCGATAGGAAGTAGCAGCATAAGAGTAAGGGCTATAAGAAATGCGGTATTATAAAGGATTAGAGATGGCTTAATCTACGTAGTATATCCAGACTCTATAGTAACTAGAAAATTATTAGTGCTAAATATCCTACTAAATAAAAAACATACCTTCGGCCTTTATATCCTCTAGTAATTTATCTGCACTTACATACCCTTAAGCCTAGTACTTAGCAATAATGTCCCTAAACGCAGCTAGGGAAGCTAGGCTTGGAAAATCCCCTTAGGTATATACGTTACATGTCGCTTTATCTAAAAGCTCTTTATATGGTTTAAATCCTATTATTACTTTATAAAAGGTAGAGCTAAGAGCAAACACCTTACTCCTTATTAAGACACCTTCGTTGTTAGGATGCTTATAACTGGTCTTATAACAGATAAGAGGGGCTTCATTATCAATTAGAGATCTAGTAAAGTCGCCAAGCTTTGCATTAAGCTCTTTATTAAGGAAGACGTTGTTATAGGAGATATCCCTATATATTATATTTCTGGAATAAATAAAAGCAATTAAGGCCATAATCTGTTAAACCTAGTGGAGTCGTTGCGGAAGCGGAATAGGTTTGTCTTGTCTTGTAAAGTACTGTCTTATAGAACCGTTATAGGTATACTATAGGATAAGAGCGTCCTCTAGGCTCCTATAATATTAAAGGACCTCATTGTAATCGTGTCCAAGGCGTTAGTAGACGCGCTTTTCTCTCTTAATGAATTATAGCTTAGAAGGCTGGACGAACTTTATAATGGCATTAAGACAAGCGACTAGTCCCGTAATACCATAGCCCACTATATCTTAGCCGTTTAAACTATATAGGTAATAAACAGTATACTCTATTAGAGGCATCTGTAATGGCTATAGTACTTATACCTAGTGTTAAAAAACAAGAGGGGTGTATATGCTATAGGATTGTATTTGTTGCTCTATTAATAAAGCCGCTAAGGAAGCGCAAGGAACCCAGTAGGTGGGCTAGATCATTCCTAGCTCGGCGGATTTTGCTAAAGGGGATTAGCGATGTCAGACTAAGGAGCCCACAGTTTATTAACATAAAGGAAACCAAAGGCATAAAGAAGGGTTAAAGAAGAGTCTTAAAATAATTTAGGAGCGTAGCTCGGATCCAAGCTTAGCGTGTCACCTTATATATTAACGCTAGGCCTAGCGGGGAAGCGGTTAGGACTATTAACAAAACCTACTAAGGACCTAAGACTAACGTTAGTTGGTAATGGGTTGCCATAGAAGACCATTAAAACTTTTTTCCGGCATAGAACACTAGACTTAATTTAGCGCCATTATAGGTATTTAAAGCTAGCGCAGCCATAGACAGACTCGCAAGGGAAACGCCTTATAGAATTGCGTAATATATAGAAGCTACTATGGAAGGAAATAAAACTTTAAGCTAAAAAAAACAGCACTATTATTACCACCAATTCTTCCGCCTAGCGGGCCGCCCCCTTTTCTTCTGCATAACAGGCTAAGCCTTTAATTTTAAATAGTAACGACCCTATAGTAATCTAAGACTTCTTTTTAGAAAGCTGTCTTTAATCCGTTCCCATAAGAGATTTTATTTCTCCTTTAGATTAATAAGCAGCACGTCTTCCTCTTCTATAAATTTCACTCTAGACTTTAGCTTTTAGGGCTTTAATTCTAGCTCTTGAGGTTGCTTAACTAGGTTAACTGGTAAGTAGAATCGTTAAGGAAGTATATCTACTGCGTATAACCCGTCTTCTTGGCGCTTGCAAATAGCTCAGATTAATAATTCTTCTAAATTATTTAAGGCAGCTCCCGGTATCGCTTTATTAGGGTCAGAGCCAGAGACGGAGTTTAATAGCGGTTTTTGGGCACGTAGGCAATTACGTATTGTGGATCCAACCCGCTTACAGTAATCGCTGCTAAGCGTAGTGCTCCGGGCAGACGTGTGTAGGGATGAAATTAAAGGAGAACGGTAAGACCGCTGAAGACGATGCTTCGGCGATCCTTGTCGTCCTGCACACCCGCGGGCCTCGTTACTCTCGTCGCTATCGCTGCTGTCGCCATCGCTGCTGTCGCTGTCCCTAGTGTCGTTATCATCCGTATCGCCGCTGTTATCGCTTCCATCGTTGCAGTTCTTGGCCTTGCCTTCGTCTACATCGCTCTTGCTATAATCATATTCTTTAGCTAAGCTATTAATAAGATCGTTAAAATTTTAATTACAACTGTCGTTAACCTCGTCTTGCGGTGGTCCAATATCACAAGAAGACGAAGATTGCTAAAGGGAAGGGCTGGCGGACTGCGCAGCGGAGGCCACTCGCTCCTTGATACATTTATCGCCATTATTAAGGCCAAGGGTAGGAGGGCTAGGAGATAAGGTCTTCCAGGAAGCTAGTAAACTTCATTACTTCCTAGGTTGTAGGTTCTTATTACTCTTGCTAACAGAAGTATCGGAGATATAATCAGTATTATCTAGTTGCTTAAGCTAATTAAACCTCCGCTTCTTTAACTTCTTAGCTCCTAAAGATTCTTAACTGGCGATTACCAATGTCCTAAGCTCTTACCTAAACTACGGAGCAGTTCCAATACAGCGCCCCTTAGCTAAATTATCTATTTAATTGCTGTCTAGCGTTAAGGGTATAGTATAATTGTACGTAGGTGCGCGTACCTCCTCTTATAGCGCTTCTAACAAAGGCAGCTCCTTATTTTCTTTATTGTCTTTATCACTGCCGTTATTCCCATTATCTACTAATTATTAGACAAGGCCATTATAAATTAAAGGGAGATACATACCCAATTTATGGGACATTGGTCGGTTATCGGCTTTACTAGCTTTGTCGCCCTTAGCTTCCAAGTCTAGATCGGCTATATCGTCTTCAATAACTATTGGATTTGCTACTAGTTGTTAAAACTATATATTTAGAACTACTGGGGAAAGAGGGAGAGTAGTAGGATAATTACCTTGACTACTTCCCCTAGAGACTTGACTGTCATTTCTATCCCTATAGAAATCTTCCTTATTATCCTCTTTATCCTTGTCATTCTTGTAATACTTGTTATAAGCTTTCTTGTAATCATATATAGGGTCTATAGGCGCTTTATTAGACGGAATCTCCAAATTAAAAGGTGGAATAATATGCCATTAAGTGCCCAAGCTTTTAGTGCTTCTTAACTTTTTAGGGGGAAAAGAGGTACTCCCCTATTTCTCTTTTTAGGTTTGCTGCTTGCGCTTTTCTTAGGGGCCGTAATTCTATAGTACTGAGATAAAGCTGTTAATCTTCTAGGGGGACCAGTGTAGAAATTATTCTTATTAAGCGAAATTTTGTATGGAATATAAAATAAAGATTAAGATAGTGCCAACATTGTTGTTATTAGAGTTGCTATTACTTTATAGCTTTTAAAAGCTTTAAAGGGGAATTAATGGTCTTTTTAAGTGCACGTCAGTCCTCCCTTTACTACTAGCACTCGTCCATTGCCCCTTACCCCTTACCCCTTGTTTAGGTTTCTTATTAAATTAAAGCATTTAATACGTGCGCCTCTAGTATAGACTGGGGTCAATTGCCGTTTATAGGGTAAGGTTTGCAAGGGCTTGAATTCCGGCGCCTAATTAATACCCTTAGTAAATTATGGTTAAACTATATCCGCCCGTTTAAGCTAGCGTGTTTAGCTCTAACATAGCTATTACATCTAGCCCCTTATTAGGAGGTTAGTGGCTTAAATTCTCCACCCTTGTTCCTTAGTAAAGGGCAGCGCTAATATATTTATTTACTTCCTAATAATGCCAATCCAGCTAATCTTCTGCGCCGCTTATATTAATAGGATGTGAAGCCCCGCTTATATATGCGCGTTACGAGCTATCTATAACAGAAGGAGGCAGTGTCCTTATTAGTAGCGGGCGGAGCTCTCTAATGCTAACAGCCTAGTGACGGATACGCCTGCCGCTCGTACGGTAATTGTATACAGATGCATAAATACGCTAGGTAAAGGACTACATATAGTGCTGCATAGGTGCATACTCGCCCTCCTAACATGGCCGGCTAGTATTAGAGATTCCTTCGCAGTTATGCCGTAGTGCCGCTAATCTATTATACGCCTAAAAGCTACAACCTTTTAATTTTAATCCAGGTGGTTCCCAATATAGCCCTATAGCTTAAAAGGCTGGATTGTTAATCCTTTACCGCTCTGCCGCTAAGCAGTTAGGCAAAGCTAATAGCCCCTTAGCCCTAAACTAGCAGATTAAACGGCATCTTTAAAATATCCATAGCAATGCAACCATACCTGTGCCGCTGTCGCGATCCACTTACCTCGTTACCGAGGTAAGTGCCGGCCAGCTCAACGAGCAGAGCCCACCTTAACGTCAGATTTGCCAAGACACCCAAATACTATCAATATTCTTATTATATATTATCAACGCCATAACTACTAAGTATATTCGCGTCGAAAATAAGATCTAGGAGGCTCTTAAAGAACTCCGAAAGTCTACCAAGCCCAATATTGCAGAAGCTGCGCGCTAACACGGTGTTCCTGAATCACGCCTCCGCGCTTAGTAGAAAGGACATCAATCGCGTTGCGAGAGGCCTGCAGCAGGTAGAAGGCTTACTAACAATTAAGATCTTGCTCTTCGTAGCTATATTAATCGCTTGGATTCCTTATATACCGCCGCTCAACTACTAATAATATGTTCTGCAGCAAATTAGATCTTAGATCAAGCCAACGAAAATCTAGATCAGCTACTACCTCCCATTGGCTCTCACTTTGTTAAACGCTGGCTTAGCCGCCACCCAGAGTACTATAAGCGTAGGCAGAAGACAATGGAGCTTAAACACACAGCAGTACACGAGCCGAAGGATATTAAGGCGTGGTTTTATTAATACCGTAACATTATAATTAAGCATGCAGTTATGCCCACAGATATATACAACTTCAATAAGTCAGGATTCTGCGTTGGTATAGGCAAGGACTAGTAGATTATTACAAGGGAGCCTTATTGGAAAGCTTACCTTTCTATAGATACAAATTGCGAGCTAGTTACTATAATGGAAACGATAAGTAGTGATGGAGTTAATCTACTACCTATAATTATACTTGCGGGCGCATAGTTCCTCCACTAGTGGTTTAAGAATTCAGCCCTTCCTAACCACTATCTATTAGGCCTATTAGAAACAGGCTATTCAAATAATAAATTAGCTTTTAATTGGCTTAAGCACTTTAACGCGTATAGCTCTCAGCGCTAGCTAGGTGTATATAGGCTGTAACGAAACCTTGTAGCAGGAACTACGGTGGGTCCTATTATTAGGCTAGGTATGTAGGTAAGAACAGTGTTAACAACGTAATAATAACTGGTGGAGTGGTTGCCTAACAGATTAACTCCAATTGTATTCTAAGATTCACTACAAGGAGAGAACTATCTACGGTAGGGACTGAGGTCCTTTAAATACACAACCGTACTTCTAAGAAATCCTCCCTTGTACGTAAGGTACGTGTTATATATAAGGTACGTACGTTTACTACGTTCTCTACGTTCCTTACGTAGCACGTTATATAACTTGGCTACTATTCCTTGTTATATAGTTCCACCAGATCCATCCTAGACCGTACTTATATTAACTAACTAGCTTCCTCCAACTTCTCTCTAAGTAGTTGTAATATTGTACTTAAAGCGTCCATAACACTATCTCCCTCCTCTTTATCTTTGTCTTTAAAGATTCCTAACATCTCCAAGTTGTCTACTAGAGGTGTAATGTCCGTTTAATTAGTCTGGTTAATATCCTTACTTATTATACCTAAAGCGTCTTCTTCTTCACACGCGTAACGTTGTGCTCGTACTATAGCTGCCATACTGTTATTAGGTGAGATAATGCCGTCTCTATATTCCCGTTGTGTAAAAGAGGGGCTAGTTTATGTCGCGCTGGTAAGTCCTAACTTTTAATAACTATCCTCTTGCTTGGAGTGCACTAAAGCAAATGTTTAATTGCTCTGCGACGTTTATTCTACCTCTAACGCTAAGTGTGCGCGTTCTATAACTCTTAATAGTCTTCAAGTTCCCTAAGTAACTTATTATAGGGTCTCGTGTTTAATCTGCCACTATAAAACTTAATAGTAAGCTCTCCGCTGCCCTAGCTAAGCTAGAATGTTCTTAAGACACGGAACAGAAGGCCCTAGATACTCGGATTGCGGCGTCTACTCAGCTACTTCGTCTTAAGAAGGTTTGTAAGAAGGTTTATTCTAAGGAGTGGAGACTTGTTTAATAGGGTCTTAACGAGCTGGGTAATAAGAGGACTGGCTCTTCTCCTATAAGGGAAATAACTCTGAGTAGTTTAGCAATTGCTCCTCCTAGGTCCCCCTTAGGTGACTTATTCTTTAGCGATCCTTCTTTATTAATATTGCCTAACCTATTCTCTTCTGATACTCCTTTACCTTTCCTATAGCGTTCTCTAGGTTGCTTAGTAGTTCCTAGGTAGTCTTATTATAGCCTATCTACTTTACTTTATACTATGTTTTATTATCTATATCCTTATAACTAATAATCTTTAAAACTTACCATTTGTCTTCTTCTTGTCCTCTATATATGTCTGTCTTGTAAACTAGTGGCTTAATATTCCCGTATACTGGCTCTAGCATTGCAACGTATTATATAGGGTAGATCTTTATTTTAGCTGGTAGGTTTAACTTATACGTAACCAATAAAATTCTTTGTGTAATTTTAAAAGGTCCTAGTTTAACATAGTCTAACTTCTTACTTAGTTGTTAACTTTTAAAATTTTTATATAGTAGCCATACTTTATCTCCCTCCTTAAGATCTGGTCCCTTAGATCTCTTAATATTATAGTACCTTTTTATTCGCTCTTATACTAGTTTAGCTATTTCTTTAAGGTCTATATAAAGATTCATTAACATCTCCATTCTTTATTTAGCTGTGCTACTTGTTTTCTTTACTTAACGTAGTGATAATAACGTTCTTAGCTTATACCCGTAGTTCGCCTTAAATAGTAATATCTCCATTCCTTTTTATAGTGTTGCATTGTATGCAAACTATATAACTGGTAATAACAATACCCAATTATTCTGTACGTGATTAATATAATGCCTTAGATACTATTCTAGTGTCTAGTTTAGTCTTTCTGTTTATCCGTCCGTCTACAGATAATACGCTGTAGAGGTTACTACGCGAACTCCCTATTCTACTAGAAATACTTCCTAAAATACTATTACGAATCTTAGATCTCTATCTAATATAACCTTATTTGGTGCTCTATGTCTTATAAACACTTCCTTTATATAGATTCTAGCGACGTCTTCTGCTGATATCTCTTTAGTGCATGCTATAAAGTATCCCCACTTTATAAGCTTATCCACTATTACTAAAATCGCGTTATAATCTTGTCCTGTAATAGGATCTTTTAACTTTAGTAACTTAATAATAAAGTCCTATAATATAACTTCCCATGGTCTTCCTGGTACTTTAATAGGTTATAGCCCTCCGTACGGCTTATACCTTATTAGTTTGTTTCTTTAGCAATCTAAATATTTCTTTATAATTTATCTTGCTAGTCCCTAGATTTCTTAGATAATATACTCCTTCTAAAGTCTTAACACTAGTCCTATAGACCCGTTATATCCTTATATTATTCCCTTATGGAATTCTTTAATAAACTCTTCTATAATAGACTTAGGCACATACGTTACTTCTCTATTTTTATATTGCTCTAAGTCTAGATCCTCCTCCTATGCTTCTTAAATCTTCTATATCTAATTACTTTTAGGTAATTTATGGATCTAACTTTCTTTGGTTGCTATAATCTTTGGATAATTATACCTAATTAATCCATCTTAATTCTTTCATAACAAAGCTCCTAACGGCTTTTCGTTACTTTATAGTTTAGCCTTTCTACTTAGAGCGTCTGCTCATACATTATCTATACCCTTGGTATACTAAATTTTAAAATAGTATTCTGTAAGCATTTCTGCCTATCTAACCTGTCTCTAGTTAAGTTCCTTTGTTATTAGGAATCTAGTAAGGTTCTTATAGTCCGTTTTAACCACAAATAGTCTCTCTATGCCTTATAAAAATGCTCTCTATTCCCTAAGTGCTATAACTATACCTAATAACTCTTTGTTATATATATTGTAGTTTAACTCTAGTAGTATTATTTTCCAACTATAGTACGCTACTAGGTGTTATGCGTCCTAGTGCTTCTATAGTAAGTATACTCCTAGTATAAAGTCTAATACATCTGTCTTAACAACCGTTTTTAACTTTGGTTAATAGATCTTAAGGACTAGCTTTTAGGTAAACAACTCTTTAAGTTCCTAAAATAGCTTCTTCTACTTACTACCCTAAACCCACAGTTCCTCTTTCTTTGTTAGCCTTATAAATGGCTTAATGCTTTTTAACCATTATGCTATAAACCTCCTATAGTAGTTACAAAACCCTAAAAACGACCTTAACTGTGTAACGTTCTCTGGTTTTTGCTAACTTACTATAGCTTTAACTTTCTTTAGGTCCATGCTGATCTTTCCTAGTTTAATAATAAATCCTATAAAATCGGTTTTTACTATAAAGAACTCACATTTCTTAATTGCTACTAGTATCTGTTCTTCCTATAGTCTCTTTAAAACCCATTTAATATATTCCCCATGTTCTTCCTCACTTATTAAGTAGATAATAATATTGTTAAGGTATACTATAATAAACTTATTAAGGTGTTCTCCTAATACACTATTAATTCGCTTCTGAAACGTTACTAGTGCGTTTATAAGCCCGAATTATATAACTAATAGTTTATATAGTCCTTTCTTTAACCTAAAGGCTGCCTTCTATTTATAGCCTTCCTTAATCCTAATTTAATAGTACGCCTACCTTAAATCTATCTTTATAAAGATCTTTACGTTGCCTATCCTATCTTAGATTTCGCTAATTAAGGGTAAAGAATACCTATCCTTCCTAGTAATGCTGTTTAACTGTCTATAGTCTATATATATCCTAAGTTTTCCGTTTTTCTTTAGGATAAACAACACTGGATATCCTACTAATAACTATAATGGTTTAATATATCCCTTGCGTAAGTTCTCCTAGATAAACTCCTTAAGTGCCACTAACTTGGTTTTAGTAAGCTTATAGATTAGAAAGAACTTTAGACTTATTCCCTCTTCTAGTTCTATCTTATAGTCCTATACTGCATGTTCTAACAGCTTCTTACTTTCTAGTAACCATAATTTCTTACCATACTTATAGTATCTCTTTAGTACATAACTTAAGCCTCACTTAGTCTCTTTATATGTCGCTCTAACTTAGTACTATACCAACTTAGTTTACTGTCGCACTTTGTGCTATTACGTATTCTTAATATTAACCTAATCTATAACCTAATTAATCTTTAGATTGTACTTCTATAACTAAGGCATTTCTAGTATCGCCTTGTCCTGTCCCAACGGTAGGATATTAAAAGACATTCTTACTGGTCTTCCTTTGATAGTTAACTGAATAGGTCCTATTTTAAGATTAATAATACCTCCTCTATAGGCTATCTGATCTCCTAAAATTGTTATAAGTAGATATAGGTGTTTTTTCTGTCTATGTAGTAACCCTATTCTTTCCACTGCCTTTGGTAATATGTAGTTTCTAGTTGCTCTACTATCTACTAATACTTTAAACTGCTGATCTTGCCATTTGACTTATAAGTTTAGGTATTGTCCTTAAATTCCTTTAAGGGTCTAAGGCTCTAACACTAGTTCCCTCTAGTCCTATACGCCTCCCCTTTTCCTAACTGTTAGCTGCTAGATCCTATTTGTACTTAGTCTAACTTAGGCTAATACTTAGTTTGTTTCTTTTCCTCTATATATTATAGATAAGTGTTCTCTAGGCACTTTTACTACTATCGTCCATCTAGGCATTCTTCCATAAGGAATCTTCCTAGTTAAAGTATTAAGTCTCCTTAACCTTATACTTCTACTAGGTGCTATCTATGTATATACTTAGCATTCCTAAACCACCTCTCCTCGGGTGCCTAATATATCCTTATTAGGTACTTCCGGTTCTTATCTTTTGGTGCTTTATATATGTTGCAGGTATTATCCACATAAGCTATCCACGATAGTATATAATACGCTAAGTAACTTAGGTTAACTCTTAGTTTGTTTTTGTCCTTAAGTTTAAACCTATACCTAGTTAACCTGACTACTAGTATCTCTGTTGCGGGTACTAAGATTTATTGTTTACTTCTTTAGTCCCTAGATCCTTCTTCTAGGTTCCTTAACATTATAATTAATGCCCCTTTGATATAACTTATGCGTTTTTCCGTAATAGGTTAGTTTTAGACAACTTTTTTGTCTAGCTATATATAAAAGTCTTCCTATTTATTGTTGTATTATTGCCTATACCACTTTCTATATAACTGGTTTAGTGTGTATGGTCTATCTGTTAGAAAGTACCTTATTATCTCTACATCATAACATCCTTTAGTATATCTTTCTTTAAACCTAGTTAGGATATCTAGATCCTCTTCTTATTCCAGTTTATCTAACTATTTTGCCCTAGGTGTCCCTACACTTGGCCTATTAGTAATTCTTTATACGGGTACTCTATCCCTTATATAACCTAGTATAGCTGACCTCTTGTCTAGCTTTTGCTCTTGCTATATAATAATTCTTATTCTAAACTTATCCATAGTTTCTTGTTTTCTGCGTCTTGCAGCTAGATCTTTATAGTCATCTTACTTCTTAATCCTAGTATTAACTATTTAATCTTTAGGCTAAATACTACATTTACCTAGGATTGCTAACGTTCTTATTTATTCCCTAAACTCGTAGTTCTTGAACTTGCGTTCTATACTTATTCATTTGTCTATAAACTGAGTCGCTGCCCTTTCCTATTGGTTTTTATCCGTTGTAGGTCCTTAGGTATATCTTATCTCGTTTTAAAAATCTTAAGCTTCTTTTATCTCTTCTTAAGAATCTTAAGCCTGTGGCTTTTTGCCTTTATTAAGTAATAAGCTAGCACTAGTAGTTGTCTGCTTGCTTAGTTTCTTTTAAATATTACTCCTATTATCTTATAAAGCGATGGAAATTGTATCTAATGGTGTTATAATACCCGTTACTAAACCTTGTTCTGTGATGGTCTTAGTCTCTGCTTCTATTTTGACCTCTTTAAGGTTTATATACTCCTAGTAAGCTGCCTTTATTACCTTATTATCAGTAAATGCTTCGCCTATATTGAACTTATTATCTTTAATATCCGATCTGTAAGCTAGTTTATTGGTTCCTCTAAACTTAGATAATAATGGCTCCTATAGCTAATAGCTTGCGCCATACTTAGCGTCCTCATAAATTCGGTATGCGTTGTTGTAATAATATGCAAAACTGTTAATTGAATATTCTTTTGTTTTGTATAGTGCCCTATCATCCCTCTATACGTATGTGCTGTCTGCTGGCCTTGTTTCCTTTACTATATAATTACTCTAACCACCTCTATAGTCTCTAGCGAAATGACCCTATTTTCTATAATTTATGTAAGCCTTATCTTTAAACTATTTTTCTTGCTATAGAGTCTGCCTAAACGTCTTCTGCTACTAAGATCCCTGGTTTAGCCTCTGCTTCTAGGTCCTTTAATCTCTTAATCCTTAACCTCTAGGTTTCTATAGTTTCTTTTTCTACCTTTAGGTTTCTTTGGTACCACTTAGGTCCATTAGCTCTATACCATTCCATGGTTTTTAACTCTATATCTGTTGTTGCGTACTTTGCGTCTTATATAACTATGGAACTCTGTTTTGCCCTTTCTTAGCTTGTTCCCTTTAATAGATCCTATTATTAATCTTTATTAACTGGTCTATTAACTCTTTTAGAGTATCCGCATCTTCTATTAGGATAATTATGTCCTGGACTTTAGCCTTAAGTCCTTGCTTATACTATACTATAAGCGCCCTGTCATTCTACTTAACCTATATAGCTAGTGTTTAAAACTGCGTTGTATAATTAATTACTAAAGTACGTTATACTAAGTTCTAAAGTTTTCGTTCCGCTGTCGTGATTGCTTTAGGGTCTCTAAATATTTACATTAACTATTCTGCGAATCTATTCTAACTTGTAAACATATACCGTATATCTAGGTTAGTAGTCGTTATACTATTTGCTTATATCTCTGTAAGGTAAGGCTTAAACCATTCTAGAGCTCTCCCTAACAAGAATAGTCCTGCGTATGTTACCTAGTCCGTAGGTATTACTAACTTCGCTCCTTCCTGCATAACCTTAAAATGCATCTGCGTGAGAAACCCTTTAAGCTTTAACTTCTCTCCTAAGAACTGTTTGATTAAAGGTAACTTAACCTTTACTGCTTTAATTCCATTAATACGTTCTTTAAGTAGCCTACTATTATCCTATAAGCGATTAACCATTTCTTATAACTAACCTTGCGTAACTACTTAAGAATCTGTGTCTACTATACTAGTGTCTCCTAACCCTAAGGTCGTGGCTGCCGTCGATGTTGTCATAACTGGTGCTTTAGGTGGCATATTGTTCGATCTTATTTAATACTGTAACCTTGGTAGTAAATATGTAACGGAACCTTATAGTAGAGACTATAGTGGGTCCTATTATTGGGCTAGGTATATAGGTAAGAACAGTGTTAATAATATAATAATAACTGGTGGAGTAGTTACCCAACAGATTAACTCCAATTATATTCTAAGATTTACTATAAGGAGAGAACTATCTACGGTAGGGACTAAGGTCCTTTAAATACACAACTATACTCCTAAGAAATCCTCCCTTGTACGTGAGGTACGTGTTGTACGTAAGGTACGTATGTTCACTACGTTCTCTGTGTTCCTTACGTAGCACGTTATATAACTTGGCTACTATTCCTCGTCACATGGTTCCACCGGATCCATCCTAGACCGTGCTTGTATTAACCAACTAGCTTCCTCCAACTCCTCTCTAAGTAGTCGTAACATTGTACTTAAAGCGTCCGTAACATAGGCTCCTAATTTTTAACGGCCACGGCTCTTACCTCACAAAGGAGTTTATTAAGTATTGCGACAATTAAAAGATTATGCCATTTACCTTACCTCCGTATATAAGCCACCTTTTGCAACCTCTTAATGTCGTTATATTTCAGCCGTACAAACACCACTATAGTAAGGCAGTTGAGCAAGCGACACGAATGGGCTGTACCAACTTTAATAAAGTTAAATTCCTCCACGCGATCGAATCAATTTGTCGCCAAATATTTAAATTAAGTACAATTAAATTAGCCTTCCGGCAGGCAGGCCTCGTTCCTTATAACCCCCAAATTGTCCTTAATTCTATACGCGAGGCGCGTCCTACTACCCCCCCCCCCTCCGCCGCCTTATAAGCCACTATCTATACTATATACACCAAGATCTTTGCGTATAGTTTGGAAGAAAGTTTTTCCGCTAGCTTAGGAGGTATACAAAGATAATAAGGAGGCCATGGATATCTTTATAAAATTCGCAAGAGGTAGTTTAGCAAATATGCATATATAACTACAAGCCGAACGCAAGCTTGTAAATACACAAGCAGTTACTAGAGCTCGTCGGCAACGCCAAAAAAGTAACAGAAAGGTTATATAAAAGGGAGGGGTTATATACGCAGCAAATACACGGTTAATTGTACAAAAGCGCGAGCAGGAGGAGGCTCTAAAAGCTACACGTATATTACTGAAGAAGGAACAGGTAACTACAAAGCAGCTTCTTTAGGACGCCACAAGGCGGCCAGAGCCTTGATCTATTGTATATAGAGACTCCTTCCATTAAGAAACCAGTACTACACCACAAGATTCTAAATATTTGACTTTTTAGTAGAGTTCTGCGGCTTTAAAATTATGGTCTTGGCAAATCTAACGTTGAGGTGGGCCCTACTTATTAAGCTAGCCGGCACTTACCTCGGTAACGAGGTAAGTGGATTGCGACAGCGGCATGGGTACTGCTAGGCAGGCATGCATGGCTACCTAGGCAACGCGCTATAAAATATCCGTTTAAATAATGCCTAACACAGCCCTATATAGGGTGGTTGCTTAAATTGGTAACATTTAGCTGCTTTTCTACTGGATAGCCTAGTAGGCATACTAGTTATAATATAGGTGGCTTCAGCTATTAGCAAATGCTAAAGCGGGCCATCTAACTAACAGTATATCCTAGGTGAGAAAACAGCGTATAGGTTAGCTAAAATAAGTGCAATATAAGCTCGCTTAAGCCCTTAAGGGGGGCGATACGGCATGCCTGTTTCTCCCTACCTTAAAAGGAGATATACAGCAGAGTTAAATAAGATAATAGTGCTAACGCGGCTAGTAACTGCGGAATTCCCCCAACCCCCTTTTTATGGGACGGTTGTGGACTAGCGTTATCTAGAAGGCGAAAAGAGAGAGGGGTATGTGTAAGAGAGAGAACAGAATTGTAAGGATATGGACGCGCTTAGCGGATAAAGGCGGCGCTAAAAGAGCTTAATAAAAATTAAAGCCATTAACTCCAGAGGCGGGAATTAGGAGAGGAGGCTAAGACCATCTATATATTACCGTAGAATGGAGACTCACCCATTAGAAAGGCCGCAGTTAACTATATTAATTATTAGTCTAAGATACGGGAGAACGAAGCAATAAGCGGGCTGGACTTGCATACGTATTAGCGCTAAAGGGACCGCAGAAATGCCTTAATGCGACCATGCTAGGGACTAGCAGTAAAAAGAGGAGGAGGCGCAGCGTTAGGAGAAAGGAAAGATGGAGGATAAGAGGAAAAGCAGCAAGAGAAATGGCCTTTTATGATTAAGGTTAAGGGGCACTCTTGGCTTAGCCGGGGTCAATAAGCGAGGGCACCTTACCCGTAAAGGAAGCCTCCATTTTCTAATACAGTTTCCCTAATAACAAAATAACTATATATATTAATAATATCTTAATTTACTTGTCCTTACTTTCTAAATATTGGAAATACATTAGGAGTCCGTGCCATCTTGCGCACGGTGCCACCTCGCGCATGGTCTCCACCACCAAAATCAATTGTTTAAATGAGGCTGCAGAGGACCTAACATTTAATCAAATCTACTGAATTCTTGGTGTAATAGCCCTTAGGAGTCAGCGAATGTAGCTAGCTATATATTGTGATCTTGGAATCTAAGTGGAAGCTTCTTCTGCCGCCAAGGGCGTTCACTAGCTAAATCGACCACCTGAACTTCTCCACTATCTACAGCCGTCAAATCTACCCTTTTTAAAGCCAATATAGTATTCGTTTAAGCCTTCTTTAACCTCTAAGTGAGGATTATATCGCATTGCAATTGCCTCTTAGCTTATTTAGCTTCTTTAGCTTTTTGTGTAATAAGCTTCCTAGCCTTAGCTTCTCTCTCTTGGGTTATCTTATCCTATACTCGTTATACCTTTTGTTAATTAATTAAACGCCTCTTCTCTTTCTTTTGTAGTTAACGTTAAAGCTTTCCATTAACTTTAAGAGCTTGTTTATAATCCTTAGCTTCCTCTTCTTCCTTCTAGAGGTTGCGAGCTTGTTAAATCTTATAGGGGCTAAAGAATATAGCACCACCATCCTTAGTAAGGGCAAGCTTACGAAATAGAGGCTTTATATACTTATACTTCTTCTTCTTATTCTTAAGAGCCTGTTTATAGCCAACAACCCTATGTTATAATATAATATTTGAGGTTGCAAGGTCCTATATAGTGTTATTAAGCTTACGAGTGCGCTTATTAAATATATTAGTAACCACCTCTTTAAGGAGCTTCTCTATCTTCCTCTAATCACTAGCTGAGAGAGCTGAGTGAGTAGACTCGCTAGAAGAAGACTGCTCCTCTCTATAGGACTTTTCCACCTTATATCAAGCCAAAATAACCTCTGGCTTAAATAGGTATAGTCCTGTCTTTTTCCATCCACTTTATATATTTTCTGGTGAAAAGGCTTTCCTAAAGGCTGGCTAGAAGAGGTGGAAGAAGTCTCTCTTGCTAAGGCGTGTTAATCCTTAGCAATTATTAAGGAAGTTATTAAGCTCCTAGCTGTAGTATATAGCTAGGGGTAAGAAGAGGGAGATGTTGAGAGGCTGTAATCTATAAGTAGAATAAGGTGGGTATACTATAATAAGGATTCGGTGAAGCTGATAATAGTTAAGAAACTTTATATTAACGTAAGAGCTATGCCTATTAACAATAAGGAGCCTCTACTCCCTCCCATGGCAGGCCTTCTGCTTAGTCTCGCGATTAAATATTTTAGTAAGCCATATAAATCCAAGCTCGTCGTTCGTCTAGCCGGTTAGTAATAAGGCAAAGAAGTAGGGGTGCTTATTAGGCTTAAAGTCTTAAAGCTAGGAATCTTAAAGGTTACTGGAAATAGCAGCATAGATTAAACCAGGTAAGAGATACAATCTATTAGCGTAAATAGTGGCTATAAGGGTAATCCACTCTCTATTGCCGTCCTGTACTATATAATTAACTCTGCCAGCCTTAAAAGCCCTCTAAGAGAAGATTCTTTTGGCTTTTATAAGTGCGCTAATTAGGAATCCTTTTTCGTCTATATTATATTAATTTTCTAATAGAATAACGTATTTCACGGGTGAGCTGGTCAAACGGGTGAGCTGATCACTTCAAAAACACACCAAAAAATGGAAAAATCACACTTTAATATCTTAACAACCACTTAATAATAAATTTTAATAATTTAA
>Ga0307507_10000394_pt1 | contig 90681 bp, 26 predicted proteins | sample 7_EM_MG_FD_207223 | JGI IMG/M metagenome (GOLD analysis project Ga0307507, IMG submission 207223) | Populus trichocarpa ectomycorrhiza microbial communities from riparian zone in the Pacific Northwest, United States - 7_EM | ecosystem: Host-associated > Plants > Roots > Unclassified | place...
GTTGGTTCCTTCTCCTATAGGGCACCCTAGGGTCCCTCCATAGTTTGTTTAGGCGTGTCTTAATATACTTTATAACGTTAGAGTTACGTTCCTTTTACACCCTTTATATTGCATCAGCTTTAATATATAGTTATAAGGGGGGAATATTGGCTTTCTTTTTAAGCAGTACTATAGCCGTTCGCTTATACCCGCCTGTTATACTCCTAAGGCAGGCTATTTGGACCTTTTGGAGTGGTTTAAGGAGTGATTTAGGGGGGCCTTTCTTGGTTTCTCTAGTGGCCCAAATACTAGATCTATATGTTATGGTTGGCCGGACAACTGCTGTATATAGTAGGCGTGACCTCTGGAAGCATGGACCCTATATAGAATTAACGATCCTGGATATAGCGATATACTGTGCTTGGCCCTTATGGGCCGCTTGCGCCGTATATACGCTCTACTAGAGCTTGCTGTCTACCTATACTCCTAATACCCTTAGGCCTTGAACTAGTTGACCCCTAAAGCCTTGGATATAGATTGTATGCTAAAGATCTGTAGATTGGTTACGTTTTCTTATAAAATAGATTAGCTGGTATTTCTCTGGTGAGAATTAGACTTTATGTTGTCTTGCCTATTCTATATAGGTGTTATGGGCTTTCTCTAGTGTCCTACAGTTCTCTGCGGCTGTTGGCCTATATATAATTAGGTTTGTATTATTAATAAAGCCTATCCCCTAGGTTGCCCCTTCCTTAAAGGTGTCAAGCAGGTTGCTTACAAAGAAGAGGAAGAGTATAGGCGATAGAGGTAATCCTTGTGGTATTCCTATTGCGACTGTAATAGGGGGGCTCTGGTATCCGCTAAAGACTAGTAATGTTTCTTTCTGGCCTGTAAATCCTTAAATAAATTAAATGATCTATTCTGGGAAGCCCTTTGCCCTAAGGATGTATAGGAGACGCTTATAGGGTACATTATTATAGGCGCCGCTGATATCTAGGCTAAGCATTAATACTATAAAGTCCTTTCGCATAGCCCATGCAGTTTTAATGGTAGTAGCGAGTAGTGTAAGTGCTAATAGCGTTGAGCGATTCTTTCTTGCCCCCATTTGGCTTTGTGGTAGTAGGGCGTGTTTCTCTACCGTGTCTGTTATATGGTCCGCTATAACCTTTTCTAAGCTATAATTATATTTATAATTTTAGTTTAACTATCTATCTCTAAATAAAATATAGTTAAAAGTTATATTTAAATGCTTAATTATTTATATAGAGCTTACTAGAAGTCTAAAATAAACTAGCTTCTATAGTTAGATATTATTAAGTTAGAAAGTCTGTGTAGCTTAAAGATATACTTAACAAAATATTTAGCTACTAATATTATATTAATTAAGTCCATAGGGATTATATACCGCATTTTTATAAAACAGTTAACTACTACTATAATATTTATAAACTTATTACTGCTAGGCAAGTTAACTATAAAGTTAATTAGGATATCGCGCCATCTTTATATTAGAATTAGTAGCAGTTAAAGTACTCCTTACTTCTTTATATAGGAGGTCTTTTTATACACACATATTCTATATACTTAAACGTATTTTTATATATAGTTATATATTATAGGCTAGTAGTATACTTATTAAATAATTTTATAAGTCTTTATATAGCTAAGATGTCCTACTATAGGGGAGTTATATATAAATTTAAGTATATTAAATTATAAAGGTTTATAATTCAGAACTACCATCTTCTATTAATAGTATAATTAATTATTTTATATTTTATATTTAGTAAGTATAATATCCTTATACTATTATTTTCCTATTTAAATTACTTTTATTATATTAATTATCTATATATTATTCTTATATTTATATTCTATTAGCTTATTAATTTCTATTTCCTATTTATTAACTTCTAATTTATTTCTATTAAGTTTTATATCTAGAAATATAGAATATAGTTTTTTAAAACATTTAGAGGGCAATAAGATTTATAAATAATTTATAATTTATTTATTTAAAGCGTTTATAGATAGGTCCTATAATTATTATATTAATATATTAGGCTTATAATTAAGTTTACCTAGTTAGTATATAATCTTAAAGTTAAATTATAAAAGGTATTTAGCCCAACGAATTTAGCGCTATATTAATTGTTTTATAGTTATAAAGTATTGCAGGTTTTTATAGTCCATTAATATATATATTAAGAACAATAATTCTTTAAGCTTAGGATATTATTATTTAAAGCATCTAATAATTACAAGCAGTTTCTTATTATATATTTTATAGTCTAATTTAATAGGGGTAAGTTTTTAGGAGAAAAAGGCTACTAGACGTAGCTCGCCATTCTTATTATATTATAATAGTACTCCCCTTAGCGTATAATCTAATAAGTCTATTTTAACAATATATTTAAGGTTAGGGTTAAAGTAGGTAAGAATTAAAGTAGTTATAAAGCAATATTTTAAGTTATTATAGGCTTATTTATATCTAGCGGTTTATTTAAATTTTATATTCTTCCTTATTACCCGCGAAGCCCTACTGCACGTGTCTACGTCGCCGCGGGTGGAAACATTATCTAGAATCCTATTCCTATTGATGGCCAAGTGCAGAGGCGATGGTAGAGAGCCGTCATAGCGCGTGCAGCGCTGTCGTTCGACTCTGTGGTAATGGGCCCGCGATGTGTATAAAGCATCGCCCTTAACAATACCAGGAGCCTTACTGCCTCTGCTTAGAGCTCTTGTTCTACCATCTAGGGAGGCCTAGCAAGGGAAACTAGGATATGAAAACCGCCTAATATACAACTACTTAGCTTGCAGCTAGGCCTGAAACTGGCCTTATCTAGCTAGTTAACGTGGACGCGTCCTAGGCATATAACAGGACACCCTTAGGCTTGCACTAGCTCTGAGATCGCGAAGTGTACATAATAAGGGCGTAGGAATCCTCCTTTTATAAGAACTTGTTAAGGTTAACGCGTTATAAATACTTTGTACAAAACTTATTAAGGCCCTAAGGCTACCGCAAAGAACTTGTTAAGGCCCTACCTAGAGAACTTGTTAAGGCTCCTCTATAAGGGCCTATCTGGTATCTGGTACACTTAGGTAACTTAGAAGAGGGTCTTAATAGGCGTAGTGCGCGCGACCTGGTACAGCGACAGCGATATAATGGCGACGCGACGGCGACCAGATGGCTTAATGAGGTGGAAACACGGGCAAAGCTCTAGGCAGCGGAAACATAGGCCAGCTTTAACAGCCCTATGGCGTTTGACTTATAGTCGACTTACAGTTAACCTATAGTCAACTTATAGGTGACTTATAGGAGGGTTTTAATAGGCGTGGTGCATGTAACCTAATGCGTATATGTATAAGGCGACTTATAGGAGGGTCTTAATAGGCGTGGTGCTTGTAACCTAATGTATACATATGGGGGAGGCTATAGGGGAAACACAGGCTAGTTAGATAAGGACTTAATAGTTAAAGACACAGGCCAGCTTATAAAAGGGGGGGATATAAGCTTGGTTAGTAGGAGAGGGGAGAGTAGGTTGTCTGGTATAGGACCTAGTGTCTCTACGGCCCCTCTTTTGCAAGACACGGTCGGCCTGTTATAAGGAGACTCTTATAGGTAACGCGAAATGGGAACTGACAGTAGTATAGGGTGTTGCGCCCCTATATTACTACTAGCCTCCCGCGGGGTGTAGTGCGTAGTAGCTACTGCTGGCTCTAAGGACCTTACCCCTTAGCTAGGCCCTGACCCTTGGTGCACCTAGTAGGCAGGCAGGATTACGTCTTGGCTAGAGAGACTATTACGTGGCTTAAGAGAACGGATGCGCATGTTGGTATACTAATAGATGGAACCGTTCGCCTCTAGGGCGGTACGCTGGTGAGGTATACTTAAGGAGCAAACAGGAGTTACTTAGGCAGGGGAGGCTTTTAGTCTGGGTTTTAACTATAAAAGGTACCTAAGGCTTCTATATTGTAGGATGCAGCCACAACGCCCTTGTAGGATTACGCCAGTAGGTACGTAAGAAGGGAGTTACAACCCCTAGAAGCGGCAGCTTATGCCCATACCGGCGGAAATAATAAAGAAAGGCGTAAAACTAGAGGCTATAGAAGGCTCCTAAGCTATACAAAAGCATACCAACTCTGGGAGGAGATTCTTATATAGACCGCTAGGGGGCGGTTTAGTACTTAGGTTAACCCCATTATAAGATATCTAAAAGAATGGTAAAACCCCCTGTTAATTGGTAGTGGCAGCTAACTGCTTATGGAAAGCCCCCTAGGCCTTTAGGCCTAGGTAACTGGGACTAAATACTAGAAAACTGGGGTAGAGGCCTAGATAAGCAGGCATATTAAACTCTACTATATAACTACCTACTATATTGCAGGATGCAGCCACGACGCCCTCGTAGGATTACGCCAGTAGGCATATAAGAAGGGAGTTGCGACCCCTAGAAGCGGCAGCTTATACCTATGCCGGCAGAAATAATGAAGAAAGGCGTAAAACTAAAGGCTATGGAAGGCTCCTAAGCTGTGTAAAAGTATACCAACTCTAGGAGGAGATTCTTATATAGACCGCTAGGGGGTGGTCTAGTACTTAGGTTAACCCCATTATAAGATATCTAAAAGAATGGTAAAACCCCCTATTAATTGGTAGTGGTAGCTAACTACTTATAGAAAGCCCCTTAGGCCTTTAGGCCTAGGTAACTGGGACTAAATACTAGAAAACTGGGGTAGAGGCCTAGATAAGCAGGCATGTTAAACTCTACTATATAACTACCTGCCCATGGCGTTTGACTTATAGTCGACTTATAGGCGACTTACAGGAGGGTTTTAATAGGCGTGGTGTATATAACTTAATGCGCATATGTATAAGGCGACTTATAGGAGGGTCTTAATAGGCATAGTGCTCGCAACCTAATGCATATATATGGGGGAGGCTATAGGGGAAACACAGGCCAGTTGGATAAGAACTTAACAGTTAGAGATATAGGCTAGCTTATAAAAGGGGGGGACACAAGCTTGGTTAGTAGGAGAGGGGAGAGTAGGTTATCTAGTATGGGACCTAGTATCTTTACGGCCCCTCTCCTGCAAGACACGGTTGGCCTATTATAAGGAGACTCTTATAGGCAACGCAAAATGGGAACTGGTAGCAGTATAGGGTGTTGCGCCCCTATATTACTACTAGCCTCCCGTGGGGCGTAGTGCGTAGTAGCCACTGCTGGCTCTAAGGACCTTACCCCTTAGCTAGGCCCTAACCCTTAGTGCACCTGGTAGGCAGGCAGGATTATATTCTAGCCAGAGAGACTACTACGTGGCTTAAGAGAACGGATGCGCGTGTTAGTATACCAATAGACGGAACCGTTTGCCTCTAGGGCGGTATGCTAGTAAGGTATGCTTAAGGAGTAAATAGAAGTTACTTAGGCAGGGGAGGCTTTTAGTCTAGGCCTTAACTATAGAAGATACCCAAGGCTTCTATATTATAGGATATAGCCATAACGCCCTCGTAGGATTACGCCAGTAGGCATATAAAAAGGGAGTTGCGACCCCTAGAAGCGGCAGCTTATGCCCATACCGGCGGAAATAATAAAGAAAGGCGTAAAACTAGAGGCTATGGAAGGCTCCTAAGCTGTACAAAAGCATATTAACTCTAGGAGGAGATTCTTATATAGACCGCTAGGGGGCGGTTTAGTACTTGGGTTAACCCCATTATAAGATATCTAAAAGAATAGTAAAACCCCCTGTTAATTAGTAGTGGCAGCCAACTGCTTATAGAAAGCCCCTTAGGCCTTTAGGCCTAGGTAACTGGGACTAAATACTAGAAAACTAGGGTAGAGGCCTGGATAAGTAGGTATGTCGAACTCTACTATATAACTACCTGCCTTATAGGATTACGCCAGTAGGTATATAAGAAGGGAGTTGCGACCCCTAGAAGCGGCAGCTTATGCCTATACCAGCGGAAATAATAAAGAAAGGCGTAAAACTAGAGGCTATGGAAGGCTCCTAAGCCGTGCAAAAGCATACCAACTCTAGGAGGAGATTCTTATATAGACCGCTAGAGGGCGGTCTAGTACTTGGGTTAACCCCATTATAAGATATCTAAAAGAATGGTAAAACCTCCCGTTAATTAGTAGTAGCAGCTAACTGCTTATGGAAAGCCCCTTAGGCCTTTAAGCCTAGGTAACTGGGACTAAATACTAGAAAACTGGGGTAGAGGCCTAGATAAGCAGGCATGTTAAACTCTATTATATAACTACCTATGCTATGTCTAGGATCGTCAATTCTATATGGGGTCTATGCTTCCAGAGGTCACGCCTACTATATACAATAGTTGTCCGGTTAACTATGACGTATAGATCTAGCATTTGGGCCACTAGAGAAACCGAGAAAGGCCCCCTTAAATCACTCCTTAAACCACTCTAAAAGGTCCAAATAGCCTGCCTTAGGAGTATAACAGGCGGGTATAAGCGAACGGCTACAGCACTGCTTAAGAAGGAAGCTAATATTCCCCCCCTATAACTATATATTAAAGCTGATGTAATGCAAAGGGTGTAAAAGGAACGCAACTCTAACGTTATAAAGTATATTAAGACACGCCTAAATAAACTATAGAGGGACCCTAGGGTGCCCTGTAGGAGAAGGAACTAACAACCCTAAAGTAGGGAAAATATATTAGGAAAACAGGTAGAGAAAGCAGAAAAAAAATAATACGGCGCTAGGGCCCAGGCCTATATAGAGGAGAAAGGGAGACGCGCAAGAGGCTAGCAAAGATAATAGTAAGGAAGAGAAAGGAGCTAAAGCAGAGTATAAAAGAGTACTGGAAAACCATCTACCGCAATATAATACTGGTTGGACCGACGCTGGAGAGACAAATAGGAGTTAAAGGTATAGAGGTAGACTTAGGTAAAGGGAACCTAAGCTATAGTATAGGTAACGCTATAGGGGGTAAATACCTAAGGGCTCTAAGAGGGCCTAATAAAGGCAGAAAATATAATAGCAATACTCTTAAGAATAGGAATAATAGGACTAAAAGATTAGCTTTACTGGGTAAGTATCCTAGTAGGTAGCCTAAGGTATAAATATAGCTGGCTAAGATAGACACTAAAACATATAATACTATTATGCCCCTTATGTACTGGCTAAGAAGTAATGCTCTTAGTAGCTAGCACAGAAAACTATAATATACTACTCTTAATATAGAAAGGCCTTAAGGCGGCTACCCAGTAGCTTATTAGCTAAAATATACTAGACCAGTTCTAGGTTGCAAAGGAAATAGCAATAAAAGGTAAAGGGGTAAGTAATAGGCGCCCCCTAATAACTCTATAGGAGTAGAGTACAGTATATAATACTAGCGCGTCCGTAGGTTTATTACGGCAGCAGTAGTTCCTAAGAAGGTTAAAAAGTAAGGTAGTAGAGCACCACTGGTGACTTATAGGCGACTTATAAGCGAGCCCTAAAAGGCGAGGAGATGGATCACGGGGTTTTCTCAAATAGAGTTTTCTCCCTATATGTATATAAGGAGTAGTCCGCGTGGGCCCAACAGGGATCCGAATCGGACGTTAAGTAATGAATAATAATAATATTCTTCCTTATTAGGTTTACTAATAGCTAAGTAGTTTCTAAAAAGTAGTTAATAAATTATTAATAGAAATTTACGGATCCTAGAAATTTTTAAATATCTTATATATTACTAGGGCTTTCCTAGTTTATAATTATAGCAACTTTTTTAGGGTCTATTTTAATTCTATTATAGAATATAATTAAGCCTAAGTATATAACCTTAGACGCGTAAAACTTGCATTTCTTAATATTATATTATAAGCCTATATATTATAAGCGTTTAAGGACCATTCTAATATATTTTTAATATTTAGAAAGTAAGGATAAGTAGATTAAGATATTATTAATATACGCAGTAATAAATATATTAAGGAATTTCTAAAGCGTATTATTAATATATTGCTAAAATATACTAGGTCCATTCTTTATACTAAATAGCATTACTAGGTATTTAAAGAGTCCCTATTATATATAAACAGCTATATACTTTTTATCTCCTTTATATATACAGATTTTATTAAAGGTAGTAACTATATTAAGCTTTATAAAGTACTATACCTTTACTAAATAGTTAAGCGTCTCTTAAATTAGGGAAATTGGATATTAGATTTAAATTATAATTACGTTTAGAGCTTAATAATTAATATAGAATCTTAAGCCTCTTTCTAACCTTTTAATAAATAATGGGCAGAGGTAGGTGGACACCTCCTAATTAATACACAGACACCCCCTAATTAATACACAGACACCCCCCACTAATTAAGTTTAGTTCCTTCCTAATTAAGTTGTTTATATCTGCATTAGTGCGCAACCATTACGCGCCTATACCTAAAACTTTGCATTTACCTTACTCTAACTATTAAGCACCGCCGCAGCCGCCTAACTAGCCCCGTTTGCGTTAATATACTAACCTATTATAAGCTATTAGCATTTAAACAGAATACTAGGTATATTATATATAGGCGTAGGCGCGGGCGTAGGGTGCGTATAGGTTGGCGCGACTACGCTCTAACCTGCATCTACTGGGCGTAGGCGCGAGCGTAAGTATAGGCGTGCTTATAGAGGCAGTTTATAGATATTAAGCAGAGGTAGTAGCACCTAAATAAGTTTATATGGCGCCTTATAGAGTACTATATAATTAAGGTATTATAGTTATAAGAGTTATATTAATTTTCGCGATGCAGATATAAACAACTTAAATTTATATAATATTCTAACTTAATTATGCAGGAACTAAACTTAATTAGTAGGGGGTGTCCATTTACTACTACCCTTGTTTTATTAGTAAAAAGATAAGATTATAAAATCCTTACTATAACTATAGAAGATATTAAAAAAGCACTAAAACTAAAATAATATCTTAATCCTTAACCTCTTATACCTAAAGAGTACTATAACCTAATTAATAAGTTTAAGAAACGATTTATAGACTAACTAGCTATATACTAAGATAAGCACGATTTTAAGATAGAACTTAAGCCTGGCATAATACTAAAATTTAGTCCGCTATATAGTATATTATAAAAAGAACTGTTTATAATATAATAATACCTTAATAAACATCTAGAAAAAGGATTTATTCGCTTTAGTTAATCCCTATTTACCTTACCTATATTATTTAGGGTAGCGGTAAATAGATACCCCCTAATCAATACGCGGACACCCCCTACTAATTAAGTTTAGTTCCTGCCTAATTAAGTTAGAATATTATATAAATTTAAGTTATTTGCATCTGCATTACGAAAATTAATATAACTCTTATAACTATAATACCTTAATTACGCAGTACTCTATAAGGCGCCGCGTGAACTTATTTAGGTGCTGCTACCTCTACTTAATATCTATAAACTGCCTCTACGAGCACGTCTATACTTATACTTATGCCTGCGCTTAGTAGATGCAGGTTAGAGCGTAGTTACGCTAACCTATATATACCCTACGCCCGCGCCTACGCCTATATATAGTATACCTAGTATTCTATTTAAATGCTAATAGCTTATAATAGGTTGGTATATTAACATAAACTGGGCTAGTTAGGCGGCCGCAGTAGCGCTTAATAGTTAAAGTAAGGCAAATGCAAGGTTTTAGGTATGGGCGCGTAATGGTTGCGCACTAATATAGATGCAAATAACTTAAATTTATATAATATTCTAACTTTATTAGGAAGGAACTAAACTTAATTAGTAGGGGGTGTCCGCGTATCAATTAGGGGGTGTTTACCTACCTCTGCCCTAAAATAAAAGGCGCGGCCTATATTATATAAATTTTAAATGGTTTTAATATAACATCTTTACATTCTTTATTATAATTAGTAGTTATAGCTTTATTATATTAATAATTATTCATTGCTTAACATCCGATTTAGATCCCTATTGGGCCCACGCAGACTACTCCTTATTTACATATAGGGAGAAAACTCTATTTAAGAAAACCCCGTAATTTATCTCCCTACCTTTTAGGACTCGCCTACTTAGCGCCTATAAGCCACCTATAGTGCTCTACTACCTTACTTTTTAACCTCCTTAGGAACCTCTGCTGCCGTAATAAGCCTACGGACGCGCTAGTATTATAAAATTAACTCTACTACTATAGAGTCACCAGGGGGCGCCTAATACTTGCCCCTTTGCCTTCTATTACCATTTCCTTTGCAACCTAGAACTGGTCTAGTATATTTTAGCTAATAAGCTACTAGGTAACCGCCTTAAGACCTTTTTATATTAAGAGCAGTGTATTATAGTTCTCTATGCTAGCTACTAAGAGCATTGCTTCTTGGTTGGTGTAACGGAACCTTGTAGTAGGAACTACGGTGGGTTCTGTCAATAGGCTAGGTATGTAGGTACGACAAGTTGACAACGTAATAACAACTGGTGGAGTGGTTGCCCAACAGATTAACTCCAATTATATTCTAAGATTTACTATAAAGAGAGAACTATCTGGGTAGGGACTGTGGTCCTTTAAATACATAACCATACTCCTAAGAAATCCCTTCGCTCCGCTTGCTCTGTCTACTCTATTTGCTCTATCCCACAGATTATATAGATTACACAGATTACACAGATTACATTATATAACCTCAGTTACCATTCCTTGTTACATGGTTCCACCAGATCCATCCTAGACCGTGCCTATATTAACCAACTAGCTTCCTGCAACTCTTCTCCAAGTAGTTATAACATTATACTTAAAGCGTCCGTAATACTATCTCCCTCCTCTTTATCTTTATTCTTAAAGATTCCTAATATCTCTAAGTCGTCCACTAGAGGTATAATGTCCGCTTAATTAATCTGGTTAATATCCTTGCTTATTATGCCTAAAGCTCCTTCTTCTTCTTTAACCCTTTATTGTGCGCATATAGTTTCCTCCATACTATCGCTGGGTAAGGTAATGCCGTCTCCATATTCTTGTTGTGCGAAAGAGGGGTTAGTTTATATTGCGCTGGCGAGTCCTACTGCTTGATAACCTTCCTCTTATTTAGAGTGCACTAAAGCAAATATTCGCTCTTCTTATAACATTTATTCTATTTCTAACGCTAAGTGTGCGCGTCCTATGACTCTTAACAGTCTTTAAGTTCCCTAAGTAACTTGTTATAGGGTCTTGTGTTCAACCTACTGCTGTAAAACTTAACGCTAAGCTCTCTAGTGCCTTGGGCGAGATTTGTTGTCTCTAGGACAAAGACCATGCTCGCGCTAAGTGGGTGAGAGACAAGGAGTATTGTACCCTTAAAGCTTATGCCTCTGCTCACGCTTGTCTACTTCGTCTTAAAAAAGTACATAAGAAGGTTTATTCTAAGGAGTGGAAACTAGTTTAACAGGGTTTGTCTAAGCTAGGTAATAAAAAGACTAGCTCTCCTCCTGTAAGGGAAACAACTCTAAGTAGCTCGGTAATTACTCCTCTTAGGTCCCCCTTAGGTGACTTATTCTTTAGCAATCCTTCCTTATTAATGCTGCCTAACCTGCTTTTTTCTGATACTCCCATACCTTTCCCATAGCATTCTCTAGGTTGCTTAGTGGTTTCTAGGTAGTCTCACTGTAGCCTATCCACTTTACTTTATACCACATTTCATTGTCTACATCCTTGTGACTAATGATCTTTAAAACTTACCACTTGTCTTCTTCCTGTCCTCTATATGTGTCTGCCTTGTAGACTAGTAGCTTAACATTCCCGTATACTGGCTCTAGTATTGCTATATACTGTACAGGGTAGATTTTCATTTTGGCTAGTAGGTTTAACTTATATATAACCAATAAAATTCTTTGCTTAACTTTGAAAGGTCCTAGTCTAATATAGTCCAACTTCTTACTTAGTCGTCAACTCTTGAAATTTTTATATAGTAGCCACACTTTATCCCCCTCCTTAAGATCTGGTCCCTCAGATCTCCTAGCATCATAGTACCTTTTTATTCATTCTTGTACTAGTTTAGCTGTTTCTTTAAGATCTATATAAAGATTCATTAACGTCTCTATTCTTTATTTAGCTATACTACTCGTCTTTTTTGCTTAATGTGGCGATAACGATATTCTTGGCTCATACCCATAATTCGCCTTAAATGGTAATGTCCCTATTCCTTCTTATGGTGTTGCATTATATGCAAACTATATAACTGGTAGTAACAATACCCAATTGTTCTGTGCGTGATTAATATAATGCCTTAGATACTGCTTTAGTATCTAGTTTAGTCTTTCCGTTTATCCATCCGTCTGCGGATGATATGCTGTGGATATTACTACACAAACCCCTTATTCTGCCAGAAACACTTCCCAAAATGCTGCTATAAATCTTAGATCTCTATCTAATATAATCTTGTCTAGTGCTCTATGTCTTACAAACACTTCTTTTATATAAATTCTAGCAACATCTTCTACTAATATCTCTTCAGTGCATGCTATAAAGTATCCCCACTTTGTTAGCTTATCCACTATTACTAAGATCGTGTTATAATCTTATCCTGTAATAGGATCTCTTAACTTTGGTAACTTAATAATAAAGTCCTATAATATAACCTCCCATGGTCTTTCTGGTGTCTTAACAGGTTATAGCCCTCTATATAGCTTATGCCTTGTTGGTTTGTTCCTTTAGCAATCTAGATATTCCTTTATAACTTATCTTGCTAGTCCCCAGATTCCTTAAATAATATACTCCTCTTAAAGTCTTAACACTAAGCCTATAGCTCCGTTGTATCCTTATGTTATTCCCTTATAGAATTCCTTAACAAATTCTTCTATAATAGACTTAGGCATATATATTGCTTCTCTATTTTTGTATTGCTCTAAGTCTAGATCCTCTACCTATGCTTCTTAAATCTTTTATATCTATTCACTCTCTAATAACTTATAGATCTGACTTTCCTTAGTTGCTATAATTTTTGGATAATTATACCTAATTAATCTGTCTTAATCCTTTCGCAATAAAGCTCCTAATAGCTTTTCACTATTCTATAGTTTAGCTTTTCTACTTAGAGCGTCTACTTATGCATTGTCTGTACCCTTGGTATACTAAATCTCAAAATAGTATTTTATAAGCATTTCCGCCCATCTAACCTGTCTTTAGTTGAGTTCCTTTGTTATTAGGAATCCTATAAGGTTCTTATAGTCTGTCTTTACTATAAATAGTTTCTCTGTGCCTTGCAAGAATGCTTTCTATTCCTTAAGTGCTATAACTATACCTAATAACTCCTTGTTGTAGATGTCATAGTTTAACTCTAGTAGTATTATCTTCCAACTATAGTATGCCACTGGGTGCCATTTATCTTAATATTTCTATAGGAAGCACGCTCCTAGTGTAAAGTCTAATGTATCCGTTTCTACAACCGTCTCTAGACCTAGTTAATAGATCTTAAGAACTGGCTCCTAGGTAAACAACTCTTTGACTTTCTTAAACAGTTCTTATTGTTCCTTTCCCTATGCCCATAGTTCTTCTTTCTTTGTTAACCTTATAAACGGCTTAATGTTCTATAACCATTGCGCTATAAACCTTCTATAGTAATTGCAAAACCCTAGGAACAATCTTAACTATATAACGTTCTCTAGTTCTTGCCAATTTACTATAGCCTTAATCTTCTTTAGATCTATGCTGAGTTGGCCTGGTTTAATAATAAATCTAATAAAATTGGTCTTCCTAGTAAAGAACTTGCATTTCTTAATTGCTACTGGCATCTTCTCTTCTTATAGTCTCTTTAAGACCCACTTGATATATTCTCCGTGTTCTTCCTCATTCTCTAAGTAGACAATAATATTATCAAGGTATACCATAACAAATTCATCTAGGTGTTCTCCTAATATACTATTAATTCATTTCTAGAACATTACTGGTGCGTTTATAAGCCTAAACTGCATAACTAATGGCTTATATAGTCCTTCCTTTGACCTAAAGGCTGCCTTCCATTTATCGCCTTCCTTAATTCTGATCTGGTGGTACGCCTACCTCAGATCTATCTTTATAAAGATCTTTACGTTGCCTATCCTGTCTTGGATTTCGCTAATTAAGGGTAAAGGATACCTATCCTTCCTAGTAATGCTGTTTAACTATCTATAGTCTATACACATCCTAAGTTTTCCGTTTTTCTTTAGAATAAACAGTACTAGATATCCCACTAATAACTGTAATGGTCTAATATATCCCTTTTATAAGTTCTTCTGGATAAACTCCTTAAGCGCTACTAACTCTATTTCAGTAAGCTTATAGATTAGAAAGAACTTTAAACTCATTCCCTCTTCTAATTCTATCTTGTGGTCCCAAGCTGTATACTCTAACAGCTTCTTACTTTCTGGTAACTATAACTTTTTTCTATACTTGTGGTATCTTTTTAGTACATAACTTAAGCCTCGCTCAGTCTCCTTATAGGTCGCTCTGACTTAGTACTATACTAACTTGGTTTACTGTTGCACTTTGCGCCGTTATGTATCTTTAATATTAACTTAACCTATAACCTAATTAATCTTTGGATTGTACTCCTGTAACTAAGGCATTCCTAGTATTGCCTTATCCTATCCCAACGGTAGGATATTGAAAGATATTCTAACTGGTCTCCCTTTAATAGTTATCTAAATAGGTCCTGTTTTAAGATTAATAATGCCTCCTCTATAGGCTATCTAATCTCCTAAAATTGTTGTAAGTAGATATGGGTGTTCCTTCTATCTGTATAGTAACCCTATTCTCTCTACTGCCTTTGGTAATATATGGTTTCTAGTTGCTCCACTATCTACCAACGCTTCAAACTGCTAATCTTACCACTTAGCTCTTAAATTTAGGTATTATCCTTAAATTCCTTTAAGGGTCTAAGGCTCTAATACTGGTTCCCTCTAGTCCTATGCGCCTCCTCTTTTCCTAACTGTTAGCTGCTCGATCCTGCCTATACTTAGTCTAACTTTAGCCAATACTTAGTTTATTTCTTTTCCTCTATATGCTATAGACAAGTGTTTTTTAGGCACTCCCACCACTGTTATCCATTTAGGCATTCTTCCGTAAGGAATCTTCCTAGTTAAAGTGTTAAGTCTCCTTAACCTTATACTTCTACTGGGTGCTAACTATGTATATACTTAGCGTTCCTGAACCGCTTTTCCTCTAGTGCCCAATACATCCTTAATAGGTACTTCTGGTTCTTATCTTTAGGTGCTCTATGCATATTATATATGTTATCCACACAAGCTATCCACGATAGTATATAATGCGCTATATGTTTTAGGTTAACTCTTAGTTTATCTTCGTCCTTAAGTTTAAACCTATACCTAGTTAACCTAACCACTAGTATCTCTACTATAGGTACTAAAATTTATCGCTCGCTTCTCTAGTCCCTAGACCTCTCTTCTAGGTTCCTTAACATTATAATTAATGCTCCTTTAATGTAACTTATATGTTTTTCTATAATAGGTTGGTCTTAGACAACTTTTTTATCTAGCCATATATAAAAATCTTCCTATTCATCGTTGTGTCGTTGCCTATACTACTTTCTATATAACTGGTTTAGTGTGTATAGTCTATCTATTAGAAAGTACCTTATTATCGCTATATTATAATATCCTTTGGTATGTCTTTCTTTAAACCTAGTTAGAATATCTAGATCCTCTTCTTGTTCTAGTTTGTTTAACCACTTTGCCCTAGGTGTCCCTGCACTTGGCCTATTAGTAATTCTTTATATAGGTGCTCTATCCCTTATATAACCTAGCATAGCTAATCTCTTGTCTAGCTTTTGCTCTTGCTATATAATAATTCTTGTCCTAAACTTATCTATAGTTTCTTATTTTCTGCGTCTTGCAGCTAGATCTTTATAGTTATCTTGCTTTTTAATCCTAGTATTAACTTTTCAATCTTTAGGCTGAATACTGCGTTTACCTGGAATTGCTAACGTTTTTATTCATTCCCTAAACTTGTAGTTCTTGAACTTGCGTCCTATACTTATTTGTTTGTCACTGAACTAAGTTACTACCCTTTCCTATTAGTTTTTGTCCGTTATGGGTCCTTAGGTGTATCTTATTTCACTTTAAAAATCTTAAGCTTCTCTTATCTCTTCTTGAGAATCTTAAGCCTGTGGCCTTTTGCCTTTATTAAGTAATAAGCTAGTACTAGTAGTCGTCTGCTTATTTAGTTTCTTCTAAACATTACTCCTATTGTCTTATAAAGCGATGGAAATCGTATCCAATGGTGTCGCTATACCTGTTACTGAACCTTATTTGGTAATAATCTCAGTCTCTACTTCTATTATATTATTAAGGTTTAAGTGCTCCCAGTTAGCCTCCTTTTCGTCCTTGTTGCTATTAATTAATAAGTACTCTGACTCTATTGTTATTACTACTAATCTTTATCTGTATATTGCTATAACATCTTAATCTAGCTTATAGAGTCAATCTTGTTCTTTATCTAACTCTCTAGTTTCTTGGAGTCCTTTTAACTCTGGCTCCTGTGGCTAATAGCTTGCGCCGTACTTAGCGTCCTTATAAATTTGGCATGCGTTGTTGTAACAATATATAAAACTATTAATTAAACACTCTTTTATTCCTCGCAGTGCACTGTTGTCCCTCTGTATATATGTGCCGTCTGCTAGTCTGGTTCCCTTTACTATATAGTTACTCTGACCACCTTTACAGTCTCTGGCAAAATAACCTTGTTTTCCACAATTTATATAAGCTCCATCTTTAAACCATCTTTCTTACTATGGAGTCCGCCTAAATATCTTCTACTACTAAGATCCCTGGTTTGGCCTCTACTCCTTGGTCCTTTAATCACTTAATCCTTAACCTCTAGGTTTCTATAGTTTCTTTTCCTATCTTTAGGTTTCTTTAGTACCACTTAGGTCTATTGGCTCTGCGCCATTCCATAGTTTTTAACTCTATATCTGTTGTTGCGTACTCTGCGCCTTATATAACTATAGAACTCTATCTTGCCCTCTTTTAGCTTATTCCCTTTAATAGATTTGGTTATTAATCTTTATTAACTGATCTATTAACTCTCTTAGAGTATCTGTATCTTCCATTAGAATAATTACGTCCTAGACTTTAGCCTTAAGTCCCTATTTATACTGTGCTATAAGCGCCCTATTATTCCACTTAACCTGCGTGGCTAGTGTTTAAAACTGTATTATATACTCAATAGTTAAAGTGCGTTGTACTAAGTTCTGAAGCTTTTATTCTGCTATAGTTATGGCTTCCAGGTCTCTAAACATCTGCGTTAGTCACTTTATAAACCTATTCTAACTGGCAAATATATACCGTACATCCTGGTTAGTAGTTATTATGCCATTAGCCTATATTTCTATAAGATACGGCTTAAACCACTTAAGTGCCCTCCCTATTAGGAACAATCCTATATAGGCTACTTAATCTAATAATGTTGCTAACTTCGCTCCTTCCTATACTACCTTAAAGTGCATCTGTATAAGAAATCCTTTAAGCTTCAACTTCTCTCCTAAGAATCGTTTAATTAAAGGTAACTTAATCTTTACTACTCTAATTCTATTAATGCGTTCTTTAAGTATCCTATTATTGTCTTGTAAGTAATCAACCATTTCCTATAACTAACCTCACGTAACCACTTAAGAATCCCTATTATCCATACTGGTATCACCTAGCCCTAAGATTGTGGCTCCTGTCAACACCGTCGTGACTAGTGCTGCTCTTAGTAGCATATTATTCGAGTTTGTTCTAATACTGTAACCTTGGTAGTAAATGTATAACAGAACCTTATAGCAGGAACTACAGTAGGTTCTATTAATGGGCTAGGTATGTAGGTATAATAAGTCAACAACATAATAATAACTGGTGGAGTGGTTGCCTAACAGATTAACTCTAATTATATTCTAAGATTTACTACGAAGAGAGAACTATCTGGGTAGGGACTGTAGTCCTTTAAATACACAACCATACTCCTAAGAAATCCCTTCGCTCCGCTTACTCTGTCTGCTCTGTCTGCTCTGTCCTATAGATTACATAGATTACATAGATTACATAGATCACATTATGTGACCTCGGTTACCATTTCTTGTCACATGGTTCCACCGGATCCATCCTAGACCGTGCCTGTATTAACCAACTAGCTTCCTACGACTCTTCTCCAAGTAGTTGTAACATCATACTTAAAGCGTCCGTAACAGTTAGTGCGTAAGGGGCATAACAGTATTATATATTTTGGTATCTGTCTTAGCCAGCCACACTTACACCTTAGGCTACCTACTAGGACACCCATCTAGTAGAGCCAATCTTTTAGTCCTATTATTCCTGTTCTTAAGAGTGTTACTATTATATTTTCTGCCTTTATTAGGCCTTCTTAGAGCCCTTAGGTATTTACCCCCTATAGCATTAACTATGCTATGGCTTAGGTTCCTCTTACCTAAAACAGCCTCTATATCTTTAACTCCCATATACCTCTCCAGCATTAGTCTAACTAGTATTATATTATAGTAGGTAGTTTCCTAGTACTCTTTTATGCTCTACTTTAGCTCCTTTCTCTCTTTTACTATTGTCTTTATTGGTCTCTTACACGTTTCCCTTCCTCCTTTATATAGGCCTGGGCCCTAATATAGCACTATTCTTATTCTGCTTTTTCTACCTATTTTTCTAGCATATCTTCCCTACTTTAGGGTTGTTAGTTTGTTCTCCTATAGGGCACCCTAAAGTCCCTCTATAATTTGTTTAGGCGTGTCTTAATATACTTTATAACCTTAGAGTTACGCTCCCTCTACACCCTTTATATTGCAGCAGCTTTAATATATAATTATAGGGGGGGGGATATTAGCTTCCTTCTCAAGCAGTGCTGTGGCTGTTCGCTTATACCCGCCTGTTATACTCTAGAGGCAGGCTATTTAGACCTTTTAGAGTGGTTTAAGGAGTGATTTAGGGGGGCCTTTTTCGGATTCTTCTATGGCCTAAACACTGGATCTATATATTATAGTTAGCCGGATAACTGCTGTATATAGTAGGCGTAACCTCTAGAAGCATAGACCCTATATAGAATTAACAACCCTAGACACTGTAATATACTATACTTAGCCCTTATAGGCTGCTTATAGCGCGTATACGCTCTATTAGAGCTTACTATTTACCTATACACCTAATACCCTTAGGCCTTAAACTAGTTGGCCCCTAAAGCCTTAGATGCGGATTATATGCTAGAGATTTATAGATTAGTTACGTTTTTTTATAAAGTAAATTAGCTGGTATTTCTCTGGTAAGAATTAGACTCTATATTGTCTTATCTATTCTATATAGGTGTTATAGGCTTTCTCTAGTGTTCTGCAGTTCTCTATAGCTGTAGGCCCATATATAATTAGGTTTGTGTTATTAACGAAGCCTATCCCCTATATCGCCCCTTCCTTAAAGGAATTAAGTAGGTTGCTTATAAAGAAAAGAAGAGTATGGGTAAGAGGGGTGATTCTTATAGTATTCCTATTATAACTATAATAGGGGGGCTCTAGTATCTATTAAAGACTAGTAATATTTCTTTCTGGCCTATAAACTCTTAAATGAATTATATAATCTATTTTAGGAAGCCCTTTAGCCTAAGGATATATAGAAGGCGCTTATAGGGTATGTTGTTGTAGGTACTACTAATATCTAGGCTAAGCATTAATACTATAAAGTCCCTTTGCATCGCCTATATAGATTTAATGGTGGCGGTGAGTAATATAAGTACTAATAGTGTTAAGCAGTTCTTTCTTGCCCCTATTTAACTTTATAGTAGTAGGGTGTGTTCCTTAGCCATATCTACTATGCGGACCGCTACTACCCTTTCTAAGATCTTGCTAAGGGTGTTTTTTAAGGCAATAGGGCGGTAGCTTCCTGGGATTAAGTAATCTGCTTTACCTTCTTTTTATAGGATAACTATTATTATAGATCTTCTAAGTTATGGGTAGTAGCCTATAGCAAAGTATACTCTAGCTATATCTGTAAGCTAAGGTGCTATAAGTGGTCCACAGGTCTTTAAGGCCTTGTTTAGTATCCTATCTAGACCTAGTACTATATTATTTAAAAGGCGGCTAATAGTTCTAGCCATTTCCTCTATTGTTATGTCGCTATTAACCCATAGGCGAGTTACTAGTGTTTTATCTATAATATTACTAAGGTCTGCTAGAGCTAGTTAGGGGAAGAACCTTTCTATAAGGATCTTTGCCTTCTTATTGTTATTGTTAGTGGCCTGTGACTCCCCTGCTCTTCGTAGGGGTAGTAGGTGTGGGTCTTCTACTAGGCGCCCTGCCTTTTTTTTTGCCTATTTCGCTATGGCCCAAAGGCCCTTGTTATGGGAGAGGCTTGGGTTAGAAGTGTGCTCGTTTATAAACCGTCTCCAGTTATTCCTTGCTTCTTTTTTTATGGTATTCTTTAACTGGTTTCCTGTGTCTTTGTATCGTCTCTCGTCTTCAGGATCGTGGCTGCTTGTATATTTCCTTCTTGCTCGTCGTTGGCTGGCAATAAGAACCGCGCATTATACGGACCATGCGTATCGCGCGTAGGGGCCCGGTTTTGAGAGCGGAGCTTTATTATATTAGTTTAAGGTTTATAGTAAGGGCAATTTATATTATATTAAATTTAAATAGTTATATATATGTTTATAGGGCAAATGGTTTTTTAAGTAATAACTTTAGCAGTAGGTTATACAGAACTTTAGTGTTTTTTTAACCTAGTTAATTAAAGGGTTATATTATTTTAGCTATCTATATCTAAGTATTATCTTATAATACTTTAAGGGTATTATAAATAGGGAAATATATTTAAGGTATTTGCCTATCTATAATTTTATAGGAGTGTAGTACAGTCACCTTTAGGAAATAAGTGGTCGGTGTATATTTCCCCACCAAAACTTACTGACTTTAATTCTTAATAATAAGCTAACCTATATATATTATTATTATAAAATTTTAAATTTGAATAAAATAATACTTAAATATTGTTTTTCTAGATTTTTTTTAAAAAATAAAAATAAAACGTTTTATAATATAGCCTTAAAGATAGTATATTTATAGTAATAAAAAAAACTTTTTTTAAAATATATATAATTTATATTTTTATATTTTTATATTTAATTTTAAGTCATCCTATATAATAATTTAATAAAAATTAATTTAATAAAAAAGTTTTAAATTAAAAATAACGTAGGTGATAGGGTTATGACGGTCGGTATAGTTATAACGGTAGGGCACCGCCTTCCTAATTAGGCTTACTGCCTGCCTAATTAATATATGGTTTGGAACTTTAAAATTCTGCCAGATGCCCATTTAAATGTTTTGAAATATTAAAACTGCGCATAGACGAAATTTGCTAGGAACCGTTATAACTATACCGATAGTTATAACCCTATTACCTACGTTAGGACTTTGAGTAGAAGTCAAGTTGAACTGGAATTCAACCGAACAGTCACCCCAGAATCAGATTGGAGCTCCAGATCAACTCTATTCTGAACTGAATCTGAGGCCTCCAGATCGCAACCGAACGACCCCTTTATTCCGCAGAGCTCTTATAAGCTTTATATCTATATAACATTACTTATCCTTAGGATATTTAGATGAAAGTGGTACCATTTTAAAGCGCTTTATAAGCTCTATAAATCTATACTAATAGAAAAATTATTTATTTAATATTGGGGGGTGCATTACAAGTGTAAGCATATTAGGGGTTTTTGCCAAGACTATCCGGAGACTATCCTCCGCAGGTCTGGACTCCAACCAAGCAGAATAGGACAGAATTCTGCAGAATTTGGCAGAATTCGGTGGACTTAGCAGAATTTGGTAGAATTTGGCAGATATTCATGAAGCTCTGCGTATGGAGGCTCTGCACGAAGCTCTGCACGAAGCTCTGCACGAAGCTCTGCACGAAGCTCTGCACGAAGCTCTGCACGAAGCTCTGCACGAAGCTCTGCACGAAGCTCTGCACGAAGCTCTGCACAAAGCTTTTATTAGAGCCTCCGTAGTAGAGCCGTCGTACGCAGAACCGTCGTACGCAGAGCCGTCGTGCAGAGCTTTTGTATACAGAGCTTCGTGCAGAGCCTCCGTACGCAGAGCTTCGTGCAAAGCCTCCGTACACGGAGCTTCGTGCAGAGCTTCGCGCGGAGCCTCGCGCAGAGCTTCGCGCAGAGCTTCGCGCAGAGCCTCGTGCAGAGCTTCGCGCAGAGCCTCGTGCGGAGCTTCGTGCAGAGCTTCGTGCAGAGCTTCGCGCAAAGCTTCGTGTAGAGCTTCGCGCAGAGCTTCGTGCAGAGCTTCCGCAGAGCTTCGTGCGGAGCCTCTGTATACAGAGCTTCCATGCGCAAAGCCAGATGTAGAGCCATATATAGAGCCACCTACTAAAATTTAAAAGAAAAGGATAATATAACTTTATTTACTGAGTTTAAATTAACGTAGGTGATAGGGTTATGACGGTCGGCATAGTTATAACAGTAGGGCCCCACCGCCTGCCTAAATAGGCCTACCGCCTGCCTAAATAGGCCTACCGCCTGCCTAATTAAGTATATTGCCAATTCTAAAATCAAAACAGGAAAATCAAAATAGAGGAACTTTTGAATGCTTACATCATAATTAAAAATATTCTTATCAACACCATAATGCCTCGCTGGCCTCTACACTCTGATCGCAACAAGACTATATAAATTACTACTACTACCTAGCATTCTGGCCTCTACGACAGCCGGGAAGCCTGCGCAAAAGCCCATAGGATAGATCCGCAGACATTTTAATATCGCCTTAATGAAAAACAACAGCCTTATAAAATCGCCCATACCAACCAGAATCGCATCACTGTTCCTAACAAATATGCAATTACTAAGCACTGTATATATCTTACCAACGCCGGGTTTCTATATCGCCAGCACACTCTTCAAATAATTGCGATAATAGTGCTTAAACAGGAGCATACCGACCTTCCTCAATACCTTCAAATCGAACCTTTAGGTAAGAAGTGGGTGTACAATTTCCTAAAACAGCAGGAAGAGCTTCGTTGCTGCTACATACGTTCAATTAATCAAGAACGAGCTTTTGCTAACAACAACCCTAGCTATATTAAGAGGTTCTTTTCTAACTACCACAACGTCGTTACTATATATAATATCAACGAATTTGACATATGGAATATAGACAAGACGGGCTTTACAATAGGTTTAGCTTTTAGTACCAAGGTAGTTATTTTAAGAGGAAGAATTATCAATTTTAAAACAGTTAACGGCAATAGAGAATAGGTTACCCAGGTAGACACAATTAGCATACATAGGCAAACAATTCCACCATTTATTATTTTTAAAGGACGGCAGCATACAGATTCTCTATAGGAAACTGCAAAGGAAGCTATAGGAGACTGTTTAATCAAAATAACAGAGAATAGCTAGTTAAATAAGAAAATAGGCCTTAAGTAGCTTAAATATTTTAAACAACACACCCAATAAATAGAGGCATAGGAGGCCTCTAAAATTAATAGTCTAGATATTAAACACCATGGATATCAATTGCTTATTATAGACAGACACACTTCTCACACTAATATTAACTTTATGGAGTTCTGCTAGAACCATAAGATTATACCTATTTATCTTCTACCTTACTTAACCCACTTCCTACAGCCTCTAGATCTTATTATCTTTTCAGTACTTAAGCGCCTTTATTCAGCCAAAGTCGATAAATATATAGCTCGCGGTATTACGGGTATTAATAGGGACTACTTTCTAAGAATTCTAAGTAAGATTTAACCCTATACATACACCCCAGAATTAATTAATAGCGCCTTTAAGGCAGCAGGGCTTCTTCCTTTTAACCCTAATTAAGTCCTTTAGCGCCTTATAAAAGGACCTTTATCTACACGGCTAACTACACCCCTTTAAAACAAATTAACAATTTTATCCTCACCTCTACATCTAAAGACTCCCAAAAGTTACTCCAATCGAGCTCGGTACGGCCATACAATTCGTCACCCAAATACCTTACCCAAAGTAGTTGACGTAGTTATTATAAAGCTTATAAGCCACATAGATTCATTAGAGGAAGGCATAGAAATACTATAATAAGAAAATACTAAGCTTCATAATAGCGCTGCAGAAAGAAGAGCTAAGAAGAAGAATAGACAAGTAGTGCTTTCTACTAAATTAGTTCTTACTACTAAATTAGCTAGAGCACTTATCACTACTAAGGCAGCAATAGCAGAGACTAAACAGCAGGCAAAAGATACTAGGAAGCGCCTTAGAAAAAATAAAAGCAATACAGCTATAGTTGCGCAGGCGCAAGTCCAAGAAAAAAAGGAGGCTCGTGCCATTATAAAAGTAGCCAAAGGAGTTACAAATCGACACAAAAGGAGCCTCGGAGACGCAGAGAGGAGCTCAAAGAAGGCGCAGAAGGTGTTAATAATTGTAAACAAGGCCGCTATCAAGAAGAAGACACCGGAAGCTTATATAGCAGCTACTAAAGCAGCAGAGAAGGCACAATCAACAACAGGGGCCCTAGCGACGCTACGGAAGCAGTGGGAGGACTCCTCTACTACAGCTACAGAGACTGCAGCTCACTCTAGGGCTCTGCGGGACACTGCAAGGGCCTTAAAGAAGGATTCTCAACAGGCTACATAGTCTACACAGAAAGAGGATAAGGAGGAAGGGCTAGATAGATCAAGTAGCGATAAGGTATTAGATAAGGATAATTCTAAAATAGACAACATCAAGTTAATTAAGGAGTAATCAGCACCTAAAACACCATAAAATGTTAATATAGAGCCTCTTTTATATAAATAAAAGGCTTTATACTGCTTAGTAATATTGTAATACTATGCAATACTTTTTACTAGTATTTTACCTGTAATTAGGCATCTAGCAGAATTTTAATATTCCAAACCGTTATAACCCTATTACGTACATTATACTTAATTGGGAATACAGTAAGCCTAATTAGGCAGGCGGTGGGGCCCCACCATCATAACTATACCGACCGTCATAACCCTATCACCTACGTTAGTTATTTTTATATAATAATAATAAAGAAGGTGACTGAAAATTTATTTAGGGTATGCCAAGACTTATCGCAATAAGGATTAACATACTTCACTAGCGAGCTGCGAACCAGTATGGCCAAAAATTACAATAAGCGAATTAAAATAAATCGATATCAGATACCGGATTATCCGATATCGATTTATTTCAATTCACTTATCATAATATATATTAGATTACACACTTTAACTTAAAATCTCTACTATATAATAGATTCTTTTAATAACTAACGTACTTGATCACCAAGACCGCTAGATCACCAAGACCGCCAGCGCAAAATACACCAAAAAACCCAAATTTCAATTTTAAATAACTTAACAACAACTTTATAATATTTTCTAAAAATTTAAATATAAGCTCTTATATGCCTATACTTATACCTTTTATAATATTAGAGCGTGCAGTCTAGTAGTTATTGAGATATTTAAAAACGTCTCTATTTTTAGCCCCCAAACTCTATATCTTAATAACTACTATACTATACGCTCTAATATTTTGATAGACGCTAAAAGAGGCATATATAAGCTCATATTTAAATTTTTAAAAAATATTATAAAGTTGTTGTTAAGTTATTTAAAATTGAAATTTGGGTTTTTTGGTGTATTTTACGCTGGCGGTCTCGGTAATCTAGCGGTCTCGGTGATCAAATACGTTATAGCTTTAGAGACTAATTTTAAGTCTTCTCTTTTAACCCTCTATCCCCTAGTAGGATATTAAAGTAGGAAGTATAACAGCTCGCATAAATGCCTCTAAACTAAAGCTTGTGGATTGCTATCTAGTAAAGATACTAAGCTAAGGAGAAGAAAAGAAAGGGGTCACAAGGACCATAGTAAATATATATAAAGGGGCAGCCGCTAAGGCGCTAGCAGTAAGCGAGCCAATTATAGGTTGGCAGAATATGGCAGCAGCATGGTAGAATTTGGCAGGTCGCGCTCTAGCACTATCACATCACCCCCCCCTCCTAAAAAAGCCTGCCCTTAGGCGTTGTTTAAGCTCCCTATTATTGTCTAAATTGTTGTAATTATCTAACCCTTCTTCCTAGCATTTAATCCAGTTATCTAATTTACGTAATAATCTAGGGAGGTTAGGGTAGGCTAGGTGGAAGTCCCGTAACTTATAGGGGGAGTACTTAAAATTAGATATGGGGTACCACTCTAGGTTGTTATTATAGCCTACCTAGCTTACACAGTATTTTAAGACATTACGGACCTTTTTTACTGCTAGGATTTCTTTAACTTCCTATTCTTCGTCCTCAGCAATCTGGATTAGCGGCAGGGGGTTATTATACTATTTAGGTAATGGATTATCCGTAGCCTTTTATAGCCGGTCCAGAGAGAAAACGGGGTGGATCCTTATTAACTCTGGTAGCTTAACCTTAAAAGAGTGTCCTACCTTTTAAAGAGTCTTATATGGGCTAGCTATTTGGTAGTCTAACTTATAGCTCAGCCTCTAGGTTTTCTAGTTCTTTATTAACACCTATACCTTATCTCCTACTTAGAAGTCTTTCTCGCGATAATATTAGTTTATATTAGACTCCTTTTTTTCTTACGCCTTTTTTATAATTGTTTAAGCAGTTTCCTAGGCTCTATATATTCTCTCAGTAAATGCCTAGGTCTTTTTATAGCTAAGGCATTCGCGGGCTGTAGCGGGTTTAGTAGGCCTATCCCAATTAAAGGACGTTTATGGTGCATACCTGTAGAGCAGTTTGAATGGGAACATCCCTATACTATTATAGGGGAGTGTAAGCTGCGCGTAGTCTATTATAGGTAGTAATTCCAACTAGTTGTCCTAATAGTAGTCTATAAAGGGCTGTAGTTGCTAGTTAAGGTACTAGTTTATAATCTCGGTTTAGCCATTAGTCTAAGGGTAAAATATAGTAGAGAGCTTAATCTTAATCCTAAGGATATAGCAGAGTTTATTCCAGAAATCCAATATAAACTAGGGGCCACAGTTAGAGATAATTAATTTAGGGGCGCCGTGGAATCAATAGATGTTGTTAATATAGAGGCGGGCCATATCCTTTATAGTCATAGTCTTAAAACAAGGGAGGGAGACAGATTGCTTGCATAGTTAGTTAACCACTATAAAGGCTGTATTGTAGCCGTAGGCGTCCTTTGGAAATGACTTGAAGTCTATAGTAATATATTGCTAAGGGCGTTCTAGAACTGGCAGCGGTTATAGCTACCTAGGAGTTTAATCCCTAGGGGCATTTATATATTTATAGGCGTAGCAGTTTCTAACAAATCAATCTATATTAGATAGAAGTCCTCACCAGTAGTAATAGGGTGCTAGTAGTTAGTGGGTCTTATTACAACTAGGGTGTGCTATAGAGACTTAATAGTGGGCTTTATAGATTAACTCTATCTATAGGTTGTTAACATCTAGAACTATAAGCTATTTTTGGTATAGAAGCAGTCCTTCTTCTATTTCTAAATTAGGGTCCTCCTTTGCGGCTTAGTTATAGAGGGCTTTTAGGGAGTTAGCCATGCAGTTTATAGTTAGGATATAGTTAACTAGCCCTATTAGTTTGTCTAAAACTGCTCCCTCTAAAGGTACTAGCTTATTCCGTTTAGAGTCTAGTTCTTTAAGAATTTGCGGGTTAAGCTATTTGGGATAGAGGAGGGCGCGCGTCTAGTATTAGGTCTTTAGCTTATCCTAGGGTCCTATATCTTGTTCCCTTCGGGTTAGTGCATTAGCTTTAGTATTTTACTTGCTAGAATAATATATAATTATAAAGAAGAATTTGGAGAGTATTTTAGCCTAGTAGGCTTGTCGTCTATTAAGCTGCTTTATAATCTATATATATCTTAATTTAGGAGTTTATACCTTTAAGCTCTGCGCGCTATTAGGACAATAATTGGATAATAGCTAGTATTTCTTTGTCGTGTACCTTATAGTTATACTCGGCTGGGTCCATTGTTTTCAAGAAGAAGGTAATAGGGTACTATTCGCCGTCTAGATGTAACTATAATAGGATTCCCGCTATAACTCTATTAAAAGCGTCCGTCTCTAGCATTAATTTAAGGTCTGGGTTATAGTAACAAAGGATTAGAGAAGAGATAAGCCAATCTTTTAACTCTCTAAAGGCTTCTATACAGTCATTACTAAAGACAAAAGGCGTGTCTTTCCAGGTAAGTCGTATAAGAGGCGTTGCTATAACTCCGTAGTCACGGATAAATTAATAGTAGAAATTATAAAAACCTAGAAAGGACTAGATCCCCTTTATAGTACAAGGGGGCTACTAGTTACAGATTGCGTTAACCTTTTTAGGGTTAACTTTAATCCTATCTATACTTACTATAAACCTAAGGTACTTTATACGTTTTACCCTAAATTCACATTTCTTAATATTAACTTGCAAGCCCGCGTTCTATAATCTCTCTAGGACCTTCTTAACATAAACTTAGTACTTAAGTTTATTGTCTAAGTATATAAGGATATTATCTAGGTATACCATACAAAATTTATCAAGGTAATTAAAAAGAACGTTATTTATATACCTTTGGTACATAGCCAGTCCGTTTATTAGTCTAAAAGGAAGAACTTTACATTTATAGGACCTATAATGGGTACGGAACGTTATTAAATCTTTAGATATAGGGTCTATCCTAATTTGGTAAAAAGCTTGGCGGATATTAAGTTTAGTAAAGATCTTTACCCAGCTTAGACGTGCAAGGGTTTTATTAATTAAAGAAATAGGATACCAATCCTTTTAAGTAATAGCATTTAGCTTCTAATAGTTAATATAAAAACAAAGGCCTCCACTAGGCTTTTTTACAAATAGAATAGGGGAAGCAAAAGGGGCTTAACTTAGCTTAATAAACCCTTTATTAAGGTTATTAATTAAGTACTACTTTATTACTTTTAGCTTGTCTATTAATTATTAGTAGAGGGGGCTATAGCCTAGCGAGTTATTAGCTTCCAATTAAATTTTGTAATTATATATCCGGTAAGGGGGTAACTTGTCTAAAGCCGCCCTTAAAAATACATCTTTGTACTTAGCATAGATAGTAGGAAGAAGACGTTTAACTAGTTCCTTATTAGTTTCCTTAATTAGCTTTTCTTCCCTCTTATTAATAATCCGGTTAATCTTATATAGGCTTATTATAAAGACCTTATTATCTTTCTAGTACATATTAAAGTGGAACGCTATAGCGCTAATTATAGTAATGTCGACTATAGGGGGGTTACATAATACTAGGGGCATACATAACCTTAGGGCCCTCTAGGGTATTAGTGTTGTTATTACTCCTTTTAACTCCTATTACATCTTTTAGAGGTTATCCCTTATATCTTATTAGTACGTTCTTTTCCATACTGGTCAGATCTACGCGATTTAGACATTATCTATATTACTATCTATCCCACTTCCATATATAGAGTCCTCCTTAAATATAGCGCTTTGGGAGAGTATCTTTATTAATACGGAGTTCTTTCTAGCTTTATGGCGGGTATCTTTTTAGGCAAAGGCTAGGTTACGGGCCCAGACATCCTACTAGTATATAGGGTTAGACTTTGCGGCTAGTGTCTTATAGTTAGTTCGGATTTCTCTAATAAAGAAGAGTAATTTTGGCCTATCCTCTAGCCAGACAAACTGTCTTTATTATACATTCAGCTAAATATTAAAGTAGGACATCTATTTTTGGCTAAGGACTATATCGTAGGACCCTAGGTCTAAGATGCAGAAGGAAATACCATCTTAATATCATCCATTAAGGGAGATATATAACTTTAGGATATAGGTAACTAGCTTACTAGCTTAGCTATTATAGCCTTTTACCTAGACAGGCTTCTCTAGTAGGGTAGCTTTTATATTTAAAAACTTAGCAACGTTAATTATATAGGTAGTATTTATAAAGGCAAAGCCATTTGCTTTAGTGTTAATAAGGGCAGTTAAGTTAACTCTATATCTATTTTAAGATACTGTATATGGAACTATAAAGTATTTTCCACCTATTAACTAACTTAAATCAATCTCTTTAAGATTGATAGGATACCCTAGGGGGGAGTCTTTCCCTAGGGTTCTTCTTTTCCTAACTTATCGGACGTTTCTTCTTCCTCTATCTTCTTGATATCCTTTAGTTCTAAGCAAAATAAGGTAAAGTAATCCTCCTTATTGCAGTTATAGCAAGTGGCTGTAGTAGGGTTAATTGGGGTATTATAACAAGTACTAGTTAAGGTTATGGTACATAGCTAGTCAGGCGAGGCTCGCTGGTGCGTAGTTGTGACCGCTTTTAGTATAGCAGCGGTCGTGGCTTGTCTTCCTACTCCAGCTCCCGTAGGGGTGGCGGGTAAGCTTTAATTACTACAGGGTCGCTTCTACCGATCTAGGCGGGCATCAATCCGCTTTAGCTCTAAGTCCAACAATAGGCAACAAGCTGCGAGTCTTTTATAGGTTAGTAGGTCATCTAAAGTTATAGCAATCTTCTCTTATAGCCTAATTATTAGTTTATTGTAAAGGTCCAATTAGTAGTTTTTAAGGGGGACCTAGCCTTCTCCTATAAGGTATAAGAATTGAGTCTGGAATTTGGTAAAGGGTTAGTTTGGCTTTATTATTAGGCGGTTATAGTCGTACTAAGTATCCCATACTTTGTTCGGGTTAATATAGATAGCTGCTAGGTACTATAGCATCTTATTAACAGATATAAATTGGACAGGAGAGTCATCCTCAAACTTAGCTTAAAAGTAATGTTAGGCGTCCCCCGTAGTTTGGCTAAAGAGGTAGAGCATTTTAGCCTCTTTAGAGGGGAAATAGTTGTGGTTAATTTAGAGTTTTCCTTAAACTTAGATCCTCCAGTTTTTAAAGGTAGGGTCTATCCCATCGGATAGTAGTTAAGGGTTAGGAAGCTTAACGGATTTTAATTACTTTATTATTATATCCGTACTCCCTAGTATATCGCATTTGGTTAAGCAAATGGGTTAACTAAGGCTTCGTAAAGGGGAGGCTAGGCTACTTTATAAGGCAGCAAGGCTTTCTAGGATCTCCTTTAGAGTCTCTTATATGCTTTAGGCTTAAAGACAATCAACCTTCTAATTGGCCGCAAGGGCGTAAATCTGTTTGCGTACATCTGTAACGTTATTATTATCTTCAATTTCTAATCCTAATTAGATCTCGTGTTCCTCTTAGGTAGAGGCAGGTCTTTTAAATAAGCTCGCTTTAGGTACCATCATTAGCTTCCTAGGGTTTATCAGTATTATACGCTTTAGTTTTAATTCTAGGGGTACAGGTCTAGTCCTATCTAGCTTATAAAGTAGGATATTATCAAGGCCTTCCTAGGTAGTGTAGAGTTGTTTTAGTATCTAAGTATAGCGCGTTAACGCGTTGTTACAGACGAATATTCTTTAGAGTAGGATATTATTAAGGCCTTCCCAGGCAATATAGGGAGAGCTTAGTATAATATAACAGCTCGTATAAATGCCTCTAAACCGAAGCTTGTGGATTACTATCTAGTAAAGATACTAAGCTAAGGAGAAGAAAAGAAGGGGGTCACAAGGACCATAGTAAACATATATAAAGGGGCAGCCGCCAAGGCGCTAGCAGTAAGCGAGCCAATCGTAGGTTGGCAGAATATGGCAGCAGTATGGCAGAATTTGGCAGGTCGCGCTCTAGCACCGTCACAGGAAGTAGATATTATATAGCTGCTATTAGCTCAGTTAATCTATCGTGCGCGCAACTTTATGTTTTTATTAGTTATAAAATATATGTGCATTATATATTCGTATATCTATAGAACACCAAAAATTAATTAGCCCTGTGAGACTCTCCTATAAATTTTCGCGCAGAGCTGCGTAGAGCTTTGTGCGGAGCTTCGTGTAGAGCCTCGTGCAGAGCCTCGTGCAGAGCCTCGCGCAGAGCCTCCGTACGCAGAGCTTCGTGCAGAGCCTCGTGCAGAGTTTCGCACAGAGCTTCGCGTAGAGCTTCTGCAGAGCTTCGTGTAAAGCTTCGTGCAGAGCTTCGCGTAGAGCTTCCGTAGAGCTTCGTGCAGAGTTTCGCGCAGAGCCTTGTGTAGAGCTTCGTGCAGAGTTTCGCGTAGAGCTTCGTGTAGAGTTTCGCGCAGAGCTTTGTGTAGAGCTTTATACAGAGCTTCCGTAGAGCTTTGTGCAAAGTTTCGCGCAGAGCTTCGTGTAAAGCTTCGTGCAGAGCTTCGCGTAACGTCTTAGCCACCCAGTCGAGCCAGCCACCCGGTCGAGCCACCTGTCGATCGCGATTCAAATCACCTCCTTTTCGATGCGTACTACCTTTTCCTACACCACAACCATGGGCTCAATGGCCACCGAATCGCTTAATCTTGATCAAGACGCTCAAATGGCACTTGCGATTTCACATCTACAAGCCAACCCCAACCAATCTATTCATCAAATTGCCCGAACTTTCGGCTTACCGCGATCAACTCTTAACCACCATTTAAACGGCCGCCAATTAAGTTAAGAGTTTTCGCAAACTCAGCAAAAGCTTTTAGTTATTAAGAAGGACTCTCTAATTAAATGGATTAATATAATAGTAAGCTAGGGGTGGCCACCAAGAGTACAACACCTTAAGTCTATGGCCAAAGATATTCTTAAATCGAGAGAGAGTCCTACTAAGCTTAGCTAATATTGGTATAAGAACTTCCTTTATCGCCACCTAGAACTCAAAACTAGATTCGCCAGAGGCCTTAATTAAAAAAGAAAGGATACTAAGGATCCTAAAACTGTTTAAAAATAGTTTAATTTATATACAGCCACGGTCGCAAAGTATAGAGTCTCTATAGAAGATTAATACAATATAGATAAGAAAGGAACTGCCTTAAGAGTTAGCAATAAGGTTAAGGTATTAGTTCCTTAATTACAGGCCTAAGCCTTTACTACAGAGCCAGGCAATTGTGAGTAGGTGTTCTTAATTAAATATATATTAAAAGGTTAATATTAATTGCCTCCTTATATTATCTTTAAGGGCAAGCAAGTACAACGAGCTTAGATAACCGCACGTCTTAATCCTAAGACAGTAATTTAAGTAAGCAATTTAGGCAAGACCAATTTGGATATAGCTCTTAACTAGTTAAATTACTTTAACTTATATACTAAGCCACAACTCTAAGGAATCTATTACTTATTAATTCTTAATGGCCATAAGAGCTACATCTTAATACTATTTATTAAGTATTGCAAGGCTTATAAGATCGTGCCTCTCTACCTTCCTTCTCATTCAACGCATATACTACAGCCTTTAGATGTTGGTATATTCGGCCCTCTCTTATAAGCTTATAAAAAGCGCCTTAACAATACTGCGCTATACAGAGCCTTAGCTATTTCAAAGCAAGAGTTCTTAGAGATCTACTAAGCTGCACATAGTTAAGCTATATCGTTAACCAATATAGCAAGTATATAGCGGGTAATAGGCCTTATTCCTTACAATCCTTCTACTATTCTATTAAAGATTTAACTAGAAACTCCTCCATTTACAAGCCTTACAAATAAGGATGGTATTTAAATTAATATTCCTATATCACCTTCCATTGGAGAAAAAATCAATAAAGTTATTAATTTGGTTATACAAGGTGCTACACCCTTACGCTCTAAAGCTTTGCTTAATCTACAGCAAATTGCCTTAAGAACTCTTGCTAATAAAACTATACTTTAGCGTATAAATATAGAGCTTATTAAGAAGCAGAAGAGGCAGCATAGAGCACAGGGCAAGACGTCATATAGTAAAGCACGAGTTCTATCAGTAAGGGAGGCTCTACAAAAAAACCAAGAGCAGGAGCAAAAGGAGCAAGTAGAGGCCGCTCAAAAAAAACGCCGTATGGCTCTACAAGGTGTTATAGGCTTCGCAAAGAAGGTATAGAAGGAACTACCAATGCAGGACAATCTTTTTGTATAATATCAATATAATTTGACAAATTTGGGTGAGAGTCTGTGCATACAAGAGCTCTGCTCTAGGGGTAGCTCGACCGGGTAGCTGGCTCGACTAGGTGGCTAAGACGTTAGAGCTTCGTGCAGAGCTTCCACAGAGCTTCGCGCAGAGCTTCGCGAGAGCTTCGTGCAGAGCTTCGCGCAAAGCTTCACACAGAGCTTTATATAAAGCTTTATACAGAGCTTCGTGTAGAGGATTAGATTAGGAGTAATATTCTTAGAAGTTCTTTCTAAAAGGGGCTAGGAATAGTTAAATACCTCATACCGAAAAAAAAAAATCGATAACGTAGTTAACAAGCGAGTCGGCCATGCAAGCAAGTTAGACACTTTAAAACTTACTAAAAATTAGAAAAATCGTACCTTAAGATCTTAACAACCACTTAATAATAAATTCTAATAATTTGGATTTAGGTTTTCATATATACTTTATAGCTTCTATTAAAGTTATATAGTAAATGGTTTAGTAGTTTTTAAGATATAGTAATTTAGGGGCCAAAATGAGGCCAAAACGCTATATCTTAAAAACTACTAAACTATTTACTATATAACTTTAATAGAAGCTATAAAGTATATATAAAAGCCTAAATCCAAATTATTAGAATTTATTATTAAGTAGTTGTTAAGATCTTAAGATACAATTTTTTTAATTTTTAGTAAGTTTTAAAGTGTCCAACTCGCTTATATAGCCGACTCGCTTGTCAACTACGTTATTGGATTTTATTGGATATTTAATTGTATTTTATGATATTATAATCGTTTTAAAACGCGTTATTTTTGGCCATACTGCTGCGAACACTAGCAAGCTGCGAACCCCAAAAACCACCAAAAATCGGAAAAAGTGCATCTTGATATCTTGACAATGACTTAATAAAATTCTAGCGTAATAAGCCTGGCCGTTACCTGGCCGTTATTAAAATATTGGGTTTTAGCCCCTAATCTTAAGCTAAATTGCAATATCTTTAGAGCTATTTAATAGATTACTTTTTAAATCTAATAAGAGGTTTAAAATAGGTATAAAAGGCTAATTATAAAATTTTGGAATTTATTATTAAGCCATTATCGAGATATCAAGATGCACTTTTTCCGATTTTTGGTGGTTTTTGGGGTTCGCAGCTCGCTGGTGGAGCACGTTATCCAAAACCACACTGATCTAGCGACGTGGAGCGGGACACGTTACACTTAAATAGTTCCTTTCTATGCCTAGTTTATTTTACTGGAGAGCTAATTATATAGATATAGTATACGATATCTACGGCCGTCTATCTAGTTGCGTTAACTTGTTAGATTATAATAAGATTTATCTTGGCGCGTACTAAAGCTCTAAAACGTCCTTTTGTTATAAAGAGGAGATTACTAATAAACCTTTAACGCCTAAATTATTATACTCTTCCTATCCTTTATTTCTTCGCGTATTAGCAATAGTAGAAAGGAGGTAATTAAAAACTAGCTTAGAAGAACACGCGATCACCCAAAGGAGGGAAGATTACGATTCCTCGCGACCATTTAGCCCTTCAAGCGATAACTGTCGAACGGATAATTAGGTATGAGAACTCTGTTTATTAAAGAGGGCTTCTAGAGCCTCTATATATACACCAGATAGGTGACAAATAGGTTGCAAATAGAATGACGACGCAGTCGTCATTCGGTAATGGAAACAGGTAATGAGACTTTCGATGAGACTTTCGATGAGACATACGAGGTAAGTAGCGGGGTAGTGAGACATAGGGTTCTAGTCTTGAAGACAGTAGTAAGATGGTAGTAAGGAACTCCGATCCAGTTCGACAATAACTCTGTATAAAGATGCTGGAGCTCAAGATCTGTTTCCGCAGCTGGAAGATAGCCTCGCCGTTGCAGCTTTGGGACTTCAGCATAAATGCGAGGTTGTGCATGCTGGTCAGCGTGGAATGATGCTCCGTGCCAAGCTCCCTCGAACTCGTCTCTATCACTTGCACGTCCGGCTCTTCAACCTCCTTCCACCAGAATCAGCTCTTGGGACGCTCCCCAACAAGAAGCTCAGAAGGAACATGGTAGAGTTCGAGAACGAATCGCCATCATGGAAAAAGAACATAGAAAGCGGCGATTGAGTTGGCCGGACGACATCAACTATGCGAGCTTGCGTAGCATTTCACAGGGAAAGGTATTTTTGAGAGAACATGGGAAGTTGAGAGCAACTGTGCGATGTCAGGAGCGAGGGTCTGAGGAAGGGGATCTTGAGGGTTTGCAGAAACTTTGATAGGCTAAAGATGTGGACGGAGGAGCATCGGGCGGGGTTACCGGTTGTTTGATCTTCGATTCATTCATTCATTCCATATTGAGGTTGTTGTGTGATATTCCGGACGATATATTCTAGCTTGTGCTACTGGGCGATGATTCACCAGTCCTGAAATACTCAAACGCGTCGTAAAACTCGTCTTCGCTATGAAAAATCTCGTCGTCACAGCCAGGCCCGTTCAAATCCGCCCGCAAAAGCAGTGCACAGAACGGTTCCAAGAGATCTTGTGCATTTGATCGTCTAAGCAGATACTCCAATGGAGTAAAGCCCGCATCGTCCAGTGCATAGGGATTGATGCCGCTGACGTTCGCATCCAACAGTATCTCAATGGTTTCAAGGTTCGAATTCAGAGCGGCGATATGTAAAATGTTCTTGCCGTCAAATAGACGCGCGTCTTTATCCCAGTGTTGCGTAAGAAGATATCGTAAAGCATCATGGGAGTCCTCGAATACTGCGTCGAGCACTGGAGTATAGCCCCACGAGTCCGCATGATGAAGTGAAGCACCTTGTTCTGTGAGAAATTGAACAACCGCTGGCTGTATTGCATGATTGGCAAAATTGATAGAGGTTTCCCCTACGTAGGTAGTGCTTTCCATGTCTGCGCCATGCCTGAGCAAGGCTTTTATCGCGTTTATCTGACCTTGGGCACAAGCGTAAAAGAGAGGAGAACATCCTTGACGATCTTGTGCCTCCAAAGAGGCCCCGGCGGAGCACAAGAGTTTGATAGCAGAAACGGATCCAATGCTGGCTGCTCTGTGGAGCGGAGTTGAGCCATTGAAGTCCGCTAAATTAGGGCTTGCCCCATTGAAAAGTAATTTCTCGACCACATCTAACAGTCCTAAAGTGGCAGCCCAGTAAAGAGGGGTTCGGCCAAAGGAGTCGATCTCATTGACTTGTTCTCTCAAATTGCCAATATTCTCCAGGTCCTCTGACGAGAGTCCTGTAACACTCTTGTGAACTCTAGAGAAGTTGAGCGCGTCCAACCTAGCTTCATTGGTGTAGGTACGGAGCGTACCGATGTGCCATCCCGGCGCTGTCATACAGACTCCGTCATACGTGACTGTAAATGCGGTTATCGAGGTGCGAATGAGATTGCAACTGGCAAAATACTCCCATACATCTTTCACAACCCAATGGTTATGCGGAGATACAAATTGCGTTGCGCCTTCAGAAATTAAAAGTTGGCTTGCCTCCCACTGGTCGTAAAACATGGCGAGGTCCAGAGCAGTCAATCCATGCGGAAGAGCTATGTCGGCTGGAGATGCTCGTCCAGTCACGAGAAGCTCTCGCATACGCTCGCAATCGCCTTGTCTTATTGCCTGGAAAAATTCGTGGTCAGGCGGCAAAATCCTTGGAAAAGAGAGGGAGACATTGATGCGCCCAGAGTTGGTGAGGCAAAGAGCCAATGAAGCATTCGATACCCATCTGGGGCCGTAGTATACCATTGAGAATCTTGCAAGGGAACCTCCAGCACAGGAGTTCAAGGTGCAACGTCGAGGCCGGAAAGCATTGCCTGTATGATTGAAAAAGAGGTATCCTAAGCTACCGCCTCCTAATCCAATGCATCCTGAAATTCGGTAATGGCAAGAGCATCTGCATGACGACCGGCAGCTGCGAGAAGTGGCAACGGATGCTGCCACATTAAATGGGCTTTGATTGTGCTTGTGCAGATTTTTGTCGTCAATTTCATTGTGCACCTCGAGACGCTGAGATGAGGTGCTATCGTAGTATTTGGGTCTCTTGTAACGACGAACCGGGTGAAAACTGCTGTAGCTGCAGCTCAAAGGCGAAATTCCTTCTCCCTTTAATTGCATGATAAGACGTGAAGGGTGTTCGGTGAAAGCAAGGAACTGGCGTCTTTCGGGCCTGGACAGACATGTTTGCACTAAAGATTGCCTGGACAGTTCGTAAAAATTTCGTATTTAAGCTGGTTTACGTACCTCTCAGAAATGGTGAAGAAGAACAAGATCCCGAAGAGGATCTCGTTTAAGCGCTCTTTCAATCTTCGTACTTTCGATACTCTTTTCATCCAGAAGATGCGAATGTGAATGGTGAGTTTCCCCGAGTCTTTGTAAATAGCCTCGTCACACCCTCTCACAATGCTTTCTATTTCATTCAATATTTGACGACTTTCGCTGATTATGGGGAGAAGCCTTGATGCACTCGCAGGTGGCATAGAGGGAAGAGTTGATGAAGCTGTGTCCAAAGCGTGACTGAGAAGCTCGACGTTCGCTATCAACGTATCGATTTCATCTGTAAAGTTCAGATGACTGCGGACTTTTGCAACAAGATGAATAATCCGCCTTATGGCCTCGCTAAGTGTGACAACACTAGCAGTGATACTGAGAGGGTCCATGTCCAACAGATAGCTGAGATTAACTCCGTTCACTCCCAAATGTGACCAAGGCAGCGCGATTTAAGTCTTCTCAGCCCGTCCGTGTTTGCTTCTGCGCGAAGTTCCGCTTTGAAAAGCGCCACAAAAGCGTCCCAAAGTGAGGCGGAGCAGCTCGCGATCGCCTGCAGCGTAAAAGTGATTTTGCCCGCATATGATTTCGAATGCCCATGCTTGGCTAAGAACTTCAAGCTGTTCGCGCTCCAGTATCGTAAGGTTCCCACTTGTACGATATTACTAAATCCCATCTGCTGGATCTCTGTAGAAATAGTATTAATTTAGCGACGGCGTAGGCAAAAAAGGGGAAGAAGAGGAAGTTCTGAAATACTTCAATTCAATTCCCCCGGCCAACCAGAACAATTCCCCTAGCCAACTAAAATAATTCCCCACGGCAACCAAAATAGTACTTGCGTGCACATACATAGTGGGGGCGCAGCTCGGCGTGGTCACGGAAAAGTTGAAGAGTCCGAACCTCTGGGAGTGTTGGAGAAAGCTCGGCTAGTGTTAAAATACAAACCTTAAAATATTGCGCCTATACGGAGGCAGCGGTCAAAAGTTCCTAGCCCCCCCTTGTCGTGGTGGCGTGCGCTAGCCTTTAGTGGCTTAGTGTGGAGTAGGCAATGCTTGGCGCGCACCGCGGGGTTGCGGCGCATAATTCTTATTAGATGAGCTACGTCGACTAGGGCCACTAGAATACCAAGTATTAAGAGGATATACCTAATATTAAGGAGGAAGAACGGGAGGAAGAGCTATAGCTAAAGCTACGGTAGCGTACTCTAAAGAAGGTACTAATAGTAGTAGCTAAGAGCGCTACCGCTACTCTTACTGCTATCTTCGCGATATAAGAAACTTATAAACTATCTAAAGAACCACCCTAAGAGCCACTTTAAGAGCCTCTAAAGCTACCTCCTAAATTATAAGCCCTGCCTCTAAAACGAAACCTATAACGCCGCCTGTTAATTAAGCTACTTAATAAAATATTAGTAGGGAGGTGCTTAGGCAGTCTCTTTAAGCTTAGCGACGTGTTATATAATAAGTTACGTAATAGCTTAGGAGCTATCTTATAGATATCTTCTTAGGCTACTAAACCCCTTAGATTTTTCCTTATAGAGTATTATATATATTATTTCCTATAAGAGCGCAAAGAGACTTTAAGGAAGATTTAAAGGAATAATATAAATTTTATCTAAATCTAAGGGTATATAGCTCTTGCAGAGTATAAGATATTATATAAAGAGGAGAAAGGAACATAGGAAGCTTATAACTAAATATTTAAGGGTCTTAGTAGTAAACGCGTAGGTATAAACACACGTAGGTTTTAATAGGTTTTAATTTTTAGAATTTATCTATTAAGTATTTATAAGGGATATTATTACGGACACCTTAGGTTGCCCTCAGGACAACCTCTAGACGCCCCTTAAATAGTTGCTAGTTACGTACCGAAGGCACATGCCCGTAGTATATAATCTCTACAATCTTAAAGGCCTTACCTCCTTAAGGATTTGTCTCTCTTACTAATCTATCCTGTTCCACAATTATATCCTTATAGCCCCCTATCTATAAAGTCCCCTTACATTTAAATTCTTCTTACTCTATTTAGAAGGGTAGCTGGCTTTAAGGACTAGATTGTTTATTTATATCTTTTATTTATATCTACTATCCTCCCTTAAAATCTTGTAACAATCTAAATAGAAACTCCATAAATACCTTATAGAAAGCTGTCGCGCTAAGGCAGAAAGTGTAACAGGCGCTCCTAAAAGGTACATATTAGATAAGATAGATAAAGGTTTTACTAATATCCCACTAATATCCTAGAGGAGATATGGTTAGACAGATAAGGGGTAAAGGGTTTTACTAGTGTCTTAGAAGGATTATATAGGAAGCTGGTTCTCCTCTAGAGAAGAACTAGCAATTAGTCTCTAAATAGAAGAAGTTAGAAAGCATTTTATCCTTTATACGTAAAGCTCGTTCTATCTTCTACTTACCTATAACTTTTATTCTATACTATTAATTAGATAATTATATATTCTGGTTAAACTAGCCTCTTATAATTCTAATCACTTATAATCCTTTATAGAAGGAACGTACGGCTATTAATTGACAATAATGGGCCATACCTCCTTACCCCCTAAAATGAAGCCCTTACTATAAGAGGCTGACAGAGTCTCTCTAGAGGAGCGCATCCCCTTTACTTACGAAGGAGTAGACTAGGAAGCTACGGCTAGTCCGTCTAACCTTCTAAGACCTTTAGGAACGATTACTGCTAGGGAGTTATTAGAGCGGTTGCTATATAAGACCCTATAAAAGATAAAGGAGTTAGAGATATAATTAAGATAAGTATATTAAGACTACTAAGGACAATTATAAGAATAATTAGGAGAAGTATAGATATCCTAAACACGAAGCGGGCTTAAAGGGGTAACGCTATACTATACTATAACGTTAGAAAAACCTAAATTCTGTATAAAGGAACCTAATAAGTATAATAGTAATAGTCTCCGGAACTATAATTATTTTATCCGTTAATGCGAAACTAAGTTTTAGCTAGACCTAAAATGTTACTCTAATAAGTATAATTAGATACTAATTACTTCTACCTTCCTGCGTGGCACTACTAAAAGTTTATAGATACGCTATAAGAAGAAACTTACTATACCCCTTAAATTTAGTAAACTTAAGTCCTGGTTAGTTAATTAGATTTAAGACCCTACTAATTAAGGGATAGATTATAATTAGCGATACTATAATGCCAAATAGCAAGAAGGCTAGAATGTAGTCCAGTTTATAAACTACTTAGAAGAACTAAAAGATAATATACCCTACTTAGATCTATAGGATAACGCTATATAACTTTACTAGCTATTTACTAAGTTATAACCTAAGATTTAACAGGCCATATAGGAGAAGGGCGAAATTCCTACCTCCTAAGAAAAGCTTATCTCTAAAGCTACTCGGATTAAGAACGCTAAAAGAGACTATCTAGGGAAGTAAAAGGAATGAGACGCTAATAATAAAGAGTGTAGAACTAGACCTAGCTTTAATAAAAGGGGTAGATTCTAACCTAACTACTTTATAGAAGAATAATATAAGCAGGCTTCACAATCCTAGAGCAATGCTGGTTAACCCTAGAATAATAATAAGTAGAAACCGTGGAATTAAGAGTTATATAGCTATTATCACTGCGGTAAGAAAGGCTATATATAGCGTTTCTACCGGTAAAAGAAGTAAGAGAATACTTAATTAGGAAAAGAGAGAGCCTAGTAGATCTTTACTTCCTTACACTAGGCTAATAAGAGAAGAGAGTAAGCTACTATATAGTTATTCCCGTCTCTATTTAAGTTAATAATAAATAGGTAACGCGAGACTACCTTATAGATAGCGGCGCGACCATAGGGTTTATTTCTTAATTACTAGTAAAAGAATTAGATTTAGACCTTAGTGGTTTATAGGTGCGCACTATTTAAAGCATTAGAGGCCACTAGATTCCGTACTATAGGGAATAAACTTTTTCCGTGGCTAGCTAGGACCGTGATAGTCTATAGAACACGTAGGAAATGCGCTTCTACGCCACAGAAATTAAGGGGTATAACCTTATTTTAGGATACCTATAAAGTTAATCTAGATATTAATTGGCCTTCCGCCTTATATTAACACCAGAAGTCTTAACCACGCATTATAGTTAAAGATTAAGAGACTTTCTTAAGCTATATACAAGAAGAAGGGTAGGCATATACTATATATACTACTCTTAACCCTAAGAGTAGGGACACGGAGTATTTATTTTTAAATATCCGGCTATACGTAGTTAAGGAACTAGAGATTCTATAGAAATATGTGGACCTAAAGGATGTTGTTAATAAGGAAGCTGCGCACACCTTGCTCGACCCTATATTAGTAGAGTATAAGAGAGATATAGGAGATAAGGAACCTCCTTTTGGACTACTATACAACCTATTAGGAAATAAGCTGGTAGTATTACGTTAGTATATAGTAGACAATCTTTAGAGAGGATAGATTTGGCCTTTTATAAGCCGGGTAGGGGCACTAATTATATTTATACCTAAGAAGGATAAGACCCTTTGCCTCTATATTAACTATTAGGCGCTAAACAAGATTACTATAAAGAATTGCTACCCGCTACCCTTAATAGGGGAGCTTATTAATAGGCTATTAGGCGTAAAGATATTTACAAAATTAGATCTAAAAGATGTATACTATTAAATCCGGATTAAAGCCGGCAATAAATAGAAAACGGCGTTCTAAACACGGTATAGCCACTTTAAGTACCTAGTAATGCCATTTAGGCTTACTAACGTACTAGTGATATTTTAGGCCTATATTAATAAGGTATTATTAGGCCTGTTGGATACAATATATATAGTCTACCTTAATAATATTATAGTCTACTCTAATAACTATAAAGTATATACGCACTATATGCAAATAGTATTAGAAAGACTGCGGGAATATAAGCTCTATATAAACCAAAAAAAATACTCATTCTATATCACTAGTATTAATTTTCTAGGCTTTATTATTAGCGTTAACGGAGTATTAATAGAGAAAAGCCAGGTAGACGCTATTAGGGAATAGCTATACCCTATAATGTTTAGGGAAGTATAGGTTTTTATAGGCACGGCGAACTTCTACTAAAGGTTTATTATTTATTACTTATAAGTAATGCTCCTAATTACTAATCTGCTAAAGGGATCTAAAGATAGTAAAAAGTTAGGACCCTTTATATTTAGAAAAGCTGCTAAGTAGGCTATAAACTAGTTAAAAAATTTGTTTACGTCGGCGCCTATTTTAATACACTTCTACTAGGAGCTATATATATACCTTAAAATGGATGCATCCGGCTTTACCCTAGGGGCAATTATATCTTAATTAAAAGACGGAGAATGGCATTCCATGGTGTTTTAGTTAAGGAAAATAACCCCTATAGAGCAGCGTTATATAATATATAACTAGGAGCTGCTCGCAATAGTCATAGTAATAAAGCACTGGCAATATTATTATATAGGAAGCAATTATCCTATTAAAGTCCTTACAGACTATAATAACCTAAAATACTTTATAACTATAAAGGTATTAAGCGGTTAATAAGCCAGATAGGCGGAGGCACTATTATAGTATAACTTTAAAATTACGTACCGCCTAGAAAAGACAAATCCCGCTAATAGGTTATCTAGATATCTAAATTATAAGACTAGGAGAATCCAAGACAGTATAGGGGAAATAATTCCTATATTGCCAAATTTGCTTAAAAAAAAAGAAGAATTTTTCCCTAGAACTATAGAATTCCATAATAGGGCAGAGGTCCTAGCAATATAGCTGCGAAGCACTATAATAATAGAGCCATAGGATATAGTTATAGACCAGGTTATAGACCAAGTAGAAGTTATAAAGTTGGCGTACCCTAGAATTAGCGAGAATTCTGTGGGATATGCTAGAGGTGTCGCAGTACCTTTAACTTAACGGTGTATTAGCTGCGAGTTCCCGGATCTAGAGGGGATAGGCGAGATACCTATCTATAGTATAGCATACTATATAACGGTAGGAGAATCTACTAGCACTAATAGTTTAAAATGTCTTGTGCTACGCCTAGTATTTATAATAGTGGCGGGCGAAATATAAATAAGCAATCTATATAAAACCTTTTTAGATCTTCTTTTTTAAGCGTAATAAAGGGACGCCTTTATTGCTAGGAAGAGGTAGAAAGATATAGTGGAGACTAACTTAGCCAGAATTACTAAGAAGCTATAGCAGTAAGACTAAAAGAGTCTGTTATACTTTAAGGGTGCTATATATATCCTAAAGGACCAAGCAGTTTAAGATAAAATTCTAAAGGTCTTTGTCTGAACGAGGTTGTCTGTAACTAATTGGGTTAGTTACGTAAGCTAAGCGAGCTTAGGAAATCCACCAAATTCCACTTGTAGAATAGGAAAATCAAGAAGCATCAATCAAAATCAGTTACCACCCCATACTATTGCAATAGCATTACGTATCACCGGAAGTGATACCGACAGTCTTTTATAACAACCCTTTTAGGGGTTACTATAGTGCTAACAGAACCCTTAAGGCCGTTTAAAGGAAATACTTTTGGGATAGAATATCTAAAGAAGTTAAGGACTATATATTAAGATGTAATACGTGCCAAAGGGTATAGATATTTAGGTATTACCCCTATAGCAAGTTATCAGTACTTCCTATTCCGCAAGGACTAATATTAAAATTAATAATAGATTTTATAATAGGCTTACCCCCTACTAAAATAAGAATAAGAGAAGTTGCTAATACTATCCTAGTAATTATTAATAGATATACAAAGTTTTTAGGGTATTTTGCTATTATAACAATAATTACGGCAGCGGAACTGGCAGACCCATTTTTAGAGCGGTAGCTCTTATTCGGCACGCTAAGGGGAATCATATCTAATAGAGGTACCGTATTTAACAGCGCATTTTGGTCTTTATTTTATCTTTTATTAAAAATATAGTAAAAAATAAGTACTGCCTTTTACTTATAAATAGATAGGCAAACAGAGCGTCTAAATATATTATTAGAACACTACCTCCGCTGCTATATTAATTATTAACAGAATAATTAGCCATTGTGGTTGGCTTTGGCGCAATATATATATAATATAAGCATCCACAGCAGTATAAAAATAACCCCTTATAAAGCACTGTTTGGGGTAAAAGTAAATAACCCCTAAAATATTAAGGACATTGTTCCTAAAAGAGAGGCACTAGCGGCGTCCAAGAGAATTAAGTAAATAAGAATTCGTAGAGAAGAACTTAAAAAGCACTTACTAGACACCTAGGCTATACAAAAAAGATACTATAACAAGGGACATATATCTAAAGAATTTAAAATAGGAGACGAAGTTTTACTATCTATAAAAAATATCCAGACAAAACGTATTAAGAAGAAGCTGGACTATAGGTAGCTCGGACCCTTTAAGATAGTTAGAAAAACTAAAGAAAATTAAGCCTATAAATTGGAATTACTAAAATTATATCTAATATATCCTATATTTTATATTTCCTTATTAGAGTTATACTGGAGAAGAGACGGTATAAAACCACCCTTACCTAGTAAAATTAATAGGGAACTAGAATAGAATATAGAAGATATTCTGGACCAAAGATGGCGTTAAAAAAAACGCAAATTTTTAGTTTATTAGGAAGAATACTCCTAGGCGTATAATAGTTGGGAACCTAAGGAGCACCTTTAGCTAGGATATATAACGGCAATTAAAACTTTCCTAAAGACCATAAATTAAGATTTAGTAATAGTTCTAGATATACCACAGATAAGACAATGGGGAAGACCCCATAAATTAAAACTATAAGGTTAAGTACAGGTATTAGAAACGGAAACGTTTTGCTATTATAATAAGGATTCTAGAATTCTATAAAAGAAAGCTATAGGAATCTATATAAGAACCACTAGGAATACTATTTAAAGAAGACGCTGTTTAGGAATAAGTAGTAGTACTAGAAGAAGGGGCCCTAGGGATTTAGAAGGGTTCCCTAGGGATAAAAGGAGAGTATCTAGTCTAACACTAGAGATGTACGGTAGAGTTAATAATATAAAGAGGACTAAAAAAATACAGAGCGAAGACTTAGAAATTTTAAAAAATTATAAAGCACCTATAAGAACACCACCCGTTTATTATATATGGAGATTATAGCGGTATACTACTTTTATATAGACTATTACCAAAAATAAAAATAAAGACATCCCTAAAGTATAAAGTTAATTCCTAGTACTAGGGCATCCTAGAGGCACTAAAGAGGCACTATATAAAGCTATCTTATAAGAAGAAAGAAAGAATAAGATAACAACTTAAATACTAGAAGTAGTAATGGGAGCCTCCTCCTCTATCTTAATGTTATTGCCAGTAGTATTATTAGCACTCCTATCCCCAGAAGCATTAGCATTCTTACTAATATTCTTCTTAAAACGGTAGAAATTAGACGGACTACTACGGCCAGGGGACTAGCGGAGAGAATATTCATTATTGTTACTATCCTTAGTGTTATCCCCAGGTTCCAAATTAGCATCTAGGCTAAGATTAGAAAGTTAACGACTAAAGAGTTAGTATAGTTCCTAAAGATATTACTAAAGAGACTTACCTAGCCAGAAAGGCCCGCGTAAGAGTGCGAATGTTATTATTTATAAAAACAAGCTGCTTATATATACGCTTCTGGACACTATATATCTAAGATTACTGCGTCTCCATAGTAGTAGAAACCCTTATTAAATTAAAAAAAGGCTATAAGTAATAGAAGACACCTTCCGTCCCTATCTTTTACTATTTTAATATAGATGGAAATCCCTAATAGCGCGTTAAAGCTGGTAAGCCTTATACGCGTAAATAGCGGGGATCTAATATAGTTAGTAAAATCCAGAATAGGATAGAATAAGAAATACTAGAACACAGGTCTTCTTCCGGCTGCAATAGTAGGAATACTTAGATCTGTTCTTGCTAGAGCGCGGCATCTTATAGGCATAGGAAGGGTCTAATATAAGCGCGTAAACATAATAATAATAGCACTTTAAAGAAACTACTGCAGGAGTAATAGAAGTGGTCTATAGTGCTAACGGAGTAGGGATAACGCCGCCGCTAGTCTAGGGACGCGTAGTACGATTATAAGCCATTACGAGAGAATACTATAGGAAGTCAGTATTATTAAAGAGATAAAATAGGGATTTTATTACCTATAGATGTGTTATAAGAAGAGAACAGAGTAGTGGTAAAAAGAATAACTAGAGATACGGAAACTAAAAGCTAAGATATAATAAAAAACAGTCTGCTGAAAGGCGAGATAAATAGTATTATTAATAGAAAGACGTGTAAAAGACGACAGCTTATAAACTAGAAGAAATTAACATTAAGACGTCATTATTAGGACCTATTTTAGGTAAATAGGGATAGTGGCTAGTTAACGCGTTATATGGGACAACCTCCAGATTAGCTTATAATAAATTCTTATAATATAAAAGGTAAATCCCATCTAATTTTTATTATTATTATTAAAGTTCCATTATAAAGGCACTATAAAGAGCTATAGTGGAAGAAGAGCGGAGGAATAGAAGATAAAGTAAGGGTTTATACTAGTAAAGAACCGGCGATAAGCCACATTATAAAGTACCTTTCTACTAAAGAACTTCCCTAGTGGTTTTAGTTGGAACTCTATAAGAGTTTATTAAGAGGTAAAATCTTAGAGGACTAAGACCCTTAAAGGAGAGGTAATTATAATGGACGCTTCTAAAAGGTATATATTAGATAAGACAGATAAAGGTTTTACTAATGTCCCACTAATATCCTAGAGGAGATATAGTTAGATAGATAAGGGGTAAAGGGTTTTACTAGTGTCTTAGAAGGATTATATAGGAAGCTAGTTCTCCTCTAGAGAAGAACTAGCAATTAGTCTCTAAATAGAAGAAGTTAGAAAGCATTTTATCCTTTATACGTAAAGCTCGTTCTATCTTCTACTTACCTATAACTCTTATTCTACACTATCGATTAGATAATCATACGTTCTAGTCAGACTGGCCTCTTATAGAAAGGTCCCTCTAATAGTAAGAGATTGCGATAATATAAACCTCTAGGTAAGACGGCCGAACAAGCCCTAATATCTAGATGCACTAAGAGCTTAAAGACTCTTATACACCTACGGTTACTGGCAATGCTAAGGAAAATACAGACATCCTCTATAATAGTCGCAATACTGCTAAAAAGCAGCCGGAACCCCTCTGGCCCTACTTAGGCTAATTAAAAGATTAAGCGCCAGAGGCAACACTAAAATCTTCCCCTAAATTAGAAATGCTAGAGGAATATACTAACGCGTCTAATTAGGGACCCAACCAGAACCCTCCTAGAAGACCACTAGCCTATAATTAGTATAGTGGCAATATATAGACTCCTTATAAGCCAAGTGGGCCTACCCCTTTAGGTAACCTAACCTAACCACTAACTTAAGATATAAGCCTTGTAGGGAAACCCGTATTAGCTACTAGTACTAACACTACCTCTATAGCCAGAGCTTCCCTAGGTCTAAGGTTAGAAAGTCAAAAGCCCTACACTAATTTTCTCTAAGGAGGATATTGGGAAGCTGCCGTAAGGCTCTTAGAAGCCATGTGGGAAGGAGCTACTAATAAATATATTAGAAACCTTTAGGGGTAGGTCTAGATCTAGCAGAGCTTAATCTAGGCTAGATAAAATCTTTTATAACCTAGCTAAGGTTAAGGGCCTTCTAGGGGCTACCTAGTACCTACCTAAGAAGGTATGGAAGACTTAGAGAGGTATCTACGCAGTAAATAGAAAAAGGATATAGATTAACTAGCTAAGGCCTCTAGTAGTCTAGAACTCCGCTATAAACCCAACGCCTAATAGCTGGACGACTGGGTTTATAAAGTAGATAACTTCTTTAAGATGCTAATAATATAAGACAATACTAAAGATTGTATTTAATGGATTATTAGTAAGATTAAAGACCAATCCCTAAACTAGATTACACTTAATTAGCTTAATAAAGAGCAAATTACTATATAGCCGCAGCTATAAACCTTTCTAAAGAAATGGACTTAAGATCTGTATATTATACAATACAATAATATAAAACTATTCTGGAATGGGATATAGCTTAACCGTCACAACTTCCGCCAGTTTATAAACTTTATAGAAACTTATACTTAATTAATAGATCTAGAGCCCTTTAAAAACAAGGATAGTAGCATCTATAAAAAGGAGAAGATTAGATTTATCTAGGCTAGAATTAAGCTAGCAATTTATAATAAAATAAAACGAGTGGGAGCCCTATTGCGGATTACTATATATACAGATTTTAAACGAGCGGTTCTAAACGCTAAGGATATAGTAAGGAACCAGACCTCTTTTAGCAAGAAGCTAGGGGGTAACTAAAAGTATAGGCACTCTAGTAGTAACGTAGGGTAGACCTAAGCTCTAAAGAAGCCGTTCTTAAAGAGAAATCTAGAATGGTTAAAGTTAGGGACCTTAAGTAATGGGAAAGACTCCTAGGGCTAACCTAATACCCATCTGGCGTCCTTATAGGAATACTCTAAAAAGTTAAGAGGAAACTTCTTTAAAGGAAAACCTAATTAGAAAAACAAGCAGGGTAATAATCGCACTAATAATCCAAAAAAAGAAAAGCCCTAATTATAGACCTCTTTTAGCTGCAACTAGGGCAAGATATAAAAGAAGAGACTCTCTATATTACTATTAAGCTAGAAAGAGTACTCCCTATAGGTAAGGTATATTAGTTCTAAGCACTATATAATAGCAGCGCCAAAATTAATCTTATATAATATAATTTGGTAAAAGAGCATAAGCTTATCCTATTGCTAAGGTGGCGGAAACCTATTATAGGGTTCCTAAATAAGCATTAGATTAAACTACACAGTGCCTATAAGCTTATGGTATTAGTAGCTAATATATATAACTGCACTAAGGTGGTTGGCCCGCAACCCTTCTAGGTGGCTAACTTTATAGGCTATAACCTCATTCTTAGATACCCTTAGCTTATGGAAGTAGATTTTAAGATATACTTTAAAACAGGAGCCTTTAAATAGTAGAATAATAAAGAATTAAAAGGGTGTATTTTACTAATAAGCTTAAAAGATATCCTAGAAGATATAGCTCTAGGAGAAATAGTATATACTCTATACTTAAAGGAGTATTAGATCTAACCCCTGTTCTATAGCAAGATAGGTATAGAGTCTAGCATAAGCAATAACCCTTTTATAATAGATACCCTATAGGGAACTGCTAGATAGGCCGCGGAGACACTATAGGGAGGCGGTAATCTTAAAGATCTTATAAGATACTTCCACCACTATAGGTTACTCTGGCTTAAGTAATACGCAGAGAGTATGCTATAATACCTTAAATACTATATTAAAGAGTTCCCTACCCTCTACTGGCTACCGCATAAAACTGTTTAATATATAGTGGCAACTATATATAAATAGCCACTATAGCGCGCAATGCTGCCTATAAGTGTTCTAAGGGACCTCTAGGACCTATCTAATAATAATACAAAGGATAAACACAATCCTAATTTATTAAATATTCTAGCAGGCCTAAGGGACTTACTAAGGGTATTTTTGGGCAGGCAAGCTAAAGTCCTTTAGTAAAACTTAGAATATAATTATATAATTAATCTAGAATAAGGTAAATAACCACTAAACCTTTTTATCTATAACCTCTCTTATAAAGAGCTTAAGATCCTATAGAAGTACCTTAACAGCTTACTAAAAAAGGGATAGATACGGCCCAGTAAGTTGCTAGTAGGCGCGCTAATCCTCTTTATCCTAAAACCAGATAGAACCATAAGGCTATACATAGACTATTATAGTCTTAATAAGATTATAATTAAGAACCGCTACCTACTACTACTAGTTAGTGAAATACTGGATTAACTATCTAGGGCGAAGATCTTTATAAAGCTAGATTTATAAGACGCCTATTATAAGCTCCGTATTAAAAAAGGGGATAAGTGGAAGACCGCTTTTAAAACCCAATATAGCCACTTTAAGTATTTAGTGATGCCCTTTAGGCTAGCTAATACGCCTATAATATTCTAATTATATATTTATTGTCACGGGACAAGGTCAATGGCAGCTAAACGTATGTATTTAAGGAGTATACAAGACGTTACGCGATCGATCGTAAGGGTCGAGGGCGTAAGGAGGTGATATACCCACGCGTAGCTAACATAAGCTGTACGCGAGGTATATATAAGAGCATGGGGCTCTCCTATAGAGGCCCCTGCGGTCGGGTTCCGTAACACTACCCCCCCTCCTATTAAGGCAGAGCTCCGGTAACGCTGTGGTTACTATATATATATAGGGGGAACGCTTAAAGTATAGAGAAGAAGAAGAAATATCGTTATAGGTATAATGGGCTTGTATAGATGCTTCTAACTTAGGACTTAGGGGTTATTGGTAAGGTATAAGGGGGGTCGCCAAGGCGCTAGTAGTAGGCAAGCCAATAGCGATTTTCCATCCCGGGGATAGAAAATCCTAATTGGCTAGTTTTTCTTTAGTGTCTAGAATCTAACCAATTAGACAACTTTAACCACCGGTTGAAGTTCCTAGACATCTTAAAGTTTTCCAGTTATATAATCGCACTTTATGGCAATCTGCGGCAATCTAACAGTAATTTACCCTTACGTGGTAATATATAACGGTTTAACTCTATAAGGGCTCCTATAGAGGATTAGGCACAAAATCTCTGCTTAGGCCCGGTTTCTATAGGTTCGCGTAGTAAAAATCGCTAATTAGGTCCTTTACATTCTTAAAGTCTTCCCATAGTTGCTATTCCGGCTAATCTATATTAAATCCTATATAGATAGCTTTATAGTAGAGCCGCCGTCCTCTGCCTTTACTAAAGTATTTAGAGTTAATAATTCGTTTAATGGTCCACTCCTTATGGTTTTTATCTTTGTTCTTATCTCAGATTAGTACCAGTAGGGGTTTAGGCTATATTTATCCTAGTAGAGGGTTAGGTTAGTAAAGGTGTAGTAGTTATAGGTAAAATACGGGCTATACTCTATAGGTAGCTAAGGTAGGCGGAAGCTCCAGTTTATATATGGCTCTCCTATTAATAACTTATTTAATTTGGTAGGGGCCAAGGTTCTTATAATTAAGTGACTTTATAGGCCTTTGTGTAGAGATATTGCGTGTATTTAACTATACCCAGTCGCCAACACGCATTTTAGGTGGTAGTACTCTGTGACGGTTGGCGAAGTAAGCTTGTTTTACTTAGGCCTAGGCCATCTCTCCTTTATAGTAGTTAAGTAGATCTTTTATATAGTCTGTATGTTAATTAGCAAGTAGCATCTTAAGGCATTTTCTATATAGCAGTTTCTTATTAATAGGCTCTAGTGGCTCTATACTAGATTATAGGTAATAACCTTTATTTGCGAAGAATGGGGTAAGTCCTATAGTGGCTAAGACGTAGTTATTTGCTGTAAATTTACCTAGCAGAAGGTGGTCTACCTAGTTATCCTAACTATAGGCGACTACCTATTATAAGTACGCCTTTATGCTAGTGTTAGCGTTTTCCGGTTATCCAGCAGTTTTATAGTAAAAGGATATAGACATCTTAACGGAAATACTAAGGCGTTAGCAGATCCGCCTCTATACGTCAGAATTAAACTATATGCCTTAGTTAGACGTAATGGAGTTAGGTAACCTATATAGTTAATAAACTTTGTAAAGAAAGGCGTCGGCAATGTTACTTATAGCTACACCTTCGGTTAGGACATAGTATTATTCTTTTATAAGTTGGCATATTATCCTAAGGATGTTCTTATAGGTTCAGCCATATTATTTATAAGGCGGTAGGTTAACAATGAAATCTATAGCAATATCTACCCATTGGCGTATAGGTATTGGTAGAGGGTATAGTAGTCCTTAGTACTTTATATAAAATACTTTAGCACGCTTACAGCCATAGCAGGCGCTTATAAAGCGTTTAACTAAGTCTATTATTTTAGGCCAGAAGTAGTATTGGCTAAGGAGCTTATAGGTTCCTTCTTTATCTAGGTGGCCGCTTAACTAGAGGTTATAGGTTATTTAGATTAGTTGCCGTTATAGGTCTTTTAAGTTAGGAATAAATAGATAGCCTTTATAATAGAGCCTATTCTCTTTTACTTTTAAGGCTGCTATATTAATCTAGCCTAAGCTTTAGAGGTTAGTAGGTAGTATATAGGTGCTAGCGGTCTTTGCGGCAATTAGTTAATATAGTAATAGGTTAATAGAGGTGTTATATACTGCAGTAATAAGCTTATTAATTTTAGGGGGTAATTCTAGTTCTGTGGTATAAAGCTAAGGGGCAGTTGGTTCTATTTTGGGTAGTATGCCTAGGGCTAAGTTTTATGCTTTTAGGATTATCTATTGTTAGAATTAATTATAAGGGTTATCTTCTAACTAAGGAAGGTCTTGCGAACGGTATATTAGGCTATTAGGCTTAGTACCTTATACTCCTAGCCTATATATAATTTTAGGGTTAAAGCTGGAGAGAAATTCGTTCTAGTGTACTTGGCGTTAATTTAGTTGCTTTATGGTTATAAAGTACTTAAGGTTATAATAATTTATAAGGACTTTAGTTGGCTAGTTAGGTTCTGCTAAGGAGAGTTCTAGTTAGAATTCTTTAAATGCTTATATAATCGCGAGAAGTTCTTTATTATAGATCTTATAGTTACACTCTTATAGTATAAGCGTAGATAAGTAGAATACGACTAGGTAGAGGAGGCTGTTATTACCTATTTAGGAAAGAACGCCTGCGTTAATGTGGTCTAAGGAGTTAGTTTTAAGATAGAGTTACTGTCCTAGTATAAAATAAGCTAGGATAGGTACTTTAGTAAAAGCATCTTTAAGGTTTTAAAATGCCTTCTCGCATTTAGGCGTTTAGGTAAAACGTAGGTATATTTTTCTTCCTTTTATAAGAAGACCCTTTGTTTACATTATTACTATAAATAGTGCTACAACGCCTAAGAAGTTGTATATAAATTTCTAATAGAAGTTAGCGAGACTAAGAAAGGCTTATACATCCTTAATATAGTTAGGAGTTTACTATTTAGTAATTGTTTATACCTTCTTGGGGTCTATATAGATACCCTTAATAGTAACAATTAGTTTAAGGTATTTTACTTCTATAACTAAGAATTTATACTTCTTTAAATTAATATAAAGTCCTATATCTCTAAGGCGCTATAAAACCTTCTAAATGTGCTTAGTATGCTTAGAAGGATTATTACTATAAATAAGTATATCGTTAAGGTACGTAGAGTAGAAGTTATTAAGGTAGTCCTATAAGGAGTTATTAATATAGCTTTAGAAGCTGCCTAGGCCGTTACATACACTAAAGGGCATAATAGTATATTTAAATTAGCTAAAGCGTAATGTAAATACGGTTTTCCATTTATTACCTTCCTGTATTTAGAGGCGGTTAAAGGTGGCGATAATATTAAGCTTAGTATAAATTTTGGCTTGGCTAAGCTATTTAAGAGTCTTATATATAAGCGGTATAGGGTATTGGTTTTTAATTGTAATAGTATTAAGTCCTCTATAGTTAACGTAGAATTAGATACCTTCTTCTAGCTTCTTAATAAGGAGAATAGGGGTGGCTACTAGGGATATACTAGGGCGAATAAACCCTTTATTAAGGTGCTTATTAATATACTTTTTAATAATTAGAAGTTTGTCTTTTAATATTAGGTAGGGTCTTTTATAGAGTAGCATTTTTCCTTATTTAATATTAATGGTGTGGTTATTAGGTTAATATAGGAGGAGTATATATACGCTCTTTTATAAGCATATATTAATAAAGTTATAGTATCTTTTAGGAAGGAGATTGCGGAGTTCCTTATTAGTAAATCCTTTTTTAAGCTTTATAAACTTCTTAAAGTCTAAAGGTAAAAGTCCGAAGAGTTTTATAGGGGCATCATTTTCTAAAAGGTTGGCTATATCTATCCTATTACTATAGAGGACGTAGTTCTATTCTTTATTAAGCTTATATAGTTATAATTAGGAGGCTGTGGTAACGGTCTAGTCTTTCCTATATATTATGTGGTAGAAGGCCGCGGCACTTATATAGTGGTAGTTAGTTATAGGTAGGATAATAAGGGGTTCCTTAGGTTAGTATCCTAGGGAGTAGGTAGAGGTAGCTAGGCTATACCCTAGGCAAGTCTCTCTGTAGTATTTAGAGTTAAAGGTTACTTCTTTCTTTTTTCAGTTAATAGCGGGGTTATATTATTTAAGCCAGTTTATTCTAAGGATAATAGGGTAGTTAGCAAGTAGTGTAATATAGGCCTAGAGTTCTTTTTAGTGCCCGTTTATATCTAGGTAGAGTTATGCTATATAGGTAATCTTCTATGCGATATAACTACTATTAGCGAGTTATAGGGCGCGGGCTTTAGTAAGGGGTAAAATAGGTAGGTTATAAGTATACACAAATTAGGTATCTATAAATTTATTAGTAGCTCCGCAATTAATTATAGAACGGCTTTTATATTGTTTTTTGGCAGTAATTCCTATTATAGGTAAAACTATCTATTTCCGTCTATTTATCTTTACTAGGTTATTTATTAAGCAGGCTAATATATATATCCCCTTATTATTAGGGCGTCCCAACCTATAACTTAGGGCTGGGACTTAGCGTTTTCCATTTCCATATCTAACTCTACCGCTATTACTACGTCTTTATCTTATATAGTAGTAGCATATAGCGCCATATTTAGTATTTAAGGTATAGGGTTAGGTGTTAGACAGCAGCTGTTAAACCTAGTCATTAGGCAGTTTGGGCTATAGCTATAGCAGCCTTCTTAATGGCATTTATAGCAACATTATAGCTTCTAGAGTAGCTTGCACTCTCCATCTAGTAGCTTCTATAGGAATATTAGTATAGAGAGGTCGATATTAGGACCAGTAGTATTGCTTAGGGTAGTAGGCGTTAGTAGTTTAGTAGGTCCGGAGGGCTTCTATAGGGAGGTCTTTGAGTAGGGGTTTGTAGTAGTGATCTAGTTTAGCTGTCGTTTAATCTTCTATAGGGCTGCTACTATATTATAAACATTGTTATAATTATGGCCGGCAGCTACATAACTAAGGCAATAAATAACTTTTTTAAGAAGATCTTCCTAGTCTTTAGCATCGTCTTAGGTAAGGACTCCAGTATATTCCTAGAATTTAATATAGAACTTATTAAATAATTTAGTAGGGCTTATCTTTAGGGCACGTAGTTTAGCTTAACTAGTGGCCACTAGGTTATAGTCGCGGTATATTTAATTAAGGTTATTAAGGACTTTCTAGTGGGGCTACTATCTTTAAGGGCTGCTAGTCTCCTATTAAGCAAAGAGTCTATTAAATGGAATGCCCTTTATTCGTCCAATAATATAGCCAATCTTAGTATCTTCTATAGGGAAAAGGCAGGCGCTCTAGGTTAGTTTCTTGCGGATTTATATCTTCCAGTAGCTATATTCCTTGCAGTTATCCTAAAAGGTTAGGGGATTAGAATAGCATATATTAGACCCTACGGTAACAGTCTAGGTTTAATTATTATGGCTTTTATTATCACCACTATAGTAGGGGTTCCTGTTAGGTAAAGCTACTTAGCGCTAACCCTCCGTTAAGCATTAAGTAGGTAAGGTTGCCGGGGGCGTAGAGACTTAGGTGGCGTTATATACAGTAAAGAGGTGTCCAATATTATTACAAATATACTTATTAAGCTAAGATTGTAGGTATTTAATTATACCCTCTCTTTCGGTAACTATAGCAATAAGTATAATCTTGACCTTCTTTAGTCGTTAAACGTCGCGTTTAGACATATAGAGGTCATCTTTAATCTCTTAATATGTGTTATTAGCAAGCGCCTTATAAGCCTATAGGTCTTAGATAATATTGCAATCTTAGGCTATACGCATCTCAGCCTATATAAGCTTTAGGTAGTAGTTCTATAAAAGGCGGTAGTATTTATTAGGTTCTTATGCTACCATTTTTACAAATATTTTAGCATCTCATATCTTAATCTTAATAAGTAGTAGTCCTTCGGCTTATTTATCTATAGTTGTGTAGTTAATAAAGGATAAGACATTATTAATGTCCACCTTATTAAGGTTATTATAGTCTTTTAAGCTACTAGGCTTCCCCTTAGAGGTTAAGGCTAGGGCTAATAAATTAAATCCTCCTAGGATTAACTGGCGTTGTAGGTTTAGTATAGGCATTGGATTATTCTTTAAGTTTAACATAGTGGTTAGTAAGGAATTTTGTCTTACTATTATTAATTCTTTAGAGGTACGCGGTGAGGTAACTTATAGACACGCTGCTTTTGGCAGTGCCTGCAGTATCGCAGAGACGTGGAATTGGTTATAGGCTGGGCGTCGGTAATAAAAAAGGCGCAATGTAATGTCACAGGACGAGGTCAATGGCAGCTAAACGTATGTATTCGAGGAGTATACAAGACGTTGCGCGATCGGTCGTAAGGGTCGAGGGCGTAAGGAGGTGATATACCCACGCGTAGCTGACATAAGCTGTACGCGAGGTATACACGAGAGCACGGGGCTCTCCTATGGAGGCCCCTACGGTCAGGTTCCGTGACATTTATAGAGCCTTAGGGGGACTAGTTAACCATATATATATTATCTATCTAGATAACATTCTAATCTACTTAGAAGATAAGGATTAGCACAAGTAATATGTCTATAAAGTACTAGAACGCTTAGATAATTAGGGCCTCTATACTAAGGTATTAAAGTATATTTTTAACACCAAGTAGGTTAAGTTCCTAGGTTATATTATAACGCCTATAGGTATAGTTATAGACCTAGTACAGGTATAAATAATCTAAGAGTGGCTAGAGCTAGAGAGCTACTAGGATGTTTAAGTGTTTCTAGGCTTTGCTAATTTCTATAGGCGCTTTATTTATAACTATTTGGACATCGCCTAATACCTATTTAACTACATTACTAAAGCTTTTTAAGACCCAGCCTAGGAAGCAAAAAGCTTAAAGGTAGGAAGGAAGAAAACTAAAAAGGGACTAACTAAATAGTACAAACTATAGATATGGCCCGGAAAGGTATAAGAAGCCTTTTAGGAACTATATATAAAGTTTATAGAAGCTCCACTATTACGGCATTTTAACCTAGATTAGCTACTAATAATAGTTACTAATATATTAAATTTTGCCCTTGCTAGTATTCTACTATAACCTAATAGGCATCCAGACGCTACCCAGCTCTACTAGAGACTAGTAGCATTCTATAGCAGAAAATTCCAGGGACCTAAAGTTAGGTATTATACCCATAATAAGGAACTACTGGCTATAGTTAACTGTTTTAAATAGTAGCAACACTACCTTAAGCACGCAAGCTATACTACTTATATACTCTCTAATTATTATAATCTACGCTACTTTATAACTATAAAGGAGCTTATATTTTAATAAGCTAGATAGGCAAAGGAGCTTACACAATTTAACTTTAAGATTAAATATAAGCTAGGGGAAAATAACCCTACTAACGGACCATTATAATGGCTAGACTATGCTAAAGGCTTTAAAACGGGAGAAGGAAAACAGATAATAGATATCTTACTCCCTATATTATAGAACAAGCTCTGGGTATAGGATGCTTAAGTACCTATAGCTCTAAGTACTAAGTCTTAGGCGGTGCAAACCCTATTAGCTTCTACTAATATTCCAGCTAGTACCTAGTCTATGGCTAATAAGGGTCTAAAAATACTTAAATAGGACATCCCTAACATAAGTTTAGAACCTGGTAATACACTACCCTTAATTACTAAGCTATCCCCTTAAACTAAAAATAAAGCTATAAAGCAATTAGAACCTAGAGCCCTATAAAGACTAAAGGACTTTAACCTTATAGCGGCCTTCCTAATATATACGCACTAAGAAGTTATAAGATCTATAGTACTATCTAGTCTTATACTTAGAGTAGTATAAGGCAAAACAGCTTTTATCCAGGAACTATCTAAAAGGTTAATAGATCTTATCTATAAGGTACAATAGAGGGACGCCTCTTATGCTATTTTTAATATAGAAGTAGACCAGAAATGTAATAGAAAGGAAGCTACTAGGTATTACTATTAGGAACTAGACCTAATGGGCCTACTACATAGATATAGCAAGGTTTAGGTGCTATAAAAAGTAAATCTATAATAGAAGATCCTTATAAGAAATTACAATAATCCTTTAGGCGGCTACTATGGTTAAGCCAAGATAGTAGAATTACTTTAATGTAAATACTACTGGCTAAAGCTTAAGTAGGAAGTAAAGGAGTATATTAGCCACTATAAGAAGTATTAAGTATATAAAATCCAAAGGTATAAGCTATAGGGTTTACTTAAATTAGTTCCCCCCGCTAGTAAGCTATAGTAATATTACACTATAGACTTTATTATGGATCTCCCGCCCTTAAAAGATAGGTAAGAATAAACATATAATTTAGTTCTAGTACTTATTAATAGGGTTTTAAAGTACGTCTAATACCTTCCTGTTAATAAGATAATTAATATATAAGCACTTACTAACCTAATTAAGGAGAAATGCTTTCTTAAAGTAAATTAGCTGCACTCTATCATTACTAATAGGGGCAGCATCTTTATAAGCCAGTACTGGTTGGATCTATGCTTTTATTTAAAGATAGACCACTATTATAGTACGGCTTTCTATCTATAAATAGATAGGTAAATAGAACGCTAGAACTAGGAACTGGAGTTTTACTTATAGATATATTTAAACTACTAGTAAGATAATTAGTGTAAGCTACTTCTATATGCGGAGTACGCTTATAATTTAAAGTAATATATATTATATAAGTATACACCAATCCAGATTACCTATAGTATCTAACTATTTAGGTTTAATAGTGTACCCAATAATTACTGGCTAAGGCTATATAATTAATTATGGGATCCTACCAGGAAGTTTAAAAATATCTACTAAAGAGTATAAGGGTACCTTAAGGAATGGGAGGAGTAATAAAAGCATATAAAGTAGAGCCTATAAAATACGCAAGAGCAGTAGAGACTTTGGTATAACCACAAATACTAGGATAAGCATTTTAGCGTAGGTAATGAGGTTCTATTATATTTAACAAACATTAAGACCTGTTAACTATTAAAGAAGCTTAATATAAGATACCTAGGTCCCTTCTAAATTAAGGAATAAATTAGCAAGCTAGTTTACCGTCTCTAGCTACCTCTATCTATAGCCTATATATATCTAATATTTTATGTAAATCTACTAGAGCTATGGCATAGACTACTACTAGAAAAGAACTTCTATCTAGGCCCAATTAAACACCCTAAAGTGGTGGGCGAGCGGTATAAGGTTAAAGCTATACTACGCTATAAGTCTGTTAAGAATAAGCTTTAATATAAAGTTAAATGGCTAGGCTGGCCCGCTAAGGACTCTATATAGGAACTAGAGAATTACCTTAATTACTATAAAGATATTCTAAAAGAATATTAGGACCAAGGTCCGTAATCTATAAATTATAAAAAGTACTCTAATACTATAGTGTTATCAAAACCTATAAAGAAAGCTTGTGGTAGGCTAAAAGAGGCCCTAAAGAGTAAATAGGTTAAATTGGATATGGAATAGATAAGCTCCGGAAACTATAAGGATTGATTAAGGCTATAGCCTAAGGTAGAATAAGTCCTTAGCCTTTTTACGTATATAGTATAGAATTAATAGGGTATTTTGCTAGAACCGCATTTCTATTTATTAGTCTATATTAGGAATAGTGTTCCTATGCCTTCCTAAATGCCTTACAAGGCCTTCCTAATTACTACTATATATAAGAATTAATCCCAAATGCCTAAATTAAAAGCCACTATGCCTTATCCCTAGGTGTAGGATTCGTATCTATTGGCCTACTAAGTAATAGCTAATAGAAATGAGATCTAGATCTAGATCCCTTAATAGGAGTATAGGTAGGTATAAAAGTAGGGGTAGGCTAATAAGATATAAATAGAGCAGAGATCCTTAAACGCTTAATACAATATTAGGCCTAAACTAGTACTAATAAAGTTCCTAAGGTGTAAGCTTATATGTCACAGTGCTGCAATGAAGTAGACTAAATAACTACGTTGCGCTATAAAGAAGAGAAGAAGGGTAAAAGGGGGTATTGTATATAAAGAGTAGGGCCAGCCGCCAAGGCGCTAGTAGTGGGCCAGCCAATAGTAGGAAACAGTATGCGTTAGGTTAGTGCTGTGACAGTACTTCCCTCTCTAGAAGGTTTGGTCCCTAAACCAAACAAATAACTTTAAACAGGTAGTACATGGGACCACCTATTTTCGCTATAGAAATATTAAAAAATCCTAATTAGTCGGCTTATTAAATAAAGTTGGCGCATGGCGCTCTTGGCGAGAATTCTAACTAATTAAACAACTTTAACCGCCGGTTAAAGTTCCATAACATCTTAACCACCACAGATTTTTAATATGGTGGTCAGCTATAACCTTAGCATGGCTTTTCCTTATCTTATACCTAATCTGGGGGTCCTAGCTTCTTAGGGTATTGCTTATAGAAGCGCTATATAGCTTATTCGCAACCCTTTAGGTCCTCTTCTAGCTGCTAGGTTATGTCCTTATAATATTTCCATTTAATCTTATAAGTTAGGCCTTAGGGGTCTTTAAAATGTATATTAAGGATTTTCTTAAACTCCTATTTATCTTCTATATTGCCATTATTATCTCTCTCTGTTACTTGCCCTTGTATATTATAGCGCTCTATAGTATTAATATTTACTTAGCTAGGGATCTCTTTAGCAGCCTAAAGGCGGACCTTAGATATATAAAAGGATTTATTTACTTGGATATAGTCTAGGAGGTCTACCACAACTACCCCTTAGTATACTGTAAGTATAGGGTACAGGCCGTCCTATTTATCATCCCATTTCTTTTTAGGTCTATTTATCTTTATATTTTCTAAGCTAACTATAACCATATTGCCTTTATAGAATAACGCACTCTTGTCCCTATGGGTATTAGCATTATCTTTATAGTATTACTATAAAATCCAGGCTAGGGCCTTAAGCTGTATTAATATCCGCTTAAAGCGGTTAGCTATAGAGTCTATATAGAAGAACTCCTTCTTTACTTATACTAATAGTATTAGTAGGTAGGGGCCAGCAGGCTTAATTTTAAGGCAAGGGTTAAAGCCATAGTTTATAAAAAACAGGGAGATACCTATGCTTTTATTAACTTAGTTATTTATAGCAAATTTAGTAAGTAGTAGGTAGTTAACCCAGTTGTCCTATATAAAGCTAACAAAAGCATAGAGGTACTTATTTACGGCAGCATTAATAATTTTAGTTTGGCCGTCCGTTTCTAGGTACTAGGCTAAGCTTAGTTATAAGGTTGTCTTAAGGCGTTTACTTAATTATTGCTAGAAGTCGCTAACAAATTGTATACCGCGATTAGAGATAATTATGCTTGGTGCACTATGGAGCTTATATATATTATTAATAAAGCCATTAACTAGCTCCTCTATTAAGAGTCCTGTTACTAGAATAAGGTATTATATTTTAGTTAGGCGGTTTATAATAATAAGAATATATTTATATACCTTGCCGTGGCATTGGCATACTAGCAGCGTTATAATATAGTTAATTAAAATATTGGTCTATAGGCGAGCGGGTAGTTCTAGTGGCTTTAGAAAACCGGGCGGGGCAGAATAGGGGTCTTTGTGTAAAAGTATAGGGCACAGTCTTTAACAAAGGTAGCTATAAACTGGGAGATTCCTAGCCACTAGTATATTTGGTTTAAGAGGTTAAAAGTTTTAACCTAGCTAGGGTAACTAGCGGGGCCGCTGCTATAAGAGTAATGGATAACTTTTAGGTGGAGGTCTAGGGTATTAGGGACGAAGAGGTGTTAGTGGAAGTAGATCTATCTATTAATAATGCTATATTCTAACTTATTATAATAAAGTAATTTCCTAATCTTCTTTAGCTAATAGTAAGCTTTCTAATTATATAAAGCCGCTACTATATCTCTTGCAAGTTTGTTCTCCTAGTATCCTAACCAGATTAGCTTATCCAGTAACCTTTTAGCCATTTTAGGGTCTAGAGCGGCTATAAACTCCATATTATTAGAGTTGCGGGATTTATATAGTAATTCTTCTAAGATTATAGGGTTAACTTTCTAGGGTAGTATAATAACTTAGGCTTAGTAGTGGAGGCGTTTGTTATTAGTATCCTTAGGTTTTATTCCTAGTAGTTAGCTTAGGGTATTAGGGAGCGTAGCTTTGCTACTAGGTCTATATATAATTATAAAGTTAAACTATAAAAGGAACTCTACCTACTAGACTTAGCATTAGTTTAGCTGCTTAATAGTTATAAACGTCTGTAGGTTCTTATAGTTAGTAATAATTTTAAACAGCTTCTTGGTCCCTTATAGCTTAGAACGCTATTTCTCTAAAGCCTTAATAATAGCTAAGAGTTCTTTATTATAGATCTTATAGTTACACTTTAGCGCAGAGTGCTTTATAAAGAAGAATGTAACCGGTCTTAGTTTACTATTATTGTTATACTAGGAAAGGACTCCGCTAGAAGCCTAATTTAATATATCTATCTCTACTACTATTTTCTTTATATAGTTATAGTATGCTAGTACTGGTGCTGAAGTAAAGGCTCTCTTAAGGGCCTTAAATAACTTAGCTTATTCTAATCCCTATAGCTATCTAACGTCCTTTTTTAGGAGTTTTGTTATAGGTATAGTAATAGTAGAATAACTTTAGATAAACTTATAGTAAAAGTTGATAAATCTAAGAAACTGCTATAATTCTTTAACTAAGGTTAGGTTCTCCTATACTTATAAGGCTTGGACCTTTTTAGGGTCCATACTTATTCCTTCTATTAAAATAATTAAGCTAAGGTACTTTATCTTTATTATATAGAACTTTAACTTGCTAATATTAATTTAGAGGCCGGCAGCTCTAAGGTAGTAAATTCCCTCTTTAACATGCCTGGTATGGTTAGCTTAAGTTTTAGAAAATATAAGGATGTTATTAAGGTATGCTATACAATAGTCGTCTAGTGCATTATAAAGAATATGGTTAATGTAGTTCTAAAATATAGCTAGATGTGAGGGGACTTTGTAAACAGGGGGCTATAAGGACACGATTGTGGAACAGGATAGATTGGTAAGAGAGATAAATCCTTAAGGAGGTAAGGCCTCTAGGATCGTGGAGACTATATACTACGGGCACATGCCTCCGGCACGTGACCGGCAACCATCCGAGGGGCGTCCGGAGGTTGTCCTGAAGGCAACCTAAGGTGTCCGCAATAATATCCCTTATATTGCCCCCCCCCTTCTTGCGGTCGGCCCCCGATCGCCATTACCTTGCAGTAGGGAGATTATAAGGGCTCGTCCCAGAAGGGGTTTAGAGAGATATTAGTAAGCTATTATATATTATCTATCTATCTAACCCCTGCTTTGAACTCCTGAAAACCTTAATAAGGAAAAACATAACTGGAGAAAAGACGCGAGGATTGCTAGGAGACCCCTTAAAAGCCTACCAGAAACATGCTAGTAACTACTTAGGCTAACCTAAGGATTTTTATACAACTCTACTTCTAAGCCTTTATGCCAGTCTGCAATTAATCGCGAGTATTATAGGCAATTTGGTATTCCTAATATGGTTCCATAGGACCTTTTAGTATGGGATTTAACATATAGAGCCTTAGCTTGCCGTTATCTTTAACCTTTAAGATATTAATCTATAATCCTTTCTTGTTAGTTCTATGCTATATATTTAGTGTAGCTCTACTGCCTAGCAAACAGAAGGGACACTTTATAATAGCGCCTCTAGCTATTATACGATTTATTAAAAACGTCTATAATATTATTCTTTAATACCATAGTATCGTTTAGGTATAATTTTACCTATATACGTCTATAATTAATGTCTTAATTGCCTTCCCCGGCCGCGTAATCAGTTTTTATAAGGAAGTGATAACTAAATAGCTTATACGCGTGTTTCCTTCCTTCTGAATTACGCTATTGTAACGGAGTTATATCGGCAAGGTTACGGCTATTCACTGGAAGGGTATTAAAAGGTGAAGTATAGAGACACCTTGCTTATTAAGCTGCTCCTTTTCTTCAACACCTCACTTCCCATCATCGCCCTTCGTCCAAATTTGGACGTATCTTTAATATATCATTAAGATTTTCTTTTTTTCCATTATTAATTTAATATGCCTCTTTATTCTCCTATTAACTACTCTTCTAATCCAATTCCACAGCGTATTCTGGCCCTACCGCTGTATATAGAACCCTAACCTCCGCTAACCTATAACTGGTGCTGGTCCTACCTAAATGACTTTATATACACGTCCTTAAAAGACCAGAAGTCTAATAAGAAGATTCTGGATGCTTATAATAAGACCTACTATATAAGGTCTAACACCTTTAGTTCTTATAATCAATGCATGCGTACCAAGAGCGGTAGTTGCGTTAAGGTAAACTTTCCTATCCTTAATAGGTTTCTATTGCTAACTTTAGGCTTTAATATAGCCTAGGCCTAAGTAGCGATAATCCTTTAATATCCTTAACTACTATATCGCCTAGGCTCTCTCTTATTCCAACGCTAACGCTAAACATCTGGGTTAAATTCAAGACTATGCTATAGCCATCTATACCGCCCATAATTCCTAGCAAGCCAGCCAGCAACGCCTAATAAGGGAGCAAGGTTGGTATACTAAGGATAGGGTAAGGGATGGGGGTAATAAGAAGAAGGTCGCCGTTTACTATAAGAAGGAGTTTGCGCATACGCATTAAGTTTCAAAAGAGCACAATATAATGTGGTATTAGGTAGGTTACCCTTTAGGTACCTAGCAGATAGGTAACTAATAATTGCTATAGCAAGGTCTTAGTGGTTCTGGTCTTTACCAGCCAGCTAATGTCTCTATTTATTCTAGGCTTAAGCGTGTTTTTATTAACTATAAGCTTACGCCTTAAGAACTTTGTTAGTACTAGTTTGGGCCTAATATTAGTGTTAAGCGTTTAAGGATCTCTGCTCTATCTACACCTTATTGGCCTGCCCTTATTTTTATGCCTACCTATACTTCTACTAAGGGATCTGGATCTGGATCTCATTCCCATCAGCCATTACTTAGTGGGCCGATGGATACTAATCCTACACTTAGGGATAAGGCATAGTGGCTTTTAATTTAGGCATTTGGGATTAATTCTTATATATAATAGTAATTAAGAAGGCCTTATAAAGCATTTAGAAAGGCATAGGAACACTATTCCTAATATAGACTAATAAATAGAAATGCAATTCTAGCAAAATACCCTATTAATTCTATACTATATACGTGAAAAGGCTAAGAACCTATTTTGCCTTAGGCCGTAGCCCTAATTAATCCTTATAGTTTCCAGAGCTTATCCATTCTATATCTAATTTAACCTATTTACTCTTTAGGGCCTCTTTTAGCCTACCGCGAGCTTTCTTCATAGGTTGTAATAACACTGTAGTATTAGAGCGCTTTTTATAATTTATAGATTATAGACCTTGGTCCTAATATTCTTTTAGAATATCTTTATAATAATTAAGGTGATCCTCTGGTTTCTATATAGAGTCCTTAGTGGGCTAGCCTAGCTATTTAACTTTATATTAAAGCTTATTCTTAATAAACTTATAGCATAGTATAGCTTTAACCTTATACCGCTCACCCACCACTTTAGGGTGTTTAATTGGGCCTAGACGGAAGTTCTTTTCTAGTAGTGGTCTATGCTATGGCTCTAGTAGATTTACATAAAATACTAAATATACACGGGCCATAGATAGGGGTAGCTAGAAATAGTAGGCTAGCTTACTAATTTATTCCTTAATTTAGAAGGGACCTAGGTATCTTACATTAAGCTTCTTTAATAGTTAACGGGTCTTAATATTTATTAAACGTAATAAAACCTTATCACCTACGCCAAAATGCTTATTCTAGTGTTTGCGGTTATACCAAAGTCTCTACTACTCTTGCGTATCTTGCAGGCTCTGCTTTATATACTTCCATTACTTCTCCTATTCCTTAAGGTATCCTTATACTCTCCTATGGATGTCCTTGGACTTCCCGGTAGGATCCTATAATTAATCATGCAGCCTTAGCTAGTAATTGTTAGGTATACCATTAAATCCCAATAGTTAGACGCTATAGGTAATCTGGATTAGTGCAAACTAATATAATACATATTATTTTAAGTTATAAGCGTACTCCGTATACAGAAGTAGCTTATACCAATTATCTTACTAGTAGTTTAAATATATTTATAGATATAACTCTAGTTCCTAGTTCTAGCATTCCATTTACCCATCTATCTATGGGTGGAAAGCTGTACTATAACAGTAGTTTATTTTTAAATGAAAGCATAGATCTAGCCAGTACTGGCTTATAAAGACGCTGCCCCTATTAATAATAATAGAGTGTGGTTAATCTACTTTAAGAAAGTATTTCTCCTTAATTAGGTTTACAAGCGCTTATATATTAATTGTCTTATTAACAGGAAGGTATTAGACATACTTTAAAAACCTATTAATAAATACTAGAACCAAATCGTATATTTATCCTTACCCATCTTTTAAGGGCGGGAGATCTGTAATAAAGTCTATAGCGTAATATTGCCATAGCTCACTAGCGGGGGGAACTAATTTAAGTAAACCCTATGGCTTGTGCCTTCGGATTTTATATACTTAACACTTCTTACAGTGGCTAATATACTCCTTTGCTTCTTGCTTAAGCTTTAGCTAGTAGTATTTACGTTAAAGTAATTCCACTATCTTAACTTAACCATAGTGGCCGCCTAAAGGATCATTGTAATTCCTTATAAGGATCTTCTGTTGTAGATTTACTTCTTATAGCACCTAAACCTTGCCATTTCTACGCAGTAGGCCTATTGGGTCTAGTTCCTAATTTTAGCACCTTTTAGCTTCCTTTTCGTTATATTTCCAGTCTACTTCCACATTAAAGATGGCATAGGAGGCGTCCCTCCGTTATACCTTATAGATAAGATCTGTTAACCTTTCGGATAGTTTCTAAGTAAAAGCTATTTTGCCTTATACTACTCTAAGTACGAGACTAGATAGTACTATAGATCTTATAACTTTTTAGTGCGCGTACGTTAGGAAGGCCGCTATAAGGTTAAAGTTCTTTAGTTATTATAAAGCTCTAGGTTCCGATTGCTCTATAGCTTTACTTTTGGTTTAAGGGGATAGCTTAGTAATTAAGGGTGGTGTATTACTAGGTTCCAAACTTATGTTAGGAATATCCTATCTAGGTATTTTTAGACCCTTATTGGCAACGGACCAGGTACTAGCCGGAACATTAATAGAGACTAATAGGGTTTACACCACCTAAGACTTAGTACATGGAGCTATAGGTGCTTAAGCATCCCACACCCGGAGCTTGTTCTATAATATAGGGAGTAAGATATCTATCATCTATTTTCCTTCTCCCGTTTTAAAGCCTTTGGCATAGTCTGGCCGTCGTAACGGTCCATTAGCAGGGTTATTTTCCCCTAGCTTATATTTAATCTTAAAGTTAAATTATATAAGCTCCTCTGCCTATCTAGCTTGTTAAAGTATAAGCTCCTTCATAGTTATAAAGTAGCGTAGATTATAATAATCTGAGAGTATACAAGTGGTATAGCTCGCGTGCTTAAGGTAGTGTCGCCACTATTTAAAGCAGTTAACTATGGCAAGCAGTTCCTTGTCATAGGTATAATACCTAACTTTAGGTCCCTGGAATTTTCTGCTATAGAATGCTACCGGTCTCTAGTAGAGCTGGGTAGCGTCTGGATGCCTATTAGATTGCAGTAGGATACTAGTAAGGGCAAAATTTGATACATTAGTAACCATTATCAGTGGCTAATCTAGGTTAAAATGCCGCAATAGTAGAGCTTCTGTAAACTTTGCGCGTAGTTCCTAAAAGGCTTTTTGGACCTTTCCAAGCCATATCCATAGTTTATACCATTTAGTTAGTCCCTTCTTGGTTTTCTTCCTTCCCGCCTTTAAGCTTTTTGCTCCTTAGGCCAGGTCTTAGAAAGCTTCAGTAATATAGTCAAATAGGTATTAGGCGACGTCCAAGTAGTCATAAATAAAGCGCCTATAGAAATTGGCAAAGCCTAGGAACACTTAAATATCCTAGTAACTCTCTAGCTCCAGCCACTCTTAGATCGTCTACACTTGTACTAGGTCCATAACTACACCTATAGGCGTTATAATATAACCTAGGAACCCAACCTACTTGGTGTTAAAGATATACTTTAACGCCTTAGCGTAGAGGCCCCAATTATCTAAGCGTTCCAGCACTTTGTGGACGTGTTGCTCGTGCTAATCCTTATCTTCTAAGTAGATCAGAATGTCATCTAGGTAGATAATATATATACAGTTAACTAGTCCCCCTAAGGCTCTATAAATATACGATTAAAATGTCGCAGGCGCATTGGCCAGCCTAAAAGGCATTACTATATACTCAAAGTAGCCGTATTGGGTTTTAAAAGCGGTCTTCTACTTATCCCCTTCTTTAATACGGAGCCTATAATAGGCGTCTTATAGGTCTAGCTTCGTAAAGATCTTCGCCCTGGATAGTCGGTCTAGCATTTTACTAACCAGTAGTAGTGGGTAACGGTTCTTAATTATAATCTTATTAAGACTATAATAGTCTACATATAGCCTTATGGTCCTATCTAGTTTCGGGACAAAGAGGATCGGCGCGCCTACCAATAACTTACTGGGCCGTATCCATCCCTTTTCCAGTAAGCCGTTAAGGTACTCCCGTAGGATCTCAAGCTCTTTGCGAGAGAGGTTATAAATAGGAAGGTTTGGCGGTTATTTGCCTTCTTCTAGATTAATTATATGATCGTATTCCAAGTTCCGCTAAAGGACTTTTACTCGCCTGCCCGAAAATACCCTTAGTAAGTCCCTTAGGCCTACTAGGATATTCAATAAATCAGGGTCGCGTTTATCCTCCACGTCATTATTAGGTAGGTCCTAGAGGTCCCTTAGAACGCTCGCGGGCAGCGTCGCGCGCTATAGTGGCTGTTTGTATATAGTTGCCACTGTACATTAGACAGTTTCATGCGGTAGCTAGTAGAGAGTAGGGAACTCTTTAACATAGCGTTTAAGGTGTTATAGCATACTCTCTATATATTGCTTAAGCCAGAGTAACCTATAGCGGTGGAAGTATCTTATGGGATCTTCAAGATCACTACCTCCCTGCAGTATCTCCGCGACCTGTCCGGCAGTTCCCCGTAGGGTATCCATTATGGAAGGGTTATCGCCTATACTAGGCTCTATACCCATCTTGCTATAGAATAGGGGTTAGATCTAATACTCCTTTAGGTATAGGGCATATACTATTTCTCCTAGAGCTATATCTTCTAGAATATCTTTTAAGCTTATTAGTAAAATGCGCCCTTTCGATTCTTTATTGTTCCACTATTTAAAGGCTCCTGTCTTAAAGTATATCTTAGGATCTGCTTCTACAAGCCAAGGATATCCGAGAATAAGGTTATAGCCTACGAAGTTAGCCACCTAGAAGGGTTACAGGCCGACCACCTTAGTACAGTTATACATATCGGCCACTAATACTGTAAGCTTATAGGCACTGTATAGTTTAATCTAATACTCATCTAGAAACCCTGTGATAGGTTTCCGCCACTTTAGCAATAGGATAAGCTCATGCTCTTTTACCAAATTATATTATATGAGATTGATTTCGGCGCCGCTATTATATAGTGCTTGGAACTAATGTACCTCGCCTATAGGGAGTACCATTTCTAGCTTAATAGCAATACGGAGAGTCTCTCCTTCCATATCTTACCCTAGTTGTAGCTGGGAGAGGTCCACGACTAGGGCTTTTCTTTTTTTAGATTATTAGTGCGGTTATTGCCCTGCTTATTTTTCCAATTAGGTTTACCTCCGGAGAAGTTTTCTCTTAACTTTTTGGAGTGTTCCCGTAAGGGTGCTAGACGGGTGTTGGGTTGGCCCTAAAAGTCTTTCCCATTACTTAAGGTCCCTAACTTTAACCCTTCCGGATTTCTCTTTAAGAACGGCTTCTTTAAAGTTTAGGTCTGCCCTATATTACTACTAGAGTGCCCGCGTTTCTGGTTACCCCCCGGCTTCTTACTAAAAGAGGTCTGGTTCCTTACCATATCCTTAGCGTTTAGAACCGCTCGTTTGAAATCCGCATATATAATAATCCGCAATAGGGCTCCCACGCGCTTTATTTCGTCACGAATTACTAGCTTAATTCTAGCCTAGATAAATCCGGTTTTCTCCTTTTTGCAGATGCTACTATTCTCGTTTTTAAAGGGCTCTGGATCTATTAGTTAAGCACGAGTTTCTATAAAGTTTATAAACTGGTGGAAATTGTGGCGGTTAAGCTATATCCCATTCCAAAATAGTTCTGCGTAATTGTATTGTACGACATACAGATCTTAAGTCCACTTCTTTAGAAAGGTTTGCAGCTACGGCTATATAGTAATTTGCTCTTTATTAAGCTGATTTAGTATAATCTAGTTTAGGGATTAATCTTTAATCTTACTAATAATCCAATAGGTACGCTCTTTGGTATTATCTTGTATTATCAGCGTCTTAAAGAAGTTATCTATTTCACGAACCTAATCATCTAACTGTTAGGCATTAGGTCTCTGGCGGAGTTCTAGACTACTAGAGGCCTTAGCTAGTCAGTCCATATCCTTTTTCTATTTACTGCGTAGATACCTCTCTAAGTCTTCCACACCTCCTTAGGTAAATACTGGGTATCCCCCGGGAGGCCCTTAGCCTTGGCCAGGTTATAAAAGATTTTATCTAGCTTAGATTAAGCTCTGCTAGATCTAGACCTACCCCTAGAGGTTTTTAATGTGTTTATTAGTGGCTCCTTCCCGCATGGCTTCCAAGAGCCTTACGGCAGCTTCCCAATATCCTCCTTAAAGAAAATTAGTATGGGGCTCTTGACTTTCCGACCTTAGGCCCAGGGAAGCTCTGGCTATAAAGGTAGTATTAGTACTAGTAGCTAATACGGGTTTTCCTACAAGGCTCAAGTCTTGAGTTAGTGGTTAGGTTAAATTGCCTAAAGGGGTAGGCCCGCTTAGCTCATAAGCAGTCTATACGCCGCCACTATGCCAATTATAGGCCGGTGGTCTTCTAGGAGGGTTCCAGTTAGGTCCCTAATTAGGCGCGTTAGTATATTCCTCTAGCATTTCTGGTTTAGGGGAAGATTTTAGGGTTATATCTAGCGCTTAATCTTCCAATTGGCCTAAATAGGGCTAGAGGGGTTCCGGCTGCTTTCTAGCAGTGTTGCGACTGTTATAGAGGGTGTCTGCGTTTTCCTCAGCGTTGCCAGTAACCGTAGGTATGCGAGAGTCTTCGAGCTCTTAGTGCATCTAGGTGTTGGGGCTCATTCAGCCGTCTTGCCCAGAGGTTTATATTGTCGCAATCTCTTACTGTCGGAGGGACCTTCCTGCCTTAGCGCGACGGCTGTCCATAAGGTATTCGTAGAGTTTCCATTCAGGTCGTCGCGAGATTTTAAGGGAGGATGGTGGATATAAACAAAAGATATAAACAAACAATCTAGTTCTTAAAGCCAGCTACCCTTCTAGATAGAGTAGGAAGGATTCAAATATAAAGGGACTTTATAGACAGGGGGCTATAAGGACACAATTGTGGAATAGGATAAATTAGTAAGAGAGACAAATCCTTAAGAAGGTAAGGCCTCTGGGATCATAGAGACTATATACTACAGGCACGTGCCTCTGGTACGTGACCGGCGACCATCCAAGGGGCGTCCGGAGGTTGTCCTAAAGGCAACCCAAGGTGTCCGCAATAATATCCCTTACACTAGGGCATTATAAAGGCCAAATAGGGTTACTAGTATCTTATAAAGCCTAAAGTAGGTAATAAATACTATAAGCTATTTATAGCCCTTGGCAATACAGATCCTATTAAACACAGCGATAATATTAAGCTTAGTATAGAATTTGGTGCTGTATAGGGCATTAAGTGTCTTATAAATAAGCGGAAGTGGGTATTAGTTCTTAATAGTAATATTATTAAGTCCTCTATAGTTATAGCAGATCCTTACCCCTTCTTTTAGCTTAGTAGTAAGTAGGAGTAGGGCTATGGTGGGGGACATTAATTCTTAAATAAAGCCTTTATTAAGTATCTTATTAATCCATTTCTTAACGCATTAGAGCTTAGTAGGGGAGAGTGGGCGGTTCTTATAGTATAGGGGCTGCTTTCCTAGCATAATTTCAATTTTATGGTCCTATGGGCGATGTGGTAGGAGCTTATTAGCATTCTTTAGGAGAAACCCCTTAATATAGTGCCTATGTTCCCTTAGAAGGCATTATATAATATTATCCCTAGTTAGAGTGAGTTTGCCTTTTATAAACTTCTTAACATCTATATCTATAACTTTACGGCATAGGAACTCAGTATTTATAGTCTAGAGGTTTTCCTTAAGGAAATAGTAAAAATAACTAGGGAAGACCTTATAGGCTTCTTCTATTATATAGTCACTATTAACTAAGTGGTAGAAGAATTCCTCTATTAGGTCTAGTATTTTAACTAGTCTAGTAGGAAGTTTATCTATTAATTATTTCTGTTCTTCTTGTTCTACTAATTCTACTAGCTCCGCTATATAGATCCTTATTACTTTTACGCCTTTTTATTTATAAAACTGGGCGAAATTTATAGCGCGTATATTTATAATATTATCTAGGTTAGGGTGTATTTAGTTTTCTTCTAATATTGTAGCGGGGCTAGCTTATCTTAGTTAGCTCTTAGAAGCGGTTCCTAGGCAGCGGCCTTGTATAAGGCATACAAGGAATAGGTGTAAGGTTAGGTATTATAGTAGCGCAGTTTCTATTATCTAGGTCTTAGTAATTCCCTAGCTAGTCCTTACTATAACGCGGGCTATAGTGTGCGTATATAGCATATGGCTTAGTTCTAGGTGTTGGGCTAGGCGGCTAGGGTTTAAAGGGTATCTGGGTTAACATTAGATTCTTAGTGGCAGCGGCGTAAAGTGGACCTTCTTCCTTAGTCTTAGCAAGGCCGGCTGGCCTATTATTTTAGTCTTAAGTGCTAGAGTAGTCCAGTTTTCTACTATCTCGTTGCTTTGTAGCTATATAGGTTCCCCTTTATTAGGAACATCTTCTATTATTAAGGCTTTATATATAGTCCTAGGCACTAGGCTTAATAGTGCTAAGTATCCATATAGGGCGTCCCTACTACTGTTGGCTGCCCCCTATAAAAGGCAGTTCCTAAAGTAGTAGTTTAAGTTAAAGTAGATCTTAAGCTCTCTAAAGCTAGGGCGGGGCTTGTGCTTCTAGAGCTAAGGCATACCTAAGATAATTAGGGTACTAGGTAAGGGTTTAGTAACAAGAAAGAGTATAGCTTTAGTATAAATGCTAATTAACATTTAGGTGGTAAAGTAGTCTATAATAAGTAAAGTCAGGATGCTATCTATAAGGCGTAGTGGCCTAGATGCTAATAGTTTCTTAGTTATAATGTTATATTTTCTTATAATAGACTCTATATTAGTAAATGCCATTACAGTACTACCTAAGTCCACTAGGCTTACTATATCAATAAAAACTTAGGGGTATAGGTTGCGTAATAAGGAGAGTTGGGTTTAAATAAGGATTAATTTCTTATTACTATTTGCTACTCTAAGATTAAGTAGCAGTTTACTAATAGAAAGGACTAATTAGTTTAGTAATAGGGACCTAATCTTCTCATCTTCCTCCTTATATAGTTTGGACCCTTAAACACAACTTAGTCCAAGGGTCTACTTTTTAACGACTAAGGTATAGGGCTGTCTTAGTAGGGCGATCCAGTATCTATCTAGCTGGCAGTGTCAGTCTTAGTTAGGGTATAGGGAGACGGCACCTTGCCAACAATATAGCCATGTTTATATTTGCTAGCACGGAGTCGCCAATTCTAGGCGTTATTAACAGGTTGGGCTTCTATATAGGGCATTATTTAGAGTAACTAAGCCATAGGGTTAAAGGGGGGGAGTTATCTACTACAGCTATAATGGACTCTGTAGTTGCTACGTCCACAGTTATTAGTTTACATTATTTAACAGGCTAGTATCAAGACTAGGTTTACTGTTATAGTAGGGTTATAAGCGTCCTTCTAGTAGCCAGGCAGGCTATAGGCAAGGCACAGTCTATTATTAAAGCAGCGCTTACGCTCCGTGTCTAAGATTCTATTAAGGTCCATAGGTTCTCTAGTTACTACTAGGGTTAGAGTTAAGGTTAATATAGGGGCAGGAGCTTAAGCAGGTAGGCAGTGGTTAGTATTCTTAAGGTTGGCTTAGTATATATAGTTTGTAAGGTTTTTAGTAAACACATCCATCTGCTTACTCTAACCTATATAGTCACTATTATTAATTTTATAGGCAAGTCCAAGTACTAGCTCTTCTATCTTTAAAGAGATAAACTTCTAGAGTAGATCTACCTTCTATTTATCTGTCTTCCTAGCGCAGACTATTAACTTATTAAGCTCTCCCTTCTAGGACCAGTAATTACGCTCGCCCTAGGGAAAATGGTTAAGCTTGTTTTTTATAACCTAGGTTATATCAAGGACCTTATAGTAGGTAGTAAGTTCTTTAAGTATATCTTCTTTAGTGGGCCATTTCTATATAGACATATTATTTGGGTTCTTATATATAAGCTCCAGGCCCTGTTTAATAAACTTATAGGCCTTGCCCTCTAGTATATCCAAGATGTAAAGGATCTGGGATTAAACTATATTAAAGTAGTTTTGGTTACAGTTAAAGACTCCTTTAATCTTAATATACCAGGTCTTAAAGTTGGCTTATTATTCTAGCAGGGTGCCTTTTCCGCTAAATATTGGCGGGTCTTTAGATATCCGTTTTTTCTGCTAGGTTACTACTGTTATTATAGGGGTTAATTATTTAAGAGCAGCAATAGTTTCTATCTAGGAGGCAATAAGGGTATTAAGGCTTTCGTTGGCTTTTTTATTAGCAGTGTTTGTGTTATATATAAACTATAGTCCCACTTTAATATTACTAAGGAACTCATTAGTATGGTTAACAAGGATATGGTAAACTTTGTCAGCTTTAAAGGTTTTAGGGTATAGTAGGGAGCGGCGGATTGTTTATATAATATTAGGGTGTGTCTATATAAAGAAGTCTATAAAAACTTCACAGGGATTCTAGGTTTCGGCCATTTTGGCATTATTAATATTACCTATTTAGGTGATTTTTAGCACTGGGAAAAAACTAAGGATTGTTCTAGGACTGTGGTGGGTTATAGCGTATAGACGCGTCGCGCGTAGGTTACGATTGCTCTAGGGCGGAGATAACTAGGATACAGGGAATCAGTAATCGCGACAGGGCGCAATTAATAATAGCACAAACTGTTACAGTGCTGCAATAAAGTAGACTAAATAACTACGTTGTGCTATAAAGAAGAGAAGAAGGGTAAAAGGGGGTATTATATACAAAGAGTAGGGCCAGCCGCTAAGGCGCTAGTGGTAGGCCAGCCAACAGTAGGAAACAGTATGCGTTAGGTCAGTGCTATAATATTATAGTTAATAAAGACACGCTTAAGCCTAGAATAAATAGAGATGTTAGCTGGCTAGTAGAGACTAGAACACTAAGACCTTACTATAGCAACTATTAGTTACCTATTTACTAGGTACCCAAAGGGCAACCTACCTAATACTATATTATATTGTGCTCTTTTAAAACTTAACGTATATGCATAAACTCCTTTTTATGGTAGATAATAACCTTCTTCTTATTACTCCTATCCTTTACCTTATCCTTAATATACTAACCTTGCTCTCTTATTAGGCGTTGCTGGCTAGCTTACTATAAATTATAGGCGGTGTAGATAGCTATGGCATAGTTTTAAATTTAACCCAGATGCTTAGCATTGGTGCTAGAATAAGAAAGAGCCCGGGCAATATAGTAGTTAAGGATATTAAAGAATCGTCGCCACTTAGGCCCAGGCTATATTAAAGCTTAAAGTTAGCAATGGAAACCTATTAAGGATAAGAAAGCTTACCTTAACGCAACTACTGCTCTTAATATGCATGCATTAATTATAAGGACTAAAGGTGTTGGACCTTACACAGTGGGTCTTATTGCAAGCATCCAGAATCTTCTTATTAGACTTTTGGTCTTTTAAGGACGTGTATATAAAGTTATTTAGGCAGGACCAGCACCAGTTATGGATTAGTGGAGGTTGGGGTTCTATATATAGCGGCAGGGCTAGAATACGCTATGGAATTAGCTTAGAAGAGCAGTTAGCAGGAGAATAAAGAGGCATATGAAATTAATAATATAAAAAAAAATCTTAATAATATATCAAAGATACGTCCAAATTTAGACAAAGGTTAATAATGGGAAGTAAGGTGTTAAGGAAAAGGAGTAGCTTAGTAAGCAAGATATCTCTATACTTTACCTTCTAATACCCTTCTGGTAAATAGCCGCAACCTTGCTAATATAACTCTGTTATAATAGCGCAATTTAGAAGGAAGGAAACACGCATATATACTATTTAGCTATTACTTCCTTATAAAAACTAATTACGCAGCTAGAGAAGGTAATTAAGATGTTAATTACAGATATATATAGGTTAAATTATACCTAAACAATACTATAGTATTAAAGAATAATGTTATAAACGTTCTTAATAATTATATAATAGCTAAAGGCGCTATTGCAAAGTGTCCCTCCTATTTACTGGGTAGTAGAGCTACACCAAATATATAGTATAGGACCAATGAGAAAGGATTATAGATCAATATTTTAAAAGTTAAAGATAATGGCAAGCCAAGGCTCTATACGTTAAACCCTATACTAAAAGGTTTTATGGAACCATATTAGGAACACCAAATTACCTCTAATACTCGCGATTAATTACAGACTGGTATAAAGGCTTAGAAGTAAAGTTGTATAAAAATCCTTAGGTTAGCCTAGGTAATTACTAGTATATTTCTAGTAGGCTTTTAATAGGTCTCCTAGCAATCCTTACGTCTTTTCTCTAGTTATATTTTTTCCTTATTAAAGTTTTTAGGAGTTCAAAGCAGGGATTAGATAGATAGATAATATACAGCGGCATACTAATATCTCCCTAATATCTCTCCAAACCCCTTCTAGGACGAGCCCTTATAATCTCCCTACCGCAAGGTAATAGCAATTAGGGGCCGACTGTAAGAAGGGGGGGGGGCAATATAAGGGATATTATTGCGGACACCTTGGGTTGCTTTTAGGACAACCTCTAAACGCCCCTTAAATAGTTGCTAGTTATATGCCGGAGGCACATGCCCGTAGTATATAGTCTCCATAATCCTAGAGGCCTTACCTCCTTAAGGATTTGTCTCTCTTACCAATTTATCCTATTCTATAATTGTGTCCTTATAGCCCCCTGTCTATAAAGTCCCCTTATAGTATTTTACTAAGACATTCCTACTATAACTAGGCTAGTCCTATTATAGTACCCCCCCTTTAGCCAAAGGTCTAAAACAATTTAATTTAGTTAAGAATTTATAACTTATTACCTTATAAGCGTTATAATATATTTTAAGTTCTTTTTAATTTTAATTTTCCTACTATTATATTTTATGTCTTTATATAGGTAGCAGTTATTTACTTTTATATTATATATATTTAGCTAAAGCAGGCTATAAAGGATGGTCCTTATAAAACTTTTTTACTAAAAAAGGTATATTAGCCTTAATCTAGTTATAGGTTTCTTAGATTTATATTTTATATCCTTCCTATTTAATAAGAAGTTTAAATTATTTAGATTATGTTTTCCATTATATATTATTAATTAAGTTAATAAAGTATAAACTATTGCCGTTATTAACAATTATAGAAAATAGTGGCGGAATTTTATAAGTTATAGGGTTATCTTTTAAAGGTTGTAATAGGCTTATATAAAACATTAGATATATTTTTATTTTAATTAGTAGTTTAAGCTTATAGGTATATAGGCTTAGCTTCCTCTTAATTTAATACAGGCCTATAAACTTCTAATTAAGTTTCTTTAAGGGCTGTTAAGTTTATAAGTTTTATATATTTAGGTAAACTATATTACCTTTCTAAAGTCCTATATAGGAGCTTGTCCTTTATTTATATACTATTTCTATACTATTTAAGTGTATATTAATTTACTTTATAATTGTCGGGAATATATCACGTGTAGTCACGTGTAGCCGCGGCACTAGCGTGGCGAGGAGCCTTAAGCTCCTCGCCCTTCCTCATCACAAGAATTAATCAAGCTTATTAACCAACATTACTGTAACCTACTCGAGTAGTCGTTATTGGTGAGTCACCCTGTGTGACCAACACTGATTAGTGGTTGAATACACAGTCAACTATAGAGCAGCTAGGTTTTTGAACAGAAGAGACAGTCTTGTGTAGGGGTGCTATATGCGCTTATATGGAATGGATCCCGGCGATACTGTGCTACCTTAGACTTGCGGAAAACTAGTAATAGAAGTGTTACTGAGTACTAGGAGATACCAAGTTGCGTCCATTATATAGAACAACCACGTTTACGAAGATTTGGTCGAGTACTTTAGGTCAGAAGTGTTACTGAACCTAAGGTCCTAAGTCAACGTCCGAAACGCGTCGACTACATCTCAAATTGCCTACCTTTTGACGGCAAACCTACGAGATTCTATAAAACCGAAAATCCTACCTACCTTCGACGTACGACACCCCGTCGATTCTACACCTACCATGGCGTTAACCTACCCAAAGAAGTACGAGGAAGACATTGACCCAAAGATATGGAACAAAGACATTAACCCTGCAAACGCTGAGCAAAAGGATCTAAACGGATTCCTATTACACCGCATGGCACACTACAAAGATAGCGAATATGAGGATACTATGCTATGGTATTGCATAAAGGAGGACTTCGTTGGATGGACAAAGGAAACATGGGCTCTCGCGAAGAAGGTCATTGTATGAGACTTCCGTAACTTCCTTCGGGAGAATGGAGTATTTGTCCCTATAGATGGGGGCATTATTGGAGATAATATTTAGGAGTATGTTATTAACGCAGAAGAAGAGCACGAATGGACTCCACAAGAGATTGAGCACTAGAAGAAGCTTAACTTACGCTGGAATCCAAGTAATACACCACTAGAGACGCTTTAACCTCCGCAAGAATCTCCGCAGTAATCTCTACAAGAACCGCAGTAACCACCATAGATAACCTCAGGCTATCAAACACCTTAAGTTCCTTAAGCTGCCGTATCTCAACCCGTGCCTCAAGCTCCGTCCCACCAGAGATTCTTAACCCCGTTTAACTTAAGCGCCGAGACACCTCCTCTAACCCCTACTGCGCCTAGACAACTGGCACAATAAGCCAGATCTGCGAACGATATCCTAACCCAGCAGCAGCAGCCTCCGCAAGAACCTCCGCAGCAATCTCTGCAGCAATATCCGCAGCAATATCCGCAGCAACCTCCGCAGTAACCTCCGCAAAAGCTTCCACAAAAGCCTCTGTAACAACCCAGATCTATAAACAGTATCTTTGATTAGCAGCAACAGTTATCCATTCCTCTATAAATATTTAATAAGCTCCAGAAGACCTAGTGTGGAGGAGGATTCCAAGACTTCTGCGGTCCCCAAGGTAGCTACAGAGGTGGCTACTAGCGTGATTTAGATAGGAAGTTCTCGTGGAGGGTACCGTAAAGAGAGAGTGATGTAGGGGGGGGAGCGGTTGGAACGGCACAGTCACGCAGGCAATCTATAAAAGAAAGAACTGCCAGTATCTGCGGCAGCTATGAACCCGATAACCGTTGCAACTGATATGCCTGCGAACCAACCCTATGATAAGACTCCGTGCCGATCTGCCTACGGAACCGACCCTGCGCTAGCACCGTACTGCTACATGCCATCGACAAACCGATAGCGCCGCTATGCCTGCTATTACGATACTGATCGCGCCGATACGCCTGCGATCTACCGACCGAATGATCGTGCCTATACGCCTACGATTAACCGACCGACTGATAGACAAGCTCTATACTTGACCACTATCACTACCGCCGCTGGTACCGTACTACCACCCGAATAGACTTTTGCTGCTTCCACCTGCAGCTAAACCAATACCTTACTGCCTTCCTGCAGCACCATATCTACAAAAGAAGAATTGCTAGAAGCTTCTTATGGAACTTAGTAAGGTAGATAACGGTACTGGGGCATGCTACCTGCGACATTCTACAGACCCTGACTTTAACCAGCCAATTAGGATTTTCCATCCCCGGGATGAAAAATCGCTATTGGCTCGCTTACCACTAGCGCCTTGGCGGCCTTCGCAAGATGTCCACCTACTACTTCTAAACGATTCTTTCTCCTTTCTCTTCTTCTTCTTAGTTTAGTATTTTTACTAAATAGTAATCTACAAGCTTTAGTTTGGAGGCATTTGTACAAGCCGCCATAAGAGGCAAATTTTTGGACAGCGAGACTTATATTGCAATGGTAATAGTAAGTAAGGAGGATTGATATTTGTTACGCTAGTCAAGCGGTATTTTATATGTAAATGGCAACCACAAAAGAAGAGTTGCCAGTGTCGGGAATATATCACGTGTGGTCACGTGTAGCCGCGGCACTAGCGTGGCGAGGAGCCTTAAGCTCCTCGCCCTTCCTTATCACAAGAATCAATCAAGCTTATTAACCAACATCACTGTAACCTACTCGAGTAGTTGTTATTGGTGAGTCACCCTGTGTGACCAACAATAATAGTTTTATTAACTACTTTATTTAATTAGCGAAATTATATATATTAATTAACTAGATCTATTTAATTATAGGTCCTATTATATTAATTATAGGCTATAATTTAAATTTAAGGGTTTTATCTATAGGTTATATATAATAGCGTTACGCCTATTAATATATTTATTATATTATTTATAGTAAACTTAGCTAAAGGCAGCTATTTTTCCTAGTTGTTTTATAGGTAGAAGTAGTATATTTATAGATATTATTCTATAATTATATTTATAATTTTAGTTTAACTATCTATTTTTAGATAAAATATAGTTAAGAGTTATATTTAGATACTTAATTATTTATAAAGCTTACTAGAAATTTAAAATAAACTAGCTTTTATAGTTAGATATTATTAAGTTAAAAAGTCTATATAGCTTAAAGATATGCTTAATAAAATATTTGGCTACTAATATTGTATTAATTAAGTCTATAGAAATTATATATTGTATTTTTATAAAGCAGTTAATAACTACTATAATATTTATAAACCTATTACTATTAGGCAAATTAACTATAAAGTTAATTAAGATATTACGCCATCTTTATATTAGAATTAGTAGTAGTTAAAGTACTTCTTACTATTTTATATAAAAGGTCTTTTTACGCACATATATCCTATATACTTAAATATATTTTTATATATAGTTATATATTATAGGCTAGTAGTATACTTATTAAACAATTTTATAAGTCTTTATATAGCTAGGATACCCTACTATAGAGAAGTTATATATAAATTTAAGTATCTTAAATTATAAAGGTTTAGAATTTAAAACTACTATCTTCTATTAATAATATAATTGGTTATTTTATATATTTGTATCAACTTAATAATACAATTGAGTTATATCCAGGGGCACAAAATACGTATAGTATCGTATGCTCTTTTGGATGGTAGTAACTGTCGATTCTATTAAGGTAGACTACATAGTCTATATACTAACGCGCCTCCCCCCTAATTAGTTAGCATATAAGTAATTAGTGCACCAAACGCGTAAATACGCGTTCGTACACTAGGTGCTGTAATTATATACTAGCGGCACTTAAAAATAGACCCACTTGTATATAGCCCCCGTAATTGCTTTAATAGAACTATAGAACACAAAAGAAATACATAGGAAATTCCTCCTAAGGTGCTTTCTAGACTGCCTTCCAAACGGTGCTCTAAGCTGGCCGTAAGTCCTGCTTACGGTCCGTAAAGTAAACCGTACGGCCTTCCAACAGGCCGTAAATGAACCGTACAGCCTTCCAACGGGCCGTAAATAAACTGTATATACTCTATTAGTCTCGTTCCACCCATTCTATAACCTTTAGGTTGAGCTTATTTGTATCAATTAGGGTTTTAAGAGCTTGACACGGCTTTGCCTTAGTTATAGCATCCGCTAGGTTGTCTCCGCTGCTGATCCATTTGACCTCTGTAATCTCACATCATTCATAGGCCTAGTTTAACTATGCAGTTGTAAAGGGACTTTAAATCGGTGCATAAAACCAGGGATAATTGCTCCAGTTATAGGATCTTCTGGATTATTGACTTAATTGCGGCCCCTATATCAAAGCTATAGGCTAGTGCGTATAGTTCAGAAGCCAGTATACTGCGGGTTACTTGTTTGCATTTAATTAAGGACCAGTGCAGTATATTTACGTCTTAATTATGGTCCGTAAGTACAATTACAAAGCCAATTTGTAATGACAGGTCCCTATTATTGGCAAAGAAGGCGTCTGTAAATACTAGTACACTAAGGGAATTTAGGTCTAGTGGTACAAAAGTAAGTCCTCTTATTATATTATTAATTTGCCACTAAATACGCTTATTCAGCTGCTTAATATTTTTATCTTGCGGATCTATTACCTGGGCCGCAAAGGATAAATCATAGGGAGATTTAGGTTGACAGACTGTGGCAATATAGGCGCCTCTTACACGCTGTACAACGTATTGGTCCTTTGTGTTTACGGTCTTACGGGTCTCTCCACGGGAACTGGTAAGGTCCATAGGCTTTACTATAATAAGCCTTAGGTTTTAGGCTTGGCGTTCCTAAGTTAGCTAGATTAGGTTACCCTTTTATATAATTAAGCCTCCATTAAACTTAATTGGAGTCTGCTTAATTAACTACTCTTATAACTTTACCAAGAACTTTACCTCTTATAGTTTAGTCTCTTTAGCATCCATAAAAGTCCAGTCCGCTAAGAAGAGGGTATTGTTTGTTTAGAGTCCGATAATACTAAGGCCGTTTAATAGGGTGTATAGGAGGCAGGGGTTGTAGGTTAACTGTTCCATTTTAAGTTTACTAACGTGATACTAGTAATACGTTTTAAACCAGTGGTTTCCAGCTTCCAGCACTCTATAAAGGGGTTTTATAACCTATAAAATTGTTCCTGGTTACAAATTAAGCTTAAGGGGTGGTTATATAAAGATACCTCTACTTAGGTAGGTATTAGACTATATATAGGCTTGCAAGATATCCCGTAAGTAGAGGGCTACGGGTTTAGTTTGCTGTAGTCTAGGCGTAAGTGCAAGTATAATCCGTTAACTGACCCGTTAAATTATAGGCAATTATGTAAGGACTAAGTCCTTTCCCTAGTCGTTATAAGCTTATATAACAAGCCTTAATTTTTTAAAGGCTTTGTTAGTACTAGGGTGCTTAATTTTATTAATAAAGCATAAGTTAAATATACAGACGCCTTACAGAACGTCTCTCTCCGTTATAGCCGTAAAGACACCCTTTTTAAGTAGTCTATTAATCTCCTTGCGTTATAAGTCCGTAAAAAGTGTTTCCTATACTAGAACTAATATATCCACAAATAAAAGTTGCCTTACGGATATACCTGCGGAGGTTAGGTAATTCTCTATTACAGGGTTCTTAATTACGGGGTGCTTTCAGGGGCGTCCTTAACTGCGCTTTATAGCAGGTTTAATGGGGTTCTAGGGGACTTCTGAAGTAGGTAGAGGCGCTTCCAGTTTGTCTGGTTTAGCGGGTGCTTCTAGTTTATCTAGTTTAACGGCACAGGTATTTTTGGACCAAAAGTAGGGTTTTACAGACATGCTTCTAAAGTTAGTTGGTCCGCTAGGAAGTTATACACAGCACGTTTCGTCTTCTACAGCCAGTAGATAATAAGGTCCAGTCCAGTTGCCACTCTTACGCCATATAAGGACTTCAGAATTAAGCGGGAGGTTATAAACTAAGGTCGTGTTAGGTCCGTTACGGTAATATAGGGCGCTATTAACAGCTTATTTAGCCCGTAATTTGACTATTTCGGCCATTACCTTCTATATTGCAGCTACTCGTTCCGTAATAAACGGGGCAGGAGGGCCTAGGTTGCTTATCCTTAGGTAGGCTCCGTAAATTAAGAGGGTGGGTACTAGTCTATTAGGGCCAGCGGTATCGTTGACGGCTTTTACGGCCATCTATAAAGCCAGTTCCTTTTAGATATCCTTATACTCGTCCGTAATAATCTAGTAAGCTCTCTATAGAGCTAGGTAAGCTTACTTAACAAGCCTAACGGACTAATGCGCCTTAACTAGAACGGCTTTTATTAAAATAGCCATGGCCGTAGCATACTGTTGGAATTCCTTGCTAATGAAGTTCCTACTAGCGTCGTGGGTAATATACTTAGGAGGTCTAAGGTATGTGTTAATCTAGCAGGTCCGTAAAATATCCTAAGTATATTTTACGGATATATTTTGCAACCAACAGGCGGCTTAGTAGCGGGTTGCCTCATCAATTATATATAATACTGGGCTGCCGTTAATGTACATAATATCTATATACACTAAGTAGTTGAAATTAAGATCCTTATAAAGGGTGAACTTAAATCGGCCTAAGGAACGTCCGTATTTCTGGCAAAAGGAGCAGTATTTAGTTAGGTGGTTAATTGCCTTCCTGTCAACGTTATTATGTCCAGAGCGTTTAAGGACTCTATATAGCCCTTTGGCTAATAGGTGGCCAAAACGGCGGTATAGGCGGTGGATTTTAGTACTGGTAAGGTAGCATAGGTTATAGTTAAAAGATTCCTAAATATAGGTTTATAACATCTCTCCCTATATAAGGAACGGGTGTCCAAATTGTTGTACAATTGGTAGGGTAACATGCTTGCTTCCTAGGGCAGTTACGGGGCTAATTACGGTGTCCATAATATTATTATAGTAAACCTGTAACCTATCCATATCTGCAAGACAGAGTAAAAAAGGGGTATCCGCTTTTACTACGTAGAAGTTAACTAGGCCAATTAGGGTCTTAACTGCAACTAATCTAATTAATGTGGTTAAGCTAATGCCGAATTAGACGTTTATGGCCCCAGTTTGCGTAGTATCAATATCCATATTATTATTTACGGTAGTCTTATATACAAGGTATTGTCCGTAACCTACAGTAGACTTCTTAGAGGCACCTATATCAATTATAATGCCATAGAATTCTTTGGGGGTATAGTGTTCTGTAGTAATATATACAAATGGGTCCTGTTTGCGGTCTGTAACGTCCGTAACGGGTCCAACAGGTATACTTATAGGCTAGTTTTTGGGTGCAATTAAGTGTGTAAAGAAGCGGTCGGCTAATACAGTTATAATATTAAAGGCTTAGCTGTCTGTAAAAGGTCCAAAAGTAGTTAAGAACGTCTTTAAGGTCTCCTATTCCTAAGTATCTAAGTTAAAGTCAATTATAAGGGCTTCCATTAACTTATTAAGAGACTCTTCTACTTCCTCTCCTTTATAGTCTAAGATAAACTGGTTGATCCGTCTGTTAAATCTCTTCTTAGACTTGTCGCGTTCTTCCTAGGTATGCCTTGTAAACTAATATCCTTCCTTACCACATATAAAGCACCTCTAATTGATTTGTCTGCGGGGGTATGCTTTTATACGGGAGTTGCTATAGGGGTTATGGGTAGGACCTAGTTGATACAGGTGCTGCTAGCGGTAGCGGCGGTCCGTAAAGTAGGCATCTAAGTTAGTTTGCGGATTTTATAGGTCCGTAACAAAGGCTTAAGTACTGCCTGGCGGGTTTAAGGCTTCATACGTTGCAATAAAGGACCATAAATCATTAATAAGGCCAGCTATAGTATCTATGGGCTTGTAACAGGCATATTTACAGGATTCCATTTCCTGGCAAGCCGTAATAAGTTTATTGTGCAGGAAGTCGTCCATTTAAAGCTTGATATTAAGACCGTGCTATAGGTGGCGGAGGTCTTTAATAAGGATTTGCAGGCACTCTATAGTTAATTTTTCAGTGTTCTTATCCATTATGGTCCGTAACTTGGTCACATTCCATTGGGTAAGGATATTACGCTTATATTCTAGTCCTTTAAAGTAGTTGCGTGTGGCTTTACGTAACTTATTAAAGGGAACACCAAGGGGGTTGCTCTTAAGGTTGGTATAGTAGTAGTTAAGTGCTAGGCCGCGCAGTATAGTAGAGTAGGCTTGGCTAAACTCCTATTTAGGAATATCGGCCTTCTAACAGAGGTCCGTAAAGATAGTCAGTTTAAAGTTAAAGTTGTCGTTTTCACCACTATACTTAGATTCATCGGTATAGAGCTTAGCCAGGTTGGCTAGCTCCTTGCCATAGGTCTTTGCTTAGGTAGTTTGCGGATCTATAACTTAAACGGAAGGGTTTTGGTCCATATTTTAGTTTGCAGGGGTATTACAGTCCATAACTTAAGCACCGGGTGTGCTTTGGCCTATAAAATTAATTCCAAAATTACTTGGGTTTATAGAATAAATTTGGTTAAGTGGGTTAGGTATAAGGCTAGCAATCCCATTAAGTTTGGAAGAAGCAAAGAGTTCTTTAGTGGCTTTAACCTAGTCTAGGATTTCCTCTTTAGTCCATTCCGTTTAGTTCTTCTTATATATTGTATTATATAAAGACTGTGCAATAGTAACTCATTTATCCCTTTTAACCCATACACCTTGGTGACGTAAAAGGGTTTGTAGGTTATAGATGGTAATAGGGTTACAAGCCTTAAAAATAGCTTCCATAAAGTCCATAAAGTCTTCCTGATATTGCTCCCATAGGTCGTTATTTATAAGCTTAAAATATTCATATTCAAGAACTTTAAATTTAATATAGTTATTAACATTAGTTATAGACGTAAGGTTAACTCCCTACCTCCACTTTTCTTAACCTTCATCAACTTGCTTGCTTAGGTCTGCCATACTATATAGTGTAGTATAGTGCGTTGCGGGTAGGGAAGGTCTTGTAGTAGTCCGTAAAGGCGGTTAACAGGTCTGTAACGGTTTGCAGAAGGGTAGGGGGTTTCCGTAAGGTCTTATAACGGTCCGTAAAAGCAATTAACAGGTCCGTAGTGGTTTGCAGAAGGGTAAAAGGTCTCTATAAGGGGTCTAAAAAGAGGTTAAAAGGTATGGTAGGAATAGGGGTTTAAGGTTTGGAGGTAGATTAAGAGTAGGGGTTCCGTATAGGTCTATATTTACGTCTATTATACTTCCAGTAAACCGTACTAAGACTTAAATAAGTATACAGAGTTAGTAATAAGTCTATAATCCCTAACTTCTGACCTTCTAGTAGGTCGTACTAGGATTCTAAACAGTTAGTCACTGTCGTATATATCACTCGGTAGGAGGTGTTAAGTGATTGCTAATCCATGCGCGCTTACTGATCAGTGTTTATATTAACTTAATAATATAATTGAGTCATATCCAGGGGCACGAAATACGTATAGTATCGTATGCTCTTTTGGATGGTGGTGACTGTTGATTTTATTGAGGTAGACTACGTGGTCTATATACTAACGCGCCTCCCCCCTAATTAGTCAGCATATAAGTGGTTGGTGCACCGAACGCGTAAATACGCGTTCGTACACCAGGTGCTGTAATTATACATTATATTTTATATTTAGCAAGTATAATATCTTTATACTATTATTTTCCTATTTAAATTGCTTTTATTATATTTATTATCCATATATTATTCTTATATTTATATTTTATTAGCTTATTAATTTTTATTTCCTATTTATTAACTTTTAATTTATTTCTATTAAGTTCTATATCTAAAAATATAGGATATAGTTTTTTAAAACATTTAGGGGGCAATAAGATCTATAATTAATTTATAATCCGTTTATCTAAAACGTTTATAGGTAAGTTCTATAATTATTATGTTAATATATTAGGCTTCTAATTAAGTTTACCTAGTTAGTATATAACCTTAAAATTAAATTATAAGAGATATTCGGCCTAATAAATTTAGCGCTATATTAATTGCTTTATAGTTGTGAAGTACTATAGGTTCTTATAGTCTATTAATACGCATATTAGAAACAATAATCCTTTAAGCTTAGAATGCCATTATTTAAAGCATCTAATAATTATAAGTAGTTCCTTATTATATATCTTATAGTGTCACGGGACACCTCCATGACACCTTATACACGTCCACCTGTTTCCACTGACTTAGTAAGAAGAGACTGACCGCAATCTACGGCAATCTAACGGCGTTCTACCATGTTCTGCCAAGTCTACCAAATTCTGCCAAGTTCTGCCAGGACCACGACCCAAAGCCTATTCTGCCCCGTGCACGTGTTAACCAAGCAACCAAGTTAACAATATATACCCCTTTCTTCCCGTTTCCTTACCTTCTCTCCTTACGCAACGTCTTGATCTCATTATACAGTTTATATACATAGCTTAATAATATCTACTTCGCTATATATTATCACCACTTGTACTCGCTCCGTGACATATAGTTTAATTTAGTAAGGGCGGGTTTTAAGAGAGAAAAGCTACTAAATATAGCTTGCTGTTTTTATTATATTATAATAATACTCCTTCTAGCATATAATTGGATACGTTAATTTTAATAATATATTTAAAGTTAAGGTTAAAGTAAGTAAGAATTAAAGTAGTTATAAAGTAATGTTTTAAGTTATTAAAAGCTTATTTATATTTAACAGTCTATTTAAATTATATATTTTTTCTTATTAGGTTTACTAATAGCTAACGTACTTTATAAGCGAGTCGCGAATATAAGCGAGCCGCGAACCTCAAAACTTACTAAAAATTAGAAAATTCACACCTTAATGTCTTGACAACCACTTAACAATAAATTCTAATAATTTGGATTTAGACTTTTATATATACTCTATAGCCGCTATTAAAGTTATATAGTAAATTATTTAAATGTTTTTAAGATATAGTAAGATATAGTAATTTAGCCTTATTTTAGCCCCCAAATTTTAATATTTTAAAAACTATTAAACTATTTACTATATAACTTTAATAGAAGCTATAAAGTATATATAAAAGTCCAAATCTAAATTATTATAATTTATTATTAAGTGGTTGTTAAGATATTAAGGTGTGAATTTTGGTGGGTTTTGAGGTTCGCGGCTCGCTTGTATTCGCGACTCGCTTATAAAGTACGTTAAGTAGTTTCTAAAAAGTGGTTAATAAATTAATAATAAAAATTTATAAATCTTAAAAATCCTTAAAAATCTTATATATTGCTAGGGCTTTCCTAGTTTATAATTATAGCGACTTTCTTAGGGTCTATTTTAATTATATTATAGGATATAATTAAGCCTAAGTATATAACCTTAAATATATAGAACTTATATTTCTTAATATTATATTATAAGCCTATATCTTATAAGCGTTTAAAGACTATTCTAATATATTTCCAATATTTAGAAAGTAAGGATAAGTAGATTAAGATATTATTAATATATATCGTAATAAATATATTAAGGAATTATTAAAGTATATTATTAATATATTGCTAAAACGTACTAGGACCATTCTTTACACTAAATAGCCTTACTAGGTATTTAAAGAGTCCCTATTACGTATAAAAAGCTATATACTTCTTATCTCCTTTATATAT
>Ga0307507_10000395_pt1 | contig 90519 bp, 34 predicted proteins | sample 7_EM_MG_FD_207223 | JGI IMG/M metagenome (GOLD analysis project Ga0307507, IMG submission 207223) | Populus trichocarpa ectomycorrhiza microbial communities from riparian zone in the Pacific Northwest, United States - 7_EM | ecosystem: Host-associated > Plants > Roots > Unclassified | place...
ATTACTCCTTAAACCACTCTAAAAGGTCTAAACAGCCTGCCTTAGGAGTATAACAGGCGGGTATAAGCGAACGGCCACAGCACTACTTAAGAAGGAAGCCAATATTCCCCCCCTATAACTATATATTGAAGCCGATGTAATGCAAAGGGTGCAAAAGGAACGTAACTCTAACGTTATAAAGTATATTAAGACACGCCTAAACAAACTATAGAGGGACCCTAGGGTGCCCTATAGGAGAAGAAACTAACAACCCTAAAGTAGGGAAGATATATTAGGAAAACAGGTAGAGAAAGTAGAAGAAAAATAGTGCGGTACTAGGGCCTAGGCCTATATAGAGGAGGAAGGGAGACGCGTAAGAGGCCAGTAAAGATAACAGTAAGGAAGAGAAAGAAGCCAAAGTAGAGCATAAAAGAGTACTAGAAAACCATCTACCGTAATATAATACTGGTTGGACCGACGCTGGAGAGATAAATGGGAGTTAAAGGTACAGAGGTAGGCTTAGGTAAGGGGAACCTAAGCCATAGCATAAGTAATGCTATAGGAGGTAAATACCTAAGGGCTCTAAGAGGGCCTAATAAAGGTAGAAAATACAATAGCAACACTCTTAAGGACAGGAATAATAGGACTAAAAGATTAGCTTTACTGGGTAGGTGTCCTAGTGGGTAGCCTAAGGTGTGAATATAGCTAGCTAAGACAGACACTAAAACACGTAATACTATTATGCCCCTTATACACCGGCTAAGAAGCAATGCTCTTAGCAGCTAGCATAGAAAACTATAATATACTACTCTTAATATAGAAAGGCCTCAAGGCGGCTACCTGGTGGCTTATTAGCCAAAATATGCTAGACCAGTTCCGGGTTGCAAAGGAAATAACAATAAAAAGCAAAGGGGTAAGTAATAGGCGCCCCCTAATAACTCTATAGGAGTAGAGTATAGTGTGTAATACTAGCGCGTCTGTAGGTTTGTTACGGCAGCAGTAGTTCCTAAGAAGGTCAAAAAGTAAGGTAGTAGAGCACCACTAGTAACTCGTAGGCGACTCGCAAGCGAGCCCTAAAAGGCGGGGAGACGGATCACAGGGTTTTCTCAAATAGAGTTTTCTCCCCACATATATATAAGGAGTAGTCCGCGTGGGCCTAACAGGGATCCGAATCGGACGTTAAGTAATGAATAATAATAATAATATAAAGCCAGCTCCCTAATTACTAATATAAACTTTTAGGCTGGGTATATTATAAAACATAAACTCATTTATAAAGTCGTGCATTTCTTTAAACACCTACTTAGCCTTAGATAAGATAAGTAAGTGTATAATTAGAACTGTCTTGCTAGTGTTTATTGTAGTTATTATAGTTAATAGCAGCATGCGGAGCTAGTTTATTAGGAATGTTATATTAGTGCAGATATAGAAGCTAGAAGTAAATTAATATATAAAAGCAATCTGCTATAGAGTTAAGAAGGTAATTTAGACAAGAACTTAAGAGGTATAGTCACCTAGGGGGAATAGTAAGTCAGTATTTAGTTAGTAGTAAGAAAGCAAATTAATATCCCAAACGCTTTAACATCTAGGTATTCTAAGCTATACAGCCATATAATTAAACTATTATATTTAGTGGGCCTATAGTACTAATTAGTAGCTTGGCTATATTAGAGAATGCTATACTATCTATACTATTAGGAGAGGAGCCAATAGAGGCTCTTTAGGTAATAAGCTTACCTAATTTAGAATTAACTTTAGTATAGATATATAAGCGTATATAGAAGCCGGCTTATTAAAGAGCTAAATATAGCTTATTACAGACGTTTTAAATACAATACTACGACTACTTGGAGAAGAGTTAGAGGAAGCTAGTTAGTTAATAAGGGCATGGTCTAGGATAGAACCCACAGAACTATGTAACGAAGAATAGTAACCAAGGTTACATAATGTTGTATATAGTGTACGTAGTATACGGACAGAATGTATATATAATACATATATAATACATCTTATATATAAGGAGGATTTCTTAGGAGTATAGATGTGTATTTAAGGACCCATAGTCCCTACCTAGATAGTTCCCTTCCTTATAGTAAATCTTAGAATATAATTGGAGTTAATCTATTAGGTAACTACTCCACTAGTTATTTCTACTATTATATTATTAACTTTCTATTTACCTATATAACCTAGCCTAATAACAAGTCCACTGTGGTGTTTCCTATAAGGCTTTATTATATATTTACTACCTAGTTATAGTATTAATAAAGTCAAATAATATGCCACTAAAAGCACTAGTTATGACGCTATCTATAGTAGCTATAACCTTAGGGTTAGGAGGAGATGCTAGTATAAGAGATACTAATTCGCAGCTAGTTATAGTGGGTTAGTTATAAGAAATGGTTAACTAATTAACAGATAATAATTAAATACTTAAAGATAGAATTAATAGAATCGGAGTAGCTAAGGTTAAGTTACCCTTAATTAAACGATTCTTAGGAGAGAAGTTAAAACTTAAAGGATTTCTTATATAAATGCACTTTAAGGTTATATAAGAAGGAGTAAAGTTGGCAACACCTATAGGCTAAGTAGTATATATAGGACTGTTCTTAACCGGAAGAGCACTTAAGTGGTTTAAACTTTACCTTACCAAAATCTAGACAAATAGAATAATAACTACTAACTAAGAAGTATGGTTTATGTTTACTAACTGGAATAGGTTTATAAAAAGACTTATATAGATGTTTAGAGACCTAGAGGTAATAACTATAGCAGAACAGAAGCTTTAGAACCTAGTATAACGCACTTTAGTAATTAAGCATATAATATAGTTTTAGACACTTACAATATAGGTTAAATAGAATAATAAGGCGCTTATAGCATAGTATAAACAGGGACTTAAGGCTAAAGTCTAGGATATAATTATCCTAATAAAAGATGCGGAAACTCTAAGAGAGTTAATTAACTAGTTAATTAAGATTAATAATAGGATCTACTAAAGGGAACAAGCTAAGAAAGGGCAAGATAGAGTTCTATAGTTATATAATGCGTAGAGCATATATTAACAGATATAGAGTAGTAAACTATAGAATGGTAGGCTAGAGCTAATGGACTTAAGCGGTACTAAAGAATCTAAAAGATAGAATAAGAAACTATGGAAACTTAAAGGTTAAGGATTAAGCAATTATAGGACTAAGGAGCAAAGGCTAAATTAGGGATTTTAGCAGCAGAAGATGTTTAGGCGGACTCTATAGTAAGAATAGTAGTTTAAGTTAGGAGCTTATATAAATTGCGGAAAATAGGGTTATTTTGCCAGAGACTATAGAGGTAATTAGAGTAACTACGCGGTAAAGGGCACTAGGTTATTAGAGTATAATAATATAGATATAGGAGTATTGCACAGGACTAAGGAGTATTTAATTAAGCACTTTACGTTTTATTATAATAACGCATGCCAAATTTATAAGGACGCTAAGTATGGTATAAGCTATTAGCTATAAGAGCTAAAGTTATAAGGACTTAAAGGAACCACAGAGTTAGATAAAGAGTAAGATTAACTTTATAAGCTAGATTAAGATGTTATAGCAATATATAGGCAAAGATTAGTAATAATAACAATAGAGTTAGAGTACTTATTAATTAATAGCAATAAGGAAGGAAAAGAGGCTAACTAGGAGTACTTAAACCTTAATAACGCAACAGAAGTAGAGACTAAGATCACTATAGAATGCGATTTAGTAACGGGCATTATAATACCGTTGGATACGGTATTTATTACTTTATAAGATAGAAGGAGTAATATCTAAAGAGGATTAAGCAAGCAGACGACTGCTAGTGTTAGGACGCCAAGGTCCTTAGGGTATGTAGTAACGTGACAACAGTAACGGAATGCAATAAGTATCTGGTTCTTGATGAAGTAGAACTATAGAACTGAATTCTGCTGTTCTCTGATGCGGGGCGACTACGTTTTGTAGCCGCCTCGCCTGCGCTAAGCCGGTTACGGCCAGTGCGTCTCTATGGCCTAATAATTGTCCCCCCCTTCTTAAGCGGCTGTCCTTAGCCGACGCTATTGTACAATAGGAGCGCTATTATTGTCCTTCGCTAAATAAAAAGTGTTTAACAAAATTTATGTGAATTAGATAATAGGACAATAGAATAATAGGACAATAAGACGCTAGGACTATATAGAGATCTATAAAGGTAGAAATCCCCCCTAAGGTAGGACACCAGATTTCCCTTCCCATTTAATTTCGATTCGTCTAGCCTGCGGCTTACCTTCTTCCTAACTTCCAATCAATCATAAATTGCAAGCGTAGCGCCGCCGGTCCGCCTATTGGCGAGCCTTCCGTAAGTATTCTTCATACTGGCTTGTAGCTGTCGCTAACCCTGCTAGACGCCGTCCAAGCTTCCTTGTCGTTCGCAAGGTGCTCCCCCAGCCTTGCTCAAACTAATTTGCCTCCGCTGCGCCAAGCGCGTAGCCACCGCTGGGCGGGCCACCTGCGGCAAGCAGGCCATCTGTCGTACTCTTGAAGGAATTCTTGACGTGATGCGCGCTTCAGTACGTGTCGTAGCGCAGGTGTTTCGCCGTCGTAGCGTATGCTAACAGTACCTGTAGGCCAATATGCCTCCCATCGTGAGGGATAAGGAGGAGGATAAGGGTGAGGAGGATGAGGAGGAGGGTAAGGAGAATGAGGAGGGAGAGGAGAAGGAGGAGGGAAAGGAGGAGGTGGAGCTATAGAGTATCTATATTTCTATTAACGTACTACCGTCGCTCCGCCGTCGTTCCGTCGTCGCCCTACTGGTAGGGCGTAATCCCGGTTACAATTAAAAGTTTTTTGTTCTCCTGCCTACTTTCTCTTCCGTTTGCCCCTTAGGGTAAAGTAACTATCATACATCTCCTTTGTGTCCTCATTAATGTCCTCTACTAGGACCCATTCGTTGTACTCTTCTAGCCAGCCTTTCCACTTAACCAGGTACTGTAGGGTCTGGTTACATCCCTTCCTTCCACATACTTCTTCTACCTTGTACCGGTCCTCTTGGTCCTCTTCATCGTCTAGCTTAATAGGCCCTAGTAGAGGGTCTCTAGTAGTACCCTTACATTGTTTATATGGCTCTAGTAAGCTAACATGGAATACTAGATAGATACAGTAAGACGTGGGTAGATATAGCCAGTATGCTTACTTTCTAACTAGTTCAGCTATACTAAAAGGTCCAATAAAGCGTGCTGTAAGCTTCTTACTTAGCCTTTTTAGTTTAAGGTTCTTAGTTAATAGCAGGACTAGATCCCCTACTTTATATACCTATAGTTGGTAATAACAATCGTAGTATTTCACCTACGTCTCGGCAGCGTGTTCCTAGCGCTTCGCCAGCGCTTTATATTTAAGGGATATTCTTTTAATCCTCTCTAAGGCGGCTGGAATAGAACTACTATTGTCTGCCTTAACCTCGTATTCTAGACGCGGGTGAAACCTATAGCAGGCATAGAACAGGCTCATGCCTGTTATGCTATATTTAGCATTATTATAGGCGAATTCGGCCAGCAGTAGGAGGCCTACCTAATTGCTCTGCTTTTCGTCACAGAACACACGGAGGTAGTACTCTAGGGTTTGGTTCTAGCGTTCTGTTTGCCCATCTATTTACAGGTGAAAGGCCGTACTTAGCCTACGTTTTATCTTCACAGTAAAGCATAGCTCTAACCAGAACTCGCTGGTGAAGATACTACCATAATTAGATATAATCCCTCTAGGGGCTCTAAAACGGCGTACTACTTCATTAAGGAAGAGATCCGCAAGTTTAGTTACAGTAATAGTTTTTACCATAGGTAGATACAAGGCCATCTTAGTATAGCGGTCAACTATTACGCATATCGCGTTATACACCTTATTGCCTTGTCTACTAGGCGGTAGGCCTGTAATAAAGTCCATTATAATCTCCTGCCACGGCTGATCTGGGCAAGGCAGCGCTTGGAGCTCGCCATAAGGGCGATGTTGAGGCGCACATATACGCTAGCATAGATCACAGGTAGAGATATAGCTCACAACGTCCGCAGTTATACTAGGCTAGTAGTACTTGCGTAAAAGTAGATCTAGGGTCTTTTTCTCACCAAAGTAGCCGGCTAGGGCATTATTGTGGTGGATCTGTAGGAGTTCTGCACAAACTGCTGGGTCTGGGGGCACATATAGCCTCCCACGGTAACAAAGTAGTCCAGCGGAATTAAACTGCCACACTGGCTTCAAGCGGGCGCGTCAACAGCATCTCACCGTATCTAAGCTGTCGCTGCGCTTTTGCAGCACAAGGTCATCTGTGGTTTGAAGTCCTTTGATAAGCTTGATGACTGTTTCCGTACTAGACTCATAAGCACTCTCTTGAGTACTTGCTTCTCTAACTTAGGTCCTTATTACACGCTGCTCGACGGCATACGTGTAGGTTACCCAGTCAAAACGTAATGCTACATTGCCCAGGCGTACCTCCGTTGGGTCGCCAGCTTGTAGCCATAAAAGCGACACCTCTGCAGAAGGTTCGCTTTTCTGTACACCTAATGGGACTTTCACCTCGGGTTGGTGGCCCTGCATTCCCAAAGTCCTTTGGAGCAGTGGTAGCATGGTGTCTTCTTCTGGCGGACCCCCTGCGCCTAGGGGTCGCCTCGACGGCGCGTCTGCGGGGTTCGTTTTTCCCGCCCTATGCTTAATAATAAAGTCATAGGCAGCCAGGGTTATAGCCCATCTGGCTTGCCGTCCATTAAGGGCTTTTACTTTTATAAAACCTTTCAGATTGTTATAATCTGAGAGCACTTTTAGGTGGCTTAATAGCCCCTTAATGTAGTATCTCCAATGCTTAAAAGCCTCCATAATAGCTAGTAGCTCTTAATTATAGGTCTCATAGTTGCGCTCTGCTGGCGAAAGCTTCCTAGACTAAAAGGCTATTAGATACCAAAGGCCGTCTTTAAACAGCTGTGATATGATTGCTGCTAGGCCTTATATTAAGGCATCCGTCTCCAACCAAGTCAGTAGGCCCGGCGTGTAGTGTCGCAGGAGCGGCGCCATCGTAAAGGCGTCGCAGAGCCGGCGCATCGCCTGCTCTGCCTCCTCTAGCCAATTAAAAGGCCTAGCTTTGCGGCCGTTCTTTGCTCCTTTCAGGAGATTAGTAATAGGCTTCGCAATAGCAGAGTATTTATGGATAAACTAACAATAGAAGTTGGCAAAACCTAAAAAGACCTGGATATCCCTATAAGATTAAGGGCTCTCCCACTTGGTAATAGCTTCTACCCGGCTAGGATCCATCGCTACGCCTTTGGGGCTAATAATATATCCTAGGAACTTAATCTCCTATACGCCAAACTTGCACTTCTTAAGGTTTGCATACAGTTGGTATTATCGCAACCTACGCAGCACTTCTACTACGTGGCGCCAATGTTCCTCTAGATTTTCAGAGAAAATTAGAATATCATCAAGGTAGACCATACAGAAGACGTCTACCAGTCCTAACAAGGCCCGATTAATATAGCCCTAAAAGGTCGCTAGTCTATTAATTAGCCCAAAAGGCAAAACTAAGTACTCAAAGTGGCCATAGCGCGTACGGAACGCCGTCTTCCACTCGTCGCCATAATGGATACAAAGGCGGTAATACGCATACGTTAGGTCCAGCTTAGTAAAGATCTTAGAACCTACCAAGCGGTCCAAAGTCTTATTAATTAATGGTAGTACAAGACAATTCTTAATCGTCACCTTGTTAAGGCCTCTATAGTCTATATAGAGCCGCAGCTTCCCATCCTTTTTAGGTACAAAGAGGATAGGTGCCCTTGCGGGACTAGTACTTGGTCGGATCTAGCCTTTAGCTAAGGCGTTGTCCAAGTACTCCCTTAGGACTTCCAGCTCCTTAGCCAAGAGGTTATAGAGCGGCCCATACAGGGCCTCCTGTCCCTCTTCTAGGTTAATAGCATGGTCGCCCCAGTAGTATTAGGGTAGCTTTCCTGCTTCCTTATAAAAGAAGACATTGCTAACTTCCTTTAACTGCAGGGGGAGGACCGGCAAGCTGCCGTTATCTTATTTGCTAGGTATTACTCCAGAAGTCAATAGGGCAAAGACCCTAGATTCTGTCTAGAGAGACTCCGCGAAACCCTCAGGGGTTTATAGCAACAGGGACGAGCCGTCTAGCTTCTATCGCCACGCCTTCGCCTCGCAGTCGATAAAAAGTCGGGCCTTCTTTAACCCCAGCATACCTATGGTAATAGAAGGAGATGCGTCAGCCATTCCATAGCAGATAAGGGTTACTTCCCTAATCTTGCCCCAGCTGTCCTTTATTCTCAGTGGTACCTTATAGGCCTTATAGCAATATGCCTAAGTCTTGTTTAACCAGGAGTAGGTAGGTAGCTCTGCGTCTAGCGTCTTAAAGTTACACTCCATAGCAAATCGCTGGTTAACTATATTTACTTCGGCACCAATATCAAGCATTACTGAGGTCTCCTTCTAGGTCTGCCTAGAGAGGACTTTACTTGAGACAGTAATAGCTTCCTCACGATCTAGTGGGAGCTTACGCCCTAGGGCTATAAGGGTGCTTAAGGGCGCTTGTCTTTTCCCAATATAGAGGTAGCGTTTACGCTATTAGGCGGTGGTTGATTCTGTTGCTGCACTTTGCATTATTGCCACCAGTGTCCTAGCTGCCTACATTTTGAGCAGTTTCCTTTGGGCTGAGTTAAACCCCCGGCGGTATTGCTTCGCCCCGCCATCAAGTTACTGGCGGTAGTTTTGGAGTCCGCTCTCCCTAAGTTACCTAACTAGGTGGTCTTTGTATTCGAGTTTGCGGCGCGCCTATTGCTTCTACCTTATGGGGCGCTTGCGCTCTTTTGGTTTTCCTCTAATAGGGCAGCTAGGGAAACTAGCTGGTCTCGAGTTTAAGGGAATTCTTAATAGTTAGTAATAGCAACCCGTAGCTCTGGCCATAGCTTCACAAATAGGTGTATCATTAGATGCTTTGCATTATAAGGAGGGTTAATTTACCCTTCTAAGAAGGTCAGGTAAGCAGCAAACTCGTTTACCGGTTGGTCGGTTCACTGCATTGCCCTTGTATAGGTTAGGGCTATATGGAGTTCTTAATTAATAGGACTTTTAATCTAATTAAGTAGGAACTCCATAAGCTCCTCCTAGGTAAACTGTGTGTCTGGATGGTCATCTTCGTACTATAGCTAAAGGGTTCGGTTGGTCCCCTTTACATATTACATTATAAACGCGACTTTAGTATCCTCATCTATAAAGCCATCGCGCTCTAGGCGGAACGCCAGCTTTAAGCTGTTGCGGAAGTCTTGGTGCTCTCATATAGACTTGCCATAATACGGAGCAATCTTCTCTATCTTAACGGCCCGTTTTGACGGAGCGCCCAACATATCAATAGCCTTCCGCTTAAGGCTTGAATGCATCGGGCTACCCTCTGAGTACTCCAATGGGATTGTTTGAGGTTATATAGATAGGTCAGGAACGGGAGTCGACGTCGCCTCGCCGCGTTAACGCCATCTTAGCACTTCCACCTCTTCCCTAAGCAAGTATAGTTTTCTTTACTCTAGGAGTTGTAGCTTCTCGCTCTCTAGCCGTTATATTTCTTTCTGTATATCCCCTTCGCCCGTGACTTCCGGTTCTGTCCGGGACAAGGGTTCGCCCGCGTCATCCTAGGGCCGCTCCCCAGACTCAGTAGTACGCACTGCGCTAGTACGCCCGCGTCTCGCCATCAGGTCAATAGGCTGCGATATAGTTGATAAATATAAGTCGTCTTCTCAACAGAGGGTTGCCGCTACATAGTTATAGTTATAGTCTTAGCAGACCGCTGTGTTGTCGGGCCACTACCCCTAAAAAGGGATGAGAATTTAGTACTGTTAGGACGCCAAGGTCCTTAGGGTATGTAGTAACGTGACAACAGTAATAGAATGCAATAAGTATCTGGTTCTTAATGAAGTAGAACTGTAGAACTGAATTCTGCTGTTCTCTAATGCGGGGCAACTACGTTTTGTAGCCACCTCGCCTGCGCTAAGCCGGTTACGGCCAGTGCGTCTCTATGGCCTAACAGCTAGTACTAGCTTACTACTTAGTAAAGGCAAAAGGCCAAAGGCTTAAGACTCTTAAGACGAGATAAGAGATGCTTAAGATTCTTAGGATAAGATAAGATATACCTAAGAACCTATAATGGACGAAAACTAATAGGAAAGGGCAGTAGTTTAGTTTAAAGGTAAATAAATAAGCACAGGATAACAATTCCTAGGGAGCTAAGATTTTAAAAAATAAATAAGGTCCATAGTAATTCTAGGTAAATATAGTATTTAGCCTAAAGGTTAAAAAGTTAACACAATAATTAAGAAACAAGACGACTTTAAGAATTCTTTTAGAAGACGAAAACCAAAAGAAAGTATAGATAAGTTTAGGTAACGAATTATTATATAGCAAGAATAAAAGCTAGACTAGAGATTAGCTATACCAAGATATATAAAGGATAGAGCACTTATATAGAAAGTTATAAATAGGCTAAAGGTAGGAACGCTAAGAGCTAAGTAGTTAGATAAACTAGAGCAAGAAGAGGATCTAGGGATTCTAACCAGATTCGTAGAACGATATACTAAAGGTTATAATAATTGTAACGGCTTAAACAAATGCCTCTAAACCAAAGCTTAAATAAATATAACGTGTGCTTGAACAAATGCTGTATTATAAAGATATTAAGGTAAGGAGTAAGAGAAGGTGGTAAGGCCACGTCTATATATATATGCCAAGTCGTAAGTGAACCCCTAACTAGGTAACGCGCCCTAGCGCTGTTATATTACCCCCTCTTTAAAAAAGCCTGCCCTTAGGCTTTATTCTCTAAATACTTATCTATCTTGTATATAGTTATTACTACAAGTAGGGCAGTAGGGGTTAGTGGTAGTACTATAGGCGGAGTAGTAGTTGTTGGTTGTAGTACTATAGGTAGAGTAGTAGAAGTTAATTATAGTACTACAGAAAGGTAGTAAGGTATTGGTTTAGCTATAGGTAAAAGCAGTAATTGTCCATTTAGGTAGTAGTATGGTATTAGTAATAGTAATAGTTAAGTACAGAGCTTGTCTATTAGTTAGTTAGTAGATCGTAGGCATATTAGCGTAATTAGTTAGTTAATGGTTTATAATAGCTAGCATATTAGTGCTATTGTTGTCGTTATAATAGTAGGCGTAGGGCGCTATTGGTTATCTAATATATATTATAGTAGCAGTATAGTGCTAGCGTTATATAGATTGCAGGCGTATTAGTATAATTATTTAGTTAATAATCCTAGTAATTTTGTTCCTTAAAGCTTATATAACCTAGTATTAATTAACTTTATTCCTTATAGCCTAATAGTTTAAATAAATACCTAAGAAGGCTTAAACGCAGCTACTGGCTTAGTATTAATTAACGTTGTTGTCGTAGTATATATACTTAGTATTGGTTAAAAAGGACTATTTGGGTAGCAGTACGGTGCTAGCATCCGTAGACGTACGGTTGGTCGGTCGGTCGTCGTCGACAGATATACGCGTTCGACGCGTCGTTGTTGTCATTATTTGGTCGACACGTTAATAGGTATATGTGTTCGACGCGTACGTCTATAAGGACCTTTGTTGTTATCAATCGGCAAGTTATACGGTTGGAAAGAGGTTATTACCTAGCATGTGCTTCCCTATAGTATAGGCGGCCGTTTAATAAAGAGAAGGAAAAAAAATAAGAGAAGGAAAATAAGAATATAAGGGTGCTTATATAGTATAGGGAGTAAGCTTCTTATAACCTAGCCACCATAGGACTTTATATAAGTAGATATTTACTATTTTTATAGACGACCTAAGACCTAAAATTGTCACGAAGTTCAGATAGAGCTGCTCATTTATAAAATGGGTTGATTGATTAATGATCTTAACTTGATCGTTAATTAATGTCTAATTGTTTTGACCTAGGGCCCCTAGGGCTCTATAAAGAGATTTACAATGCACGTGCCCCGTGCACGTAACTCGTGTACGTGTCCCACGCCTTAGAGAATACAGATTATCTAACACACCCCCTTAGCTTTAAGCTCTTTAAGGTTAAAGCTAGCCACCTTCTCATGTCCGTTAATAAGTTAATTAAACCATAATCTTATCTAAATCCTTTTGTCTTGCTCTAATACCGTCCCTTAGGTCCTTTAGTTGCTTCTCCTTATCTAGCTACTCCTTAATATCCACCATCCCAATTATATTAACGAAACTTTAAAACCTCTACTTAGGCAGGGCCTTTGTAAGTCTATTAGTGATTATCTCCTTCGTCACTATCTATTAAAATTATACTTATCTTATTACGTATTCCTAACGTAGCTAGTATTAATAGATGTTAACGTGTTAGAGCTTCATAATTAGCTTTGCCATATCTTCTATAATTAGTTAGAGTGTCTAGGTGTTATTATATTTAATAATTAAGGGCTTATTTAAGCGTAACATTATTACGTTAAACAGCCTACTAGTAAAGATAGCTTTCTTTACTGTTTGTAATAGGGCTAACAACTTAGCTTCTATGCTTAACGTCATAACTATACCCTACTTATTTACTCTCCAGGCGATTGGCCCCCTAAATAGCTTTATAATATATTCTTGCGAGCTCTTTCTATTAACAGAGTTATCTGTAAATAATGCATCGCTGGTATAGATAAATGATTGCGCTTTACCTCTACCGTCTCTTCTATTATCTCGTCCTTTATCGCGTATTCCTTTGTCTCTCTCTCTACCGTTTATTCCTTCCTTATCTCCTCTATAGCAGATTACTCTACTTCTCGTATTATATAGGTATTGGATAACTCTATCTACCGCTTAATAACGCTCTTAGCTTAGGTCCTAATTAAACCTTACTAGCCTTAATACTGCAAACGCAATATCCGGACGCGTTATAGTGGCTATATAGAGTACTAAACCTAATTTTCTCTAATATAGTATTATAGAGGCTAGTAGGGATATAGGGCGGACTAATAGGTCTATATTAGGAGACGGACGCGTCAAATAGATTAATTAGTAATTAGTAGAGAGGAGTTCTAATTCTGCTATAGGAGTGTCTAGAAGACGCCCTCTAAGATCTATCTTATACTGGTTAGCTATTTTCTTAATATAGGCTTTCTAGGATAGCTATAGGAGCCTCTAGCTACAATTATATAGCACATGGATTTTTAGGAACTATTTTAGCTTACTAAGGGTACTTATTTAGTATTCCTTACTTAGCTCCTTAATTGCTTCTTAAGCTTTCTTCTTATCTATCTTTTAGTAGTAGAAGATAATATCATTAACGTAAAAGAAGATAACTATTCCACCTTTCAGTATAATACACGGCTCCTAAGGTACCTCTTTAAAACCCAGTTCGTTTAATAAGCTCGTGAGATTCTTTTGCTATAACAGTGGTAATCGTTATAGTCCGTATAGGGCTTTTCTTAAGCGCAGTACTTTGTCTGTCTTTCCTTTGTTAAACCCTAGCAATAGCTTTATATAGACAACCTCGTTAAGATCGCAATAAATAAACGTATTAACTGCATCTATCTATATCGTCTTTAGGTCGAATTTTATGGTAATTACCATAAGTGTTTGGAAGGTCGTACTAGCTAATATAGTAGCTTTTATAGGTAGGTCTCCTGGGGCCTATTAATTTCCGCAGACTACTAATCATGCCTTATATTTCTGGAGAAATCCATACTTATCTATCTTATAGACAAATACCTATATTAAGCTAAGGACCTACTATCCCTTTGCGTGTGTTACGGACAGCTTAAGTACGATGTTACGACTACTTGGAGAAGAGTCGGAGGAAGCTAGTTGGTTAATATAGGCACGGTCCAGAATGGATCCAGTGGAACCACGTAACGAGGAATGGTAGCCGAGGTCACGTAATATAATCTGTGTGATCTATATAATCTGTATAATCTGCGACAGAGTAGACAGAGCACACGTACCTTATAGAGCGAAGGGATTTCTTAGGCGTATGGTTGTGTATTTAAAGGACCATAGTTCCTACCTAGATAGTTCTCTCTTTATAGTAAATCTTAGAATACAATTAGAGTTAATCTATTAGGCAACCACTCTACTAGTTATTATTACGTTGTTAACACTGTTCTTACCTATATACCTAGCCTAATAATAGGACCCACTGTAGTTCCTACTACAAGGTTCCGTTACACATTCACTACTAAGGTTATGGTATTAAACAAGGTCAAACATTATGCCACCTAAAGCACCAGTCACGACGACGTCAACGGCAGCCACGACCTTAGGGTTAGGAGATACCAGTATAGCAGACACGGATTCTTAAGTAGTTACACAAGGTTAGTTACAGGAAATAGTTAATTACTTATAGGATAATAGTAGGCTACTTAAAGAACGCATTAATAGAATTGGAGCAGCAAAGGTTAAGTTACCTTTAATTAAACAATTCTTAGGGGAGAAGTTAAAGCTTAAAGGGTTTCTTACGCAGATGCATTTTAAGGTTATACAGGAAGGAGCGAAGTTAGTAATACCTACAGACTAGGTAGCGTACGCAGGACTATTCTTATTAGGGAGAGCTCTAGAGTGGTTTAAGCCTTACCTTATAGAAATACAAGCAAATGGTGTAACAACTACTAACATAGACGTATAGTATGTGTTTGCAAGTTAGAACGGATTTATAGAACAGTTAACGCAAATATTTGGAGACCCTAAAGCAACCACAATAGCAGAACAAAAACTTCAGAACTTAGTATAACGCACTTCAGCAATTAAGTATATAACGCAGTTTTAAACACTAGCCATATAGGTTAAGTGGAATAATAGGGCACTTATGGCACAGTATAAGCAAGGACTTAAGGCTAAAGTCCAGAACGTAATTATCCTAATAGAAGATACGGATACTCTAAAAGAGTTAATAGACTAGTTAATAAAGATCAATAATAGGATCTATTAAAGGGAACAGGCTAAAAAGGGTTAGGATAGAGTTCTATAGTTATATAAGGCGCAGAGTACGCAACGACAGACATAGAGTTAAAAACTATGGAATAGCGTAGAGCTAATAGACCTAAGTGATACTAAAGAAACCTAAAGGTGGGGAAAGAAACCATAGAAACCTAAAGGTTAAGGATTAAGTAATTAAAGGACCTAAAAGCAGAGGCTAAACCAGGGATCTTAGCAGCAGAAGACGTTTAGGCGGACTCCACAACAAGAAAAATAGTTTAAAGATGGGGCTTGCATAAATTATAGAAAAAAGGGTTATTTTGCCAGAGACTATAGAGGTGGTTAGAGTAACTACGCGGTAAGGGGAACCTGACCAGCAGGGGACACATACGTATAGAGGGATGATGGTGTACTATAAGGAACAAAAGAATGTTTAATTAATAGTTTTGCGTATTATTACAATAATACATGCCAAATTTATAAGGACGCTAAGTACGGCGTAAGCTATTGGCTATAGGAGCCATTATTATCTAAGTTTAAAGGAACCAACGAACCAGCTCGTAGATCAGACATTGAAGACAATGAATTTAATATAGGCGAAGCATTTACTAATAATAAGGCAATAAAGGCAGCTTACTAGAAGCATGCAGACCTCAGAGAAGTTAAAATAGAAGTAGAGACTAAGACTATTATAGAACAAGGTTTAATAACGGATGTTATAATGCTATTAGATACGATTTCCATTGCTTTATAAGATAATAGGAGTAATGTTTAGAAGAAACTAAGCAAGTAGACAACTACTAGTGCTAGCTTATTACTTAATAAAGGCAAAAGGCCACAGGCTTAAGATCCTTAAGAAAAGATATAAGAAGCTTAAGATTCTTAAGACAAGATAAGATATACCTAAGGACCTATAACGGACAAAAACCAATAGGAAAGGGCAGCTACTTAGTTTATAGACAAACGAATAAGTATAGGACGTAAGTTTAAGAACTATAAGTTTAAAGAACGAATAAGAACGTTAGCAATCCTAGGTAAACATAGTATTTAGCCTAAAGATTAAATAGTTAATACTAGGATTAAAAAGCGAGATAACTATAAAGATCTAGCTGCAAGATGTAGAAAATAAGAAACTATAGATAAATTTAGGACAAGAATTATTATATAGCAAGAGCAAAGGCTAGATAAGAGGTTAGCTATGCTAGGTTATATAAGGGACAGAGCACCTATATAAAGAGTTACTAATAGGCCTAGTGCAGGGACACCTAGGGTAAAGTGGTTAGATAAACTGGAATAAGAAAAGGATCTAGATATCCCAACTAGGTTTAAAGAAAGACATACTAAAGGATATTATAATGTAGTAATAATAAGGTACTTTCTAACAGATAGACTATACACACTAAACCAGTTATATGGAAAGTGGTATAGGCAACAACACAACAACAAATAGGAAGATTTTTATATATAGCTAAACAAAAAAGTTGTCCAAGACTAACCTATTACAGAAAAACGTATAAGTTATATTAAAGGAGCATTAATTATAATGTTAAGGAACCTAGAAGAGGGATTTAGGGACTGGAGAAGTAAATAATAAATTATAGTACCTATAATAGAGATACTAGTGGTTAGGTTAACTAGGTATAGATTTAAACTTAAAGATAAAGACAAACTAAGAGTTAACCTAAGTTACCTAGCGTATTATACACTATTGTGGATAGCTTGTGTGGATAACATCTGTAACATATATAGAGCACCAAAAGATAAGAACCGGAAGTACTTAGTAAGAATATATTAGGCACCCAAGGAAAGGCGGTTTAGAAACGCTAAATATATATATAGATAGCACCTAGTAGAAGTATAAGGTTAAGGAGACTTAACACTTTAACTAGAAAGATTCCTTACGGAAGAGTGCCTAGACGGATAATAGTAGTAGGAGTGCCTAGAAAACACTTATCTATAGTATATAGAGGAAAAGAAACAAACTAAGTATTAGCCTAAGTTAGACTAAGTATAAACAGGATCTAGCAGCCAACAGTTAGGAAAAGGGGAGGCGTATAGAACTAGAGGGAACTAGTATTAGAGCCTTAGACCCTTAAAGGAATTTAAGGACGACACCTAAATTTATAAGTTAAGTGGCAAGATTAGCAGTTCAAAGCATTAGTAGACAGTAGAGTAACTAGGAACCACATATCACCAAAGATAGTAGAAAGAATGGGGTTACTATATAGACAGAAAGAACACCTATATCTACTTATAACAATTTTAGGAGATTAGATAGCCTATAGAGGAGGCATTATTAATCTTAAAATAGGACCTATTTAGTTAACTATTAAAGGAAGACTAGTAAGAATGTCCTTTAATATCCTACCGTTAGGACAGAATAAGGCGATACTAGGAATGCCTTAGTTATAGGAGTACAATCCAAAGGTTAATTAGGTTACAGGTTAGGTTAATATTAAGGATACTTAACGGCGTAAAGTATGATAGTAAACCAAGTTAATATAGTACCAAGTTGGAGTGATATATAAAGAGACTAAGTAAGGCTTAAGTTATATACTAAAGAGATACCACAAGTATGGTAAGAAGTTATAGTTACTAGAAAGTGAAAAGCTATTAGAGTATACAGTATAGGACCATAAAATAGAATTAGAAGAAGGAATAAGTCTAAGGTTCTTTCTAATTTATAAGCTTACTAAAACAGAGTTAGTAGCGCTTAAGGAGTTTATCCAGGGGAACTTACGTAAGGGATATATTAGACTATTATAGTTATTAGCAGGATATCTAGTACTGTTCATCCTAAAGAAAAACGGAAAACTTAAAATGTGTATAGACTACAGACAGTTAAACAGCATTACTAAGAAGGGTAGGTATCCTTTACCCTTAATTAGCAAAATCCAAGATAGAATAGGCAACATAAAGATCTTTATAAAGATAGATCTAAGGTGGGCGTACCACTAGATTAGGATTAAGGAAGGTAATAAGTAGAAGGCAGCCTTTAGGTTAAAGAAAGGACTATATAAACTATTAGTTATATAGTTTGGGCTTATAAACGCACCAGTAACATTCTAGAAGCGGATTAATAGTGTATTAGGAGAATACCTTAATAAGTTTATTATAGTATACCTTAACAATATTATTATCTACTTAATAAGTAAGGAAGAACATGGAGAATATATTAAATAGGTCTTAAAGAGACTATAGAAAGAACAGATGCTAGTAGTAATTAAAAAATACAAGTTCTTTACAAGGAAAACCAATTTTATAGAATTTATTATTAAACTAGGAAAGATCAGCATGGACCTAAAGAAAGTTAAAGCTATAGTAAATTGGCCAGAACTAGAAAACGTTACATAGTTAAAATCGTTCTTAGGGTTTTGTAACTACTATAGGAGGTTTATAGCACAATAGTTAAAAAGCATTAAGCCATTTATAAGGCTAACAAAGAAAGAGGAACTATAGGTTTAGGGTAGTAAGTAGAAGAAGCTATTCCAGAAACTTAAAGAGTTATTTACCTAAGAGCCAGTTCTTAAGATCTATTAACTAAAGTTAGAAATGGTTGTTAAAATAGATGCATTAGACTTTACATTAGGAGTATACTTACTATAGAAGCACCAGGACACATGGCATCCAGTAGCATACTATAGTTGGAAGATAACACCACTAGAGTTAAACTATAATATCTACAACAAGGAGTTGTTAGGTATAGTTACAGTACTTAAGAAATAGAGAGCATTCTTACAAGGCATAGAAAAACCATTTATAGTTAAGACAGACTATAAGAACCTTACAGGATTCCTAATAACAAAGGAACTCAACCAAAGACAGGTTAAATGGGCGGAAATACTTACAGAATACTATTTTAAAATTCAGTATACCAAGGGTACAGACAATGCACGAGCAGACGCTCTAAGTAGAAAGGCTGAACTACAAAGTAATAAAAAGCCATTAGGAGCTTTGTTACAAAAGGATCAAAATAGATTAATTAGGTATAATTATCTAAAGATTACAGCAACTAAGGAAAGTTAGATCCATAAATTACTAAAGAGTAATTAGACACAGAAGATCTAAAAGGCATAGGTAGAGAATCCAGACTTAGAGTAATACAAAAACAGAGAAGCAATATATATGCCTAAGTCTATTATAGAAGAATTTATTAAGGAATTCTATAAGGGAATAACACAAGGACATAATAGGTCTATAGGACTAGTGTTAAGACTTTAAAAGGAGTACATTATTTAAGGAATCTGGGGATTAGCAAGATAAGTTATAAAAAAATATCTAGATTACTAAAGAAACAAACCAACAAGGTATAAGCCGTATAGAGGGCTATAACCTATTAAGACACCAGGAAGACCATAGGAGGTTATATTATAGGACTTCGTTATTAAGTTACCAAAGTTAAGAGATCCTATTATAGGATAAGATTATAACGTGATCTTAGTAATAGTAGATAAGCTAATAAAGTGGAGATACTTCATAGCATGCACTAAAGAGATATTAGTAGAAGACGTTGCTAGAATCTATATAAAGGAAGTATTTATAAGATATAGAGCACCAGACAAAGTTATATTAAATAGAGATCTAAGATTTATAATAGTATTTAGGAAGTATTTCTAGCAGAATAGGGAGTTCGCGCAGCAACCTCTATAGCATATTATCCGCAGATAGACGGATAAACGGAAAGACTAAACTAGACACTAGAACAGTATCTAAGGCATTATATTAATTACATATAGAACAATTAGGTATTATTATTACCAGTTATATAGTTTGCATATAATATAACACTATAAGAAGAAATAGGGACATTACCATTTAAGGCGAATTACGGGTATAAGCTAAGAATGTTATTATCGCTACACCAAGCAAAGAAAATGAGTAGCACAGCTAAATAAAGAATGGAGACGTTAGTAAATCTTCATGTAAACCTCACAGAAACGGCTAAACTAGTATAAGAATAAATGAAAAAGTACTACAATACTAAGAGATCTGAGGGACCAGATCTAAAGGAGGGAGATAAAGTATAGCTACTATACAAAAATTTTAAGAGTTAATGGCTAAGTAAGAAGTTGGACCATATTAGACTAGGACCTTTTAAAGTTAAATAAAGAATTTTATTAGTTACGTATAAGTTAAACCTACTAGCCAAAATAAAAATCTATTCTATACAGCATATCGCGATGCTAGAACTAGCACACGGAGATATTAAGCCACTAGTTTACAAGGCAGATATATATAGAGGATAAGAAAAGAACAAATGGCAAGTTTTAAAGATTATTAGTTATAAGGACGTAGATAACGAAACGTAGTATAAAGTAAAATAGGTAGGCTACAGTAAGACTACCTAGGAACCACTAAGCAACCTAGAGAACGCTATAGGAAAGGTATAAGAGTATTAGAAGAAAGCAGGTTAGGTAATATTAATAAAGAAGAATTACTAAAAAATAAGTTACCTAAGGGGGACCTAAGAGGAGCAATTACCAAGCTACTTAGAGTTATTTCCCTTATAGGAGGAAAGCCAGTCTTTTATTACCTAGCTTAGATAGACCCTATTAAACTAGTTTCCACTCCTTAGAACAAACCTTCTTATATATACATTAAAGACATTAAAGACGAGCATAAGCCAGATATTAAGCTTTAAGGACACATACAGACTCTTCTAAGACACGTTAAACCTCAAGTAGTATAGAGGCTAGCTTACTATTAAGTTTCTTAATAGTAGATTAAACACAAGACCCTATAATAAGTTACTTAGGGAACCTAAAGACTATTAAGAGTTATAGGACGCGCACACTCAGCATTAGAGATAGAGCGGACGTTGCAGAACGATTAAATGTTTGCTTTAGTGCACTCTAAATAAGAGGACGGTTATTAAAATAAAGGGCTTGCTAGCGCAATATAGACCAACCCCTCTTTTACACAGTAAGAACACGGAGACGGCATTATCTCACCTAGAGACAAGATTGTAGTAATAGTGCAAGACCGGCAAGCTGTAGAAGAAGAAGAAGAAGATACTTTAGGCATAATAAATAAAGATATTAACCAGACTAATTAAACAGACATTATACCTCTAGTAGATAACTTAGAGATGTTAGGAATATTTAAGGACAAAAATAAAGAGGAGGGAGATAGTATTACGGATAGCTTAAGTACAATATTATAACTACTTGGAGAAGAGTCAGAGGAAGCTAGTTAGTTAATATAGGTACGGTCTAGGATGGATCTAGTGGAACTATGTAACAAGGAATAGTAGCTAAGGTTATATAATGTGATCTATATAATCTGTGTAATCTGTGTAATGTGCAATAGAGTAGATAGAGTACACGTACCTTACAGAGCGAAGGGATTTCTTAGGCGTATAGTTGTGTATTTAAAGGACTATAGTCCCTACCCAGATAGTTCTCTCTTCGTAGTAAATCTTAGAATATAATTAGAGTTAATCTGTTGGGCAACTACTCTACTAGTTGTTATTACGTTGTTAATACTGTTCTTACCTACATACCCAGCCCAATAATAGGACCCACCGTAGTTCCTGCTATAAGGTTCCGTTACAGCGTGCTTCTTATCTATTTCTTAAAACAACCTTATTTAATAATGGGATTGGAGGTAAGCTTATTAAGCTTCTTAGAACTAATCTTAAAGAGGATGCGTATTAAGGTTATAAATTAACTAAGGTAGCGGAGGTAAGTTCTTCCTATATAATCTAATATCGCGTGTTCTGCCTAATTTTAGCTTACTGTTGTTAAGTTAACTATTAAGGTTAAACTTCCTTCCTACTAAAAAGGCGCCGTAATAGGCTAACGTAATCCTTTTAGTAACAAAGTCTTTAAACCTGTTATTATAGGCTTCCTTAAATGAGTTCTTAATAGAGTTGTTAAATACCCCCTAAGTATAAAACCCGTCTCCTACTTGGCTGATAATGTCCTAATTAGTACCTTATATATCTAACTTTATAGGATACTCAACGTAAAAGGTACATGGAGATTCTTCGTCTTCTTCTATTAGAGGTGGCGTATAATACGCATCTTTAAGAGCTCTTGCAAGCTTAAGATCTGCTAACTCATTAAAGGTTTAAACTGGCTTATTAACGTCATCATCTTCCTCTTAAATTAATGGTTTAAATACTTCTTTGTCGTCTTCTAGAAGGACCTTATTCTTAGTTAGGGTATTAAGGAGTTAAATCTTCTTAATTAGCGTATCTAACTTAGCGTATAGGTCCTTTAAGATGTCCGTTCACTTGCCGTCAAAGAACATCTTCTCGTTAAAGATAACGTCTCTAGTAGAGATAACAATATCTTTATATAGGATCCAGATCCTATAGATATTAGTAGAGTTATAGCCAACGAGGTAGCCGATATAGGCTCGCGGATCTAGCTTGCTTAGCCTTTTCTTCTTTAGCTAAGCGTCCGACGTTATCGCGTACGCCCTACAGCCATAGGCTTTTAGGTGCGCTAGTTGCGGCTTTCTTAACCTATTAGCTAGGAAGGTATAGAACCTCTTATATAGCGATTTCCAACTATTACTTTCCCATGGCGTTTAATCTTAAAGGTAGACTATACAGTTAACTATCTCTTTCCATAGATTATATAGTAGATTAGCAGTAATTCTTATTATATATACTCTCTTAATAATCACACCCCCTAAGTATTTAGTGGTACTATTTTAAGCTTGGGTATAAGGCGCCAAAGGCTTAAATATAATCCCTTAGGTCTATAGCCATTTAAGGGTTCTCCTTCTCCCTAGCTCGTTATCTAATCTAATAGTATTAACCTTAAGGTTATGCCTTAGACGAATCTATTAGATAAAATCTTTAAGCACTTATAGTGTCTCCTTCTCTTCGCTATACGTTGTTATAAAATACGGGAAGGTTCTCCCTAAAAAGGTATTATAGATAAATATAACTCATATAAATCCAGTATGCGCTTCCTTAAGGTTAGTCTAGTTAATATAGAGGTTAAGACAAGGTTTATTAATATTCTATTTTAAGAACCTTCTTAAGACCTAATGCTTGATTTTGGTAAGACTATAATATTAATATTCCGTTGTCTTTGGGCCTTAAAGCTTAACTCCTAGGGCGTTAAGACCTAAATAATAAAGGCTTATAGGTCCTGGATAACCTAGACGCAGATGCTATAGATGCGCATTACCTTTTAAATCTAGATAAGCGTCTCTTAACAATGCTCTACGCTTCCATTAGCGGCGTAGCAGTCGGCTTATATTAAACACTAATTAACTTCCTAGTTAGACGTATTTAATAGTCTGTTATCTATAACGTTCTTCCATTTAATATAGGATTGTGTTATCCTTCCAAACTAGAAGATTATTATCTCCTTTATTATCCTAGTAGAACCCTTATTTTTAAAGCAGACGGAACAACACTAGATTCGTATTAAAGTCCGTACAAAAGGCAACGTCCTTAAGACATAGGATTCCCTTACTCTTATCTAGTTTTGTAATTTAGATAGTGACATTACCGTAACCTAGTATAGGTACTTCTAAGCTACCGGCGGTAATATATTTGTATCTTAAAGCTTTCTTAAAATTGTAAAAACAAGAGAGGTTATTAAAGATATAGAGAGTGGTTCCCAAGTTAAGAATAGTTAATAGCTTTAGTAGATATGTTTAACCGGTGTAATACAATTTTAGGAATATTACATTAGCTTCTCCCTTAATCTTAACTTCCTAGCTCTTATCCTGTCGTTATTAGGCCTTGTCTTTTTATTCTTTAAGTCTAATCTTCGCAACTTGGTTAGTAAGATTCTTATTCTTTTCTACCTTCTTTAGTGCCCTATTAATGCGCGCATCTCCTATTATAACTCCTGTAGGTCTCTTATCTTTAAATAAACACTAACAGTCCCGTAGGGAGTGTTCTCGTATTCCGCACGCTAAGTACTTGGGCGTTAGCTTCTTATAGGACGTCTCCTTATCCACTAGTGTCCCAGCTCTCTTTAAGCGTCTATTACATACTAAGGCCTTTCCTCTTTGTAAACCTTTAGTAGTATTAAAGTGATCCTTAGTAGCTTGCTCTGCGAAGTCTGCATTAAAGGTACTGCCTTTTGTAGTAGCATTGGCTTTTTTTAAGGGTATTCTAAGTCCTTTTTGCAGCTCCTTTGCTACTCTATGGTATTTGGAAGTTCTTAACTTCTAAGGGTTATTTAACTCGGTAGTATACTTTATATAGTAGGCGTCGCTAAAAGGTTAAATAACTTCTGCTCACTCTTAAAGCCAGATTCCATCGGATATTTAAGGGATCTTATACTTCTCTCTTAGGGACATTGCGTGTTCCCATTAGTTCAGCTACTAGTTTAGCTTTAACAACTACTTAAACCCCTTAAAAGCTTCCATGTACTAGTATTGTACCTTCTTCCTAATAAACGATAAGGTAGGTTCTGTGTTCTCCTTTAAGTAAGATAGCCATTCTTTAACTATTAAGGAAGGGTTAAGTAGTAGCTTCTTCTAAATTAATACTGTAAATATAATTTGGGTGCGGATCTGTTAAAGATAATCTTCCTATCTAAGGAAATACTTTATGTCCTGGTTATAGTACCGTCTGCTGTTCTCGTACGCTTTCTGTTAATTTGTCGAGAGCTGTATATATAAGGTTGCATTCTCATTAAAATCTGTAACCTTTGGAAGAGGTGGTTTTTGAAGTAGACCTTCTTAAGGTGCTTCCTTAGTAGGGTTAATGTGGGGCCAAATTCGTTTGTCTACGAGGGCTTGTAGTTGCTATAGCCATTGCTCCCAGTCTTCTGGTTTATTGAGGATGATCGTTGTCGATGAACTTGACGTTGGTGGAGTCATTTTGACTGATAGGTAAAGAAGGGATTGAGATGGTATTTTGTTGTCAGGATTGTCCTTGTTAGGATCGTCCTTATTATCAGAATCGTCCTTTAATGACGAGGTAGAATTTCGTAGAAACTCATGGAATCTCGTGGAATCTCGTCCTGTGACGATTGAGGTTGGATTTCTATCAGAGTCTGCGTCTTGATAATGAGGTGTTAGAGTCTGACGATTAGGTGGTATTTCTTTAAATGATTGAGTAATAGCTAAATAGCTTCTTGAGTCGGCGGACCGGGCTTATAACTGTCACGAAGTTCAGATAGAGCTGCTCATTTATGAAATGGGTTAATTGATTGATGATCTTGACTTGATCGTTGATTGATGTCTGATTGTTTTGACCTAGGGCCCCTAGGGCTCTATAAAGAGATTTACGATGCACGTGTCCCACGCCTTAGAGAATACAGATTATCTGACAAAAATACCACAGCCTATATATAACTGGGGACCTTAATATAATATAACGGCTTAAATAAATATTATATGGCTTAAATAAATGCCTCTAAACTAAAGCTTAAATAAATACAATATATGCTTAAACAAATGCTATATTATAAAGATATTAAGGTAAGAAGTAAGAGAAGGTGGTAAGGCTATGTCTATATATATATACCAAGTTATAAGCGAACCCCTAACTAGGTAACACGCCCTAGCGCTATTATATTACCCCCCCTTTAAAAAAGCCTACCCTTAGGCTTTATTCTCTAGATACTTATCTATCTTATATACAGTTATTGCTATAGGTAGGGTAGTAGGGGTTAGTAGTAGTACTATAGGCAGAGCAGTAGTTATTAGTTATAGTACTATAGGCAGAGTAGTAGAAGTTAATTATAGTACTATAGGAAGGTAATAAGGTATTAGTTTAGCTATAGGTAGAAGTAGCAATTATCTATTTAGGTAGTAATATAGTACTAGTAGTAGTAATAGTTAAGCATAGAGCTTGTCTATTAGTTAGTTAGTAGATCGCAAGTATATTAACGCAATTGGTTAGTTAATAGTTTTTAATAGCAGGTATATTAGCGCTATTATTGTTGTTATAATAGTAGGCATAGGACGCTATTAGTTGTCTAATATATATTATAGTAGCAGTATAGTGCTAGCGTTATATGGATTGCAGGCGTATTAGCACAATTATTTGGTTAATAGTCCTAGTAATTTCGTTCCTTAAAGCTTATACAACCCAGTATTAATTAACTTCGTTCCTTGCAGCCTAATAGTTTAAATAAATGCCTAAGAAGGCTTAAACGCAGCCACTGGCTTAGTATTAATTAACGTCGTTATTGCAGTATATGTGCTTAGTATCGGTCAAAAAGGACTATTTGGGTAGCAGTACGGTGCCAGCATCCGTAGACGTACGGTCGGTCGGTCGGTCGGTCGTCGTCGACAGATATACGCGTTCGACGCGTTGTTGTCGTCGTCGTTCGGTCGACACGTTGATAGGTATACGCGATTGACGCGTACGTCCGTAGGGACCTTTGTCGTTATTAATCGGCGAGTCGTACGGTCGGAAAGAGGTTATCGCCCGGCACGTGCTTCCCTATAGCATAGGCGGCCGTTTAATAGAGAAAAGGAATAAAAATAAGAAAATAAAAATAAGAATATAAGGGTGCCTACATGGTATAGGGAGTAAGCTTCTTGCAATCTAGCCACTACAGGACTTTATATAAGTAGATATTTACTGTCCTTATGGACGACCTAAGACCTAAAATACCGCAGCCTGTATATAACTGGGGACCTTAATATAATATAACGGCTTAAATAAATGCCGCATGGCTTAAACAAATGCCTTTAAACTAAAGCTTAAATAAATACAATGTGTACTTAAACAAATGCTGTATTATAAAGATATCAAGGTAAGGAGCAAGAGAAGATGGTAAGGCCATGTCTATATACACATGCCAAGTCGTAAGCGAACCCCTGACTAGGTGACGCACCCTAGCGCCATTACAATAATATAGTAATAAAGAGATACTTCCTTATAAATAGATTATATATACTTATAGAGCTTTACTAAAAGTGGTATTAGTAGCAAGGAAATAATAAGTGGGAAGACTTTTGCATATAGTTAGATAAGAAGGTTGTATTAGACTAACCTATATTAGAGAAATAGATAAGTTATATTAAGGGAGCCTTAATTATAATATTAAAGAACCTAAAGGAATAGGCTATAAACTAGAGAGAGACAATGCAGATATTAGTACTAGTAAATAATATAGTAATGTTTAGGTTAATATGGGAAAGGTTTAAACTTAAGAATAAAGATAAACTAAGAGTTAACCTAAAGCACCTAGTATATTATATATTGGCGTGGATTGCATGTGTGGATAATATATGTAATATACATAGAGTATTAAAGGATAAATACTATAAGTATTTAATAAGAATGTATTAGATAATAGACGAAAAACGGTATTAGGACGCTAAGTTTATATATAGTTGGCACCTAGTGGAAGTTTAGGAGTTAGGCGACTTAATATTTTAACCTAGAAGATTCCTTATAGAAGAATGCCTAGATAGATAATAGTGGTAGGAGTGCCCAGGAAATACTTATCTATGGTATGTTAAGGAAAAGAAATAAACTAAGTATTGGCTATAAAGAGACTAGGTATAGTTAAGATCTAATAGCTAGTAGTTAGGAAAAGTGGAGGCCTATAGGACTAGAGGGAGCTAGTAGTAGAGCCTTAGACCCTTAAAGGAATTATAGGACAATACCTAAATTTATAAGTCAGTTGGTAAGATTAGAAGTTTAAAGCGTTAGTGGATAGTAGAGCAATAAGGAACTATATATTACCTATAGCAGTTTAAAGAATGGGGTTACTATACAGATAGAAGGAATACTTATACCTATTAATAACAATTTTAGGAGATCTAATAGCTTATAGAGGAGGTATTATTAATCTTAAAACAGGACCTATTTAGTTAACCATTAAAGGAAGACAAGTTAGGATGTTTTTTAATATCCTACTATTAAGAAAGGATAAGGTAATACTAGGAATGCCTTAATTATAGCAGTATAATCTAAAGATTGATTAGGTTATAGGTTAGGTTAATATTAGGGATATATAATGATGTAAAATATAATAGCAAACTAAGATAGTATAGTACTAAGTAGGAGTAACCTATAAAGAAACTAAGTAAGGCTTAAGTTATATACTAAAGAGATACTATAAGTATGGCAAAATGTTATAGGGCCTAGAGAGCAAAAAGCTGTTAGAATATATAGTATGGGACTATAAGATAGAATTAGAACTAGGAATAAGTCTAAAGTTCTTTCCAATCTATAAGCTTATTAAGATAGAGTTAGTAGCACTTAAAGAGTTTATCCAGGAAACCCTATAAAAGGGATATATTAGACTATTGTAATTATTAGTGGGATATCTAGTGTTGTTTATCCTAAAGAAAAATGGAAAACTTAGGATGTGTATTAACTATAAGCAGTTAAATAGTATTACCTAAAAGGATAGGTATTCTTTACCATTAATTAGCGAAATCTAAGACTAGATAGGCAACGCGTAAATCTTTATAAAGATAGATTTGAGATAGGCGTACTATTAGATTAGGATTAAGGAAGGTAATAAATAGAAGGCAGCCTTTAGGTTAAAGGAAGGACTATATAAGCCATTAGTAATACAGTTTGGACTTATAAATATACTAGCAATGTTTTAGAAATAAATTAATAGTGTGTTAGGAGAATACCTTAATAAGTTTGTTATAGTATACCTTAATATTATTATTATCTACTTAATAAGTAAGGAGGAGTACGGAAAATATATTAAGTGGGTCTTAAAGAGACTATAAGAAGAAAAGATGCTAGTAGTAATTAAGAAATGCAAGTTCTTTACTAGAAAGACTAATTTTATAGGGTTTATTATTAAACTAGGTAAGATTAATATGGACCTAAAGAAAGTAGAAGCTATAGTAAATTAGTAAGAACTAGAGAATGTTATGTAGTTAAGATTGTTTCTAGGGTTTTGCAATTACTATAGGAGATTTATAGCATAATAGTTAAAGAACATTAAACTGTTTATAAGACTTATAAAGAAAGAGAAACTATGGACATAGAGTAATAAGCAGAAGAAGCTGTTTAAAGAACTTAAGGAACTGTTTACCTAGGATCCAATCCTTAAGATTTACCAACTATAGTTAGATATAGTTATGGAAATAGACGTGTTAGACTTTGCACTAGGAGTATATTTACTATAGAAGTATAGAGATGTATAGTATTTAGTAGCGTACTATAGTTGGAGGATAATACCACCAGAACTAAACTATAATATCTATAATAAGGAGTTACTAGGTATAGTTACAGCACTTAAGGAATAGAGAGTATTCTTATAAGGTATAAAAAAACTATTTATAGTTAAAATGGACTATAAGAACCTAATGGGGTTCCTAATAATAAAAGAACTTAATTACAGATAGGTTAGATAGGCAGAAATACTTATAGAATATCATTTTAAGATTTAGTATACTAAGGGTACTAAAAACGCAAGAGTAGATACACTTAGTAGGAAGGCAAAGTTGTAGAATAATAAGAAGCCATTAGGGGCAATACTACGTAAAGACAAAGATGGATTAATTAGGTATAATTATCCCAAGATTACAGCAACTAGAGAAGAAAGCCAGACCTATAAGATATTAGAGAGTGTATGGTTACAAAAGATCTAAGAAGTATAGAATGAGGATCTAGACTTAGAGCAGTACGAGTACTAAGAGGCTATATATATACTAAAAGCAATTGCAAAGGAGTTTATTAAAGAATTCCATAAGGGAATAACTCAAGGACACAATGGAGCAATAGGCTTAGTGTTAAGACTTTAGGAGGAGTATATTATTTAAGGAATCTAGGGACTAGCAAGACAAGTCATAAAAAAATATCTAGATTGCTAAAGAAACAAACTAATGAGGTATAAGCTATATAGGGGGCTATAACCTATTAAAATACTAGAAAGACTGTGGGAGGTTATATTATAGAACTTTATTATAAAATTACTAAAGTTAAAAGACCCTATTACCAGATAGGATTATAACGCAATCCTTATAATAGTGGATAAGTTAACTAATTAGGGCTACTTTATAGTATATATAGAAAAAATCTCAGCGGAGGATATAGCTAGAATCTATATTAAAGAAATGTTTATAAGACATGGAGTACTAATAAAGATTATATTAGACAGAGATTTAAGATTTATAGTAGTATTTTAGAAGGTATTCTTAGCTAAATAAGGAGTTTAAGCAGTAATATTAATAGTATATTACCTACAAACAGACAGTTAAATAGAGAGACTAAACTAAACGTTAGAATAGTATTTAAGGCATTATATTAATTATATACAGAATAATTAGGTATTATTACTACTAGTTACACAGTTTATATATAATGCTACACCATAAGAAGGGATAGGTATATTACCTTTTAAGGCGAATTACAGGTATAAATTAAGAACATTATTATTACTATAATAAGTAAAGAAAACTAGTAGCATAGCTAAAGAAAGAATGGAGAACTTAATAAATCTTTATAATTACCTTAAAGAAATAGCTAAACTAGTATAAGCAAGGATAAAAAGGTATTATAATACTAGAAGATCTAAGGGACTAAATCTTAAGGAGGGAGATAAAGTATAGCTACTATATAAAATTTTTAAGAGTTAATAACTAAGTAAAAAGTTGGACTATATTAGATTAGGACCATTTATAGTTAAAGCAAAGATCTTAGAAGTTATATATAGACTTAACTTACTAGAGAAAATAAAGATCTACCCTATACAGTATATTATAATACTAGAGTCAGCATATAGGAATATTAAGCTACTAGTCTATAAGGCAGATACATATAAAGGATAAGAGGAAGACAAATAGGAAGTTTTAAAGATTATTAGTTATAAGGATATTGATAACAAAATATAGTATAAAGTAAAGTAGATAGGCTATAACAAGACTACCTAGGAGTTACTAAACAACTTGAAAAACGCTATAAGAAAGGTATAGAAGTATTAAAAGAAAAAGGGTTAGGCAATATTAATAAAAAAGAATTGCTAAAGAATAAGTCACCTAAAGGGGACCTAAGAGGAGCACCTACTAAGGTATTTGGAGTTGTTTCCCTCTCTACTAGAGGAGAATCCGTTCTTTTATCGCTAAGTTCCTAAAGGCCTTATTCTATAAGTTTCTACTCCTTAAAATAAACCTTCTTATAAACTTTCTCTAAATAAAGCAGCTAAGTAGATATAGTAATATAAGCCTTAAGGGCCCTTTGCTTAGCATTATAAAAACATTCTAAATCTACTAGAGCTTAAATTAGCTTACTATTAAGCTTTATAGCAGTAGATTAAACCTAAGACCCTAATAGCAATTAATAAGGGTACTTATAGGCTATTAAGAGTAATAGAACGTATATATTTAGCATTAGAAACCAAGCAAACATCATATAACAATTAAATATTTGCTTTAGTACACTCTAAATAGGAAGAGGATTGCTAATATAAAGGACTTACTAACGCAATATAGACTAACCCCTCTTTTGTATAATAAGAATACGGAGATAGTATTATCTTACTAAGAGACAGTATAGCAGCAATAGTATAAGCGCGGCGTTGCGCTTATAAAGAAGAAGGAGCTTTAGGTATAATAAGTAAAGATATTAACCAAATTAATTAGATGGATATTATACCTTTAGTAGACAACTTAGAGATATTAGGAATTTTTAAAGACGAAGATAAAGAGAAGGGAGATAGTGTTATGGACGCTTTAAGTACAATGCTATAACTACTTAGAGAAGAGTTAAAGGAAGCTAGTTAGTTAATAAGGGTACAGTTTAAGATGGAATCTATAGAACTATATAACGAAGAATAGTAACTAAGGTTATATAATATTATATATAGTGTATATAGTATACGGATAGAATGTATGTATAATATATATATAACGTATCTTATATATAAGGATGATTTCTTAGAAGTATAAATGTATATTTAAGGACCTACAATCCCTACTTAGATAGTTCCCTTCCTTGTAGTAAATCTTAGAATATAATTAGAGTTAATCTGTTAGACTAGTTGTTTCTACTGTTATATTATTAACTTTCTATTTACCTATATAACCTAGCCCAATAATAAGTCCACTATAGTGTTTTCTATAAGGCTTTATTATATAGCTCCTTAAATCGCTCCTACTTTATTATACCTACCTTTTATAAACCTTAATAAACCTACCCTTCTATATTCTAGTAGTTATAACTACTAATTAGTGGTAACTTATTTAAGGATAGAAGTTACCGTATCTCTCCTATAGATATATTAGCAGCTTAATATTTAAGAGCCTTTACTATACTTACTGCATAATCTAGCTAACAGTTCTTATACTTTAGGAAAGTAAGAGGATTTAGTATAGCCGCGTAGGTATATATACCGTTATTAATCTTTATAAGCTAGCTAATAGCTCTATTAACTACGTTCTTATAAGCGGAAACTTAATAGGGACAGCTCTTCTTTAAAATCTTCTTATTTAGCCGCCTAAGATATCTACCTCCCTTATCCTTTTGCTAGTGGTCCTCCTCTATAAGCTTCTAATTATTATAAGTCTCTTTGCTATAAGCTCTATATCTTATATAAATTTACTATATAACTTGGCCACCACTTATACAGAGCTCGCGGCCTTAAGAGAACGCGTAGTTATCAAAGCGCTATATTACTAAGTTGTGAGTATTATAGTGCTTACTAGCTTCTGGCTTAAGCAAGTATTTAAAAGGGATTAATTAAATAGCTGCCTGCATTGCCGTGATCGCATCTTCGTTTCTTAGCTTCTTATACGCCTTCCATTTAACTAGTTAGTTTGCTTAAGGTATAGTAGTAGGAGTGTCCATTTTAAATAAGAATCTAGTTCTGCTTAATATAGAGCCTAGGGCGTTATAGCTGTCTACTTATATAGAGGGTGGTTGGCGTTTATCAACGTTGACGTTAACGCGATATTAATTTTAGCGGTGACAAAAATTCGTGTTTTTGTTCGATCGTGCAGCGGCTCGCAGTAGGGTACTAGGGTATTAGGTGAACATTGTATTTGTATAGCGTTTACTAGTAAAATAGGTACTTAAGTAGTGTCTTGGCTACCTCACCGCCTAAGTTTCCGCTTAATTTGGAAAAGATTTGGATAGTAAAGTTACTACCAAGAGTTACTGTCCGGATCCTATGCGCTTTTAATTCGCTCGCAAATTTTAAGGCTTTAGATAAAATTTAGGAGTATATAACATGCGACCCCAGGAAGCGAGACACCCCCCTAAGTAAGTCACCTACCCCTAGATATATTTATATTAATAATAAAATCTATAACGCCTCTATATTAAATCTAAATAGCCCAAATTAAAGTGATTACGCTTCTTATTATAAAAGGAAACGGCTTAGAAGTTTCTAAGTACATTATGGGCGTGATTTTGCCCCCGGCGCTAACCAATTAGATAGCTTACTACTATACTCCTCTAAGCCTCCCTTCTAGATCAGCTTACTACTAAATTCCTTTATAGGCTACGGATTATACTAAAAGATGTATATAAATGTTATCTAGTCCTAATTATATTTACTAGGGTTTAATACGGCTCTAGAATATAAAGCAACATTAAGCTTTAGTAGAAAGGCACCTTCCTTATACTCCTTTTAAGTTAACTTTTAAGCAGCAAGCTCCTGTTTTGCTAGGTCCTCTGCCTTTAATTAATTAACATCTTCCTAGGTAAGGACTCTGCCCTTACTTAGGAGTCTCCTACTGCTTTTTTTTATCTATTTTAAACTTTTAAAACTTCTTATTCTCCTCTCTTTATATATACGCATTAGTGGCAAAGCCTATAGCAGCTTTAAATAGCTTTTCTACATGTTGTATAATAGGGGTTTTAAGCATACCGTCTAGTCGTTTAGTTGTTAACTTAGCAATCTAATTTTATAGAAATTTGAGGTCCTATATTAATTGGGGTATATAACGGAACCTTGTAGCAAGAACTACGGTGGGTCCTATTATTAGGCTAGGTATATAGATATAAACAGGTCAACAACGTAATAACAACTAGTGGAGTGATTGCCCAACAGATTAACTCCAATTGTATTCTAAGATTCACTACAAAGAAAGAACTATCTGGGTAGGGACTATGGTCCTTTAAATACACAACCTTACGCCTAAGAAACCTCTTCGCTTCGTAAGGTACGTGTGCTCTGTCTGCTCTGTCACAGATCACACTTATCTCAGTTAACTCAGACCCTCGGAGAGAAAATCCACCTCACCTCCTCTAAACTCCTAAGCCAATTAGCGGCTGGCACCGCCACACCTCTATAACCCCTGTAACTCCTGCAAACTCCTAAGCCAATTAGCAACCGGCGCTGTAGCCTAACATACGCCGCAGGCATTAGCGCTTGCGCTATCTTCAGCAGCCAATTACAAAGCGCTGAGGTGAATTCCTCTCCGAGGGTCTAAGAGATTATGGGCGCATTTTATAAGGGCTGTACAGCCTTACTAGTAGACAACAGTTATATCGCCTTTAACGTCGTACTTTAACCCCTAATATAGCGCTACCTAGCTCGCCAATACCTTTATTCAAAAGCTTATCTCCTACTTTATATATTCCATCCATAATAGAGCTCAACCGTCCCCCTAATAGGCGTATATCTGAGCAGGACGCCCAGAGTCCTGTATTTAGCCCTCTTAGCCTTTCCAGCCCGCTAGAACACCTTATTAATATATCTAAAGATTCCTCTAATAACAACAACTAAATAGATAACGACAGCTAACCCAGTACTAGTAAGCCTAAACCTCCCTTATCAAACCAAAGTAGGAGACAGTGGTGGCGCGCAAAGAAGTTACAAGCTATGGTCAACACTTTAAAGCAAGAGGGTTAGAGCTTCGCTTAATTTTTATCTACCTAGGTTGGAGCAGATAATGCAGATAATAGAGGGGTTAGAATTAGGCACCGTCAGTATAATTATATTAAAAAACAACGGTAAGCATTATTAGATGCAGTTACAGAGAATCCACAACTTAGCTATATTTAAGGGGCAGTTATACCAGCAGGGTCTTTTACTATAGAGTTAGACCGCCTTATCTAGGAGCTATATTTTAATACGTTTAACAAGACGTCAAATATAGAGGAGCTGGACTTTAAAGTCACCTTCCGCACTATGTGGGACATTGCCCTAATATAGCATGCAACTTTACTACAGCTGCTTGGTAACTAGCGCGTACACAGAGCAAGTTATCTGGCGGGAGGTTAGAAGGCAGGGGCTTAAAACATTTTAGTTAAGCGGGCATATACTATTACTAGTATAATTTATACTTCTAAAGCAAAGAAGCGGTCTAATTTCTTTATTTTACTTATAGATATCTATCTTATAGGCTCTAGTATAAAAAGGAGGGTGTTTAAAACGTTATCGGGCTTTAGACTATGTTATAGTTATTATTCAGCAAATCACATTATAGGCAGTATTGCGGAAGAGGTAGAGGTATGTTAACTATCTTATCTCTATTTAATAACAACTTCTATAAATATCTGCAAACTCCTGGGCTAATTAAATTAACTTTTATAAACTTCTACAAACTCCTAGGCCAATTAGGGGCTAATATTTATAGAGGCATCTTAAAACTCTAGCGCATAACCCACAAACAGTGGTTATATACAATAATATAAACTTTAAGGACACAAAACGCGATAAGTTGCTTAGCCATACGTCTATTATGCGTTCATTAACGACCGCGGCCATTATATTCTGCCCTAAATTGCCTCTCTTTGGGCTATGCCAATTAATACACAATCTAATAAAACCGCTATAACTTAATAATATCTTCCGGTTACCTGGCTTTATTAGAAACAAATTAACACTAAAGATTAGCCATTATCTTATTACTAGGGCAATAAAGGGAGTTTATCTATATAGGGTAGAGCGCGTCTTTGCTAAAAGTAATCTTTTCCCTTAAATGCCAAGTATATACTGTATTAACACCAGGAAGACCAAGTTCTGGCAGTTTGGTGCTATAATAGAAGACAAGGGTACTATCTAGGGTACATACAGCGTCTATAAGAATATCTTCCTTAACCAGCTTAGACTTCAGGCTCCAGATAACCCTTATGGCTCTATATATAACGACTTTACTAATCGGCTCTGGCTTACCCATAGTAACCAGCTTACTGCGCATTATATTAGGTTAGTAAAACAGGAACAGGCCTATATAGGTTGTCCTTTTAACCATTAGAACTGGCTCCTTAGTATACCTATATAGTTCCATATTAAGATAAATCTATATAACACTATTATACGCACGCATTTAGCGCCTAAGGACTATTAAGAAGAGGCGCACCACTGTCTAAGATCTAATGTTACTCTATGGAATTATATACCATTTACACAGGAGAACGCCAAGTACTATTAAGTGGTATTAATTATCAAGCAAGGCTTTATAGCGCATATAACAGCCCTCTTCTATGCGGCTATACAACGCCAAGGTCTCCTTACTACAATACCCAAACTATCCAACCCATCTAATCCGTTATTGTCGGAACATATAGAGAATGTCACTTAGGCAATCAGTTGCCTTATACCAGAGCAGTTCCTAGAAATAGTTAAGGACATTTAGTCTACTACTTTTACTATTAAAGCATAGAGCGGCGTGGACTCAAGTAGGCGCGCATACGGCGATATTAAGTTTTGGATAATATATCACCTACTTTAAGAAGCCGAACTACTTTTTACTATTCGGCATGCCGTTAAACATGCCAATGTGGGTATACTACAACGGCTTATTAACCCCCTTATTGTCTACTTCTTTGGCGTGTTACAGCATAATTACAGCCGCAAGATACTGTTCTATTAGTAGAATCTTACTTTAGTAAATTCGCCTAAACTCCAGCATGTAATACTAGCTTTGGGGGTTATAAACTAGCTTAGGTCTCCTAACACACATAAAGCCGTTAATCTTAGACTAAAGCACCTAAACAGCAGCTATAAAATTAAGATAAAGTGTTATAAGAACTCTACCCATAATACTAATATTATATTCAATCAAGTATATCTATCAAACACAACGGTTAGGACGGTGCGTAGCAAGATAGAGTATACATTTAGCGAGGAGATGTTGGGTGCTTATATATAGGCTTCTATGGAACTTAACATATTCCTACTTGCTTATATAATCTATTTAAGTAATCTAGCTATGCCGCAAGGCCCTAGGTAGTTAGCAGGCTTATAGCTATTTAACTTTTATAATATTCTCCATACCAGTATAGACGTTTTAGCGGAGAGGATTAAGCAGTTTAACTAGCTCTATATACAGGACCCGCATTTAGCTACTACTTCCTATCCTTTTCTAGATACTAATAACCTAACTAGCTTTACGGATATACAAAAGTTTACCAACATTATTGGCGATGGGTTAGATAAGGTAGATCTTACCTTTAACCAAAATATAGGCTAGGAGCTGGATATCTCTTAAGCTCCTTGCCTAGATATTACCTAAACTGCTATAAACTCCTAGGCCAATTAGAGCGCGCGCTAAGCCCCTTACTACTATTATTCCCTAGGGTCTCCTAGCAAACTTTTATAAACTCCTAGGCTAATTAGAACGCGCGCTAAGTTCCCTACTATCGTTATTATTCCCTAAGGTCTCCTAGCAAACTACTACAAACTCCTAGGCCAATTAGAACGCGTGCTAAGTTCCCTACTATTATCGTTGTTTCCTAAGGTCTCCTAGCAAACTGCTGTAAACTCCTAGGCCAATTAGAACGCGCGCTAAGTTCCCTACTATTATTATTCCCTAAGGTCTTCTAGCAAACTGCTACAAACTCCTAGGCCAATTAGAACGCGCGCTAAGTTCCCTACTATTATCGTTGTTTCCTAAGGTCTCCTAGCAAACTGCTGTAAACTCCTAGGCCAATTAGAACGCGCGCTAAGTTCCCTACTATTATTATTCCCTAAGGTCTTCTAGCAAACTGCTACAAACTCCTAGGCCAATTAGAACGCGCGCTAAGTTCCCTACTATTATTATTCCCTAAGGTCTCCTAGCAAACTGCTATAAACTCCTAAACTAATTAAAGCGCGCGCTAGGCTATAAGCTTATATACTTTAAGGGGGTAGGAACAGTTATAGCACATTTAAGTAGCAGAATAAAGACAACCTCTATTCTAATACTACTACTCTAGAGCAGAGGCCCACTATGCTTACTCTCTCTGTCCACCTACACTAGAGCAAAGGCCCGCCATACTTACTCTCTCTATCCATCCATACCAGAGCAGAGGCCTGCTATACTTACTCTCTCTATCCATCCACACTAGAGCAGAGGCCCGCTATACTTACTCTCTTTATCTATTTACACTAGATACCCCTCTAACCTAAACCTAGATAGGAAGTAGAACAAGGGCTTTTATAACGCCTTACAGTTGCCTGCAAAGGATAACTTATAGTTAGGCCCGCCTAGGATACTAGCTTCTTCACCTATATAGAATCTAAACCAACCGGAATAAGGTTAAAGCTTACCTATAAAGAGATACCAGTCTCTGCTATAGCCATTAATCCCACACTATACCTTCTTACGCTGTTACACCCAAACCCCCAGCTCCTAGAGGAGGCGGCGGCGGCCCCTTTAGAAGAAAAGACCGAGGGGGAGGAGGTGGCGACTGTAAGCCTCTCTAGGACTTACGCCACTTTAATAGACTACACCTACCAAAGCAGGCCGCCACATAATAGCGAGCACAGGCGTTACTAGGCCTATTTACCTACTAGGAACCCTTTCTAAAGTAGGCCTAGCACTCCTTATCCCTTGCTTAGCAAGCTAAGCATTAATCCTCTCTTGTAAGCTGCTCACCTAGCTCTATCTCCATAATCCTCCTAATATAAGAGGTGTTCTTAGCGCCTACCAACGCCAGGAGGTCCAACTACCATTTGCCCATAACCGTAGGCACGTAGTTAATAGTGGCCTTTCCGTAGAGGGCCCAGTTCTATAGGAGCCGCTATTAGTCCGCCTACTAGGCGGCCGCGAAGCCAGCCTAAGCAAGGGGTAGCAGCAGGGCCGCGAGCGGCAGTAGCAGTGGTAGTGGTGGTGGTAGTAGTAATGGTAGAGGAGGAGGTAGTAGTAATAGTAATAGTAATCTATATGCCATATTAGCTAACGTTTAAGACATAAGGCATTGTAAAATATATAGTAGATTAGGCCACCAGCCAACACCGTTATTATTATTATTATTGTCGTCACTACCAAGAGGCAGTATAGGAGAGGGATGGGAGACTAGGACTAGGATAGGAGGAGCGCGAGCGCGGTAAGGGCAAGGAGGGCTATAGAATTAGTTAGCAAACCGCCTCTCTAAGTAAGGAAGTAGTTAAAAGCTTAGGTTAATTTACTAAAGCTTTAGTTAACTACTTAGTATAGGAAAATACCTATAGAGGACGCTGGACATAACTTAAATATAGGGCTCCGGGATAGAGAGTGGAGGCAGCGGCAAGAATAGCCTTTTTACTAATTAGAAAGTTTACTAGGTGCAAAAGCACCTAGGCTATAGGGGGAGTTATTATAAACAATTTTTAAAAAAAATTGTTAGTATTGGTGTTGTAGAGAGAAATAGGGGGTATAGATAACTGTAAGTACTAGCTTATCTACTTTACCTTTATAGATATTTACTATAATCTAACACTTATTCACCTTATATTATTAATTAAGTCACTAGTGTAAAACTTCTAAAAACTCCTATAAACTTCTAGATTAATTAGAAGACTCTTATAAACTCCTAGGCTAATTAGAACATGTTATAACATTTTAAGCAGAGGTTGCGGGTTAATAGGTCCTACCAACTCCTACCAATTCCTGCTAACTCCTGCCAACTCCTACTAACTCCTACTGACTCCTACCGACTCCTGCCAACTCCTGGACTAATTAGAACACGCTATTATATAAAACCCTAAGCTATCTCTATCTACGATTCTATAAGGAAATTCTCTTTACCCCTTAGTATTACTTTTCTAACACGCCTAGATCTAGTTTTTAGAGTAAATATAAGTACTATATCTATATTTATATCCCTTTCCTGCATAACTATCTAACGTTTAGTAGGCAAGTCCCTTTAGTTACTAGCTTGTCTTTTTTAGCTAGGTATTAAAACCACCTATAACTGGGATATAGCTAGAACAACAGGCTAAGAATTAAAAATAGCTATAACTTAAGAATTAAGAACAGTAATAACTTAAGAATTAAGACTGGCTGTATCCTAGGAGTTAAGAACTGCGGTATCCTAAGCGTTAAAAGCAGCGACATCCTAAGAGCCTACAGCGGACGTACCATATGTTATAGGCGTAGAGATTAGTCTCTAAACATCCTTAAGTACCTATACTATGCGTTTAATACCCTCTAGTATAGCCGGAAGTGGAGTACTAGGTGGAAAGCCTAGCGCGCTAATTCTGCTAGTAACCTAACTTCTAAGTAGCGAAGCTAGCAAGTCCACTATGCTCTATACTACCTCCCGTATAGCAACCTAGACGGCAAGGCTATCGTCCTGTTGCCAAACGTGCACAGTATACTCCACTAGTGTGGATGGCTGCTCTAGTAACTCGCGTACTACTAAGGCCCCACCCTAAGCATCTTTTGCCTGTCTCTGCGCTAGATTATTCTTGTAGGTACTCCTAACTGCCTTTACTATACTCTTTAGTTGCTTAATTAACTAATCGCTATAGGTATCGTAATATCGCTATAAGATAAGTAGAGGAGCCATACTTTCTAGGGAATCTATTATAAGTGTCTTCTAGAAGGTATTAGGTGTTTTCCTATTATATAGATGCGCAAGCTGCTAGTAATACTTCTCTTCTATAAATATAGACGATGGCATAGGGAAGCGTTAATATTTACTAGCATATATTAACTCTGCCTGCTTAATAGCCCAATTATTAATAAACCCCAATGCAATATTAGGCTAAGTGCCAGCCCTTAGCTAATAAAGTAGTGCTAGTGCTTTAGGGGCCAACGTAAACTCAGGAAACAGTAAAGGGTTGCATTAATTATAGCACTAATTAGCTAGCGCGCGAACAATATAGTCTAAGACTGCTGGTATTAACCTATCCTCTCCTAAAAAGGTAAGGAAGGCCTTTTAATAATATTTACCATTTACTATATCCTTCCATTCAGCCAATAGCTTCTTATAACTAGCTATTTTAGCCCTTATCTAAAACGGAAGGTCACCATCAGCTATAGGTGCAGAATTGTAACTTACAGTAGATTTCTCTAAGGTAATACTCTCTACATCACTAATATTGCTAGGTGTAGTACTCTGGATAAGTTTACTCCGTCTATATTTAGTAGGTAAGCTATTACGTCCTCTCCAAGGCGCCTAGGTTAGCGGCTCTATATACAGCGGTAGTGGTTTCTATCCTAGCTTATCCACCCCCTCTATATTAAATACCCAGTATAGTAGGAAGATATAACCTATACTAGTGCAACCCCCCCCTTGTCCACCTTAACTAATTCGCTACCACGCATCGCCTAGGCTATTTGTAATTGGAAACCTTTAAATAATTATACACTTAACATCTATAACATTTACGCCTATGCTAAGTAAGATTATAGCTATCATAATTTAGATAATAGAGAAGGGCTTCTTAAACTCTACATACTACTGGTTGCAATTATACTCTTATATAGTAGCAGTAAACTCCTGGATTACGCTACTAATATAAAAGGCCTTATTGTCGTTGTTAGTCCTCTTTATATACGCCTTAAACTTTTAGAGTAGCATATTTTAAAGGTACTCTACTACCTACCAAATAGATGTTTAACTATTAATAAAGACTATCGTCTTTAGTATCTATCTAGGTATAGGTACTCTATTATTGTTTACACAGTTATCTAATAGAAAGTATAGGTTTTTCTATAAGTCTACCTTTCTTTTAGGAGTTGGTTGTACACATATAGACATATCTGGACGATTAATAGATGTTCTTATAACCTTAGTCTAGTATAGATAATAGCCAACTGCTTGGAACCTAGCGCGTAATAGGACTAGTTTCTCTGCCTTCTTATTAAGAGTTATAGAACAGGTAAACCAGATTATACTTAGGCGGAGAATTATCTGCAGCTTACCTAGTATTAAGTAGGCCGGTTAAAAGCCTTTCCATTTCTTTATAAGATAATATTTATTAATTGCAACTAGCCTAATCCAAAACTGCAACTTTGGCTCCTTTAAGGCATCCTAAAATAACTTTATTAACGCCTACTTAGGTCCAAGAAGTATATGCATATACACCCCCTCTTGGATCTTTGTAATTAGAGACTTCTCCTAACTTCTTATTTTAGTGTTAATAAGAACCGGACAAGAGCTATTTATCTTCTTAATATTATCTAGCTGCTTATTGCCTAGTTTATTTAACAGGATTATCTAAATAGTAATCTTCCCTATAAGGACAGAGTATATATAGAAGATTAGGCTTTTACTAAAGCCTATATAGGTAATAAGAAGAGTATTACCTTTCCTAAATATAAGCTAATATAGAGTGCGCACCTGCTTATTGCGCGGCTTAAAGTCATTAAGCTATGGGCAGGTCTAAAGCATAATTTGTTAAAGGCAGAGGTTAATAACCTTATGCTAGAATAGTATATTCTCTATATACCCTACCTGCTAGATAACTAATGGTAATTCTTCTACGCTTAGTCTTTAAATTAACTGGAGAGTCTCTAGAATAGAACTATAATTGGCTAATATCTATAATATAGGCGGCTCCACTACCCTATTCTAAGCTCTATGCCATTAACTCTAGCAATTTATATTCCCACTACCCGTCTTCTTCTTCTTTCTTCTGAATCTCGCTATCTAATTAGCCTAGGAGTTTATAGAAGTTTATAGGAGCTTATCTAATTGGCCTAGGAGTTTATAGGAGTTTATAGGAGTCTCTAAGAAAGTGTACCTAGCTAATAACACACCATAAATATTATATAGGTGTAGTAAATTTAGATAAGCTATTTATAATAGAGTACAAGAGGCACCTTAGGAAGTTTTAGGGTGAATAAAGGTATAGTGGTGGAGTATAGTTACTATGTTAATAAGGTTAGTTAGGTCGGCCTAGCTTTAGAAAACACATTTTTAAACTTTAAGGCTATACTTTAACCCCTAATACAGTAGTTAGCTAACTACATTAATTAAAATATACTAGTAGAGGAGGTTATAATTTAATTACATCGCGAACTATAGCCGTAGCTACTAGATTAACCCTATTATAGTTACTTAAAGTTAACACGCATTAGAAATCTGGCCTAGCTTATAGTAAATACGCGCCTATAATCTCTTAGACGCTTCGCAGAGGAATTTAGGGGGGTGTAGGGGTCTTGGGGGTAGCGCGACGTTCTATTGGCTTAGGAGTTCGTAGGAGTTAGTGCGCGCCGCTAATTGGCTCAGGAGTTCGCACGAGTTGGCAGAGTGGGGCTGTGGCAAGAGAGTGGGGCCATGCAACGCCACAAATTCCTTGGAGAAGCGGCTGAGGCACCTAAGATAAGATCACACAGATCACACAGATCACACCACGTGACCTCGGTTACCATTCCTCGTCACATGGTTCCACGGGCTCCATCCTGGACCGTGCCTGTATTAACCAACTAGCTTCCGCCGACTCCTCTCCAAGTAGTCGTAACATCGTACTTAAGCTGTCCGTAACAGGGTATCTTTAGTATTCGGAAATTAGTATTTGTAATTGGCTAATTTATTTCTAAGCCTGCGGAGGCTTCTACACATAGTAGGGTCTTTAGAACAGTAGTAGGATTATATAGAAGAAGACCAGTAGCTTTCTAGGTATTGTAAACATTCTTATAGGTAAACGCTTTAACGCGTGCCACTAGGTAAAGCTTTATAAAATATTCCTTATTAACCCCTGCATGGCTATAATAACAGAAGTTATCTACCTTTATACTATAGTAGTACTAAAGAGGTCTAAAACAGCCTATATCTAGTGGCTAAAGCTTATGCGTTAAATAAGGTGGAAAAGCAACTAGAATAATCTTATTTGATAGTGCATACTTAATAAACTGCCAGGTAATGTGGCTTAAGTGATTATTTATTATAAGTATGTGATAGCTTTAAATGTCGCCCTTATTGTCCTCTATAAGATATCGCGTATATATATTATAGTGTTTAATATAGTGTAGGCCTAGCGAGTTGTTTATCTAGCCGTTTATTAAGGTTATATAGGTATACCCGCAAAGACGTTTATCCTGCTTAGTAATTTAATACTAAGTCTCCTAGTGTTATTGCCCTTTCTAAATTATAAATGGAGATAAGTAAGAGCTATTGGCGCTAATTGTCTCTATTATAGAGACTAGCTCTTATATTCCTGGTTATAGCATAGTCCAATTCTTTAACCTCTCCCTACTAGTCTTACCATCTATAATTACTTGGGCTGATTCTGCGAGGCTTAGCATAATCCCTTTTTTGTTAAAGTTATGCATAAATTTAGAGTGCTTAATTAAGTATTTATCTTATATGCTTTAAAAGAACTTAAACCAGTTATAAATAATAACTGGATTATTATTCTAGGCCCTCTAGCAATCTAATTAATAACTTATAATAGTATAAAGCTCGCGGCGTTGCATAAATCTCTCCCCCTAATATTTGCCTATAATCCTGCCTTCTACTAAAAAAAAGTTCGCAATTATAGGAAGCATATTAACTCTTATTGGAAAGCCCCAGGACTAACATTTGTGTATCCATTTAACAATTTAATCCTCCTGATAAGAATGCAGCAGGGTTTTATAGGCTAGGTGTTTAGGGAGACACCTAGCAAGGTGATGGGCAATGGTAGAGGGAGGTAATGTGCGAATGTCGGAGGCTTTGCGAATTGACGGCTCAACGCCTAATTCAACGTCTTGTATGGCTTTTTGTATGGTGATTTCAGCTTCATAAGAACTTGATTTAAGAAGGGATATCTTGATTTGTACAAGGAATTTCGTGTTTAGGTGTAATTTGGCAGTGGAAGAAGAAGAGCGCGTACAAACGCGTATGTCTCGCTTGGGGGGGTGTCTCGCTTCCTGGGGTCGTACGTTATCTGCACCATTAACGCAATGTCTTACTCCTATGTATTTTATAAGTCTCCCTGGAGCTATTCAATGGATGCAAATACCGGTGCTGGGGAAACATGTTCTCCTACGAAAAGTCTATTAGCAAAGAGCTTTTTGTCTCTATGGCATTCTGTTAAGGAGGAAGATTATTAGTCACCATTTCGGGGCTAACGGCTGCAAGTTTGATCCAGTGCCAGCAATACCTCACCTCTCCATTTTCCAGCATTTTGAACATCTTAGCATTCCATTAATTTTACGCATTTTTTTTCATTCAAAGGTGTTGGGCAATATTAGGCCTTTCGGCCCAAGGGGCGCCACTAGCCGTTGAAGACTGCCGACCCACCGACACTCGAGAGGAAAGACAGCTTCATCCAGTGACATTGCATTATAGAGATAATACTCGAGGTAGCTGTGAAGAATCAGATGTATTATCTGATCGATTGCATAAGATGACAGTCTCGCGAGGCCTACTCAATGTCGGTATTTTCGAGCGTTCGGTCAAAGGGGAGTTGTCTTTCACCATCCACGTACAAAGGCCACGAACTAACGGTATTCACAGTACTCTTTTACCACTGGAACAGACTGCCGAAACCATATATCCCGATTCATGGCCTGGGCTCCCAAACGTTAGTGCATTACAAAGCCGCCGAGGCGTTAAAGTGCCGGCTAAGACCTCCGAGGCTGAGTTCTGAAGGCAACACGAGGACGTATTCGGGCGTTTCTCTGATGTCACAAGCTCTATTCTTCAAAAGTTTAAGTCAGAATGCAAACATCTGGGCTAAGGCAATCACATGGTCCATAAGGTGTCTTGGCGTGGCCTCAAGGCTTCAACGCCTTCCAACGCCCTTAAGCCGTGTCGGTTACCTAACCTAATACGAAGAAATGACCATACACATCTTTCTTTAAAAAATTTCCAACACAGGGCGTAAGGCATCTTTAAAATTAACAAGTGGTAAGGGTGTTTCGGTGTTGCTTAGGCTGCTGCCTACAAGGTGTTAGCCTCTTAAAGCTACACCTCCCCAAATAGGGTTTTACACACGTCAATACGGTCTTTAGTCTAAACCATATCATTTCCATACACCATACTCACTCTCACAAGATCAAGCCCAAACTATCTTTTCATATACCCGTAGGACCAACCCCTCAACAACCTTCACGACTTCAGGAACTCCCTTAAATGCTGCTTCATGACGTTATCACCCATTCAGGTCGCTATGGCTTCTTCAAGACCAAATGCTCCTGCTACTATCAGTGACCTCCCAGACGAAGTGCTCTTGATAATCTTTGCTTACGTTGGTGGTAATGCGGATATGTATGCCGAGCAGAAAACTGAGTTTTACGCCCTTTCAATGACGTCCCGGTCCTTTCATCGGGTGGCTGCAGAGTACCTCTACAAACGGTGCATACTCCAACCTGAAACATCTCGGGCCCTTATACGGACGGTAGCTATGTCGCCTAGCATCTCTTCTATGATTAAAGAAGTTGAAGTTGGATGCCATGCCCGAGTCTCTGCATCTCGCCGGAGTGACAGAGACCTGAACCTGCTCATTGCGAAAGTTACAGAGCTTAAGTTGTCGTATAAAGACGAGAGAAGATGGATCCGACAATTATCACGGGGTGTCGAGTCAGCTGAAGCCGGCCTATTGCTGTTGCATACGCCTAATATAGAATCGCTCGTTGTGGGAGATCAATTCCGAGAGATAAACAGGCGGAAACATGAACCCTTTCACAATCCTCCATTTTGGATGCAGCTTATTATCTGGGCTACGGACGAGCTACCTCGATCTTCAATCCATTCTTTCTCGATTTTGAGCCGAGTCCACATTAATATGGCTTCTTCCAGACAGATCATGCTTGCTCATATATTCCGGATATTCAGATTGCCTTCGATGAAAGCAGTGACACTTGTTAATGCGGTCGAATATGGGTGGAACATCGACGAGAAGTGTTACCTAGATTTATTGAAGAATCCTTCCCCAGTTGAGGAACTGTATTTCGAGGATTGTATAATTTGCGAGCCGATGCTTTCCGCCATCATAACTTCCTGCGGGGCCCTCCGATGTTTTGACTACGATTTTGTCATGGATGACCCCCATGCAATGGAATTTCCAACAGTCGGCAGAGCTTTGCAGGGGCACTATCTGTCTCTGGAAACTCTAAAACTCGGATGCACCTATCGTAGGGATATTGACAATGTTTATCCCCTTGGATCACTCAAGTACTTTCATAAACTCACGCACATTCAGGCCGACGCTGGCGCATTAATAGGCTATGCTGGCCAGGAGGCTTTACAGATCGTTGAAGTTCTTCCCAAAAGCGTCCAGACACTGGTAATATTGATTGAGGGCGTGGGGTCATGTCAAGGACCAATTTTTGAGCATGTACTTGGCGAACCAAAGGGGTTCGTGCAGCTCTGTGCTGAACGCTTTCCGCTATTGAGGAAAGTTAACATCTCGTCACGTCAGCCGCTTTGCAGCAGCTGTACTGCCTGTACAGCTTTACTTGAGGCTTTTGCCGGGGTGTCGAGGAATGTCCTATTTCCTTCCGTGAGGAATCAGGATAAATGCTAATACAAATGGGGGACGCGTGTGATAGCTTAGACGACGAATGTGCTTCCTAAACTCAAAAAAAACTCAACGCTGGAAATCTTACCAATCTAATTGCAGAGAAGAAAGCCCAAATCAATGTTCTGATAGATAACTTTAGACTGCTTGATAGAGTAAAATTCATTTCAGCGTTCCACTGTTTATGTGTTCTTATGTCAATCTGAAAATGCGGACCAAAATTCATCGCGATGCGTACACTCAAGGAAAGGTATGCCATGCAAAACTTCTGTTATACCAAGGAATGACAAAACCCAGACAGCCCCGTTCCTGAACCTTTCTAATGTACTCAACTCATCATCCTTCCCGTTCTCAGCCCAGCCTTCCTCCCACTCAGGTCAACCTAGAGATCTAGGCGCTCACAGAGCTGAAGCCATTGCTCGATACAAGGTTCGAGCTAGTGGAGTCGCCAATCGTAACAGAGACATTGAAGCTCGTAATCGTCGGGTCGCTTACGGCACCATACAAGCTGAGCAGGGCCGCAGTAAACTTGGCCTGACCGGTCGCAGTCGATGCGGGCATAGTCATGGCGTAGCTGATGTTCTGCAGCGTGTTGGAGTGGTCAGGGCCTAGATAGCCTGAGGTGATAGGCGTGCCGAGAGAGCCCGGGTAGCCAGATCCTGGGGCGATACCAAAGGCAATGGCAACATCGTAGACGGATTGGATGTAGTTCTCGACTTCGATGATGGCGTTGAAGGTATCGCCTGGCTTGATGGTCTTGGGGGCGGCGACGCCGACGATACGGGCGCTAGAGAGGGTTAGCAGGGAGGCGCCGGCTGCGAGAATGGTCTGGAAACGCATGTTGTAGATTTGAGGTTTTTGATATTAAGATACTTGAAGATTTTTGAGAAGATAAGAATGAGATTAATATATTAATCGTTGCCTTATATATTGGTAGCGAAAGACTTGTAGGTGAATGTTGTGATGAGTTAAGAATGAATCGAGAATTCTGAAGGTCAAATGTTGGGATACTTATAGTGCTGCCGGCCTCGATGGCATCATCGTCAAGTTCTTTGCTGACAGCTTGGTGGTACCGTGACATTAATTATTGAACACGAGCAGTCGCCACCGAGAGCTTAGCCTTGCCACCCGCCATTTTCTGACGCACCGCCGATCTCCCGCTCCGCAGCCCTATGAAAGTCACCTGTACCTGCGCCGCCGAGCTTCCGGGGACCAGCTGATGGCAGCATGTCTTGCTACCGGTGTTACCCTCGCTGTCGCTGGGAAGTGGGGCGTTGCCGTGTTAAACGTGCCGACCACTCACAAAGAAGAGGCCCGTCGCGTCACCTTGCCCGCTTGCACAGGGGGCTTACGGTAGCTGGAGAATATCCGCCTCCGACAGGTGAGGCTGCAGAACCCTGAACTGCGAAGTTGCGGAGCTACATACCACGGTTGTCGACTGGCCGGACAATTGTAGAAAGGGTAGGCGTAGCGGAACAAGGAGCAGGTCTAATTATAGACCTCTGGCAACTTCGGGACTTCAGCAAAGCGTATGTAACCTCTTCGGGGCACTTATACGTCTGGTCTTCGAAATAAAGATCACGCTACTTTAATAGCGGCGCATCATAACTATCGTTATCACGAGGTATGTAATATAATTAACCTCGATATCAGGGCGTCGCACCCTTCTGCAAATGTGGAAGATATCTTACTTCAACTAAAATCATACACCATCACTCTCGGTGTTATTGGGAATGATAACCACGTTGATCATAAAGCCAAAACCGTCGCCAAATCCAAAGCCGCATTTCTTGCTATCGCACTAATTAATGATATTATCACCAAATTGGGTATAGAAGCATTTCTTTGCTTCGTTGACCAGCCCTAAAACCTGGCGGATTTCGCTAAATTTTCTTGTCATGTCACCTTTCGACCTACCCTACCATTCCTAGGCTCGTTCTTCTCTTCCATTCTTCTACACCACCTCTTTACATCTCGTTGTAAATGCCTATTGATCTTGGCGACTAAACGGCATAAGTTCATGCCTTTTTAAGTATTAAGTACGACCATTTTAACGTATTTCTACCTATTTTAGGTATAATTCTATACAGAAAGGGTATAAATCCGCGTAGTTTGATCGGCGCGATCAGTACGCACTTACTACGAGATGCAAAAAGGTGGTGTATTCCTTCTTCCTTCTTTGTTTTCTCAACTATGGGATCTTCGGTATAGCAAGATGCGCGATCTCCCAACACGCCGGCAAATAATAGGCTCCATTTGCTTAGTGCTACTCATTGTCGGTGGCTAGGCCCCCAGTGAAACCTTAGAGATTGGGTAGCCTTTATGATAGATCCATCTAATTCGGCTCTGCACTCTGACATGAAAATACAGGGGCTATGACTCTCCGAGTCCCCGAGTCCCCACTCACCTTCACCCCTCCATTTGCCAAGCTTGGATGCAAACTCTGAAACATCAAAACGACCCGATGTCATGGTCTACATGGGCAGTAAAACTCTGAGGCGTGGAAATTCCACTAACTGTCAACAGCTGGAAAGATTCAAAAGTAGGTGCTATATTTGCTTGACCTATTTATTGTCATGGACTTGGCTTCTTACAGGATCTCAATAGTGACTTGCCCCATTGGCTTGCTGCCAATAGAAATACCCGAAGATAGCTTTCCTCATCTCAAAATCTCCGATCAGTGCATCCTTAGGCTGACCTGCAAGCTCTTCTAGGGGGAAAGCTTCAACGCCTTCAGAAAGCTATATTTTACCGAGAGATGTGTCATGATCTCCTTCAGCTTGCAGACCCTGTACGACACCTCCCGCCATGAGCTTTTCGATCTACCCATACGAACAGTTATTGTCACAGGCGACCATCTCCCGAACGAAGTTGGCAGTTGGGACGAGGAAATTCAGCCTAAGGATTATGAAAATTATTTGGGCGAGCAAAATTATCTCAAGCGAATTGGATCCGACGCAGCTATGCCCATTGCCGCGTTTGCAAATGTCAAATCTTGTACCAGCACTGAATTTCGCGAATTCAAGAGTAGATTCTATGATGAAATACCTGAGGCAGGTTATTGTTCAACTTACGGAGATCGGAAGCTGCTTCTTGAGACTGGTACTTATCCGGAGAAGCGGTTTCGACCTTTCACAACTTTTCCCACCCTTAAGCTAATGACATCCACTTGCGATTAATCAAAGTACTTTCGTGCTCTGGACTTAATTCACTAGCGTTTTATATCCCATTCGACAAACTCGATCCCATAAATTTACTTCGCGTAATCTCCAAACACTAGCCATTCCGATTTCTACAATATATGCACCTCCCGAAAACTCCAGGGAATTGGGGAATCAGGTAGAAAGAGTGACGCGATTCCTATCACACGCGCTTGGCCTTCGCAAACTCACAATGGACTGCGATTTCCCCCAAAAGAACGTTTCATTCTTCCTATTACAACTTTCTCTGGACGTCCAGTTCCCAGAACTATTAGCTCTCTCCATGAAACATTTCTTTGCCGATGAGTTGTTATCTATTCAGCTTTTCAGGGGGTTCGGGCCTAGTATTACAACACTCTATCTTCACTGGCCTATGCTTGAAAATGGGTCCTGGTCCTCAGTCCTATACGAGATGCTCCAAATACTTTGACTCAAATGTTCTTGAAATAACAGATGCTCAACAGACAGACACCGCTTCCCTGAATGAATATTATATCCACTTCAAGCCGTATGCAGGTTCTCCTGATTCTTACGATACTCTCCTCTGCTACAAGTTTCGATACGACGCACCTCAAATGTCACCTGATGATCCACCCTTTCATGATCTTCCTGCAAGAGTGGTTGTTGCGAATTATGCATACTTTACAAAACTTGCACCACCTGGTGTAACCGAACTAAGAGCATATGCACTAATTATATAGTAAATGCCAAAGGGTTGAGGATGATGACTAATAGTAACTTGGGGACAGCTTGGATGAAGTGATATATCGTCAGCGCTCTCTCTTTACTGAACAAAAATAGCACTCACAGCTTGGATACGAGTTCTGCCTTCGAATTTAGGGAGGACTCTGATCATAGTTTGTGTATCTCACCAGCAATGGGACTACCTTTATGCAAAACTCTGTAAAGATTGGGATCCTCTATAATATAATAGAATATCTAAAATCTCTCACGTCTGCATGATAAATTGACCGACCTTGAAGTATTGTTCACGCTAAAACAGGTAACTAGATTAGCAAGATTATTTTCTCTCCTTAAACGAAGTGGCGCATACGAGAGCGATACGTGAGCTGCTAATCGTAACCGAAAGCCTTCGAAGACTTCAAATATGCGTGCTGTGGTATGCAAATCTTGAAGTTTCAGTCTCGCAGTATTGAGCTATGTTCTCTACAGGCTTTGGCATCTATCAGTTCAAACAGAGCCTCAAGCTGGGTAGGATAACGTCATGATCTCCGGCACTGTCATTTCAATATGGTCATTCCAACATCATGTTGCATTCTCCTATAAGTTATGAAGCAGGATTCAGTCCTCCATCTCCTCATCACTATCACCTCCCCCCAAATCCACCACCATCGAGCTCATAGGCGGCTGTTGTTCCTCTAAATGGCTTTCCCTAGTTCCCCCACCTCTCCCTCGCCCACTTCCACTCGACCTCGTGGCAGCAGGACTTGAAAGCAGAGACTGAGTATGTCGCATAGTAGAACCTAGGCGTCGATTGTGGCTGCTTGAAGGATTTAAATTTCCTTCATCCTCATCTTCGTCATCGGAGGGCGCATTCCGGGATTGTTGGATGCGGCGGATCTTGCGGACAAGCAAGGGGTCTGGTTTGAGGTCGGGAGCGGTGAGCATCTGTTCATAAAGCAGGTAAGCGCAACTCTGATTGTGTAATGAAAATCCGACAGTAGACAATTAAAGATGCGGAGTGGATTGGGTACTCATGGCGTACCTCATCACAACCCGGCACAGGGCAATGCACTGTCTTCTCGCCCGCCCTCGGACCCATACCCAACCTGTTTGTACTTTGCCCTATCATATCAAGAATAGCTGACTTTTCAAATGTATGCGGGCACTTTTTGCTGGTAACTGGGTCTTTGAACTCTTGCAGGGTGAGTGGGCACTTTGTACTAATACGCTCTCTTGCGATGGCAATGTCATCATCACTATCCTCCTCTGCTCCTGCCCCTACCCTCTGATCTCGAGACGTTATACCAGGTGCTGGAGAGCCAGACTCCGTAAACCAGGTGGAAGCGTGTGGAAGTGGAGGTGCGTCTTCGCCTGGATTCTGTGCATCGTGAACGACACGCCGGAATCCGATGTAGGAGTTATGCTGCGCATACCGAGTGCGGTGGGAAAGCGCCTGGTATTTATCCTTGCTTGCCTGAAGGCGGTTCTGCAGCATGACACTCGGGCCTGTGATCTCCATGTCTTCTCCGTCCAAGGGCGTAGGACCTGGACTTTGCTCGTCCTCGTCCTCGGAGCCGAATGCCTCGCCTCTTCTTTGTCGCCGCGGCTGCGAGCGCTGTGTCTCCTGCGTCTGCGATTGCTGCTGGGTTAAGTTGACGGCGTTTTGCTGTAGATACTGGATACTCTCTTCCATATTGTTGACGAACGTCTCCCCATCGATGATCTTGCGCACACTCTCCTCCATCCTCTGCGTCATGCGGTCCGCTTTTTGCCGTAGCTGCTCGAGCTCCTCCACCCCTTCATTGTCCTCTTCCAGGCCTTGGTGGGCCCGCCTGGCTTTGCGCTTGCGCCGACTTTCTTCTCGTTCGTAAAGGTGGTCATTTATAATTCCTGCGGTAGATGTAATGGTTTCGTTAGCATCGGCGTAATGTTTCTTGAGCTTAGCGAGGGAGTGGTCGCGATGGAGGTCGTTGAGGGCTCTTTGGGCGACATTATTGAGAGGATGAGTTGGAGGTTCGTAAGGCGGCAATTCAACGGCGGTGGGAGGTCGGCGCTGGCTGCTGGGGCCAGCAGTACTTTGGCGATTTCTAGAGGCCATTGTGAAACTTTGCAGTTTTCAGGTACTAGGAGGAACGTTGAGGGAGTGTTTGCAACTGCTGGTGAAAGTGTAATCTCTAGAAGACGCGATGCGCGATTTGAGTTTAACTTAATTAAGACTAGCGCGTTTTCTACTGCCCACACATGAATATATTGCAATATTAACTATGTGCAGAATAAATACATTTATCACGAAATAAACTATCTGGCCCTATTCCAATAGTCTCTTCTCTTACAATAACAAAAAAATATCAGCAACTTTATATACTATGACGTGTGTTCATTGCTGGTGTTGCATTTGAAGGGCGCTGCTGTCATTTTCTCTGGCTGATAGTTATTCATTAAAGCAAGAAATCCACCTGTTCAATCTTCCAGCCTCCTCAGCCCTCACTTCCTCACCAGCTTGAAGTAGATGTAACACTGCTCAGCAATTCCATCTCTCTGGTCCCTCACAAAAACCCTCTTCGCTCTCTCTGCGAACTCATCCACCAACCCCTCCTCCTCCGCCGTCATTGACGCAAACATCTCTTCCTCATCCATTCCCCCATTCCCAGCTCTTAGTGCCTTGACGAAAAACCACGTAAACGGCGACATGACCCAATCTATAACTGTGCTCGCATACTCCTTGCTCAGCTCCTCCAAATCCACCCTTTCCGCTTTCTTCTTTGCCTCTAACTCCGCAATAGCCGGATGCTGGATCATCTTCTCAAAGCACACCTCCTTCCCCCATACTTCTTCTACCTCTGCAAACACTCGCTCCACCTCCTCCATGCTGTGTTCATGCACTGGCATATCTAGTCTCATGATCTGCGCTTGGGAAATACGACCTGCATGCACCATCTCGGAGATCGCCGCCATCAATGCCGCCGCGGCAGGCGCGACATTTGGGACGCCAGAACCGCTGCGCGCCGCGAGTGCGCCCATGAAGACGCCACCTGATTTGATCTCGCGCGCCCGCAGCCGCAACAGTTTGACCAAATCGACGTGCGCAGCCTTCGCGCTCCGTACCGCGCGCTGTTTGACCAGTTCCTGCAGGTCCGTGGAGGGTAAGGGCGGCAGCAGAAACTCGAGGTAGTGGAGGCAGGACCAGGCGAATCCGATGTCGACCGAGTTGTCGGGGACGATCTGGTGGAAGAAGCTCACTGGTACCATTGAGGGATAGATCTGGAGTTCGCCGTTGCGGGAAAGGGCGGCTTCATTACGCTTGATGGTTTTTGAGAGGGTCGAGAAGTCGTTGGGAGGACGGTCATTGAAAATGAGGCGGATGGTAGAGTGTGTGGGGAGTTGGGAAAGTAGGTGCTTGATGGGTATGATTCTATTGAGCGTAATGTGTCAGTCTAACATGACTTGAGTGTACCAGACATTTAACATACGAGTTTGCGCCTTGCGAACAGCCATAGTCAACAAGAGTTAATTCCTTGCCTACCGTATGGAGTTAGTCAGCTCTATGCGCTTCATCCGAGGTAGATACCACAATTTCTTGGTAGTAAATATGGAACCAATGCAGAAAAAGTGACTTCGGGTCATGCTATCGGAAACTATGCCTGAGGATGCGGGAATGTCTTGCCAGGGTACATGGAAACCTCATAGCGAGGAGACTAAAAGTTTGGCAAACGGGTGTCCAGGATTCTCCAAACTTGGCGAACAGATGCTGTGCTTACGATTGGAGAGGTTTGGAATGAATTCGAGAGCAGGCATAACTGCTATGTGCTGTATTGCCGAGTTTTTATTATAATTCCCATCGCCTCGCATGACGATTTCACTTTCCACTGGGGTTGCGGTGATGGCGGCTTGCTCGGATGGATCTGCCATGATGGAAATTGCCAAAATACCTTTGTTGAAATTTTGTTCTTACTGCTTAGACGGAAAGGTTGTAAAAAGTCAAGATATGAACTGGAAGGTTACGGATTTATATGCCTAGGCGGTTTGACAGTCGGCTGAATATGACCCTAGCATAGATACCTCTTCGAAGGATTCAAGCAGCATTACTCGCAGAAAGAGGACCAATCAAATCCGGGGATTGTCCCCAGCGCTAGTCATAGAGCTTGCATATCTTAGGAAGGCAACCGCTGAAGCACAACATCAAAATCGTGCGGATCAGGTCTATACCGTGGGTGTAAATACCTCACTTGAATAAGATCGGACGTGTCACTAGCAAAGGTAAAGACTGAGCATTGGGTTTATCCTAGCAGGAAACAACTCTTAGGTGTACGGGCCACCTAGTGTACGCGCCCACTTTGTGCACGCTTTTTTACCCCACTAAAAAATATTAACTTTTTAACCCCTTGAACTATATAATACAGTCAAAACTCTTTAGTACGATATTTGATTGCAACGATATACTCTGTACGAGAAATCTGCCAAATTTCCAAGGAAAATTTCCGAAATTGCGGACTTACAGCCCGCAATTTACGGGTCCTTAGAGAAATTTAGCAGATTTCTCGCGCCTGCGGCGGGCTTTTGTCCTTCTAAAACCGAGTACTGCCCTACTACTGTCCTGCTACTGCCCTATTGCCACCACTATTGCCACTGCTATATGCTAAGAGGGTAGCAACACCTCCGGATATATAATAAGTAGTTGCAGCATCCCCGTTCTGCGGCAGTAACAGCGAAAGCCCAACTATATCCGTGACCCTTAATAGCGCAATATATAGCTGTCCATGGGTAAAGACCGGCATACGTAAATTAACACCAACAAAATTAAAAGACTGCCCTTGTGACTTATTTACGGTTATAGCAAAGTATAGCCGGATTGGAAACTGCCTTCTACTAACAATAAACGGCAGTTCTTCTTCCGTAGAGGTAAGATTAAATGCAAGGAATTAGCCGGGGCTGGTTATAAAAGCTGCCACTGAGTATCTAAGTTTTAATACAGCGGCGACCTAGGCGCGTAATAACTATACGGGTGTCGTTGCAGAGGCCTTCCTTAGGGTAGAGGTTCCGTAAAAGGGCTGTAGGCGCGCCTACCTTTAGGGAAAGCTTTAACAGAGGTAAGCTATTAGGGTTAAATGTTTACAGAAGCTCTGGCCGCAGTAGTATAACGTTACTATTATCTTCCTCTCTGCTTTGCTTTATAATATCTATAAAACAAAAGGTACTTAGGGAGCCGTGGAGCCGTATAAGGATAGCGTCGTTAATCTTAGCTATAGTATTGTTGCGAATGGTTAGGATAGCGCGATCGCGGAAGGTATTAAGAGTAGTATATGCCCGCGTAAGCAGTTGCGGAGGGTATATATACCCGTAGAAGGGTTCCTTGGACCGGAACTGGGCTATACCAGGCGGGATAGTAACGCTGCTAAATAGGGACGTATTGTAGGATAAGCTCTATACCTAACCTGCGAACGACTAATTAACCTTACCCTGTGTCACGGGACTCACCCGTTCTCACGTCCCTGCGCGTTTTGACGTTCTTAACCCGTGCTTACGTTCGTCCCGAGACACCTACGCACGTTCCCCTACAACCCCTATTTATACCCGTACCTAGCACACAAAGTCTCTTTATAATGGGATTTGGTAGACAGGTGGCTATAAGGCACGATTGTAGGAACAGGATAGATTGTGGAGGAGACGAATCCTTGAGGAGCTAAGGCCTCTGGGATTGTGGAGATTATATACTACGGGCACGTGCCTCCAGTACGTGACCGATGGACGTCTAAGGGGTGTCTAGGGGTTGTCCTGAGGGCAACCCGAGGTGACCGCAATAATATCCCTTATATTGCCCCCCCCTTCTTACAGCTGGCCCCTAATCGCCATTACCTTATAGTAGAGGGAGATTATAAGGGCTCGTCCTAGAAGGGGTTTGGAGAGATATTAGTATGCCGTTATATATTATTTATCTAACCCCTACTTTAAACTCCTAAAAACCTTAATAAGAAAAAAACATAACTAGAGAAAAGATATAAGGATTGCTAAAAGACCTATTAAAAGCCTACTAGAAATATACTGGTAACTACCTAGGCTACCCTAAGGATTTTTATATAACTCTACCTTTAAGTTTTTATACTTGTTACGGAGTAAGTATAAGCGGCAATAATATCCCCTCCGCGGGCAATACCTTCCGCACGGACCAGAACATTGCACGTGATGCCCCATCAAAATGTATGCAATGCATGCAATGAGCTATGATGGCTGCTATTCCTGTCCATCTACTACCTTATCAATTTACTAGGAAACATGCCTAGGAAATGCAATGACTATGATCTTGTTACATATTCTGAATTAAAACCTATTAAAGGACCTGCACTGTCTGTCCCCCCTATTCCTTACTTTGAACCATTTGTTTATAAAAGTAAATAAAACACGCCATGTATTCCTACTACTATTAATTTAAGCGACCCAGAAGCTTTATTTAAGCTATTTTTTGAAGAATCTACTATTTAAATGCTTGTTAATGCAACTAATAAAAATGCCGATATTAAACGTATAAAATATCCTTAGCAAAAGTATGCAAGAGCTTGGCGTCCTGTAAATTTAAATGAAATACTAGCCTATCTAGGTATTGCAGTATTTATGGAATGTCAAAGACTTTGAACAATTGATGAATACTAGAATATACAGCCACAAAATGGAGCAGTATTTGACTTAATTTAACAGTTAATGGCTTTAAAACGATGGGAGCAAATACATAGATTTTTCTATGTAAATTGACCTGGACAACTAAATTTACAACCTTTTAAAAAAATGGAGCCACTAGACGATATTATTAGAACTATGTTACAGACATATATAATTCTAGGTACTTATATTACTGTTAATAAATATATTTAGGGATTCTAGGGGAGGGCTTCTAAGATTGTTATAATTCCTAGTAAACCAATTTCTACTGGATACAAGATTTGGGTAAAGGCTTTAGATGGCTATGTTTTCAACTTTATCTAGCATGCGCGTGGAATACGCAAGATTAATGGACCATAAGGCCTTAATCTAAAATGGCAATAATAAGGTTTTACGGCTACCTAGGCAGTAGTACTGGAATTAATACTCCGAGGTTAATGTTTAGGAGTTAACTAAGTAATTTGGATGGATAATCTATTTATAAGTGCACGTCTCCTTGCAGAACTTTAAAGACTTAGAATTGGTGCTGCTGGTATAGTACAAATAACTAAAATAAAGAGAGAAGAGCAGGAAGAATCTACTCAAATTAAGGCTGAATCTTAAATTTCTGGAATCTCTAGTAAAAAACGTACTTCTAAATCTAATTATGGACTCAACCAATCTATTGCCGATATTAAAATTTGACATAATACAAAGGTTCTATAGGGCACGCTATATATAGAGGTATTGCATGCTAAACCTAGCGTACTCCAGTTTGCATAGAAGGACAGTAATGTTATACTATTTATATCTACCGTATATAACGGTAAAGATACTATTAAACGTATTTAAAAACGTTTAAAGAATAGTAATGTAATTACGAAGTGTATATAGAGTAAGGCTTTTCAAAAATCTCTAGATATCCCAGTTTTTATTAACGGCTATAACCATAGTATAAATAGTGTTAATTTGGCGGATTAGGGGCGTACTAAGTGTCCAATTACTCGTCGTACGTATTATACATAGAAACCCCTATTTAGCTACCTTTTTAATACAGCGCTATGCAATATGGCTAAAATATAGGATGTATGTGGATATTATAATAGGCAGAAAAGGATGGGATTACATAATATATTCCGGAGAGAACTAGCCATTAAATTAATGGCTAGAAATTGAGCCTATTTGCATATATTTATACATGGTAGTATACTAGGAAAACGTACAGTACTAGCTACAGTGCTTAAACCCTCTGGTAGCCATTCTGGCTAGCTAGTTAAAGGTACAAAACAGAGTGCATATATGGCATGCTAGGCTGGAGCTCGATATGCATGTAAACGTAGATTTAACAGGCTAGCTCTAGGTGAGATTTCTACTAATATTGCTAGTAAACCACCTAGGGTGCCACGTACGAACTATGTATGTAATTAATGTAATATAGCCTTATGCAGAGATGGGCCTTGCTGGCAAGAGCACCTAGATTTGTATATTACTAGTAGTTAGAATTAATTAAAAAGGGGTGTATTGCATACATTTTGATGGGGCATCACGTGCAATGTTCTGGTCCGTGCGGAAGGTATTGCCCGCGGAGGGGATATAGCAAAGTAGATATTATTAAGCTACGTATATAAACTATATAATAAAGTTAAGACGTTATATAAGGAAAGAAAGTAAGGAAACGGGAAGAAAGGGTATATATTATTAGTTTGGTTGCTTAGTTAATATATACATGGAGCAGAATAGGATTCAAGTAGTGGTCCTAGCAGAACTTAGCAGAATTTAGTAGACTTGGTAGAATATAGTAGAATGCGGCAGATTGCTATTAGATTGCCATAGATTGCCAGCAGATTGCCATTTTACGGTTAGTCTTTTCTTGCTATATTAGTGGAAATAGGTAGATGTATATAAGGTGTTACAGAGGTATCCTATAATAGTACCCCCCTTTTAAACTCGAGCTTTTATAAGATAGGGCTGTGGTAGTTCTAGGTAGAGTTTATAAAAGTCTTCTACGGCTTATATAAGTCCTATAGAGTTAACAGGTTCCTATATAGGCTTAGTAAAGCCTCTCCATTTTATAAAGTATATATATATTTATATTTCCATTTATTATGCTTAATATTATTAACTCTTTTAATAAAGTACTTATCCTTACTATCTACTTTAACTAGTGGGAAAGGGTCCTAAATCTATCTAGGCAGGGCATCTAATATAGGGGTAGTAGGGTAGAGGACTAATATATAGAATATAGGGTGGATTTTAACCGTATTAGGGAGTTTTAGTTAGTAAGTATAAGGAAAAACAACCTTTTTAACCTTATAAGGGCTGGTATTCTTCTAATTAAGTTTCTTAATAGGTTATTTTATATTTAGATTTCTTATATCTAGCCGGATAAAGTTATTAATTTAGTAGGCTAGTACTAGGGTTTAATTCTTATTTACTGCGGCTTTATAGATAGATTAGGCCTATATTATTTTATTAGTAAGGATCTCTTATAGTTCTTCTATTTTCTTTATAAATTAATTTACTTTTATAACTTATAAGGCGTAATAAGCTAAGTAAGAAACATTACTAAAGGGTTTAAAACCTATTTATAGATGCTAGCTATAGTTAGCCAAGAACAGGGAGACCTTTGTGGTTTCTAAGACGGAGTTATTTATAGTAAACTTAGTAAATATAAGCTAGTCTATCTAGTTGTCCTGTAAATATAACGTATATATCCGAATATACTATTCTATTATAGCATTTATATATTCTATTTAACCATCCATTTTTAAGTAGTATGCTATAGATAATAGTGCTTTAATATAGAGTTAGGTAGTTAGTTCTTTCTAAAACATAAAGATAAACTAGCTACTTTTATTGGAGATAATCGTTTTAGGGAGTCTATAGAGTTTCTATATATAGTTTAGGAACAGTTAGGTAATAGCAGGCGCTAATATATTAGGGTAGGCAATCAAGTATTTTATCTTAGATAATCGGTTTATAAGTACTATAATATTTATATAGCCTTTACTTACGGAAAGCTTAATAATAAAGCTAATTAAGATATCTTTTTATCTTTGGTCCGGAATAGGCAGTAGCTTTAGAAAGCCATTGTATATCTTATATAAAGCTTTAGCTTATTAGCAGGTATAGCAGCTAGAGACATACCTTTATATTATATTATGCATATTAGCTAGTAATATTCTTATTAAAGCAGTTCTAGGGTTTTTCCTTAGCCTAGGTAACTGGCTACTAGTAGGTTATATACATGTTTAAGGAGCTTAAGCTTAAGTTTATTATGGTTAAGTATAACTAGGCAGTTCCTGTAGTACAAGCGGTCTCTATAAGCTTTATATTTACTTAAAGAAATCCTTTTAAAGCGTCTAATGCCACCTTAAATTAGCTTAAGCGTCTTTTAGATAAACTTGTTATTTAGGTATTTATTAACTATTATCTATTTAATTAATTAATTGGTTATTTTAAGGACATGCATTATAACATCTTTAATAGGAGAGTTAAATAGCTTAGGGCGAAGTAAGGTTTAATTATAGTAGGTGCACACTTCTTTCTATGCTGGTATATCTTATAAATATTAAGTTAGGGTATTAGGTTTTTAACATTAAACGCCTAGGCAGTATATAATTAAGAATTATAAATAAAACAGATATTCTAACTAGCGGGCTTAATAATAACTTAGCTGTTTTATAGTTGTAAAGTACTATAAATTCATATAGTCGCTAAAGACCTTAATTAAAAATCTAGCGCCTTCCAGTTTAGGTTGCTATTATTAAAATATCTAATAATAGCTAACAATTTCTTATTATAGATCTTATAGTTATATTTAGCTAAACTTAGTTATTTTAAAAAGTATACTATAGGGTGCAGTACTCCTTCCTTATTATACTAAGACAAAATACCTCCGGTAATATAGTTAGATAAATTAGCTTTTGCAACACTCTTTTAGTTTAGGTTAAAGTGTTAAAGTATAGGTGCGGTAGTAAACATAACTTTTAGGTAAGTAAAGGCCTTCTTATATTCCTTATTAAAGATAAAGGCTTTATCCTTTTAGGTTAGGGCTATAAGGGGTAAAACCAGGGCGAAGAAGTTATTAATAAACTATTAGTAGAAGTTAGCAAATCCTATAAAAGCTCTTACGTCCTTAATATTCTTAGGTTCTTACTAGTTTATAATTACTTTAATCTTCTTTAGGTCTATTTATATACCATTTATAGAAATAATAAGTCTAAGGTATAGAACTTTTATTTTATAGAATTTGTATTTATCTATATCTAACTATAGGCTAGCTCTATATAGGGCTTCTAAAACAAGGTTAATATATTTCTTATATTTAGCTAGGTTATTACTATATACTAAAATATTATTAATATAAGTAGTACAGAAAATGTCTAGGTAAGGTTATAGGGTATTATTTATAAAGTATTAGAATAAACTTAGGGCATTTATAAGGCTAAACGGCATTACTAAGTATTTAAATAGTCTATATCTAGTACGGAATACAGTAAGCTATTTATCTCCTTTTATAATATAGAGGCGGTTAAATATAAAGATAAGGTTAAGTTTTATATAGTAGCAAGCCTTACTTAATTAGTTTAATATTTCTTAAATTAGCAGGAGCAGGTACCAATTCTTAATAGTAATAGCATTAAGAGCTTAGTAGTCCACACAAAAGCATAGACCGCCGCTAGGTTTCTTAACAAAGATTATAGGTACAGCTATAGGCGAAGAGCTTACTCTAATAAATCCTTTACTAAGATATTTGTCCAAATACTTCCGCAGCACTTAGAGTTCGTTTTAGGACATTTTATATAAGGGTCTAAATCCTAGCTATTTTCCTTCTTTAAGTATAATCTTATAGTTATATAGTCGGTACTCTACTAACTTATTAGCTTCCTTTTATAAAAATACTTCTAGATACTTATAGTGGCATACTAGTACTTTTATAGCAGGGTTAGTATGCTTCTTTAGTACTAGGGCCTTTTTAATATCGGCCATTATAATGGCAAAGATTATATATTTAGGTTTCCTAGCAAGTCGTGCTAATAGGGTAGCTCTAATTATATAAATATCTAAGGTATTAAGCGCGCTTAGATCGTCCTTAGTTTCTTATATAACGTACTTTATAAGCGAGCCGTTAATATAAGCGAGCCATCACCCTCAAAACTCACCAAAAATTAGAAAATTCACACTTTAATATCTTAACAACCACTTAATAATAAATTTTAATAATTTGGATTTAGACTTTCATATATACCCTATAGCTTCTATTAAAGTTGCATAGTGTTAGACGCTGAGTAGGCTGATGGAAATAATATATATAATACTCTATAAGGAAGAATCTCAGGGGCTTGACGGCCCTGAGAAGGTATCTATAAGATGGCTCGCGCGCTATTATGTGACCTATTACGTGCACGTCGCTGAGCTTAAAGAGACTGCCTAAGAACCCCCCCTACTAACATACCCCCCAGGCTCTATAAGCTCTGGCGAATAGGAAACCTCCCTATAGTAACTATATTATGCTTTATAAGGCTATAATTAGTAGGTAGAAGTAGTATAAATAGTAAGAAATGCAATTAAGAAAGAATTTCAGAATTTTAATAACGCTTAATCGCCCGTCTCCCATGCAAAAAAAAATAGTATTAGTAAGCCTTTGAAAATTAGAATTAAGTTAATTGGCGCCAATTCCAAGGTTCCACTAGTTATAGTATAATTTCCTAATTAGGCCTAGGTAACCCAGGAGACTTTAGTAACTCTAATACCCATCTTAAACACCTTATATGCATCCTTTGGTAAAGCCTTTATTAAGCTATCTGCTAGCTAATCTACACCCAGTATATAGTGTAGTTTAATCTTGCCCTGCTTAATATTATCCTTCATCTTATAGAGCTTAATATCCGTATAGCGCTTCTTTAGCACCAGTCGCTCGCCCTTAGTAAGTACTTAAATATTTATACTATCTATATAGATCTAAACTGGGGCTAGATCTATGCTGTTGTAACTAAGGGCACTTAGGAAGCTCGCGATCTTAATCGCTTCTTATACTGCCAATTTAATTGCCAGGTACTTGTAAGGGATATTATTGCGGTCACCTTAGGTTGCCCTCAGGACAACCTCCGGACGCCCCTTAGATGGTCGCCAGTCACATGCTGGAGGCACGTGCCCGTAGTATATAGTCTCCACAATCCTAGAGGCCTTACCTCCTTAAGGATTTATCTCTCTCACCAATCTATCCTGTTCCATAATCGTGTCCTTATAGCCCCCTGTCTACAAAGTCCCCTCACAGTACTCTACTATCATAGAGGACATTACTACTATTAATTGCTTTTTTAAAGCCCATTTAATTGGAGCTCTAGCTAGTTTAATAAACCAGGCCTAAGTTAATTTACGGTTATCTAGGTTATTACCATAAGCTATATTAATATACACCTCTAGGTTAATTCTCTCTAGAGTATACTGCTTTCTGCCATATATTATTTTATAGTCTTTTATGCCTTAAATATATCTAAATACTCTCTTAACGTGCGCTTAGTGTTTGTTAGGTGGATTAGTTAAATATTATAATAGCTTTCCTATAGCTGTTATTATGTCTAGCCTTGTCTAAGATAAGAGCTAGGTAAAGAATCTAATAGCTTTTAGGTACCACTTCTTATAGACCTTATCTATAAGGTTATCCTAATGGCGCTTTCTTAATTAAAGACCAGTAGCCATTAGTGTTGCTTTTAGGTTAATTTTAGTAAGCTTAAAAGACTTAAGGATCCTTGCCATATAGATGTCCTACATAATTACAATTTTTTAATTAACTTGGTTGTATACTATATAAATCCCTAGAAACAAGCGGAGCTAAAAATCCGATTGTATCTGTTTTATTTTTAATAGGACTTTTTTTAAGTATATCTTGTTAGGTCCTTAATATTATATTATTTCCGTAGGAGCTCCTTAAGGGCCTTAATAACTAGTATTATCGCTGTTATAATTATAATGTTATCTATATATAAGTAGAGATAGGCGTCCTAGTGTTTACGATATTAAAATATACAAGGATCTTTATTAATTAGTTTAAATCCTATTGTCTTTAGGTACTCTATTAAGGTATTATACTATAGCAGAGGTGCCTATTTAAGGCTATATATCGCCTTTAGTAATAGGCAGACTAATATATAGTTATCATCTTTAAATCCTTTTAGCTGTCGCATATATATAGAGTACTTCCTTATAAAACTGTTTAGGAAGGCTGTAATAACGTCAATCTAGTAAGCCTTAAGGTTATATACTGTAATTAACGCCAGTAGGATCCTATATGCAGTTAAGGTCACTACCGCAGCATATATATAGTTATAGTCAATATTCGCTACCTGGTGGTTACTATATATAACCCACTATACCTTATACTGGATTACCTCTCTAAATATATTGTATTTAAGGTTAAATATAAACTTTAATAGTAGTGCTTATACACCCTTTGGTCTCTTAACTAATTAATACATCTTAGCTTTCTAGTATTAAGTTATTTTAACTATTAGTACCAAACGTTAGTAAGGAGCTTTTAATAGCTATAGAGCCTTCTTTAATATTTACAATATCTTAATCTTTTGCAAAGCTTCTAGATAAGGTTTTAGAGGAGCCGGCTGTATCTATATATCGGATGAGAATGCAATTGCTATATAAGAGACCTTCTTTTAGCTATAAGTAGTTACCCCAATAGAAAGCTCCTCTAGTTTAGTAGCTTCTGTCTCTATACCCCCCTTAAGCTATTAGTTAATTTGGTAGACTCTATTATTATCTAAATTAATATTATCTTAATTATTATAGTCCTTGTTATTACTTTTAGCAATTAACGGTATTATAGTCTCCCTACTTACTAGAAGGGAGTTAGTAGTTAATTTCTAGGCTGCCTTTTTAAAGGCTTACAGCGCCTTTGCTATGTCCTTTATAGTAGATACATTAGTTATTTAAAATATAGCAGCGTACTATTATATATCTCTATGTAGATTAATCACCTTCTTAGAGGCTAGCGCTGACGCTAGGAAGTCCCCTAACTCCGTTAAGGAGTTCCAACTTAATAACTAACTTAACTATGTTAATGGACCTAGCTCTGGTAATAGAGACGGCTGTAATATTACCCCTTTTAGACCTAGTTCTCCTAGTACTAAATTAGGAGTACGGAGTCCTTCTAGTTCTCCTATATAGTGTTCCTTTTCTTTTAATACTTTTATAGAAGGATAGGTAACTATAGTAACTATAATAGTGGTCGCACCTTATAGTTCTGGTAGTAGTTCCGGCTTTAGCTCCTATATAGTAAGCTTATCCTCTAGTATAGTAATTAGTAGATCTAAAGCCTTATTAAATATTATATCGCGTATATTACGGACAGCTTAAGTACAATATTACAACTACTTAGAGAGGAGTTGGAAAAAGCTAGTTGGTTAATAAGGGCACGGTCTAGGATAGATCCGGTGGAACCATGTGACAAGGAATAGTAGCCAAGGTTACGTGGTATAATCTATATAATCTGTGTAATCTGTATAATCTATAGAATAGAGCAGATAGAGTATACATACCTTACAGAGCGAAGGGATTTCTTAGGTATATAGTTGTGTATTTAAAGGACTATAGTCCCTACCTAGATAGTTCTCTCTTTATAGTAAATCTTAGAATACAATTAGAGTTAATCTGTTAGGTAACCACTCCACCAGTTATTATTATATTGTTAACTTATTGTTCTTACCTATATACCTAGCCCATTAACAAGTCCACTATAGTACCCCTATAAGGCTCCGTTACATATTTACTACTAAGGTTATAGTATTAAACACTAAGAAGTCGAACAATATGCTACTAAAAGCACCAGTTATAACCACGGTAATAATAACCTTAGGGGTAGGAGATACTAGTATAGTAGATACTAACTTATAGATGGTTACGCAAGGATAGTTATAAGAGATAGTTAATTGGTTGTTAGACAATAATAGGATACTTAAAGAACATATTAACGGCATTGGAGCAGTAAAGGTTAAGTTACCATTAATTAAACGGTTCTTAGGGGAAAAGTTAAAACTTAAAGGGTTCCTTATATAAATGCACTTTAAGGTAATACAGAAAGGGGTAAAGTTGGCTACACCTATAGATTAAGTAGTATATGTAGGATTGTTCTTAATAGGAAGAGTACTTAAGTAGTTTAAATCTTACCTTACTAAGATATAAGTAAACGGAGTGTTAACTGCTAATTAGGATGTATAGTATATGTTTACCAGCTAGAACAGGCTTGCGGAAAGGTTAATATAAATATTTAGTAATTTAGAGGTATTAACTATAGCGGAATATAAACTTTAGAACCTAGTATAACAAACTTTAGTAATTAAGTATATAACATAGTTTTAGATACTTGTAATATAGGTTAAGTGGAATAATAAGGCGCTTATGGCATAGTATAAATAAGGACTTAAGGCTAAGGTCTAGGACGCAATTATCCTAATAGAAGATGCGGATACTCTAAAAGATTTAATAGATTAAGTAATAAAAATTAATAATAGGATCTATTAAAGGGAACAAGCTAAGAAAGGGTAAGATAGAGTTTTATAGTTGTATAAGGCGCAGAGTACGCAACAATAGATATAGAGTTAAAAACTATAGAATGGCGCAGAGCTAATGGACCTAAGTGGTACTAAAGAACCTAAAAGGTAGATAAAGAAACCATAGAAACCTAGAGGTTAAGGATTAAGTAATTATAGGACCTAGGAGCAGAGGCTAAACTAGGGATCTTAGTAGTAGAAGATGTTTAGGCGGACTCTATAATAAGAAGAATGGTTTAAAAATAGAGCTTACATAAATTGTAGAAAGAAAGGTTATTTTGCTAGAGACTATAAAGGTAGTTAGAGTAACCACGCGGTAAAAGGCATAAGGTTATTAGAGTATAATAACGCAAATGCTAGGGCATTGCGTGGGACTAAGGAGTGTTTAATTAAGCACTTCGCGTTTTGTTATAATAACGTATACTAAGTTTATAAGGACGCTAAGTATGGCGTAAGCTATTGGCTATAAGAGCTAGAGTTAAGAGAACTTAAAGGAACTAGAGAGTTAGATAAAGAATAAGATTAACTCTATAAGCTAAATTGGGATGTTATAGTAATATACAGATAAAGATTTATAATAATAACAATGGAGTTAGAGTACTTATTAATTAATAGCAATAAGGAATAAAAGGAGGCTAACTAGGAGTACTTAAACCTTAATAATGTAATAGAAGTAGAGATTAAGACCTCTATAGAATAAGGATTGGTAATGGATATAATAACACTATTAGATACGGCATCTATTGCTTTATAAGATAAAAGGAGCAACGTTTAGAAGAAACTAGGTAAGTAGATAACTGCTAGTGCCAGCTTATTACTTAATAAAGGTAAAAGGCCATAGGCTTAAGATTCTTAAAATAAAATATAAGATGCTTAAGACTTTTAAGATAAGATAAGACACACCTAAAAACCTATAATGGATGAAAACTAATAGGAAAGGGTAGTTACTTAGTTTAGTAATAAATAAATAAGTATAGGACGTAGGTTTAAGAACTATAAGTTTAGGGAATAAATAAGAATATCCATTCTAAGTAAATGCAGTATTTAGCTTAAAGATTAAAAAGTTAATACTAGGATAAAGAAGTAAGAGGACTTTAAAGATCTAGCTGTAAGATACAGAAAACAAGAAACTGTGGATAAGTTTAGGTTAAGAATTATTATATAGCAAGAATAGAAACTAGATAAGAGATCTAGTATACTAGGTTATATAAGGGACAGAGCACCTATATAAAGAGTTACTAATAGGCCTAAGGTAGGGATACTTAGAGTAAAATGGCTAAATAAACTGGAGCAAGAAGAGGATCTAGGAATTCTAACTAAGTTTAAAGAAAGATATACTAAAGGATATTATAACGTAGTAATAATAAGGTACTTTCTAATAGATAGACTATATATACTAAACCAGTTATATAGAAAGTAGTATAGGTAATAATATAATAATAAATGGAAAGACTTTTATATATAGCTAGATAAAAAAGTTATCTAAGATTAACCTATTATAGAGAAATATATAAGTTATATTAAAGGAGTATTAATTATAATGCTAAGGAACCTAAAAGAAGGATCTAGGGACTAGAGAAGTAAGTAATAAATCTTAGTATCTATAGAAGAAAAACTAATAGTTAGGTTGGCAAGATAGAGGTTTAAACTTAAAAGTAAAGACAAGCTAAGAGTTAACCTAAGTTACTTAGCGCATTATATACTATCGTGGATAGCTTATATAGATAATACGTGTAACATGCATAGAGCACTAAAAGACAAAAGTTGGAAGTACCTAATAAGGATATATTAGGTACCTAAGGAAAGGCAGTTTAAAGACGCTAAGTATATATATAGATAGCACCTAGTAGAAGTATAGAGTTAAGAAGACCTAATATTTTAACTAGGAAGATTCCTTACGGAAGAATGCCTAAATAGAAGATAGTGGTGGAATTGTCTAGAAAATACTTATCTATAGTATATAGAGGAAAAGAAAAGAACTAAGTATTAGCCTAAAGAGGACTAAGTGTAAATAGGATCTAGCAGCTAATAGTTAGGAAAAGGGGAGGTCTATAGGACTAGAGGAAACTAGTAATAAAGCCTTAGACCCTTAAAGGAATTTAAGGATAATACCTAAATTTATAAGTCTAGTGGCAAGATTAGCAGTTTAAAGTGTTAATAGATAGTAGAGTAATAAGGAACTATATATTACTAGCAGTAGTAGAAAGGATAGGGTTACTATATAGATAGAAGGAATACTTATATCCACTTATAATAATTTTAGGAGATTAGATAGCCTATAGAGGAGGTATTATTAATCTTAAAATAGGACCTATTTAGTTAGCTATTAAAGGGAGATAAGTTAAGATGTCCTTTAATATCCTACTATTAGGATAGGATAAGGCGATACTAGGAATGCCTTAGTTATAGGAATATAATCTAAAGATTAATTAGGTTATAGGTTAGGTTAATATTAGGGATACTTAATAATATAAAGTGTAATAGTAAACTAAGTTAGTATAGTACTAGGTTGGAGCGACGTATAAAGAAACTAAGTAGAGCTTAAGTTATATACTAAAGAGATACCATAAGTATAGTAAAAAGTTATGGTTACTGGAAAGTAAAAAGCTATTAGAGTATATAGTATAAGACTATAAGATAGAGTTAGAACTAGAAATAAGTCTAAAGTTCTTTCTAATCTATAAGCTTACTAAAACCAAATTAGTAGCGCTTAAAGAGTTTGTCTAGAAGAACTTACAAAAGGGATATATTAGACTATTATAGTTATTAGCAGGATATCTAGTACTATTTATTCTAAAGAAAAATGGAAAACTTAGGATGTGTATAGACTATAGATAGTTAAATAGTATTACTAGAAAGGATAGGTATTCTTTACCCTTAATTAGTAAAATCTAAAATAGGATAGGTAACGTAAAGATCTTTATAAAGATAGATCTAAGGTAGGCGTACTATTAGATTAGAATTAAGGAAGGTAATAAGTAGAAAGCAGCCTTTAGGTTAAAGGAAGGACTATATAAACTATTAGTTATATAATTTGGGCTTATAAATGCACTAGTAATGTTTTAGAAGTGAATTAATAGTATATTAGGAGAATACCTTAATAAGTTTATTATAGTATACCTTAATAATATTATTATCTACTTAGTAAGTAAGAAAGAGTATAAGGAATATATTAAATAGGTCTTAAAGAGACTATAAAAAGAATAGATGCTAGTAGCAATTAAGAAATATAAGTTCTTTACTAGGAAGACCAATTTTATAGGATTTATTATTAAACTAAGAAAGATTAGTATAGACCTAAAGAAAGTTAAAGCTATAGTAAGTTAGCAAGAACCAGAGAACGTTATATAGTTAAGGTTATTTCTAGGATTTTATAACTACTATAGGAGGTTTATAGCATAATAGTTAAAAAATATTAAGCCGTTTATAAGGCTAATAAAGAAAGAGGAACTATAGGTTTAGGTAGAAGAGTAAAGAAAACTATTTAAAGAACTTAAGGAGTTATTTACCTAGGAACTAATCCTTAAGATCTATTAACTAAAGTTAGAAACGGTTATTAAGATAAATATATTGGACTTTATACTAGGAGTATATTTACTATAGAAGTATTAGGACGCATAGTATCTAGTAGCGTATTATAGTTAAAAAAAATACTACTACTAGAGTTAAACTATAATATTTACAATAAGGAGTTGTTAGGTATAGTTACAGTATATAAAAAATAGAGAGCATTCTTACAAGATATAGAAAAACTATTTATAGTTAAAATAGATTATAAGAACCTTATAGGATTCCTAATAATAAAGGAACTTAATAGAAGACAGATTAAATAGGCGGAAATGCTTATAGAATATTATTTTGAAATTTAGTATACTAAGGGTACTAAAAATGTAAGAGTAGATATACTTAGTAGGAAGGCGGAGTTGTAAAATGGTAAAAAGCTATTAGGGGCTTTACTGCAAAAGGATTAAGACGGATTAATTAGGTATAATTATCTAAAAGTTACAGTAACTAGAGAAAGTTAAGCTTATAAATTACCTAAAAGTGATTAGATGTAAAAGATCTAAGATATATAGGTAGAGGATCTAGATATGGAATAGTATAAGAATAGAGAAGTAACTTATATTCTAAGGTTTATTGCAAAGGAGTTTGTTAAGTTATTCTATAGGGGACTAATTTAAGGATATAGTGGAGCTATAGGCTTAATGTTAAGACTTTAAGAAGAGTATATTATTTAAGGAATTTAGGGACTAGTAAGGTAAGTTATAAAGGAATATTTAGATTATTAGAGAAATAAACTAATAAGGTATAAGCTGTATAGAGAGCTATAACCTATTAAAGTACTAGAAAGACTATAGAAAGTTATATTATAGGACTTTATTATTAAGTTACTAAAGTTAAAAGATCCTATTAGTGGATAAGATTATAACGCGATCTTAGTAATAGTAGATAAGCTTATAAAGTGGGGATACTTTATAGTATGTATAGAAGAGATATTAGTAGAGGATGTCGCTAAAATCTATATTAAGGAAGTATTTATAAGACATAGAGCATTAAGCAAGATTATATTAGACAGAGATTTAAGATTTATAGCAGTATTTTAGGAAGTATTTCTAGTAGAATAAGGAGTTCGCGTAGTAACCTTAATAGTATATTATCCGCAGACAGATGGATAAATAGAATGGTTAAATTAGATACTAGAATAGTATCTAAGACACTATATTAATCACGCATAGAATAATTAGGTATTGCTATTACTAGTTATATAGTTTATATATAATGCAACACCATAAGAAGAAATAGGAATATTACTATTTAAGGCGAATTACAGGTATAAGCTAAGAACGTTATTATTGCTATATTAAGTAAAGAAAATAAGTAGTATAGCTAAAGAAAGAATAGAGACACTAATAAATCTTTATAATTACTTTAAAGAAATAGCTAAGATGGTATAAGAAAGAATAAAAAGGCACTATAATACTAAGAGATCTAAGGGACCAGATCTTAAGGAGGGAGATAAAGTGTGGCTACTATATAAAAATTTTAAGAGTTAACAACTAAGTAAGAAGTTGGACTATATTAGACTAGGACCTTTTAAAATTATATAAAGAATTTTGTTAATTATGTTTAAGTTAAACTTACTAGCTAAAATAAAGATCTACCCTATATAGTATATATTACGGACAGCTTAAGTACGATGTTATGACTACTTAGAGAAGAGTCGGAGGAAGCTAGTTGGTTGATATAGGTACGGTCCAGGATAGATCTAGTGGAACTATATGACGAGGAATGGTAGCTGAGGTTATATAATGTAATTTATATGATCTGTGTAATCTGTATAATCTGTAACAGAGTAGATAGAGCACACGTACCTTACAAAGCGAAGGGATTTCTTAGGCGTATGGTTGTATATTTAAAGGACTATAGTCCCTACCCAGATAGTTCTCTCTTCGTAGTAAATCTCAGAATATAATTAGAGTTAATCTGTTGGGCAACTACTCCACTAGTTATTATTACGTTGTTGACACTGTTCTTACCTATATACCCAGCCTAATAATAGGACCCACTGTAGTTCCTACTATAAGATTCCGTTACACATTTACTACTAAGGTTATAGTATTAAATAAGGTTAAATAACATGCTACCCAAAGCACTAGTTATAACAACGTCGACGGTAGCCACAACCTTAGGGTTAGGAGACACTAGTATAGCAGATATGGATTCTTAAGTAGTTACATAAGGTTAGTTATAGGAAATAGTTAATTACTTATAGGATAATAGCAGGCTACTTAAAGAACGCATTAATGGAATTGGAGTAGTAAAGGTTAAGTTACCTTTAATTAAACGGTTCTTAGGGGAGAAGTTAAAGCTTAAAGGGTTTCTTACGTAGATACATTTTAAGGTTATGCAGGAAGGAGTAAAGTTAGCAACACCTACGGACCAGGTAGCATACGCAGGACTATTCTTATTAGGGAGAGCTCTAGAGTGGTTTAAGCCTTACCTCACAGAGATATAAGTAAATGGTGTAACAACTACTAACCCGGATGTATGGTATGTGTTTGCAAGTTAGAACGGATTTATAGAACGGTTAACGCAAATATTTAGAGACCCCAAAGCAACCATAACAGCGGAATAAAAACTTTAGAACTTAGTACAATGCACTTTAGCAATTAAGTATATAACGTAGTTTCAAACACTAGCTATATAGGTTAAGTGGAATAACAGGGCGCTTATAGTATAATATAAATAGGGACTTAAGGCTAAAGTCCAGGACGTAATTATCCTAATAGAAGATGCGGATACTTTAAAAGAGTTAATAGACTAGTTAATAAAGATTAATAATAGGATCTATTAAAGGGAACAAGCCAAAAAAGGGCAAGATAGAGTTCTATAGTTATATAAGGCGCAGAGTACACAACAACAGACATAGAGTTAAAAATTATAGAATGGCACAGAGCTAATAGACTTAAGTAGTACTAAAGAAACCCAAAGGTGGGAAAAGAAACTATAGAAACCTAGAGGTTAAGGATCTAGTAATTAAAGGACCTAGAAGTAGAGGCTAAACCAGGGATCTTAGCAGCAGAAGACGTTTAGGCGGACTCTATAATAAAAAAAATGGTTTAAAGATAGGGCTTATATAAATTACGGAAAACAAGGTTATTTCGCCAGAGACTATAGAGGTAGTTAGAGTAATTATACAGTAAAGGGAACCAGGCCAGCAGACGGCACGTATATATAGAGGGATAATAGTGCACTATAAGGAATAAAAGAGTGTTTAATTAATAGTTTCGCGTTTTATTATAACAACGTTTGCTAAATTTATAAGGATGCCAAGTATAGCGCAAGCTATTAGCTATAGGAGCTATTATTATCTAAGTTTAGAGGAACCAACAAACCAGCTCGCAGATCAGATATTAAAGATAATAAGTTTAATACAGGCGAAGCGTTTACTAATAATAAGGTAATAAAGGCAGCTTACTAGAAGCATACAAACCTTAGAGAAGTTAAAACAGAAGTAGAAACTAAGACTATTACAAAATAAGGTTTAGTAACGGGTATTGCGATATTATTAGATACAATTTCCATCACTTTATAAGACGAAAGGAGTAATATTTAAAAGAAACCAAGCAAGTAGACAACTGCTAGTGCTAGCTTATTACTTAATAAAGGCAAAAGGCCACAGGTCTAAGACTCTTAGGATAAGATAAGGAAGGCTCTAGACTTGTAAGGTATAACAAAAACAGCTCCAGAACCCATAACGGACAAAAACTAATAGGAAAGAGCAGCGACTTAGTTTAGTAACAAATAAATAAGTATAGGACGCAAGTTTAAGAACCAAGAGTTTAGGGAATGAGTAAGCACATTATTAGGCAACCAAGATTTCAAATAATAAATAAGGGCTATAGTAGTTCCAGGTAAACCTAGTGTTTAGCCTAAAGATTAAAGAGTTAATATAGTAATTAAGAAGCAAGACGACTTTAAGGATCTAGCTACAAGACGCAGAAAACAAGAAACTATAGATAAGTTTAGGACAAGAATTATTGCATAGCAAGAGCAAAAGCTAGATAAGAGGTTAGCTATGCCAGGTTATATAAGGGACAGAGCACCCATACAAAGAGTTACTAATAGGCCAAGTGCAGGGACACCTAGGGTAAAGTAGTTAGACAAACTGGAACAGGAAAAGGATTTAGGGATTCTAACTAGATTTAAAGAAAGATATACTAAAGGATGTTATAACGTAGTAATAATAAGGTACTTTCTAACAGACAAACTATACACACTAAACCAGTTATACGGAAAGTGGTATAGGCAACGACACAATAATAAATAGGAAGACTTTTATATATAGCTAAACAAAAAAGTAGTCCAAGACTAACCTATTATGGAGAAACGCATAAACCACATTAAAGGAGCGTTGGTTATAATATTAAGGAACCTAGAAGAAGGATCTAGGGACTAGAGAAGCGAGCAACAAATCTTAGTACCCGTAGAAGAAAGACCAACAGTTAGATTGGCTAGATAGAGGTTTAAACTTAAAAGTAAAGACAAGCCAAGAGTAGACCTAGGTCACTTAGCGCATTATATACTATTGTGGATAGCTTATGTGGATAATACCTGTAACATATATAGAGCACCAAAAGATAAGAACCGGAAGTACCCAGTAAGGATATATTAGGCACTAGAGGAGAGGCGGTTTAGGGATACTAAGTATATACATAGATGGCACCTAGTAGAAGTACAAGGTTAAGGGGACTTAATACTTTAACCAGAAAGATTCCTTATAGAAGAATACCTAAAGGGATAACAGTGGTAAGAGTGCCTAGAAAACACTTGTCTATAGCACATAGAGAAAAAGAAACGAATTAAGTATTAGCCTAAGTTAGACTAAGTATAAACAGGATCTAGCAGCCAACAGTTAGAAAAAGGGGAGGTATATAGGACCAAAGGGAACTAGTATTAGAGCCTTAGACCCTTAAAGGAATTTAAGGATAATACCTAAATTTATAAGTTAAATGGCAAGATCAGCAGTTCGAAGCATTAATAGATAGTGGAGTAATTAGGAACCATATATCACTAAAAGTAGTAGAAAGGATGGGGTTACTATATAGACAAAAGGAACACCCGTATCCACTTACAATAATTTTAGGAGATTAGATAGCCTATAGAGAAGGCGTTATTAATCTCAAAACAGGACCTATTTAGTTAACTATTAAAGGGAGATAGGTCAAGATGTCTTTTAATATCCTACCGTTGGGACAGGACGAGGCGATACTAGGAATGCCTTAGTTATAGAAGTACAATCTAAAGATCGATTGGGTTATAGGTTAGGTCGATATTAGAGATACTTAATAACACAAGATGCGACAATAAACCAAGTTAGTATGGTACTAAGTCGGAGCAACATACAAAGAGACTAAGTAAGGCTTAAGTTATATACCAAAAAGATACTATAAGTATGGCAAAAAGTTGTGGTTACTAGAAAGTGAGAAGCTATTAAAACACGCAGCATGGGACTATAAGATAGAATTAGAAGAGGGAATAAGTCCAAAGTTCTTTCTAATCTATAAGCTTACTAAAACCGAGTTAGTGGCACTTAAGGAGTTTATCCAGGAAAACTTATAAAAGGGATACATTAGACTATTATAGTTATTAGCAGGATATCTAGTACTATTTATGCTAAAGAAAAACGGAAAACTTAGGATGTGTATAGACTATAGACAGTTGAACAATATTACTAGAAAGGATAGGTATTCTTTACCCTTAATTAGCGAAATCTAAGACAGGATAGGCAACGCGAAAATCTTTACAAAGATAGATCTAAGGTGGGCGTACCATTAGATTAGGATCAAGGAAGGTAATAAATAGATGGCAGCCTTTAGGTTAAAGGAAGGACTGTATAAGCCATTAGTTATATAATTTGGGCTTATAAACGTACTAGTAATGTTCTAAAAGCGAATTAATAGCGTGTTAGAAGAACACCTAGATAAGTTTGTTATAGTATATCTTAACAACATCATCATTTACTTAGAGAGTAAGGAAGAATATAGAGAACACGTTAAATGGGTCTTAAAGAGACTACAGGAAGAACAGATGCCAGTAGTAATTAAAAAATACGAGTTCTTTATAAGGAAAACCGATTTTGTAGGATTTATTATTAAGCTAGGGAAAATCAGTATGGACCTAAAGAAAGTTAAAGCTATAGTAAGTTGGCAAAAACCAGAGAATGTTATATAGTTAAGGTCATTTCTAGGGTTTTGTAACTACTATAGGAGGTTTATAGCATAGTAGTTAAAAAGTATTAAGCCATTTATAAGATTAACAAAGAAGGAGGAACCGTGGGTTTAGGGTAGTAAATAAAAGGAGCTGTTCTAGGAACTTAAAGAGTTGTTTACCTAAGAGCCAGTCCTCAAGATCTATTAACTAAGGTTGGAAACGGTTATTAAGACAAACGTATTAGACTTTGCACTAGGAGTATACTTGCTATAGAAGCACTAGGATACATAGCACCCAGTAATATACTATAGTCGGAAAATAACACCACTAGAGTTAAACTACGACATCTACAATAAGGAGTTGTTAGGTATAGTTATAGTACTTAAGGAATAGAGAGCATTCTTATAAGGCACAGAGAAACTATTTGTGGTTAAAACGGACTATAAGAACCTTACTAGATTCCTAATAACAAAGAAACTCAACCAAAGACAGGTTAGATGGGCGGAAATGCTTATAGAATACTATTTCAAAATTTAGTATACTAAAGGTACAGATAATGCACAAGCAGACGCTCTAAGTAGAAAGGCTAAACTATAAAATAACAAAAAGCCGTTAGGAGCTTTGTTGCGAAGGAATTAAGACGGATTGATTAGGTATAATTATCTAAAGATTATAGCAACCAAAGAAAGTCAAATCCATAAATTATTAGAAAGTGATTAGATATAGAAGATCTAAGAAATATAGGCGGAGGATCTAGACTTAGAGCAATACAAAAACAGAGAAGCAACGTATATACCTAAGTCTATTATAGAAGAATTTGTTAAGGAATTCCATAAGGGAATTCCATAAGGATATAATAGGTCTACAGAACTAGTGTTAAGACTTTAGGAGGAGTACATTGTTTAAGGAATCTAGGGATTAGCAAGATAAGTTATAAAGGAATATTTAGATTGCCAAAGAAACAAACCAACAAGGTATAAGCTGTATAGAGGGCTATAACCTATTAAGACACCAGGAAGACTATAGGAGGTTATATTATAGAACTTTATTATTAAGTTACCAAAGTTAAGAGATCCTATTATAGGATAAAATCATAACGCGATTTTAGTAATAGTGGACAAGCTAATAAAGTAAGGATACTTTATAGCATACACTAAAGAGATGTTAGCAGAAGACGTCGCTAGAATCTATATAAGGGAAGTATTTATAAGACACAGAGCACTAGATAAAATTATATTGGATAGAGATCTAAGATTTATAGCAGCGTTTTAGGAGGTGTTTCTAGTAGAATAGGGAGTTCGCGCAGTAACCTCTACAGCGTATTATCCGCAGACGGACGGATAAACAGAAAGACTAAACTAGACACTAGAATAGTATTTAAGACATTATATTAATTACACACAGAATAATTAGGTATTGTTATTACCAGTTATATAGTTTATATATAATATAACACCACAAAAAGGAATGGGGATATTACTATTTAAGGCAAACTACGGGTATAAGCTAAGAACGTCGTTATCACTATACTAAGTAAAGAAAACGAGTAGCACAGCTAAATAAAGAATAGAGATGTTAATAAATCTTCATATAGACCTTACGGAAATAGCCAAACTAGTACAGCAAAGAATAAAAAAGTACTATAATACTAAGAGATCTGAGGGACCAGATCTAAAGGAGGGAGATAAAGTATAGCTACTATACAAAAATTTTAAGAGTTAATAACTAAGCAAGAAGTTGGACTATATTAGACTAGGACCTTTTAAAGTCAAGCAAAGAACTTTATTGGTTACGTATAAGTTAAACCTACTAGCTAAAATAAAGATCTACCCTATATAATATATCGCGATGCTAGAACCAGCATATAGAGATATTAAGCCACCAGTTTACAAGGTAGACACGTATAGAGGATAAAAGGAGGATAAATGGCAAGTTTTGAAGATTATTAGTTATAAGGACGTAGATGACGAAACGTAGTATAAAGTAAAGTGAATAGGCTACAGTAAGACTATTTAGAAACTACTAAGCAACCTAAAAAACGCTATAGGAAAGGTACAGAAGTATTGGAAGAAAGTAGGCTAAGTAATATTAATAAGGAAGAATCGCTAAAAAATAAGTTACCTAAGGGGGACCTAAAAGGAGCAATTACTAAGCTACTTAGAGTTGTTTCCCTTATAGGAAAAGAGCTAGTCCTTTTATTACCTAGCTCGGATAGACCCTATTAAACCAGTTTCTACTCCTTAGAACAAACCTTCTTACGTACATATTTAAGACGTTAAAGATAAGTATAAGCTAGACGTTAAGCTTTAAGGACATATACGGACTCTTTTAAGACACGTTAAACCTCAAGCAGCGTAGAGGCTAGTTTACCATTAAGTTTCTTAGTGGCAGATTAAATATAAGACCCTATAATAAGTTACTTAGGGAACCTAAAGACTGTTAAGAGTCATAGGACGCGTATACTTAGCGTTAAAGATAGAGCGGACGTCACAGGATAATTAAATATTTGCTTTAGTGCACTCTAAATAAGAGGACGGTTGTTGAGATAAAGGGCTTGCTAGCGTAATGCAGACTAACCTCTCTTTTATACAGCAAGAATATAGAGACGGCATTATCTCACCTAGAGACAAAATTGCAGCAATAGTGCAAGACCGGCGAGCTATAGAAGAAGAAGAAGAAGCTTTAGGTATAATAAGTAAGGATATTAACCAGACTAATTAAACGGATATTACACCTCTAGTAAACAACTTGGAGATGTTAGGAATCTTTAAGGACAAAGATAAAGAGAAGGGAGATAGTGTTACGGACAGCTTAAGTACAATATTACGACTACTTGGAGAAGAGTTGGAGGAAGCTAGTTGGTTAATATAGGCACGGTCTAGGATAGATCCAGTGGAACCATATAATAAGGAATAGTAGCCGAGGTTATATAATGTAATCTATATAATCTATGTGATCTATATAATCTGTAATAGAGTAGATAGAGTACACGTACCTTACGGAGCGAAGGGATTTCTTAGGCATATGGTTGTATATTTAAAGGACTATAGTCCCTACCTAGATAGTTCTCTCTTTATAGTAAATTTTAGAATATAATTGGAGTTAATCTATTGGGCAAGCACTCCACCAGTTGTTATTATGTTGTTGATACTATTCTTACCTATATACCTAGCCTAATAATAGGACCCACCGTAGTTCCTACTACAAGGTTCCGTTACAGTATGTTGTAATGCTAGAGCTAGTATATAGGAATATTAAGCTACTAGTTTATAAAGCAGATATGTATAGAGGACAGGAAGAAGATAAATAGTAAGTTTTAAAGATTATTGGTTATAAGGACATAAATAATAAAACGTAGTATAAAGTAAAGTAAATAGGCTATAGTAAGACTACCTAGGAACTATTAAGCAACCTAGAGAACGCTATAGGAAAGGTATAGGAGTATTAAAAAAAAGTAGGTTAAGGAGTATTAAAAAAGGATTGCTAAAGGATAAGTTACCTAAGGGGGACCTAGGAAGAGCAACTACTATATTACTTAGAGTTATTTCCTTCCCTAGAAACTCTACTCTCTTATTACTAAGCTTAGATAGACCTTATTAAATAAGTTTCCACTCCTTAGAACGGACCTTCTTATACACTTTCTTAAGATAAAGTAGTTAAGCGTAAGTAGAGGTATAGGCTTTAAGAGTATAATACTCCTTATCTCTTACCCGCTTAGTATAAGCGTAGTCTTTATTTTAAAGATAATAAATCTTGCCTAAGGCACTTAAAAGCTTATTATTGAGTTTTGCAGCGGCAAATTAAATATAAGACCCTATAATAAGTTATTTAGGGAACTTAAAAACTGTTAAGAGTTATAGGACGCGTATATTTAGCGTTAGAAATAGAGCGAACGTTATAGGACGATTAAATATTCGCTTTAGTGCACTCTAAATAAGAGAAAGGTTATTAAGAGAAAGGACTTGCTAGTGTAATATAAACTAACCCCTCTTCTATACAATAAGAATATAGAGATAGTATAATCTTACCCAGTAACAGTATGGCCGTTATAGTATAAGTATATTAAATAGTAGAAGAAGAAGAAGAAGCTTTAGGTATAATAAGTAAGGATATTAACCAAATTAATTAAACGGATATTATACCTCTAGTGGATAACTTAGAGATATTAGGAATCTTTAAGGATAAAGATAAAGAGGAGGGAGATAGTGTTATAGATAGCTTAAGTATAATATTATAACTACTTAGAGAGGAGTTAAAAGAAGCTAGTTAGTTAATAAGGGTACGGTTTAGAATGGATCCAGTGGAGCTATATAATAAGGAATAGTAGCTAAGGTTACGTGGTGTAATCTGTATAATCTATATAATCTGTGTAATTTATAGAATAGAGTAGATAGAGTACACGTACCTTATAGAGCGAAGGGATTTCTTAGGCGTATAGTTGTGTATTTAAAGGACTACAGTTCCTACCTAGATAGTTCTCTCTTTATAATAAATCTTAGAATATAATTGGAGTTAATCTGTTAGGCAACCACTCCACTAGTTATTATTATGTTATTGACTTATTGTTCTTACCTATATACCTAGCCCATTAACAAGTCCACTGTAGTACCCCTATAAGGCTCCATTACAACGCAATTATATAATCTTGTTTTTAGTTAGTATCCAGACGCGATAAATATAACTATTATTACCTTTATAACTAACTAGTTATCCCTTCTTGGCGCGCGGCGCTAGCTTCCTTAACTATATATTCTCTAGTCCTTTAATATATACATAGGTAGTTATACCGTGACGTTATAGATATAATATATTTAGTATGCGCATTTAAACGGCTGGTTATAGTACTTAGTATTAATTTAAAATAGTAATCTGGTTTCTTTTCTGTAAGGTATTCTATTCTAAATTTAAATTGCTGTTTTATAAGCTTCGTCCTATAGATATTCTAGTAGATTAGCCTTAATTGTTATTAATCTAGCTATGCCTAATATAATGCCACTAATGCGTTTGGGTGTTCCGTTCTACTTAGAGGTATAGGGAGCTATACACAGTATATTTATACCCACCAATTTAGCATAGTTAGTAAGCTCCGTAATGCCAAACTCTCTACTGCTATTAATTACTAGTAAACCAATATATTGTTAAGTTCAGTTATATATTAGAATATTAAGCTATTAAAGTCCCTTTGCAGTAATTGTCTTCTTAGTTCCAAAATAGGCGTATATATATTTAGCATACGCTTCTATAAAGATTGCTATATATTTATTGCCCCTAACTCCCTTTAGGGTGATATAGAAGGTATTAGTATATACGCGTTTAAACGGACGCTAAGGTAGTATAGGTGTAGTTTAAGAGACCTAGCGCTTTGCTAACGCTAGGTAACAGGCTTTATATTAAGTTAACATGCCTATAAGGTTGAAGTTGCCTATCTTAGCTATCTTCTGTAGTATATCCTTGCCTATATGGCCAAGTTGCTATATAGAGGCGTGCGTAATATATTAAGGCTTTAGAGCCAATTAAACTACATATAGGCTGTTTATATAAGTCGCTCTACCTACTATAAAGTTATCTAAGTACCTTTAAATTATACGGCTACCTATTTCCTTATTAGGCCTAATATAGAGCTATTTGCGCTTCTTAAGAGCTAACTCTAAGAGGAGCTTATAAGGTGATTTAGATATAAAGAAGGCCTTGGTAGCTACCATATAGGTATAACTATTATCTATTAGTAAGGGTATATGCACCATTCCTTTACTAATTATATAATGGATAGTCCCTCTAGATATTCCTATTGTGGTAGGTATTACTAGGGTCTTATAGTTAATAAACTCGCTTTAATTATTGCTTATTATACTATCGGAATAGGAGTTAAGGAACTAGTTGTCCTAATTACTATTGTTTAAGTTATTAACTATAGCTATACTGCTAATAAACAGGCCTCCGACTGAGCCTCTACCTATTATCCTAACTTAATTTAAGTTTAGTGTAGTTACCTTTAATTCCTAGGGCGGATCTACGCATAGAATATCCTTATTAAAAGGTTTCTATGTTGGGGATTAAAGGTTTAGTTAGAGATAGAAGCACTTCTCTTTACTACTAGGATGTTTATTTTTATAATAGACGCAGAACTTAGGCTTCCTTAATAATGTTAATCTTCTTTAGGTAGCCTTTTACTAACTAAGGATATTGCGGAGGTAGCTAGTTAAGTACAACTCTTATTTATAAGGTTACTTACCAGCTCCTCTATTATAATAAGGTTATCCTCCCTTATAACTCTTTTAGCTGCCTCTTAATAATTAGCTATCTAAATAGGAAACTTCTCCTCTATAGCGTAAAGCAATTGGGTATGCGCCTGCTTTCTTAATATTAGTATTAACGCCGCATTTAATTTCCTTATACCTAAGACAAAAGTTTCTGTATAGGCTTTAAGCGAGGTATAGTCTTTATAATTAAGGTTAGGCTAATAGTTTTATATTTGGTAGTTATAAATAAGACCTTATATAGTATACAGTAATTAAATTAAATTAAGTAAATCTTTAATGGAGTTGCGCGGCTTACCTAATGTAGCAAGTTAATTATAAACTAATTCTAATATTACGCCCTTAATTACCTTAAGTCCCGTTATCTGTTTATAATCCCAATCTCTATACTTGTCTATCTGCGAAGGTGGCTCTACAGCTATACCTTATATTATTAGTAGGAGGTTGTGAAGCTTAAGTTGTTATATAATTTAACAATACTATTCTTTATAATTGCTCTCCCCTTTTAATAGAGGAACAGCCCTGAAGGAGCTATAATATTCCTTCTTTTTTTATACTGTGTCCGCTATAATATGTAATTAATTAGTTTAACTGTATTATGCGTGGCGTTAATCTGTATTAGTTTATTATAAATTTCTATTATACTGTGCCCGTGTCTAAATTCAAGGATATATAGCTTTGTGTTAATTAGTTAATTAGAAAATAAAAATGGTAGCTAATAGAGCTTTAATTAAAGCTGTAAGAGGGCTTATAACCTATTAGACGCTAAGCAGGCTGATAGAAATAATATATATAATACTCTATAAGGAAGAATCTTAGGGGCTTAATGGCCTTAAGAAGGTATCTACAAAATGGCCCATACGCTGTTACGTGACCTATTACATGCATGTTGCTGAGCTTAAAGAGACTGCCTAAGAACTCTCCCCTACCAACATATAGTAAATAGTTTAGTAGTTTTTAAGATATAGCAATTTAGCCTTATTTCGGTCCCTAAATTTTAATATCTTAAAAACTACTATACTATATACTATATAACGTTAATAGAAGCTATAGAATATATATAAAAGTCCAAATCCAAATTATTAGAATTTATTATTAAGTGGTGGTAATACCTATTCTAAATAATACTAGTATATATAATATTCCACAGGAGCTCTTGCTGCACCTGGCCTAAAAAGACCAAAACCAACTAAAAGAACCCTGAAAATCACCTAGAGAATCCCCCTGAGATGCATGCATCGCAGGGGAGGCACACGTCGAACGACGGTGGTTCGCACTCGCGCGCGACCGCCAGAACCACACCCAGCAATGGCCCTCCACAACAAAAACAGGCGAATACCACACTATAAAGCAGAAACACCTTTATTAAGAAGGCATTTAACAAAATATAAAGCCTATTAGACGCGTCTAGTATCTAGAATTATAGGGGAGTAACTATTAGCTATAATAATCTAATATAGCTAGCAGAATAGCTCTGCCAGTCTAGTAAACCTTAGGCGCCCTTTTAGTAAACCCTTAATTAAATCCTTTAATAGCTAAGCAAAATTAAAAACAAATAAAACTCCCCCTTATCGGTGAACCGCACCTAGGCCGCCGTAGCTGCGCTTTTATAGTATAGGGAACCCACCCCCCTTAAGACAATAACCGGGTATATAATTATAATATAATTAAATACAGAAAAAGCAGAGGGGCTTAGGGGATAATTAAAAACAGAAGTCCTTATAAAAATTTATAAAGAGGTCTATAACACTATTACAGTCCAATACCTTAGGAGCGGAGATATTAGAGTTACCCTAAAGGATTAATAGATAAAGAAACAAGCCATAAGGGTAGGGGATAGGCTAGAAAAACGCATTAGTATAAAAGTACTCCGTAAGAATTACCTAGTTAAAGTTCTAGCGGTTCCCATAAGCCTTAGGGTAGAAAAGGGACGCTAGGTAAACAATATAGTAATTATATAGGAGATAGTAAAACAAACGGAATACCTTATACTAGGACTTAAAATCATCTAAATCCAATAGCTTTATTAGAAAAATACAAACTAAGCATATAATAAGAATAATAAGAGGATATAAGGGTTGCCAGAGACTTGCTAGGGAGACGCTAAACAAACATATAGCTCCCTTATTATTAGCACATATACACTAGGAATGCAAAAACTCCTTATTTAAAAAATAATAATTATAAATAGCCTTATATATAATATAAGGCTTTATAACCACAGACTACACCTAGAATAATGCTATTGCTGTATATAATAGGGATACACCCAATCCACATACGCAGCATAGGTATGCTATGGCCACTATATAGGCCCCTATAATATAAGACACTGCTTAAATTAAGACTAAATAAAATATATAAACTGCCACTAAAGCACACATAAGGCGTAGAAGAGAGAAGACTGTATTAAATATAGAAGACGAAAGGCAAGGGCTTAACAGCTATAGGAATAACTACACACTAGGTTATATAAATAGAAACAATAGGTAATAAGCTAATAGAACATAGGTGCCTTTCTAGCGTTTCCTACCTTTAATACTAGGGGGCTAGGCCAGCCATCCCAAGCCTTAATAGGCTAGAAGTAACACCGCGCAATATTACCAGACTAAATAGGGACATAAGGGTTATAGGGGATATAAGGAAGAAGACGCCCTATAGATAGACCCTTATAGACAGCTATAGCAAGCTTAAGACCAGGATAATTAAGAATTAGACTTAATATGGTAAATATAACATTTATAGCCAACTTATAAAGGGTATATAGCCAACTAGTAAGAACAAGGGAAGAACCAGAGATAATAACAGATTCAGACATAAAAGCATTAATAGGAATATAAAATATAGGAACGGAAAGCTCTATACAAAATAAGTAGGGACTAAGGTGCAGATATAAGAGATAAAAGTTTTAAATATCCTAAAGAAAGTAGAAACAGAAGAAGTAAGGAATAAAGGAGAGACAAAGAACCCTTACTAGGGGTCCACCACCTATCTATTATATAATATAACTGCGGTAATATAAACCACCATCTTATAAGGCCCCTACTAGACAGTCTAGACCCAGAAAAATACTATATCCTTACTATATAAGAACTATACTATAATACCTACACATAATTAATATATTGCCCCTAAGGATTCCAGGTCCTATATAAACCAAAAGCAGCTATACACGTGTGCTTTATAATTAGTAAGGCTATCAGCCTATCCTTATAGTTATAGCAGGTAGTTAACCTAGATATTATAGTTATAACAATCTAGACATATAGGGGACTAGTATAAATTATTAATATATATAACCCTAAGGTCGAAGGGGTCCCATAAATAGAGAATATTATATTAGTAATAAGCTTACTAGAAACTAAAGGCACAGAGTCTATTCTACTAGAAGGCATAAACCTCTACTACCTATAGTAGGGGGGTATCTATATTACTACTAAATAATAGGTAGAGTACTTACTAAGAGCTATAGACATCTAGGGCCTTAAGCTAGCCACCCTCCTAAAAGCAACTATATGGCAATAAGGTACTACCAAAAGTACAATTAACCTTATATTTATAGACAAAGGCCTATACTAGAGACTTAAAAGGTGCAACCCTAAAGAAGAATAGGCACTCGCTTTAGACTATATCACTATCTAGATATAGCTAGATCTAGACATTAAAGCATAACTAAATAGTAAAAGATACGCAATAAGGAAGCTTAAGACAGACAATTTCTTTAATATAGTTAAATAATAACTTTAAGACCTAGAAGAAATCCACCTAATACCAAATAAGCGAGGCTTATTAGCTACCCCTAAGGAAATTAACTATAGACTAGAAAGGATCTAGGCAGCAATTAAAAATAGACTAAAAGAGCACTGCCTAGTCTTATAACCGGGCCCCTACACGCGACATGTATAGTCCGCATAATACACGGTTCTCATCGCCAGCCAATAACAAGTAAGAAGGAAATATATAAGTAGCTATAACCCTAAAGACAAGAGACAATACAAAGATATAAGAAACCAGTTAAAGAATACCCTAAAAAAAGAAGTAAGAAATAACTGGAGATGGTTTATAAACAAGTACACTTTTAACCTAAGCCTCCCCTATAATAAAGGCCTTTAGGCTATAGCAAAATAGGTATAAAAAAAAAGGCAGGGCGCCTAGTAGAAGACTTACACCTACCACCCCTATAAAGAGTAGGGGAATTACAGGCCACTAACAATAATAATAAAAAGGTAAAGATCCTTATAGAAAGGTTCTTCCCCTAACCGGCTCTAGTAGACCTTAGTAATATTACAGGTAAAACACTGGTGACTCGCCTATGGGTTAACAGCGACATAATAATAGAGGAAATGGCCAGAACTATTAGCTGTCTTTTAAATAATATAGTACTAGGACTAAATAGGATTCTAAATAAGGCCTTAAAGACCTATAGACCACTTATAGTACCCTAGCTTACAGATGTAGCTAGAGTATACTTTACCATAAGCTACTACCCATAACTTAGAAGATCTATAACAACAGTTATCCTATAAAAAGAAGGCAAAGTAAATTACTTAGTCCCAGGAAGCTACCGTCCTATTGCCTTAGAAAACACCCTTAGCAAAATCTTAGAAAGGGTAATAGCGGACTATATAGTAAATATAGCTAAGGAACACGCCCTACTACTATAAAGCTAAATAGGGGCAAGAAAGAACCGCTTAACACTATTAGTACTTACGCTACTCACTACCACTATTAAATCTGCATAGGCGATGCAAAGGGACTTTATAATATTAATGCTTAGCCTAGATATTAGTAGCGCCTACAATAATATACCCTATAAGCGTCTCCTATATATTTTTAGGGCAAAGGGCTTTTTAGAATAGATTATATAATTTATCTAAGGGTTTATAGGCCAGAAAGAAATATTACTGGTCTTTAGCGGATACTAGAGCCCCCCCATTACAGTTACAATAGGAATACCATAAGAATTACCCCTCTTACCTATACTCTTCCTCTTCTTTATAAGTAACCTACTTAACTCCTTTAAGGAAGGGGCGACCTAGGGGATAGGCTTTATTAATAACACAAACCTAATTACATATAGGCTAATAGCCGCAGAGAATTACAGAATACTAGAGAAAGCCTATAACACCTATATAGAATAGGTAAGATAATATAGAGTCCAATTCTTACCAGAGAAATACCAGCTAATCTACTTTATAAGAAAACGCAACTAATCTATAGATCTCTAGTATATAATCTATATCTAAGGCTTTAGGGGTTAACCAGTTTAGGGCCTAAGGGTATTAGGAGTATAGGTAAACAGTAAGCTCTAATAGAGCGTATATACGGCGCAAGCGGCCCATAAGGGCCAAGCACAGTACATTATATTATCTAGGATTGTTAATTCTATATAGGGCCTATACTTCTAGAGGTCACGCCTATTATATATAGCAGTTGTCCAGCTAACCATAATATATAGATCCAGTGTTTAGGCCATTAAAGAAACTAAGAAAGGCCCCCCTAAATCGCTCCTTAAACCACTCTAAAAGGTCTAAACAGCCTACCTCTGGAGTATAATAGGCGGGTACAAGTAAACGGCTACAGCACTACTAGAGAAGGAAGCCAATATCCCCCCCTATAACTATATATTAAAGCCGCTGTAATATAAAGGGCGCAAAATAAACGCAACTCTAATGTTATAAAGTATATTAAGACACGCCTAAATAAACTATAGAGGGACCTAAGGGTGCCCTATAGAAGAATAAACTAACAACCCCAAAGTAGGGAAGATATATTAGAGAAACAGGCAAAGAAAGTAGAAAAAGAATAGTGCTGCTTTAGGGCCCAGGCCTATATAGAGGAGAAAGGGAGACGCGTAAGAGGCCAATAAAGATAATAGTAAGAGAGAGAAAGGAGCTAAAGTAGAGTATAAAGGAATGCTAGGAAACCATCTACCGCAATATAATACTAGTTAGACTAATACTGGAGAGGCGTATAGAAGTTAAAGGCATAGAGGCTAACTTAGGTAAGAGGAACCTAAGCCATAGCATAGTTAACGCCATAAGGGGTAAACACTTAAGGGCTCTAAAAAGGCCTAATAAAGGCAGAAAATATAATAGCAACACTCTTAAGAACAGGAATAATAGGACTAAAAGATTGGCTCTACTAGGTAGGTATCCTAGTAGGTAACCTAAGATGTAAATATAGCTGGCCAAAACAGACACCAAAACACGTAATACTGTTATGCCCCCTATGCACCAACTAAAAAGTAATACTCTTAGTAGCTAGCACAGAGAACTATACTACACTGCTCTTAATATAAAAAGGCCTTAAAGTAGTTACCTAGTAGCTTATTAGCTAAAACGTACTAGACTAGTTCTAGGTTGTAAAGGAAATAGTAATAAAGGGCAAAGGGGTAAGTTATAGTAGTAGAGTAAAGTTTGCGATACTAGCGCGTCCGTAGGCTTGTTATAGCAGCAGTGGTTCCCAAGGAGGTCAAAAAGTAAGGTAGAAGAGTACCACTAGTAACTTGCAGGCGCTAAGTAGGCAAGTCCTAAAAGGCGGGGAGATAGATCACGGGGTTTTCTTAAATAGAGTTTTCTCCCTATATGTAAATAAGGAGTAGTCCGCATAGGCCCAATAGGGATCCAAATCGGACGTTAAGCAATAAATAATAATATTATTATTATTAAGTGGTTGTTAAGATATTAAAGTGTGAATTTTCTAATTTTTGGTAAGTTTTGAGGGTGACGGCTCGCTTATATTAACGGCTCGCTTATAGACGTCTATGCCACCTCTCGCACAGTCTCGCACACCGTTTCCTTACTAAAATATACCTTTTTACACCACCTATAATTTTATAAAAAATTTAATATAGCCTATCAAATACTAAAACTATAACTTTATAATATAAAAATATAAAATATAAAGTTATATTTATCTTAAATTTAAACTTTAAAAAGTAGTATTTTATTAAAAACTATATTTATTAATAATATTATTAATAACTTTATTTTATACTTATAATTTATATTATATATATAAATAAGTTTTTCCACTAATTTTTTAATATATTAAATATATTATTATATAATTTAATATATTTTATTATACTTATAGTAAGTTATAAAAATATAATTTAGTTTATAATTATAT
>Ga0307507_10000396_pt1 | contig 90499 bp, 35 predicted proteins | sample 7_EM_MG_FD_207223 | JGI IMG/M metagenome (GOLD analysis project Ga0307507, IMG submission 207223) | Populus trichocarpa ectomycorrhiza microbial communities from riparian zone in the Pacific Northwest, United States - 7_EM | ecosystem: Host-associated > Plants > Roots > Unclassified | place...
TTCTGCTTTTACTATACTTTTGTTTGGCTATTCTTCTGTAGGGTAGAACGTTAGGGGACAACGTTCTTGGTGGGGGAGGTATGTGGTGGTGTAGATTGGACGTCGCCTACTGTCTTGGCATTTTCCTGTATTTATTGAGCTTCGGCTTTCCTCCTTCTTTCCTCCTTATCTCACAGACATCACGAACCTACCGGAATACATTCTTTTCTTTCCTTTCTTACAGACTGCTTTACTGATTACTTTTGACTAATTATGACCGACCGACCGACAGACAGACAGACTGACTGACTGACTGACAGCATTCTGACTTCCTATCTAAGAGACACCGTACCCTTCCACAATACTTCGCCTATATTAAACTTATTGTCTTTAATGTTTAATCTATAAGCTGGTTTATTGGTTCCTCTAAACTTAAATAATAATGGCTCCTATAGCTAATAGCTTGCGCTATACTTAGCGTCCTTATAAATTCGGCATGCGTTGTTGTAATAATACGCGAAACTGTTAATTAAACATTTCTTTGTTCCTTATAGTGCACTATTGTCCCTCTATATGTATGTGTCTTCTGCTGGTTGGGTTCCCTTTACCGCGTAGTTACTCTAACTACCTCTATAGTCTCTGGCAAAATAACCTTATTTTTTATAATTTATGCAAGCCCTATCTTTAAACTATTTTTTCTGCTATGGAGTCCGCCTAAATGTCTTCTACTACTAAGGTTCTTGGTTTAGCCTTTGCTCCTAGGTCCTTTAATTACTAGATTCTTAACCTCTAGGTTTTTATAGTTTCTTTCCCTATCTTTGGGTTTCTTTGGTACCGCTTAGGTCTATTGGCTCTACGCCGTTCCATAGTTTTTAACTTTGTGTCTGTTGTTGCGTGCTCTGCGCCTTATACGACTGTGGGACTCTGTCTTGCCCTTTCTTAGCTTATTCCCTTTAATAGATCCTATTATTGATCTTTATTAACTGGTCTATTAACTCTTTTAGAGTATCCACATCTTCTATTAGAATGATTGCGTTCTGGACTTTAGCCTTAAGTCCTTGCTTATACTGTGCTATAAGCGCCCTATCGTTCCACTTAACCTATATGGCTAGTGTTTGAAACTGCGTTGTATACTTAATTACTAAAGTACGCTATACTAAGTTCTAAAGCTTTCGTTCTGCTGTGGTTATGGCCTCTGGGTCTCTAAATATCTGTGTTAGGTGTTCTATAAACCTATTCTAACTGGTGAATATATACCGTACGTCCTGGTTGGTAGTTGTTATGCCATTGGCCTATATCTCCGTAAGATACGGTTTAAACCACTTAAGTGCCCTTCCCGTTAGGAACAACCCTGTATAGGCTACTTAATCTAACAATGTTACTAACTTCGCTCCTTTCTGTATAACCTTAAAGTGCATCTGCGTAAGAAATCCCTTAAGCTTTAACTTCTCTCCAGAAAACCGTTTAATTAAAGGTAACTTAACCTTTACTGCTCTAATTCTATTAATGTGTTCTTTAAGTATCCTATTATTGTCTTGTAAGTAATTAACTATTTCCTGTAACTAACCTTGCGTAACCACTTAAGAATCCGTATCCGCTATACTGGTATCTCCTAACCCTGAGGTCGTGGCTGCTGTTGACGTCATCGTAACTGGTGCTTTAGGTGGTATATTGTTTAATCCTATTTAATACCGTAACCTTGGTAGTGAATGTGTAATAGAACCTTATAGTAGGAACTACGGTGGGTCCTATTATTAGGCTGGGTATGTAGGTAAGAACAAATTAACAGCATAATAATAACTGGTGGAGTGGTTGCCAAACAAATTAACTCTAATTGTATTCTGAGATTTACTACAAAGAGAGAACTATCTGGGTAGGGACTGTGGTCCTTTAAATATATAACTATACGCCTAAGAAATCCCTTTGATCCGTAAGGTACGTGTGCTCTGTCTGCTCTGTCGTAGATTATATAGATTATACAGATTATATAGATTATATTATGTGATCTTGGCTACTATTCCTCGTTATATAGTTCCACTAGATCTATCTTAGACCGTGCCTATATTAACTAACTAGCTTCCTCCGACTCTTCTCTAAGTAGTTGTAACATCGTACTTAAGCTGTCCGTAATACTTAGGATGCTATTATTTAAAGTATTTAATGATTGCAAGTAGTTCCTTATTATATATCTTATAGTTTAATTTAGTAGGGGCGAGTTTTTGGAAGAGAAAGGCTACTAGACGTAGTTCGCCATTCTTATTGTATTGCGATAACACTCCCCCTAACGCATAATTAGACGAGTTAGTTTTAATAGTATATTTAAGGTTAGGGTTAAAGTAAGTAAGAATTAGAGTAGTTATAAAGTAATATTTTAAATTATTAAAAGCTTATTTGCATTTAGCAGTCTATTTAAATTTTATATTCTTCCTTATTAGGTTTATTAACGGCTAGGCAATTTTTAAGAAGTAGTTAATAAATTGTTAATAGAAATTTGCAAATCCTAGAAATCCTTAAATATTTTATATATTGCTAGGGCTTTTCTAGTTTATAATTGTGGCGACTTTCTTAGGGTCTATTTTAACTCTATTGTGGGATATTATTAAGCCTAAGTATATAACCTTAGACGCGTGGAACTTGTATTTCTTAATATTACATTATAGGCCTATATCTTGTAGGCGTTTAAGGACCATTCTAATATATTTCTAATATTTAAAAAGTAAGGATGAGTAGATTAAGATATTATTAATATACGCGGTAATAAATACATTAAGGAATTTACAAAGCATATTATTAATATATTGCTAAAACATACTAGGACTATTCTTTATGCTAAACGGTATTACTAGGTATTTAAAGAGTCCCTATTGTGTATAAAAAGCTATATACTTCTTATCTCCTTTATATATACGGATTTTATTAAAGGCGGTAACTATATTAAGCTTTATAAAGTACTGTACTTTTACTAAATAGTTAAGCGTCTCTTAAATTAGGGGAATTAGATATTGGTTTTAAATTGTAATTGCGTTTAGAGCTTAATAATTAATATAGAATCTTAAGCCTCCTCCTAGCTTTTTAATAAATAGTATGGGTAAGGCGAATAGAGATTAACTAGGGCGAATGAATCCCTCTTCTAAATGCTTGTTAAGGTATTGTTATATTACAAGCAGTTCTTCTTATAACATACTGTATAGCGGACCGAACTTTAGTGTTATGCTAGGCTTAAGTTTAATTTTAAAATCGTGCTTATTTTAATGTGGGGCTAGTTAATCCATAAATCGCTCCCTAAACTTGTTAATTAAATCATAGTACTCTTCAGACACAAGAGATTAAGGATTAATATACTATTTTAGTCCTAGTGCCTTCTTAATGCCCCTTATGGTTATAGTAAAGATTTTATAATCTTGTCCTTTTGCTAACAAAATAAAAGGTGCGGCCTATATTATATAAAATTTAAGAGGTTTTAACAAAACATCTTTGCATTCTTTGCCATAATCAGCAGTTATAGCTTTATTGTCTTATTTTAAGGTTTATGGTAAGGGTAATTTATATTATATTAAATTTAAATAGTCGTGTATATGTTTATAGGGCACATGGTTTTTTAAGTAATGACTTTAGTAGTAAGTTATATAGAACTTTAGCGTTTCTTTAACCCAACTAATTAAGGGGTTGTATTGCTTTAGCCATCTATATCCAAGTATAACTTTATATTACTTTAAGGGTATTATAAACAGGGAAATATATTTAAGGTGTTTACCCATCCTTATTTTTACTAGGACGTAGTGTGTTATTTTACTATATATTAAGGGTTTGCTATTAAAGCCTTATAGGCCTTAGGGCTTATTAAGTTTCTTTAATTTTAGGCGTTAAGTTTTTGTATAGTTTATATTAATAAAACCCATGCTAGTAGCTCTGCTATCTATTAGGATTTGTACCTCCTTCTATTTTCTAAGTATTTGAATTTCGCCGTGTATATTAAGGGAGTTATGCCGTATATTAGCGCTAGAAGAGCCTAGACACTTATACTTTTCTACTTTTTGTCCTAAGGTGCGACTTAGCCTTAGGACGATTTGTTTTCCGAGTTAACTAAAGGCGAGATGCTTTATGGCGACTAAATATAATTTATAGAGCGGGTGCGATTTAAGGAACAAGTATGACTTAAGGATTAAGAGGAACTACGGCGGACCTTTTTAAAAGGGTAAGTTCGGCAATGCTTTTAAATATATCCTTTTTTACTATATCTAAAGTATTCTCTATTTGTGACTTGGGTTCTTTATTTATTAGTTCCTAAGGGTGCATAGGATTAAGCAGCATTGAGGTCTATAGGGTTATATATAGGGCTTTTAGGTCTTAAAGAAGGATTATGCTTTGGGGCATATACAGGGTTTATGGAGTTTTAAACGCGAGGTGTGGTTGGCTTTAGAGAATAAGTCTATTTATTATATTAAAGGTCCTTGTTAATTTGTTAATATATTATAGTAAATTTGGATAGGTTTTTTAGCAGTTCCCTACCTACTAACTGGGCTCTAATTTTATCTAAGATAGCTTATTAAAGGGCAGCGACTCTAGCAGCTTTATTCTAATCTAGTTCGCTAATAAGGCCTAAAAATTCCAAACAGAAGCTAGTGAAGTCTCGGTTTTATTATTATAGGTTTTTAAGTTTAGTAACAGCTATATATTTACGGCTGGCGTTATTATATATTTATTCTAGCAGAGAGATAAAGATTTTAAAATTAATAAAGGTGCTGTTATGGAAGAATGGATCTATAGTATATGTAGCGTCTTTACTTAAACAAGACATTCCATAGCTAATCTTGCTAGCTTTAGTAGGGTATTAGTTATAGTTTAATAAAAGTTTAAGACGGAGCTTGGTTATAAAGGGATGTAGGTTATTTTAATTTTTATTAAATATTAGAGGATTAGGGAGCTTTTTGGATTTTATAGCAGGTATTAAATTTGTTACAAACACGGGTTAAGCTACTATTACTGGCTTGGTGTTTGCATTTAATGGGCCAGGTTTAGATATGGTTACTTTAGTCTTATTTACAGGCGTTGTTGTTGGGGTTTCTATTATAAGTGCCTTAACGTTATAAAGTTCTTCGCAGAGTGCTTCTATTAATTGCTAATATTAGGCTTCCAGTGTAGCCTACTGCTAAGCTAGGGCATTTATAAAGGACTATTATATTATAGTTAACTGTTCCCTAACTAGGGATATAATACTTATAGTTATTAAAGCGGATTTGGGTTCGTTTGCCATTTTAATAGTAGTTGTTTTTTAATATAACGTAATATAAGGGCGCGAAGAGGCTTTAGGGAAGATTTAAAGGAATAATATAAATTCTATCTAAATCTAAGGGTATATAGCTCTTATAGAGTATAAGACGTTACGTAAAGAAGAGAAGGGAATATAGGAAACGTATAACTAAATATTTAGGGTCTTAGTATGAGGTAAGGATATAGATAGGGAGTCCAATGATAGAACAATAGGGTATATTGTATAGACAGACGAATCCTTAAGGGAAAAAGGAGGAGTCTGTGTGCGAGGTAAGGAAGGGTTTTCCCTAGGCACGTGCAGCGTATGTGCCTCACAGGCAAGTCACCCCTAGGTCGCCCCAGGGTTGCCCATACCTTACGGCTATATAACTATCTACTCAGGTTTTACCTAACAATGCCCCCCCCCCTTTAAAAAGGATTGTCCCCAATCCTTTATATACTTAAGCCTTAATAAAACCCCATAAAAACCTTAATAAGGAAAAAAAATTGGAGGGGAAAGAGCGTCTTGATTTTGCGTATAAAGAGACAGGTAGTACATATGCGCGGTGCAAGGATATTAAGGAACTTTAACTAGCGGTTAAAGTTGTCTAATTGGTTAGATTTGCCTTGTTAAGACTCCCCACATTTAACCAAGCTAGTAGTAATTTTGCATACCTAGTATGGAAAATCCTAATTGGTCCATTTAACAGGTAGAGCCAGTAGAGCTTAATACCGTCGCCTAAATTTAGTAGACTAGAAATATTCCAAAGCTTGCTTATATAGGCAGGTCGCTAGTACCTCATAGGTAGGTCGCAGGTTATTTATATGCAGCCAGATTTATGGACGGTAAGGCTGATACCTGTTAACTCTGCCGCTAACCCTGCTTTAGCCTTACACTATACCGGCGTAGCGCCGTGTATACTTTATAGGTAGGTTATAGATTACTTATATATAGCCAGATTCATGGACGGTAAGGCTATATACCTATTAAATCCGCCGCTAACCTATGCTTTAGCCTTATACATTATTTGTATAGCATATACATGGAATAGTATATAAGTTGTTGGTACAGGTTACTGCTAGCGGGTTACTAGTAGGTCTTAGACCCCAGTTAAGTAGACCTATTCTTTAATATAACAATCTGCTAAGCTGGTATAGAGTAACGGACTAGGTCTAGGAAGGGTGCTTTCTAAATCAAGCTTTATTGTCGGCGTACGCCGTAGCTTTACCTGCGAGTCGCCTGTAAGTTGCCAGCATAGCTAGGTTACATTAGAGTGTGGCTTATATAGGATATTAATAAATCACGCTTCACCCCATATATATGCCGTAGTTCTTATTACAAGCGTTGCTTATTCTTTAATCCCTTAGGATGTCCTCTGCTCCGCTTTAGTGTAGGTTATATCTTAGCAGCAGCACTTACTTTTTGCCTGCGCTTTAGCTATAAGGCTAGGGTATTCCGCTTGCGGTATTTATCTAGCAGTTATTAACAATTCTTAAGTTCTATCTTGTATTTCTATTTGTTATACTTATTTAGCCATCCTAGCTATTTAATAAGGTACTGTGGTTGTCTAGCATAATTCTAGTAGGCAATAATTACTTCTACTTCCTAGCTGCCTTCCTTAAGCTCTTCTACTGCTAGGGGTTAAAACCCAGGGCGTAACCTATAAGGCTCTAGTAAGGAGATATAAAAAACTAGGTAGAGCCATGCCATAGTAGGTAGGAGCTTTAGCTTATATACTTGCTGCCCTACGCGCTTTAGGATCTAAAACGGTTCTATAAACTTATAGTTAAGCTTTTTATTGGGATGTTTTATGTAAATGTTCTTAGAAGAGAGTAGGACTTATTTACTAACGGTGAAATGCTTGGCCAGATAATGACGGTTATAGTATTTTACCTAAAGCTATTAGGCGTACATTATTGACGCCGCTGCTACCTCACGTATAAGGCGCAGGCGCTGTAGATACATCTCTACAAGTTTAACATTTGTTAACTTAAGCCCCTTCCTATCTTGCTAGGTGTCTTAGACGCTGTCCAGGACTCTATCCAGGATGTTTGGTAGCTGGCCATAGGCAAGCTTAATAGGGGAACGCTTTATTATGGTATAGACCTTAGAGTTATAGGCAAAGGCTGCTTCTTTAAGTAGGGAGACCCAATTAGACTGTTCCTAGTTTGTAAATATGTATAGGTATACCTTAAGCTCCTAGTTCTAACGCTCTATCTAACTATCTGTCTATAGGTGGAATGTAGTACTAAGTTTACATTAAACGCGGAGATGGTAGCATATAGTACTTTAGTACTTGCTTGTAAATACACTACCCCTATTAGAGATGATATTATCTAGAGGCCCTGTTTATATAAAGACTCTAAATAGGAGTTCTGTGAGTTATATAGCATTAATTGTCTTATATACTGGATAGTAGCGCACTAGCTTTATAAAATGGTTTATAAGGATAAGGATGGAGTTATACTCTACGCTATTAGGAGTCTTAGACTCTAGGAGATCTGTAATAAAGTTAAGTAAATAATGCCGCTAGGCTCAGGTGGGGACCTAGAGAGGCTGCAGCTTACTATAGGGTTTATGGCAGCGTGATTTATAGCGTTGGCAGGTATTGCATTTATCTAGGTATTCACGGAGATCCTTAGTAAGGCCGTCCTAAGTGTACTTCCGCGTAATTACCTTAAATATATGGTTAAAACCATAGTGGCTGCCTATAGGATTGTTATAATTCCGCTTAAGGATCTCCTATTATAGTAGTATACAATTTAGCACCTAGACCTTATTATTTTGCCTTAGGAGTCCTTAATTATTAAGGGTGTAGTCCTTATTACTAGTAGGAACTTATTCCTAGGTTAACTAATTATATATAGAGCGTATAAAGGCGTCCCTTTCTTGTACTCTATAAATGAAATTAACCAGTGACTTAGGGGGGTATTCTGTGAACGCTGTTTTGGCTAAGGCAGCTACTACTACCTCCTACTATGGTACGAGACTCTGCGTAAAGTCAGTGCTAGCAAAGTAATGTATAATGCGTAGGTGACTCGCCGGGTTATTATAGGGGACCATAGCCTAGGCTAAAGGATCTTCCCTAGGGTTAAACGCTATTAGGCTAGTTGAAGAGGTCTTAGAGAGAATGGCAGGACACCTTGGTCCGCCGGCGCTATGTTTGTAAGGGTTGCTCACATACTACACGCATGCTACTTGCTGGTTTAGTATAGTAGCACCAGGGCCGCCTACAAGGCCTATAACCCGCAACTTTTGCTATAATGTAGGTAGTATGGCATTAAGGACTGTCCTCTTGCTGCTATCTTTAAAGCCTTGTCACGGAACGCCGCCGCAGGAGCCTCCATGGGAGACTCCCTAGCGGAACCCCGTGCCCTCGCGTACGCTTCGCGTACAGCTTACGTCAGCCACGCGTAGTATATCACCTTCCTACGCCCTCGATCCTTACGATCGATCGCGCAACGTCTTATAGACTCCTCAAATACATACGCTCTGTAGCCATTGCCCCCGTCCCGTGACATTACGTTGCGCCTTTTTTTTTTACCACTGACACCTAGCCTACGACCAATTCTACGTCTCTACGATACTGCAGGCGCTGCTAGAAGTAGCGTGTCTATGAGCAACCTCCGCACCATGATAGTAAGACGATATTCCTTACTAGCCACTATGTTAAGCCTAAAGAGCAACCTAATACCCCGATCTAACCTACAACGCCAATCAATCCTAGGAGAATTTAATTTATTAACCCTAGCCTTAACCCCTAAGGGCAAGCCTAATGGCTTAGAAGAGTTATAACCATAAGTACCCCTAAGTACCTAGCACCACCTTAAAGATGATAAAAGTTAACTAGCCTAGCAGGATAGGTACACCCCTATTAGTATAGGTGGCCACAGCGACGACCTTAATAAGATAGACACCGGCAACGTCTTATTCTTTATTAATTACACAGCTATGGAAAAGTAACTAGAAGGGCAGCTACCTATTAAGATCGAAATACGAGACGCTGAGATGTTTGTATAAATAGTAGCACGAGAACCTGACAAATACTACCGCTTTCTATAGAACTACCACCTAAAGCTTATATAAGCTGAACTGCGTGCTGCCTAAGATTATGATATTATCTAAGACTTACAAGCTAGTGAGGCACTTGCTAATAATACACGCTAAGAGACTAAAGATAACCTCCATATATCTAAGCGCGACGTTTAACGATTAAAGAAAGCTAAGATTGTACTTATTGCCCAGGTTACTAAGAAGGAGGGTATAATTAAATACCTATAGTCTCAGCTTAACAAGTATATCTGTAATAATGCTAAGCACCTCTCTACTACGCACTATACCACCTAAGTCCCTACGTCTTCGGCAACCTTACCCACCCAATGTTTGGCCAAAAGTTAGCGTTAAGCAGCTTTACCTAACAGGGATAACCCCTATAACAGCAACTAAACTTAAGCCACAATTGCGGGGTCTAATATACGATACCCTAATCCCCTAGTCTTCTAGGGAGACCGCAAGGAATACAGCCACTAGAAGATGTAAATCCGCAAGAAACTAACCTAGAGCGCCTACCTTTTTCCTAGGGAGAATACCAAGATTGGTTATATTATTGGGCGTATAAAGGGTACCCTATTTAATAGACTCTTCGCCTAATGGGAGACCAATAGCCCCTAGAAGTAGCAGTCCCACTATAAGGTCCTTAACAATCTTAACCTAATATATCATAACCACGATCTAGTGGCCACCAGTTAAGCTAAACTACGCGCCCTAAAGATAAGTCCCACTAAGTCATTTAACGAGTTCTATATTAAGTTCCAAGAATACACTAGAGTCCTCTCCTAAGATAACGCTAAAGACTAGGAAGACCTCCTTAAAAAGGTTACCTATTATCTTAGTTATACTACCGCTAGTCACAATTACAATAACGTTTACAGCATGGTGGTAGCCCTATGGAAGATTAAACAACAGCTAAATTAGATCTCCACTGCTAACCCTTGCCTAAAGGCTCCTATATAAAAGCCCTCTGGACCAACCACACCTATATACACTAGGTCACCGACGCCTACTACTAATACTATTACTGGAGCTAATATTAACCTCTTTATTCCAACCTTCCCACGTAAACTCCTAGACGGAGAGCGTGAGCTACTTTAGAAGCTAGGGCGCTGCTATAAATGCCGTTAAAAAGGCTATTATCGCGAAAACCTAAACTGCCCAATAGCTAGGTTTGGTAATCGCCGCCTAATACCTAACTTTATACCTCAAACACCGAATACCTTGCTACGCACCGTTACCGTATAAGATAAAGAAGCAGCAGCAGCGGAAGTAGTAGGAAATGCTTAGTCCTAGCCCTAAGTCGCGAGCTAAGACACCCTAATAATAGAGGAATCTATATATCGGCCTACTCAATAGATAACTTAGTAAGAATGGACGGACGGAAACAGATAGTTTTACCTATAATAGGAACAACTGCTAAAAAACAATATAAAGACTGTTCTATAATTGACTGCAGAGCTACTAATAAATTTGTAGATACCTAATTTGTATATAAATATAACCTACCGACTTTACCCCTTACCAAAGCCCGCGCCCTACAACTCGCTGACGGTAATTATACTGCACAAAAGATTACTTATATGGCATAACTCTACCTGGATATAAACGGACACCAAGAAGGGCTTTAGGCCTACGTTATACCACTTACTAATTACCCTATTATCCTTGGAATAAACTGGCTTGAGTAGTATAACCCCATTATTAACTAGAAGAAAAGAGAAGTAACCTTTAACTCTAATTACTACAGAGAGACCTGCCTAGGGTATAGCCTAGCCGCCTCTACCTACTCCCTAGGATATCAACCCAAAGAACCTCTAATTACACCGCCCACAACCAACTATTACCACGTTAGTGCCGTAGCCTTCTATCACATAGCACGAAGGAAGAGCTGGGTTGTTACAGCAGCCTCCCACTCACAGCTATACGAACTTAATAAAGAACAGGATTACGTCCTCTATAGTAATAGGATAGATCTAGTGGACCTCCTAGAGGACGACATGCCTGCAAAACTTAATAAACTCTTAACCTTGGACTTTAAGAAGTTCATAAAGCTTAAAAAGGGACTTACTAATAAGGAACTCCGCAAGCTCCTCCCTAAGAGGTACCATAACTTTATCGATATATACTTATAAAAGGGCGTAGATACACTCCCCCTATATTAACCTAATAGCCATGCCATTAACATTAAATAAGGAAAAATGCTACTTTATAAGAGACCCTACCTAATATTAAAAGACGAACTTCTAGTTATAAAAAAGTATATCAACGAGCACCTCAACAAAGGGTTTATTTATCCTAGTATGTTACTAACAGCCGCCCCTATCCTTCTCGCCAAGAAGCCTAAAGGAGGTATCCAATTCTGCGTTAACTATAGAGGACTTAATGCTATTATGATTAAGAACTAATACCTAGTACCGCTTATACGTAAAACCCTTAAGCGGCTCAGTTAAGCCAAAATCTATACTAAGCTTAATATTATCGCCGCCTTTAACTATCTCTAAATATAGGAAGGCGACAAATGGAAAACCACATTTGCATTGCGCTTTGGCCAATTCAAATATACCATTATACCCTTTGGCGTATATAACGGCCTAGGCACCTTCCAAAGCTATATTAATAACGCCTTATAGGACTACCTTAACGACTTCTGCTTGGCGTACCTGGACGACATACTTATTTATAGCGACGACCCTTTTAAGCATACTAAGCACGTTCAAAAGGTCCTATAGCGCCTTAGGGAAGCAGGACTCCATATTAATTTAAAGAAGTACGAATTCTTAGTTATAGAAGTAAAATACCTTAGACTAATTATTACTACTAAGGGTGTCCGTATGGACCCTAAGAAGGTATATATAATTACTAAATAGCAAGCCCCTAACTGCATTAAGGATATATAAGCCTTCCTCAGTTTCGCCAACTTCTATTAGAAATTTATATACAACTTCTTAGGCGTAGTAGTACTATTTACAGCAATAATGCGAACAAAGGGCCTTTCTGCAAAAGGAAGAAAAACGCACCTATGCTTTACCTAGATGCCCAACTATAAGAAGGCGTTCTAAGACCTTAAAAATGCCTTTACTAAAGCACCTATCCTAGCTTACTTTATACTAGGACGACAACTCTATCTTAAAACCAACTCCTTAGACCACGTTAACACAGGCGTCCTCTCCTAGATAGGTAATAACGGTCTCCTCTACCTAGTCGCATTCTACTTGTCTAAGCTTATACTATAAGAGTGTAACTATAAGATCTATAATAAAGAACTCCTTGCGATTATATAAGCGTTTAAAGAATTCTAACCAGAACTCTCCTTAGCAGAACCCAACCAGCCAACTAAAGTTCTTATGGATTATCGCAACCTTAAATACTTTATAACCACGAAGCAGCTAAATTAACGCCAAGCACGTTAGAACGAGTTCCTCTCTGGTTTTAACTTTAAAATCATATATAGGCTAGGAGTATAAGGTATAAAACCTAATAGCCTAACACACCGCTTGCAAGATCTTCCTTAGTTAGAGGATGACCCCTGTAATTAGTTCTAATAGCAGATAATCCTAAAAGCAAGGAACCTGGCCCCTAGTATACTACCTATAATAGAACCATCTGCACCTTAGCTTTACGCTATAGACTTAAAGCCGCCCCCTAAAATTAACAAGCTTATTGCTGCTGTATATAATATCTCTATTAACCCGTTATTACACTAACTTATTGCCGCGGAAACTGCTAGCGCCCGCAAGCCACCTACTAGCCTCTAAAACTTAGGCCAAATCAATATAATAGCCTTAGAAGTAAAGGAGAATAGACTCTACTATAGAGGCCGTCTATTCGTCCCCAATTTAGAAGACCTACAACGGTAACTAATCTAGATGGCCTACGACCTCTAGTTAAGCGGTTACCTAGGTAGAGGAGGAACTTATAAACTCCTTAGCCGATACTACTTCTAGCCTAAGATAATAGACTTAGTTAAACGCTTTATAAGCGCCTGTTACGGCTGCAAGTGCGCTAAGGCCTTTCGCACTAAGTACTAAGGACTACTATACCCGCTACCAATCCCTATACGGCGGTGGGCAGATATAGCTATAGACTTTATTACTAACCTACCACCCTATAAACGGCATGGTTGTACCTATAAGAACATCCTAATAATAATATGCCAACTTATAAAGGAACGTCACTACGTCCTAACCAAAGGCATAGCCGTTAACGACGTCGTAGACGCTTTTCTTCGCGAAGTCTACCGACTACATAGGATACCCAACTCCATTACATCCAACTAGGGCACGCAATTTGACTCTGACCTATGGAGATAGATCTATTAACGTCTTAGTATCTCCGTTAAGATGTCTATATCCTTCTACTATAAGACTGCGGGATAGCCAGAAAACGCTAACGCTAGTATAAAGGCGTACTTACAATAGGTTGTTGCCTACGGCTAGGACAACTAGGTAGATTACCTCCCACTAGGCGAGTTTATAGCCAATAACCACGTCTTAGCCACTATAGGACTTACTCTGTTCTTTACAAATAAGGGTTATTACCCCTAATCCGGCATAGAGCTACTAGAACCTATTAATAAGAAACTGCTATACGGAAAACGCCTTAAGATACTACTTACCGACCAGTATGTAGACCGTATGAAAAATCTACTTAACTACTATAGGGGAGAAATGGCCTGGGCTTAAGCAAAGCAGGCCTACTTCGCCGACCGTTATAGAACGCCACCACTGGAGATATGTGTTGGCGACTAGGTATAGCTAGATACACGCAATATCTCTACGTAGAGGCCTATGAAGTTACTTAATTATAAGAACCTCAGCCCCTATTAGATTAAATAAGTCATTAATAGGGGAGCTGTATATAAGCTAGAGCTCCCGCCAGCCCTAGCCACCCGCGGGATATGGCCTATATTTTACCTATAGCTACTATACCTTTACCAGCCTAACCTCTTACTGGGATAGACATAGCCTAAACCCCTACCAGTACTAATCTAAGACGAGAACGAAGATAAGAACTATAAGGAGTAGACCGTTAAATAAATTATTAACTCTAAATACTTTGGCAAAGGCAAAGGACGGCGGCTCTACTACAGAGCTATCTATACAGGATTTAACATAGATCAGCCAGAATAGCAACTATAGAAAGACTTTAAAAATGCAAAGGACCTAATTAGCGACTTTTACCACGCAAATCCACAGAAACTGGGCCTAAGCAGAGATTTCGTGCCTAATCCTCTATAGGAGCCCTTATAGAGTTCAATCGTTATATACTGCCACGTAAGGGCAAATTGCCGTTAGATTGCCGCAGATTGCCATTATATGACCAAAAAATTGTTAAAATATCTAGGAACTTTAACCGCCGGTTAAAGTTATCTAATTGGTTAAATTCTTAGGTGCCAAGCCTTATTATGTGATGTCGCTGCGGACTGTAAAGATATTAGTTTAGCTTACCGCCTTCCACTAAGCTAATAGCGATTTTCTATCCCGGGGATGGAAAATCCTAATTGGTCTATTTAACGATTAGAGCTGGTAGAACTCTACACCGCCAACCCCTTTAGCGTTATTTCTTTTCCTTCTCTATGCCTTAAGCGTTCCTTCTACATGTATATAGTAACCACAGCGTCGCCGGAGCTCCGCCTCTATAAGAGGGGGGGTAGTGTTATAGAACGCTGCCGCAGGAGCCTCTATGGGAGACTCCCTAGCGGAACCCCGTGCCCTCGCGTACGCTTCGCGTACAGCTTACGTCAGCCACGCGTAGTATATCACCTTCCTACGCCCTCGATCCTTACGATCGATCGCGTAACGTCTTGTAGACTCCTCGAATACATACGCTCTGTAGCTATTGCCCCCGTCCCGTGACAAGCCTTTAGTATAATCTGGGCGCTAGGATAGTATATTAATAGGATTTGCTTTGCCTGGCTTATATTTAATCTTAAAATTAAACTTAGCTAGTTTCTTAGCGTACCGGGCCTAGCGAGTAGATAAGCTCTTTATAATTATAAAGTACCTAAGATTGTTATAATTGTAGAGCACGCGCGTTACATACGCGGCATATTTAAGATAGTGGCGCTATGTTTTAAAGCATTGCACTATAGCAAGTAGTTCCTTATTATATATATTATACTATACTTCTAGGCTAGTAAGCTTCTAACTATAATAAGCAATTAGGTGCTAGTGGAGTTAATCTCCCTGCCTAAAAGGTTGCAGAAGTATACCGCTATAGGCATAATTAGAAGCGTTAGTAATTACCATTAGGGGTAGATTAGGGTTAAAGTGGTAAAGTAGCGGAGCCTGTATAAACGCAGCGCGTAGCTTATAAAACGCCTACTAAGCGTTATTAGGCTAGGACTAAGGTTGATACCATTTAGTAGGCCCTTTTTTACACTTCTGCTTCTTCTTCTTCTCCCTATCTAATGTTAGGTTGCGATGTGCCTGTGTAAGATATACGTGCAGAGGGTATACGGTATCCAAGTAGTTCTAGATAAATCGCCTATAAAAGTTGGCGAAGCTAAGAAAGACCTAGATATCCCTATAGGACTTAGGCTTAGGCCATTCCTTAATAGCTTTTATGTAGGTAGGATCTATTATAATACCATTAGGTATAATAATAAAGCCTAGGAACTTAACGTTCTTAGTATAAAAGATATATTTTAACAGTTTAGTGTATAGGCCCTAAGCGCGGAGCTGTCGCAGTACCTGCTTAATGTGCTTAACGTGCTTATCCTTGTTATTTAAGTAAATAAGAATGTTATCTAGGTAAACTACGCAGATGGTATCTACTAGGGTGTGAAGGCTTAGTCAAAAGAACAGAATCTATTGGTAGCCAGTGAACGAGAATTCCAAGACGAGGACTGGAAGAAGGTCGAGGAAAGGACACGTCTATATATATGGGCCAAGGCTCTAAGTGAGGAGCCCCTGACTAGGGTCTGTATTAGTGCCGTAACATTATCCCCCCCTTTAGTAAAGCCTGCCTTTAGGCTTTGTAGTTGTCCTCCCTGTCAAGAAAGCCATGTTGTCCTTTCTAGCATCAGATCTGTTCCAAATTGTTACTGCAGGCGGAGCAGTAAGGGTCAACTGGGTAGCTGTAGGCAGAGCAGCAAGTAGTTAGGAAAAAAAATTCGGGCCGTATGGCGCCAGTCCTAACGTCAGGAGGTTGATATGTATATGCAGTCCTGCAGTTCTGCTGCCATATAGCCCGGCCCGGGCTAGTACTACGTATCGCTAGGGGCCTTTTGTTCTTTGTCGTTCCTCCTAGAACTCTATTATCCCCTAGCTCTCTTTCCCCGCTTTTAAAAAGGCTTCGCCCCGAGCCGTTAGTTAAATCCCCCCCGCGGGGGCCCCCCGGGGTCGGTAGGGTCGTAAGAACAAAGGTTAGGAAATTTTTTTTTTTTTAGGTAGGCATTGTCTCGTCAGGTAGTCCGTAGGCCTTGTAACCGCAGGCATAACGGCACGGTCGTCTAGTCGTGATAGTAGGTCGAATATAGGTCTCGGTCTATTAGTTGGTTGGTGGATTACAGGCATATCAGCACAATTGTTATCTAGTTCGGTGGCAGTACAGTGCTAGTGTTGGTTGGTAATAGTAGGTCGAGTATAGGTCTCGGTCTATTAGCTAGTCGGTAGATCGCAGGCACATCGGCACGATTATTCGGTTGGGTTTGGTTTGGTCGGTGGCAGTACGGTGCCAGCGTTGGTCTTTCCTTATTGTTTACCAAAGTTTGCACAGCTTAGTATTAATTGGGGTCGTTCATCGCGGCTTATAGCCTAGTCTCAGCCGAGGTCGTTCTTCGCAGCTTGCGTAGCTTAGTATCAGTCGAAAAGAATTGTCCTTCCGTAGGCGTATCAGCACGGTCGTTGTCGGGTCGGTCCTTCCGTAGGCACGTCGGCACGTTCGGGTAGTATGTAGATAATCACGCAAGATCGGACATGATGTGCTGCACTACGCGTAAGCTGTAGGCGTATCTTTCCATATCTTCATTTTAATCGTCTAGGAATAGCTCCGGTCGGTCGGTCGGTCGGTCGGTCGGTCGGTCGGGTTAGTTCTTCCAGGCTGTAGCGAACGTATTGCTACTTGACTTGCCTCTAGCAAGCTTCTGCGCGCTCGTGCAAGGTAGAATTGATGTTGGTCTTGGAATAATGTGAAGGCTCAGTTAAAAGAACAGAATCTATTGGTAGCCAGTGAATGAGAATTCCAAGACGAGGACTGGAAGAAGGTCGAGGAAAGGACACGTCTACACCCTCTCGTCAATTCCGGTTGTTAGCGCTTTTAATTAAGCCACCAACTAACACAAATTCAGTCTATCCGGCTTAGCAGCTGAATATCAGAAAGAGACTGCCGAACAACCTCACCTGACAGTCAATTTGAAGCCTTTCAACACCTCTGCCAGCCGCATCGTGATCAGGTGTATTGGTAGACTCCACACGGTAAGGAACCTAACTCAGGAAGTCTACTAATTAACAACATATCTTCTAGTTTCCTACCCCTCTTCTAAGCCGCCGACGCGTTATTTATAACAATTCTTAACTTCCTTAAGCCTCTATCATAACCTTCCTTAAGCCTCTATCACAACCTTCCTTAAGCCTCTGTTACAACGATTGCCAACTCTTGCGTCCAAATAACCTTTCCGGCGGTGATCAGTTCAAAAATGGCTTGCTTTTATCCTAGGTAACTTCACAGAAGTTAGAAATAGGCCCTCAGATATATTAATTACGCTATTAAAACGGATATTAATAGCGGTAGTTACAGATAAGGTTTCTAAGTTTGGGTAAATATTAAGTCTTGGCGCGATCGTAAGGGACTTTAGATAGCTCTATAGATTTAAGTATAAAGATGTTTATCTGCGCCTATTATAAGTTAATACCATCCTTACCACTTTTTATACCAAATTTATATATTCCTATAACAAGTTCTAACTAAAATCTTTTAGATTCTATCCTTAAAAGTATCTACTATGCCATCTCCTAGGTACGATCCTTCCCATATAGAAGGAACTTCAAAACCTACTTTACCTAATTCTCCTGGAGCTCCACTGCGCCTTCCTAGCTTTAGAAGCTTCTTTAGCTTATTTGCTCCTTTCTTACCTAGTTATACAACTGTACCAAATACTCCCTCTACTCGCTCTACTGCATCTAGTTCTTCTACTCCAATACCTACCACCCTAAACCGTCGCATTCGCCAAGCAATTGCTCGTCTTAATAGATGGGAGAGACGCAAGGAATAGGAGTGGGAGGAGCAAGCTATAGAACATATTTAATGTCGCCAACGGCTTTAGGAAAGCAACGCTTAAGCGCTTATTTCTTACTCCCTAAAATACACGATTAAAGGCCTCTATTACTACCTTCAAGAACCTATCTCTCGTATTGCTGCATTGGTTAAGCAACCATATTCTACTATCTACTACATTGTCAATAAAGCACAGACCCTAACACATAGTGGCTATCGCAATGCTCTTGCATACGGCTTACTAATTCGGCGTCAACTAGTTAATTTCCTAGAGTTAAATGCCTAGGCGCGTCGCCTTACCTACTTAGAGCTTTCCTTCCACGTAGGAGTCCCTTGTTCCGACTCTACAGTCGCCCAATATCTCAAGGAGGGCTTTCAACGCTGTGTTGCTCATGCAAAGCCCTAGCTTACTGCAGCTCACCATCGCGCCCGGTTAGCATTCGCATTGGCTTACCATTACTTCCAAAAAGAGGATTGGTGGAGAGTTATATAGACAGATGAGGCAGCTATGCATTATAGTGGGCACTAGCGGCTCTATGTTATTAGAAGACCTAATAAACGATTTCTTTCTAACTGCCTCCGTCTTAAGTTCACTAACATACCTCATATAATAGTATGGGCTGCATTCTGCGGTGCAGAAAAAGGGCCTCTACTATTTTAAAACAAGGAAGAATGGGGCAATATTACGGCGTAGGGCTTCCTAGATCATATATATCCAAAGCTTAAAGAATTCTACAACTTCTATAACGCTAAGTATAGTATATATTTCCCTAATCACGAATTTGGAAGTACGCTAACAATTATACAAATAGACGGAGCTCCCTGTTATAGAGCTCGTATTACTATCACCAAGTTTCAGGAAGATGATATTAAGTTACTTTAGTAGCCAGCAAACAGCCCGGATCTTAACCCAATTAAGGCCGTTTAGAATTTGATAAAGACTCGATTAGCTAAGCGGAAGCCTCGCCCGTTAACAAAAGAAGCAATGCAAGCAGCTATTAAATCTAAATAGGAGAATCTAGAGGCCTGCTACTTTAAGGATCTAGTTGCTTCTATGCCTGCACGCCTTCAGGCAGTAATTAAAGCAGAAGGGGGACCTACCAAGTAGTAGAGGACAGTAGAAAGCTTGGAGGACGATTAGGATCTTAGAGGATAATCAGGAGCTTAGAGGAGACATTTGGACACTCGTTTAATTGCTAAGCGTTAATTTTAACACTCATTTGGCTACTATGACTTTAGAAATATTCGTATATAGGCAATCTACCATACAATCATTAGTTTTAAAAAGCTTCATAAATTTTTAATATTAAGGTCTTTCGAAGCTCACTACCAAGATGGGGAAACTCATACTAATCTATATAAGGATTTCCGCCCGAGAGGCGTCACTAGTAAGGCGCTAACAACCGGAATTGACGAGGTGGTGTATATACATGGGCCAAGGCTCTAAGCGAGGAGCCCCTGACTAGGGTCTGTATCAGTGCCGTAACATTAGCTATTATAGATAAAAACAGACTATATAAGGAGTTCAAAAGGCCTAACTTAGAAATCTATATTCTAATATCTTTAAGTACACTTATTTATAGCGCTAATATTCCTAATATTAAGCATTCTATATGTATTATATACCTAAAGATAAGTCTATTAATATAACATGTTCCGCTCTACGTCGCTATATAGCTAAAAAGATAGACAGTACCCACAAATCTATTGCGACTGTTACGGGATCTAATATATACGCTTATAATTAATATTAATAGTATATGCACAGTTACATTTGTATGGCTGAATCCGTGGCTAGGTTATGATTACGCAGGTAAGGGGGCCCGTGCGTTTAGCGACTGTGGAGGTTGCCCTATATCTATAGTCGAATTTTAATCGCCAGCGACGCCGCTTTTTTAATACCTGTTAAGCCCTATGCGTAGAGCCTACTGAGCGCTTTCTGCTTGCACTAGAATGGCAAGAATTAGCCGTGGGTTAATAGAGTTATTCACGTTTTAAGTTGCGCGCTACTATTATAAAGCACCCCAAAGCACCCTATTAAACTTATATCGCACTAAAATAAGCCCCTAGGGGGCTATAGACAAAGGCTTTAATAAAACTTATTAGAATTTAGATATAGATAATATATATAACCATTTTAAAGCTTTTCTACCTGCTTAAAGCCGTTTATAAAGCTAATTTAGTAAGTACTGTATCTGCTCCTACTATAGATTAACCTACTATATAGCCGCCTCCTTACTAACCTTCTAGGCCTATATAACCCGCTTAATCTCCTTAATAACCTTAAGCTATAAGGAGTATTATTAAATCTTCTTTTACTAGCTAGCCCGCTATCTACTACCCTATTTAGAATCTAGTACTACTATAAAAGGATTACCCCCTAGCCCTTTAGTCTACTTATACTAAAGGGCCTATATAGAGTTTACTATACGGCTTATATAGTATATAGGAGGAGACCCAGACCTAGGCTTTAGCTAGGACTGCGGCTCTAGCTATAGCGGTAGTAGTAGTAGCTGTAGCAGTAGTAATAGTAGCGGCTACAGCGGTAGTGGCGGCGAAGCTATATAGGAAGAAGAGCCTATAGTGCTTACCTAAGCGGACGTATATCTACTAGGTTCCGTAATAGATAAAGCTAGAGGGCCACTTCTATAGGCGGACGTAAGGGATTAGTATACTAGTATACTGCTATTATAGCTAAAGGGGGTTCTAGTTAAAATATAAGGCCTCTAGACGTTAGTAGTTAAAGCTATAAAGACTAGGCTCCCTAGGACTTATTTAAACAGTCTAATAAGCCCTTAACCTTGCTAGCTGTTTACTTATTTTTAGTGTATAGAGCCTTTAATTGGTTAGTAAGGAGCGGTATAGCCTAGTAAAGAATTAATAGCTAGTTTAGGCTCCCCTTTTCCTATAGGTAGGGCTCCGGCTCCTATATAAAGGCCTTATATACCTTATACTAAAAAATAGGGTAGCTCTATACTAGATAGCCTAGGAACATCTTATAAAGGGCTACTAAGTTTTATAGAATAACCTCACAGAGGTAAAAGAGAAGGCTTATAACCCCTATAGCGGTAAGGTTATTAATTTAGTATAGCTATAGGCTAAAACAGCCCTTCTATTTATCTAGTTCGGGCTATATTATTAATAGTAGTATATTAGGTAGTGTAATATCTATATAGCGGATTTTAAAGCAGCCTATCTATAAGGGGTGCCCTACTATTAACCTTATAAACTCTTATAGGAGAGAGTTTAAGTAACAGCCTATTATCTGCTCTTGGTTTTACCTCCTAGTGTATTAAATCTAGTCCTTACTAACCCCCTTTAGCTCTACTGTCTTAGCGCTAGCGCTCCGCCTAATATATATCTTCTTTTCTAAGAAGACGCTAATATACTAAAAGGCCTTTGTAACCCAATCTTACTATAAGTTATATAAGAGGGCCGCCTTGCGGTCCCTTATACTGCTCTTAATTAGGCGTATATTATACTATAATAACCACCTACTAAAGTCTGGAAATGGCTTAATATTAAGATTCTAGCGGTATAGGAGATAGAAGACTAGCCTACTAAGTATATAAATAAGCAGTCTCCTATTCCGTAGGGCCCTAATAGTCTTAAGACGGCCATACTAGTTCTACTTACCTATACGCGTAGTAAATATTAAGGGTATATAGCATATAGGGCCTTTACCCTTAAACTTAAAGGTAAATAGATCTAAGATCTTAGTGGAGCGTTTATTGCTACCATGGGTAAGTATATAGTAGCCTAGTAGGATATTAATAAGTATATAGAAGTAGCACTCTAGGGATAAGACGACGCCCCTAGTCTAGAGCTCGCGGTAAATACTCTAAAACTCCTCCTTAATATAGCTGTTAAAGAGGGTATCTCTACCCTTATTAGCGAACTGCTCTTTCTTACGCTACGCGTCCCTCTACTATAGTACTCCCTAACGCTTTCCTCCCATAAATATAGGTGGCTATTTATTTCTATAGCTTTCTATATTTAATAGAGGTCCATTAAAGTAGTAATATAGCTATAAACTAACCGCTATAAGAGACGCGTCTCCTCTTAGGGTATATTACTATTAGCTTTATAGCTCTTCCCTTTTAAGGGCTAGGCTATAACCTCCTTAATAAGAAAGAGAAGTAGCTTATCCTCTATAACAGTATTGCTATTATAGTACTGCTTCTGTTTATAGAAGGCCTAAAGCTAGATAATGCGTTAGCCACGGGGCGCAATAGGGGTATTATATCCTTCTTACCTTGAACTCTTTCTGCTTTAATTTATACGTTAAAGATATATTCTTAGGCCTAGTGGTATACGTAAGGGCAAGGACATGCTGTACGTTAGCATATAATTTAGTATTGTTAGCGATACTAATCTCTACGCAGTTGGTTAGCGCCATCTTATATAGTAGGTATAATAGCAGACATGCTGCTAGGGAGGACTTTTTTATATATACTTAAGGCCCTAATGGCCCTAATTACTATATAGTTGGCGTCTATTAGCGGCTTAATTAGTAAGTAGTCCCTAATATGCGTATTTTTACAGCTTGGCACTTATGGCGCTATAGAGATCCTTAAATCTAACCTAGGTGGCTGGCTAAATATGTAATTTTTTGGCTGACTAAGGATAAGCCAGGCCTTATATACTACTTTATCCCTTTGTCTGGTAAAATGGACTTTTTATATTGGGCGCTTTAGGCGCTCCTACCTGGGTTAGCATGCTATAAGCACCCTAGCTAGCGTGATTTCTTAGTAAGCCTTACTAAAACACGTCAATATTGCGATGCTAATAAAATACTGCAGAAGGCCACTACTAAAAACACCTCTATATATTTTTTTTAAGGAAGTTGGGCAAAAACTCGCGATATATAACGTTATAACTGTAGGTTTCCGCCCTTCCTCTATTAACCAGCTGCTGACTATATAGGAAAATCCCCCACTAGAGTCCTCCCCTAAACTACCGCTACCTATCCACTTTATATACGTTCTTAACGTCAATAAGGATAAGCTAGTAAAGGACCAGCTTAAGGTTATAAGGGAGGACATGCAGTATACATTAAATAAGATGTATTAAGTGCTATAAGTTATCAAACGGTTTAGTCAGCGGTTATTTAGCATGGAGGATCAATTAAAGGCGGTAGAGAAGGACTTAAAGGAGGCTAAGTAGGACGCTGCACTAAAGGCTTAATTAGCTTTAGAGTCTTAATATTAGGGCCGTAAGGAAGTAGAGGGCTTAAAATAGTTACCTAGTTGTTACCTACTAAATAGAAGTTATTAAAGTTCTAAAGGCACAGAGAAAGCCTATAAGCCTTATATTTATATACTGTTTGCCTAACCTTTACTATAAGCTTCTTTGCCTCCTTCCATCTATATATTTAGCACTTTAGTGAGCTCTTATAGCCTTGCTTCCTTATAAAGCTTTTAATAGAATTGTAACGGGCTTGTATAAATGCTTCTGAACCGAAGCTTATAGATTGCTACTATATAAGAATACTAAGCTGAGGAGAAGAAGAAGAGGAAAGGAGGCTCTAGGGGGTAATATATACGGTATAGGCGAACTCCAGATATTGCGCCAAGCCAGCTGTAGGGGACGGTGCCCCAGCACCATTATATTACCCCCCCCTTCCAAAAAAGCCTGCCCTTGGGCTTTATCCCCTTATAGAAGAGAAAGAAGAGAAAGAAAAGAAAAAAAAATCTAGCATCTGGCGCTTGATTGTGATGCTAGTTAATATAGGACTTGCAGCAGTCCTGTAGCTCCTGTAGCTGTAAAAGGTATATTACTATACCTAGTTGATATAGGGCAGGTAGCCGTCCTGCAGCTCCTGCTGCTGCGAGAGGTATATTGCTAGGAGCCCTCGGTTAGCCGTTGTTCTTCCTCTAGAACTCTGGTACCTCCTAGCTCTCTATCCCCCCCTTTGTTATGGCGCGCCCCAAGCCATAAAAAAAAGCCCCCCTACTCCCCCTCTTATAAAAAGGTAGGTGAAAAGGTTTTAATAAGGGTGGGAGGGTTAGGGAGTTATAGCTTGTATACATATCGGCACGAGCTCTTGTCCGTTTAGTAGCAGTATGGTGCTAGCGACGGGGTCATTTAGGTGGTAGTATAATGCCAGCAACGGGGTTGTATTCTATGGGCAGATCGGCACAGAATCTTGTCAGCAGGTCGCGTTCGAATTACTATTAGGTCGCATTTGAATCGCATTTGGGTCGCAGGCGTATTGGCGCGAAGTCTTATTAATAGGTTGTAGTTCCACAGGCATATCGGCGCGGAGCTTATTAATTTAGGCAGCAGTATGGTGCCAGCGGCGAGGTTGTATTCTAGGGAGCAAAGCTCTACCTTATATATAGTTGATACTGCAGGCGAAGCAGTGGAAGTTAGTTAACTGCAGGCGGAGCAGCAAGGGTTAGTTAGCTGTAGGCAGAGTACTGTTGGTTGCAAAATATCGGGAACTCGCTTAGAGCCGACCGTCGCGCATCACCCACCCTATCAAAACGATATACCCCCTATAACTTTGCCAATATGCCTTTATATTTTATAGATAGGGCCTTATTTTATAGCTCTTTACTAGGGCTATAAAATGAGCCCCTATTTATATAATTTAGAGCTATATTAGTAGGACCGTAGGGGGTAAAGCCGAATATCGCGTATTACCTACCTTTTTAAAATAATATACCCCTTATAACTTTACCAACATGGCTTTAATTTAATATAAATATATCTAATTTTATAGCTTTATTCTAAAACTATAAAATAAAACTTTATTTCTAAAATATAAAGCCATATTGGCGGAGCTATAGGGGGTATTTTACCAAAGTTGTGAAAATTTGAATTGAGGCTCTGCGCTGTCTAATTTTAGCTACCCCGCCCCAAAAACCAGTACCCTATAATACCCCTAGTAGTCCTATTAATATAGCTATAATTTATATAAATAGGGGCTTATTTTATAGCTTTAGTAAAGAGCTATAAAATAAGGCCCTATCTATAAAATATAAAAGTATATTGGTAAAGTTATAAGGGGTATATCGTTTTAATAGGGTAGGTAATACGCAAAATTCGGCTCTACCCCCTTTAGCCCTACTAATATAGCTCTAAATTATATAAATAGGGGCTCGTTTTATAGCTTTAGTAAAGGGCTATAAAATAAGGCCCTATTTATAAAATATAAAGGTATGTTGGTAAAGTTATAGGGGGTATACCGTTTTGAAAAGGTGGGTAATGCGCGACGTTGCGGCTCTAAGCGAGTTCCCGATATTTTGCAACCAACAGTACTGTGTCTGCCGAAATATCGTAAACTCGCGCCGGAGTAAAGCCGGTCATCGCGCACAACCCAATTTTACATAGAAATTGATGTAATTAATTATTTCTACCTGCCCACGCCGTTATAATGGGCCGTTGTATTCTAATTGAGGTTATAAACCAAATTAAGCTTCGTCTAGATCTTAATAAGTACGTGCCTAATATAGCAGTCGCTTTAGGGCTGTTAAAAACAACTGTTTATAAGCTTCAATTAAACTGGGACCTTTAGGACCAACCGTACACGCCACCTAGTGTAAAACTAGGTAGACCGGGCCTTCTTTTGGAGTATTAAAAGCAGGTTAGTATTCTTGGCATAGTATTAAGTTTTTTATTAACGTTCTTGCCCACTTATAGCAACTACTTAAGTACCTTAAAGAGAGGCCTACCGCGTATCTTAACAAGATGCAAGACTTTCTCTTTAACAAATTCGACATCCAAGCCTCTATTACCACTATCTGCCATATTCTTGAGGTAGCTCGGTGGTCTTAAAAGGCAGCCTCTAAACGTACTACTTAGCAAAGCGCATCGCTCCGCTATACGTGGTAGGGTAGGCAGAAAGAATAGCTTACTAACTAGCTTATCTTTCTTAATAAGTCGGCTTTGAATAAGAGGACTAGTAATAGAAAACGAGGCTAGGCGCCAGTTGGTACAGACTATAAGGTGTTAACGCTATATAAAAGATCTGAACGGTGGAGTATCTTACCAGCGTTATCGCTTAAAGGCTATATAGACTATATTATCTTTTAAGGAGCTTTTACAAGTAAGCTTTTTAAGGCTTTTATAGAGCATAAAGTTTTACCTAATTATACACTGTACCTAGGGCCGCGATTAATTATTATACTGGATAACGCATCTATCCATAAGTTAAAGCGGCTTTAAGAGCTTTGCGACCGGGCAGGTGTTATTCTTAAGTTCTTACCACTATATTCACCAGATTTAAATCCAATTAAGGCGACTTTTAAAGATCTAAAGGCTTAAATAAAAAGGAACTATATACTGGCGGTTAACTTTAAGAGCTTTAATATATTTCTAGAGTTTGCAATTAGTTAAGCTTACGGAGTTTACGTAGAAGGCCATTTTAAAAGGGCTGGTTATATAGTAGAATAAGGCTCTTTATAGAGACTCTCTATAATCTACTCTACTCGTGGTGTACTACTCTCTGCCATTTAAACTCTCCTATTTTCTCTCTTATCCGCGGTAGCGTGCTAATTGGAAAGTTATAATCCTTCCAGATCTTAATCGTTATATCTTTTAAAGATCTTATTCTATTAATATCCTAATCATCCTCTACTAATGTATGCCTAATTAACTCCAGAATCTGCCTTTAACGCTTATTAGAATGGCTTGGCTAAGCTATTAGCCAGTTAAAGAACTACAAGAGGATCTCGCAATAATCCGTTTTTAACCATACCGGGCTTAACTAAGTAGGCGGCTCAACACTAGAGGGAGGTGGGGGTTAAGTATACTACTGCTAATCTAGACGCCTGATTAAGTATAACTCCCAAACAGTAATTAGCTAAATAAGGTCCTTAACTTACTTAGATAGTAAGCCTCCTACTACCGCTAGCTCTTAACTCTTTAGTAGCTGCTGTCTTATCTTCCAAGCTAACAGCTGACAGACTATATTTTGCAATGGCTCCTTAACCATTAATGCATCTGATTGGATCTTTCTACTCCACCTCTAAAGGATATGAGTATTAACAGGATAGTGGTGCTTAACTTAATTAGCTTTATTTCCACGTCTATTTTACTAGCAGGTAGCTCCTTTATTGGAATAGTAGCTATTAATACAAGGCCACCTACTTGCTAGAGCCGGAATTCTATTACCAGCAGCTTCCTCTGTGGCAATAATATTAGGGAGATTAGCTTCTTAGATTTAGGTGGCAGTTCTTCTACTAGATCTTGCTGCTTAGCTAGAGGAAGGTATTAATAACGGTGCTAGTATCTCTTAGGGCTTCTCCTTAATCATATACAAGGTAAGATCCAAGTATAATAACTTAGTAGGATTCTGCTTATAAAGATCCTTAAGTAGCTTAGTCACCTTATATAGATCACAACACTTACCAATCTCGTAGCGGAAGTAATTAGTCTTTAACTGCTTTTTATAGGAGGCAGCAGCTTCAAGGCGATTAACGGTCAAGATCCGCGGCAGGCACTTAGCAATAATACTGTCTCGCCAGCGCTTAATTAGGTGGTAGAAGAGGTTAGTAGTATTATATTTTAAAGATACCGCACCAGGTAAGGCCTCTCTTCCATATACTGCCTTCCACCGATTTATAAAGTTAATAGGAAGCTCCTCCTCCTCCTCCTTTGGCTTATCCTCTGGCTCGTCCTCTGGCTCGTCCTCTGGCTCGTCCTCCGGCTGCTCCTCTGGATCCTCTTCCTCCTCCTCTAGCTCCTCCTCCAGCTCCTCCTCTGGCTCCTTCTCCTCTTCCTCCTGCTCCTCTAGCTGCTCTGACCGCGGTGGCGAAGACTCTACAAATATTAGTGACGGTAGTTGCTGCGGTGGTTCCGTAGGACGCCTTGCTTGGCGATTCGGAACCTTCTTCAAAGCTCGCTTTGAAGGACGCTTTAGAGTCCTTTTAGAAGCCTGCGTGGGCGAGGTAGTAGACAATGCACGCTTGCAATTTTAGCCCTTATTAGCGCGACCAGATATACGTGTGGGCGGCTCCATAGTCAACACCAGTAATTCTATATAATGGCTTAATGCAGCTAGGCCAAAGTATGATTTTACGCCATAATTGTTCAGGGTGGAAGGCGTGGGCAAGCAAAAATAATTAATTACATCGATTTCTATGTAAAATTGGGTAGTGCGCGATGACCGGCTTTACTCCGGCGCGAGTTCACGATATTTCGGCAGACACAGTAGCTAGGGTCTATTGTAATAGCAGTACGGTGCAAGTGTTAGGTGGTAATAGTAGGTCAAACGTTTAGAGCTTAATCTATCAGTTGGCTAATGGATCGCAGGTGTATTGACGCAATCGTTGTCGTTTGCAATAGCAGGCGTATTAGCGCTATCGTTGTCTAGTTAGGGTAGCAGTACGGTGCTAGTGATGGGGTTATATTCCAAGGAGTAAAGCTCTCCTTGTATATAGTTGTTACTACAAGCAGGGCAGTAGAAGTCAGTTATAGTGCTATAGGTAGAGCAGTGATGGTTAAATCGGGATTAGCTGTAGGCAGAGCAGCAAGGGTTTATTTGTTTAGCTACAGGCGGAGCAGTAGGTATTAGTTGGCTACGGTATATAGTAAGGTATTAGTTTAGCTGTAGGCGGAATAGTAGAGGTTAAGTATAGTACTACAGGCAGAGCAGTAGAAGTTGATTATGGTGCTGCAGTAAGGCAGTAAGGTATTAGTTTAACTACAAGAGGTATATCGCAGAGGTTAGGTGGCAGTATGGTACCAGCGTCAGATGGTAGATAGCAGGCGTATTGGCGCTATTGTTGGTTAATTAATCGTAGGCGTATTGGCGCGATTATTTAGTTAATTAGGCTGTAGGTGTATTAGCACAGCCGTTATCTATTTAGGGTAGCAGTATGGTATAAGCGGTAGGGTTATATAAGGGGCAAAGCTTTACCTTATATATAGTTGTTACTGCAAGCGGGCAGTAGAAGTTGGTTAATTAGCTACGGGCAGAGCAGCAAGGGTAGTTGGCCGCTGATAAAGCAGTGAGGGCTGATTGGCTATAGGCAGAGCAGTGGAGGTCTATTATAATAGCAGTACGGTGCAAGCGTCGAGTGGTGATAGTAGGTCGAACTCTCGGAGCTTGATCTATTAATTGGTCGTTAAATCGCAGGCATAACGGCATGATTAGTTAATCGGTTTGCATTTGAATCGCGTTTAAATCGCATTTAGATTGTAGGCATAACGGCGCAATCATTATCCTATTCGTCCAAATTAATTTCATTATTAAAGCTTACACAGCTTAGTATTTCCTTAGTATATGTAGCTTAGTATTAGTTAAAAAGGATCACCGTAGGCGGATGTCACGGGACACCCCCGTGACACCTTACACACGTCCACCTGTTTCCACCGACTGAACAACCGAAGACCGATCACGAGACGGCAATCTGACAGCAATCTGCCGTATTCCGCCGCAATCTGCCATCTCTATTGTCGGAGTTGCCAACTGGCAACTTTAAGGACCTCTAACTGCCGAATTCTGCCAAGTTCTACCAGAACCGCCACCTAAGCTCTACCCTGCCCATGTGTAGCACAGTACCCGTTAACCTAGCAACCAAGCGAACGTTATATACCCTTTTTCCCCTATTTCCTACTTTCCTTTCCTCACGCAACGTCTTGACTTTATTACACAGTTTATATACATAGCTTAATAATATCTACTTCGCTATATATTATCATCGCTTATACTTACTCCGTGACACTACGTTATATCAACCCCAAGACCAAACACTATCTCCGGAGATGAACACGCGGAACAAGAGCCCCGAACCTATAGTAGTTACTCACCCCAAACCGACTACTGTACCGCAACGATCTAAACGACTACTAGACCCTCCAATATTTACCGGTAAACGACGAGAACTCCGATTATTCCTAAGCCGGCTTAAAAATAAGCTAACTGGTAACGCTGACCGCTACCTAACTGAAGCCAACCAACTCTGCTACGCCCTAAGTTAATTAGGAGGAGACGTAGCTAACCTTATTAAACCTCTTCAACCGAACTTAGTATTAAGCCTAATTGTACTTCTTAAAGCCACGTATGGTGACCTGAACCGCCAAGCTACTGCTTAGAGAAAGATAAACTATATAACTTAAGGAATAAAAAGCTTCCTAGTATACTTCTCCGAATTCAACCGTTATACAAAAGAAACAGGCTGGAACGACTCCGCACTAATTAATAGCCTTATTAAATCCCTAAGCCCTAAACTGAAAACCTCCCTAATAGGTGTAGACCTACCAAGAGCTCTTAACGCCTGCGTAAACGTTATTAATAAATAATACAATGATATACTACGCCTAACACCAAAGTCCGCTCCTTAATATAATATAATAAACCCGCGAATATTTACTAAGTTATTATCTCAGCCTAAGCACCCTAATGCTATGGATATTAACACTGGAACCCTAGGATACGCCCTACTAGGGTCCTCTAAATAAAAATAACGCACTAAGCTAGGCCTCTGTTTTAAGTATAAAAGTAGCTCCTACTTCTCTAACTACTGCTCCGCCTCTATGCCCTAACGTAAATTATAAACAGCCAATACTAGCAGCCATTTACTGCATTAATCCTCTAGTTACTGTCCCCAATCTCTACCTGGTTTTAGCCCCGCATCTAGTAAGCACCACTTATAAGGACGAAGCTATAACCGATACGCTATAAGAACTCCACCCCGATTACCTCTAAAAGGAAGGTCCTGGAGCTAAGTCGCTCTCTAGGATGGCGCTGCCTTAGGATCTTGTTAAATGCTTTAGATGTCACAAACTCTAACTCTTGGGATTGCAGCATAACCGTTAACTGTCGTCTTCAGCAGAATAATTAATAGGTTAATACTTGAGTCCTAATTAATATAGGAGCTAGTGGCACAGGATTTATTAACAAGATCTTTATATAAGATAATAGTTTTACTCTAACCCCCCTTAACCGGCATATTAACGTATTTAGATTTGATGGCAAACGTACTGTCTTAGGCTGTATTACCTATATAGTATTCCTAAGACTCTAATACCTAAACCACAAAGAACTAATTAAGCTTTTTATTACCACTCTGGGTCACTTAGTAATACTTAAACAACCTTAGATAAAGCTATATAAGGTAACCATTAATTAGGACAATCTTAAGCTTCTATTTACCGCCTCCCGTTGCAAGCAGAAGTGCCTTATAACTCGCTGCTTAGACCCTAAACCAAAATCTGAAAAATCCACTAGGATCTATTAGTCTAAAAAGTCCACCCAATTCCACCAAGAACCTAAAAATTATACCAAACTATATAAACCGACCCTAACTACTATACTACCCCAAACTAAGCAGAAGCTTAAACTTAAGCTTAATATACAAAAGTACTAGAAGAACTGGTATTCTACTATAAAAAGGATACTTAAAGAACCTAAACCCGAATCCAACACTAACTCTATACCTAATACTAAACCTAAAGTTGAACAAGAAACAGTAGATAATTAAAAGAAAGTTGCTAGCCAGTAACTCGCCCCCCTTTCTATAGATATCTATATAATTGGAGCTACCCTATTAGTATAACTCGCTAGGAAACCTAAACATACGATCTTTGCCGTTATAATGGCCAATATTAAAAAGGCCCTAGCACTAAAAAAGCACACTAACCCTACCACGAAAGTACTAGTATGCCATTATAAGCATCTAGAAGTATTTTTATAAAAGGAAGCCGATAAGTTAGTAGAGCACTAACTATATAACTATAAGATTATACTTAAAGAAGGAAAACAACTAGGATTTAGACCCTTATATAGAATATCCCAAAATAAACTCCAAGTATTATGGAAGTACTTAGACGAACATCTGAGTAAAGGATTTATTAGAGTAAGCTCTTTGCCTATAGCTGTACCTATAATCTTTGTTAAGAAACCTAGCGGCGGTCTATACTTCTATATAGACTACCAAGCTCTTAACGCTATTACCATTAAGAATTAGTACCCGCTCCTATTAATTTAAGAGATACTAAACCGATTAAGTAAGGCTCGCTACTATATAAAACTCAACCTTATTCACGCATTTAACCGCCTCTGTATTACAAAAGGAGATAAATGGCTTATAGCATTCCGTACTAGATACGGACTATTTAAATACTTAGTGACGCTATTTGGCCTCGCGAATGCCCTAAGTTTATTCTAATACTTTATAAATAATACCTTACGACCTTACCTAGACGTTTTCTATACTGCTTATATTAATAATATCCTGGTATATAGCAATAACCTAGCTAAATATAAGAAACACGTTGACCTTATTTTAGAAGCCCTACGTGGAGCTAGACTATAATTAGATATAGATAAATGCGAGTTCTATAAAACGGAAGTTCTATACCTTGGACTTATTATCTCTATAGATGGTATATAAATGGACCTAAAGAAGATTAAAGTAATTATAAACTGGCAAGAACCTAAGAACGTTAAGGATGTAAGAGCCTTTATAGAATTTGCTAATTTCTATTAACGGTTTATTAATAACTTCTCTACCCTAGTTTTACCTCTTGTGGCTCTAACCCAAAAGGATAAAGCCTTTATCTTTGACAAGGAATATAAGAAGGCCTTTGCCTATCTAAAAGTTATATTCACTACCGCACCCGTACTCTAACACTTTAACCCGAACTAAAAGAGTATTATAGAAGCTAACTTATCTAACTACGTTACTAGAGGCATTCTGTCTTAGTATAATAAAGAAGGGGTACTGTACCCTATAGCATACTTCTTAAAACGACTAAGTCCAGCTAAATATAACTACAAGATCTACGATAAAGAATTGTTAACCATTATTAGATGTTTTAAACAATAGCAACCTAAACTAGAAGGCGCTGGATTTCTAATTAAGGTCCTTAGCAACTATAAGAATCTACAGTACTTCACAACTATGAAACAGCTAAGTTATTATTAAGCCTGCTAGTTAGAATATCTATCTTAATTCCAATTCTTAATCACATACTACTTAGGCGTTTAAGGTTAAAAACCTAATGCCCTAACTTAACGTTTATAAGACATAATAGTATAGGAAGAAGCGTGTACCTACTATAAATAAACCCTACTTCGTCCTAAATTGTTTAATCCCCTAGCTAAAGACCTTATAGTATACGTCCTTAAAATAACTGATCGATTAATTAAACAGATTATAATTAATAAATACCTAAATAACAAGTTTATCTAAGAGATACTTAAGCTAATTTAAGATGGCGTTAGACGCTTTAAAAAGATCTCTCTAAGTGAATATAAAGTTCGCGGAGACCGCTTATACTACTAGAACCGCCTAGTTGTCCCTAATCACAATAAACTTAAGCTCAAGCTCCTTAAACATGTATATAACTTACTAGTAGCCAGCTACCTAGGCTAAGAAAAAACCCTAGAGCTACTCTAATAGGAGTACTACTAGCCAAACATATATAATATAACACAAAGGTATGTCTCCAGCTGCCATACCTGCTGATAAGCCAAAGCTTTGCATAAGACATATAATGGCTTTCTAAAGCCACTACCTGTTCCGGACTAAAGATAAAAGGACATCTTAATTAACTTTATTGTTAATCTCCCTAAAAGTAAAGGCTACACAAATATTATAGTAGTTATAGACTAACTATCTAAGATAAGACACTTAATCGCCTGCCCTAATATATTAGCACCTACTGTTGCCCAACTGTTCCTAGATTATATATAGAAACTCTATAGACTCCCCAAAATAATTGTCTCCAATAGAGGCCACTAGTTTATTTTAGCGTTTTGGAAAAAACTAACTACCTAACTCTGTATTAAAGTACTGTTGTCTACAGTATATTACCCAGAAACGGATGGTTAAACGGAACGTGTAAATGCTATAATGGAACAGTATATTTGGATATACACGTCGTATCTATAGGATAACTGGATGGACTAGCTTGCATTTGCTGAGTTTACTGTAAATAACTCTATTTTAGAAACTATAAAGGTCTCCCTATTCCTGGCTAATTACGGCCAGCACCTATAAATGGGTTTTAAACCCTTTAGTAATGTTCCTCGTCTAGCTTATTAGGCCTTATAAGTTGCAGAAGCAAACAAATTTATAAAGAAGATAGAAGAACTATAGGAGTTCCTTACTAACAAAATAATATAGGCCCAGTCTGTCTATAAAGCCGCAGCAAATAAGAACCGAACCCTAGCACTAGCTTACTAAATTAGTAACTTTGTCTGGCTAGACATAAGAAATCTGAATATAAAACAACCTACTAAGAAACTTAATTGGAAGAACGCTGGCCCTTATAAGGTTGAAAAAGTTGTCTCTCTTTATGCCTACTAACTAAAGCTCCCTAATACGGTTAAAATCCACCCTGTATTCTATACGTCAGTCCTCTACCCTACCGCCCCTATATTAGACGCCCTGCCTGGACAGATCTAAGACCCTCCCCCACTAGTTAAAGTGGATGGTAAGGATAAGTACCTTATTGAAAGAGTTAACGATATTAAGTACGATAAACGGAAACGCAAATATATGTACCTTATAAAATAGAGAGGTTTTACTAAACCCTTATAGGAACCTGCCAACTCTATAGGACTTATACAAGCCGTAGAAGACTTTTATGAACTCTACCCAAAACTACCACAGCCCCATCTCGTAGATGCTCGAGTTTAAAGGGGGGGTACTGTTATGGGACACCCCCGTAACACCTTATACACGTCCACCTGTTTCTACTAACTGAACAACCAAAGACTAATTATAAGATGGCAATCTAATAGTAATCTACTGTATTCCGCCGCAATCTGTTATCTCTACTATTAGAGTTACTAACTAGTAACTTTAAGGACCTTTAACTACCAAATTTTACCAAGTTCTACTAGAACCGCCACCTAAGCTTTACCCTGTCTGTGTGTAGTATAGTACCCGTTAATCTAGCAACTAAGCGAATGTTATATACCCTTTTTCCCCTGTTTCCTACCTTCCTTTCCTTACGCAACGTCTTGACTTTATTATATAGTTTATGTATATAGCTTAATAATATCTACTTCGCTATATATTATCATCGCTTGTGCTCACTCCGTGACAGCGGAGAAGAAGACGATTAAATTGGTTAAGGAGGTAGTTAATTATTAACAAATTTATACGGTTATTGTTAAAGCCGTAGTTTGTGTCGCAGGTATATTGGCATAATAGTTAGTTAGGTTTGCGTTTAAATTGCGTTTAGGTTGCGTTTAAATCACATTTAGATTATAGACATAATGGTATAATTTATCTATTGGTTTCTTAAGGTCTATTATTAACCAATAGGTGGTTTAAGATGTTATTGATTATTTAATTAATTAATACGCTGTTAACTAGCAGAGATGCTATTATATTACTAGCCATAGTTAATTAATTAGTTTAAGGTATGCTGTTAATTATAGTATATTTAACCAGTTATTATATAAGTAGGGTATTAAAGGAGACGCGCTAATAGGTTAATTCTTATTAAGGTATTTAATTAGTTAAAGGATATACTGTTAATTATAATATATTTAATAATTTAACAGGAATTGATTAGGGTATTAGTATATAGCCTATTAATATTCTTATAATTCTTGGAATAGGTTATTATCCCTTAGCACGATGAAATTCGCCCTACGGTTATCGATAAGAGGCAGCCAATCAAATCAATAGAATCAACCACTCGTGCTCAGGAATTCAAGGCTGGTAATATTGCTCAAATCTTATATAAATTGATATATAAGCTTAATCTTTGGAGTTGAGTCGCTCAATATGTGGTAGCCAGCAGCCGTCGTTTCTACAAAACGGTATTTCGCAAACACTACAGCCAAATAGAGTCCTCGGAGTATGCTTACGCCTCTGCCAATCCTTACTATCGCGAGGTTTCTTTGTGGTATTTGGTAATATCTTTAAAAGAGCCTTCCGACGTCCCTTATGTTCTACTTAAGTCTTCTTGCCAGCCTCTATGCACGCCAAACAGTATTAAGGCTTTGGCCAAAGCTTTACCAGCATATGCTTCTCTGTGGGATACCATATAATCTCGTTTATAGAACGTCGAGGAGTGTCTTCCTCAGTATAGGCCTTTCGCTTCCAAATTGAGCGCTCAAATAAGGCGTTGCGGAGGTCAATTCGAAATTGCTTATGGCCATCTTAACGACTTGCTCGGCGATTAGTAGGGGTGTAGGAAGACAGCAGGAAGCAGTTACTAATAACTATGTCAATTAGGAAGTGAAATAGAGGCTTCCAGGTCCGTATATAGGTCCTCTGCGTTATAAAATATAAGCGTTGTTAACCCGCAATATCCACCCCGCCCATATTGTGATTATACCAAAATATAAAGGTAGGGATTGGCAATTCCTTTTTATGTTCATTACCAAAGACCTTCCAAGTCTGTTTGGCACCGCTAGCAGTAAGGGGAGGACGTTTCCGTATAGTAACTTTTATGTGGCGACCTGGCGATGTATAACATTATTAGATTTTAAGCCTTATAATTAAGGTGTTTAACTTACCGTCATCAACGGTACTCATAAAAAGTACCACATTGGCATCCTTCTAGGCAAACTCCATCACCTAGCCATCTTTAGAAAGCTCACCATATAATTCTCCCCATAGAATTTAAGCCGCGTGGGCTAATTTAAGCTCTGCGAGCATTACCTTCTTCTTCTTTCCTTATATAGTTGTAGTCACCTTAACATCGCCTTTAAAGTCCCCCTGCTCCTTACGCTTTGTTTTAGTTGTTTGGATGGTTTCTGCGCCTCCAATACCAAGGCCTCGTAGTCTTATAAGAAGCTTAACGCTTATAAATAGGTTATTAAGCCATATAACATGCTTTCCAGGTGGGTAGAGGCGTTCTTCTGTCTTAGTGTCTTTTTGGAGGAGCAAATTAAGGACTACTGCCTGCGTCTTCAAAAAGCCTTTATTAATGAAAAACTCATCCAAATTAACCGGGCCCTTTTTATTACCTTTAGCATGCCACATAAAGTCTAATACATAGCCCTTATTAGCCAGAACCTATATTTTAAAGCCCTCTGGTATAGGTTTAGATGGAATATTAATAATTTTAGGTGCATGGCCTGTAAAGCGTTAAATCGTCTCGTTGACGGCGAGGTGTGTTCTAGGCATATAGAGCTTCCTACAGGTAAGCCAAATATGCTCAGCAAGCTCGTTAACTCTATCAAATATAGATTTAGGTGCTGTATTATCCTTTGGCCATAGTAATAATGCTCAAAAGTAATAATCAAGCTGCTGAAATCGATTAATTAAAATATACTTTTTAACAATATGCTCGCAGCCATATATATTCAAATCCTTCCAGTAGTCCTTAATGCACGATTCTATAGTAATACCCATATAAATCAACACTCCAAAATACGCATAGAGTTCCTGCTTGCATATAGGCTGCCATGGGCGTGGGCGTTCCGTTTCCTCTGGCGGATAGAGCTCCGCGTGCTTATTCATCCACTCTACAAGCTTATCCATAATCTCATCTATAAAGAACAAGCTAAATAGCTCAAAAGGATCATGCCTATTAACGTCGGAGGTAAGGTTTAGAGAGCCATAGTCGTCCCAATTATTAATATGGAGAGGTTCAAAATAGGGCAGCGGCCAGGGTTTTAGAGGGGTCGTTTTCGCTGTCTTATTTAGGGGGACATTATATTAAGTCTTTTGGATAAGGTCTGCATCAATTCTGGCGTAATTGGAAGGCATAGTAGTAGTGTAATTAATAATTAAATTCTATATAGACATACGCGTTGTTTTGATCCTGGTGTTCGCGCACAGACCACCTCCTCGTAGGGTCCCATCGTGCTAAGGGATAAAATAGTAGACATGTTTAAGTGTTATTAGGAGATTTAAAGGTACACTATAGGGTTAATAGGTATATTTAAATACTTATATTTAATTAAGGATATCACTATAGGTAATAGATATCTAGGATTAATTAAGGACTTATAGGAATGCCATTAACTTGGCATATTAAATTATTATTAGAGAGATATTAAAAGAGGTATTAAGAAGGTGCGTGTTAATATTTTAATTCTTATTAACAAGTTAAAGGTATTAAAGAAAGAGTACGCTTTAATATTTAAGTATAGTTGTATAAGGGTAAGCTATTATATAGTATTTAATTTAATAAGATACTATTAGAAAGTAGATTTGCATATTATTATTTAAAGAGGGATGCTATTAAGTAGTAGATAGTTTAAGGGTAGTTAATAAATGGTATCAAAAGGGTATATATTAATATTTTAATTCTTATCAACAACTGGCAAGACACGCTTTTATAATAATAGGCTGTCTTATTTATAAAAGGTTATATAAATAGCTATTAAGAGAAACGCGTTAATAGTTTATAAGAGGTTATAGAGATAAGTAGGCTTATCTACAGAGCCATTAAAGAGTGCTATAAATTAGAATAGTTCTCCTAATCTGTTCTCCTAATTAAGAGTACTATAAAATTACTTAGATTCTCTCTTGTTACGGACAGCTTAAGTACGATATTACGACTACTTAGAGAAGAGTCAGAGGAAGCTAGTTAGTTAACATAAGCACGGTCTAGGATAGAACCAGTGGAACCATATAACAAGAAATAGTAAGCAAGTCACATAATATTATACGCGGTGTACGCAGTGTACGCAGTGTACGTCTATATACAACACGTATAACACGTACCTTACGTATAAGGGAGGATTTCTTAGGAGTACGGTTATATATTTAAAGAACCTCAGTCCCTACCGTAAATAGTTCTCTCCTTATAGTAAATCTTAGAATATAATTGGAGTTAATCTGTTAGGCAACTACTCTACTAGTTATTATTATATTATTAAATTGTTCTTACCTATATACCCAGCCTAATAACAGGACCCATTGTAGTTACTACTACAAGGTTCCGTTACACATTCACTACTAAGGTTACAGTATTAAATAAGGTTGAATAATATACTACCTAAAGCACTAGTCATAATGTCGTTAACGGTAGCCACAACCTTAGGCACAGGGGGAGATACTAGTATAGTAGATACGGACTCTTAGCTAGTTACGCGAAGTCAGTTATAAGAAATAATTAATCACTTATAAGATAATAGTAGAATACTTAAAAAACGCATTAATGGAATTAAAGCAGTAAAGGTTAAGTTACCTTTAATTAAACGGTTTTTAGGAGAAAAGTCAAAGCTTAAAGGATTTCTTACGTAGATGCACTTTAAGGTTATACAGAAAGGAGCAAAGTTAGCAACATCACTAGATTAAGTAGCCTATGCAGGGTTATTCCTAACGGGAAGGGCACTTAAGTGGTTTAAACCGTATCTCACGGAGATATAGGCCAATGGCATGATAACTACTAACCAGGACGTATGGTATATATTTATTAGTTAGAATAGGTTTGCAGAATGGTTAACACAGATATTTAAAGACCTAAAGGCAACAACCATAGCAGAACAAAAGCTTTAGAACTTAGTACAACGCACTTTAGTAATTAAGTATATAACGTAGTTTTAAATACTAGCTACGCAGGTTAAGTGGAATAATAGGGCGCTTATAGTATAGTATAAATAGGGACTTAAGGCTAAAGTCTAGGATATAATTATCCTAATAAAAGATTCGGATACTCTAAGGGAGTTAATAAACTAGTTAATAAAGATTAATAATAGGATCTATTAAAGAGAACAGACTAAAAAGGGTTAGGATAGAGTTCTATAGTTATATAAGGCATAGAGTACGCAACAACCAACATAGAGTTAAAAACTATGGAATGGCGCAGAGCTAATAGACCTAAGCGGTACTAAAGAAACTTAAAGGTGGGAAAAGAAATTATAGAAACCTAGAGGTTAAGAATCTAGTAATTAAAGGACCAAGGAGCAAAGGCTAAACCAGGGATTTTAGCAGTAGAAGATGTTTAGGCGGACTCTATAGTAAAATTAGTGGTTTAGAGATAGAGCTTATATAAATTATAGAAAATAGGGTTATTTCGCCAGAGACTATAGAGGTGGTTAAAGTAACTATACGGTAAAGGGAACCAGACTAGTAGGAGACACATATATATAGAGGGACAATGGTGCACTGTAAGGAATAAAGGAATGTTTAATTAACAGTTTTATGTTTTATTATAATAACATATACCAAATTTATAAGGACGCTAAGTATGGCGCAAGCTATTAGCTATAGGAGCCATTATTATCTAAGTTTAGAGGAACTAATAAACCAGCTTATAGATTGGACATTAAAGACAATAAATTTGATATAGACGAAGCATTTACTAATAATAAGGCAACAAGGGCAGCTTACTAAGAGTATATAGACCTTAGAGAAGTTAAAACAGAAGTAGAAACTAAGACTATTATAGAATAGGGTTCAGTAATAGGTATAATAACACTATTAGATACAATTTCCGTCGCTTTATAAGATAATAGGAGTAATGTTTAGAAGAAACTAAGTAAGTAGATAACTGCTAGTGCTAGCTTATTACTTAATAAAGGTAAAAGGCTATAGGTTTAAGATTCTTATAACAAGATAAGGAAGGCTCTAGACTTATAAGATATAATAAGGACAGCTTAGGAACCTATAACAGACAAAAACTAATAGGAAAGGGCAGTGACTTAGTTTATAGACAAACGAATAAGTATAGAATATAAGTTTAAGAACTATAAGTTTGGGGAACGAATAAGAACGTTAGTAATCCCAGGTAAACGTAGTGTTTAGCCTAAAGATTAAAAAGTTAATACTAGGATTAAAAAGCAAGATAACTATAAGGATCTAGCTATAAGACGCAGAAAACAAGAAACTATAGATAAGTTTAGGATAAAAATTATCGTATAGTAAGAACAGAAACTAGACTAGAGATCTAGCGTATTAAACCGTAGAAGGGACAGAGCACCTATATAAAGAATTACTAATAGGCTAAGTGCAGGGATACCTAGGGCAAAGTGGTTAGATAAACTAGAATAAGAAGAGGATCTAGATATCCTAACTAGGTTTAAAGAAAGACATACCAAAGGATATTATAATGTAGTAATAATAAGGTACTTTCTAATAGATAGACTATACACACTAAACCAGCTGTATAGAAAGTGGTATAGGCAATAAAGCAATAACAAATAGGCAGATTTTTATATATAGCTGGATAAAAAAGTTGTCCAAGACTAACCTATTACGGAAAAATGTATAAGTCACATTAAAGGAGCATTAATTATAATATTAAGAAACCTAGAAGAAGGATCTAGGGATTAGAGAAGTAAAAGACAAATCTTAGTACCCGCAAATGAAAGACTAGCAGCAAGATTAGTAAATTAGAGGTTTAAACTTAAGAATAAAGACAAACTAAGAGTTAACCTAAGTTACTTAGCGCATTATATACTATCGTGGATAGCTTATATGGATAACATATATAACATATATAGAGCACTAAAAGATAAGAACCGGAAATACCTAATAAGAATATATTAGGCACTAGAAGAAAGACAGTTTAGAAATGCTAAGTATATATATAGATGGCACCTAGTAGAAGTATAAGGTTAGGGAGACTTAATACTTTAACTAGGAAGATTCCTTACGGAAGAATACCTAGATAGATAATAGTAGTGGGAGTGCCTAGAGAATACTTATCTATAGTATATAGAGGACAAAAAGCAAACTAAGTATTAGCTAAAGTTAGACTAAGTATAAGCAGGGTCTAGTAGCCAGTAGTTAGGAAAAGGGGAGGCGTATAGGACCAGAGAGAACTAGTATTAGAGCCTTAGACCCTTAAAGAAGTTTAAGGACAATATCTAAACTTATAAGTTAAGTAGCAAAACTAGCAGTTTAAAGCATTAATAGATAGTAGAGCAATAAGGAACCACATATCACTAATAACAGTAGAAAGAATAGGGTTACTACACAGATAAAAGGAACATCTATATCTACTTATAACAATTTCAGGAGATCAGATAGCCTATAGAGGAGGCATTATTAATCTTAAAATAGGACCTATTTAGTTAACTATTAAAGGGAGACTAGTTAGAATATCTTTTAATATCCTACTATTAGGATAGGATAAGGCAATACTAGGGATGCCTTAGTTACAGGAATATAATCTAAAGATTAATTAGGTTATAGGTTAGGTCAATATTAAAGATACTTAATAACGTAAAATATAATAGTAAACCAAGTTAGTATAGTACCAAGTCGGAGCAATATATAAAGAGACTAAGTAAAGCTTAAGTTATATACCAAAGAGATACTATAAGTATAGTAAAGAGTTATAGTTACTAGAAAGTAAAAAACTATTAGAGTATATAGCATAGGACTATAAAATAGAATTAGAAAAGGGAACTAGTCTAAAGTTCTTTCTAATTTATAAGCTTACTAAAACAGAGTTAGTAGTGCTTAAAGAGTTTATCCAGGAGAACTTACAAAAGGGATATATCAGACTATTATAGTCGTTAGTAGGGTATCTAGTACTATTCGTCCTAAAGAAAAACAGAAAACTTAGGATGTGTATAAACTATAGACAGTTAAACAGCATTACTAGAAAGGATAAGTATCCTTTACCCTTAATTAGCGAAATCTAAGACAGAATAGGCAATGCGCAAATCTTTATAAAGATAGACCTAAGATGGGCGTACCATTAAATTAGGATCAAGGAAGGTAATAAATAGAAGGCAGCTTTTAGGTTAAAGGAAGAACTATATAAACCATTAGTTATGCAATTCGGACTTATAAATATACTAGCAACGTTCTAAAAGCAAATTAATAGTATGTTAGGAGAACACCTTAATAATATTATCATCTACTTAATAAGTAAGGGAGAATATGGAGAACACATTAAATAGGTTTTAAAGAGACTATAAAAAGAACAGATGCCAGTAGCAATTAAGAAATGCAAGTTTTTTATAAGGAAGACCGGTTTTATAGAATTTATTATTAAACTAGGAAAAATCAGCATAGACCTAAAGAAAGTTAAAGCTATAGTAAGTTAGCAGAAACTAGAGAATGTTATATAGTCAAAATCGTTTCTAGGGTTTTACAACTACTATAGGAGGTTTATTATATAGTGGTTAAAGAACATTAAGCTATTTACTTGGTTAATAAAGAAAGAGGAACTATGGGTTTAGAGTAATAAGTAGAAGAAGCTATTCTAGAAACTTAAAGAGTTGTTTACCTAAGAACTAATCCTTAAGATCTATTAACCAAAGTTAGACACAGTTGTTAAAACAGATGCATTAGACTTTATACTAGGAGTATATTTATTATAGAAGCACCAGGACGCATAGCATCCAGTAGCATACTATAGTTAAAAGATAACACCACTAGAGTTAAACTATAATATTTACAACAAGGAGTTGCTAGGCATAGTTACAGCACTTAAGGAATAAAAAGCATTCTTATAGGGTATAGAAAAACCATTTATAGTAAAAATGGACTATAAGAACCTTATAGGATTCCTAATAATAAAGAAACTTAACCAAAGACAGGTTAGATAGGCGGAAATGCTTATAGAATACTATTTTAAAATTTAGTATACTAAGGGTATAGATAATGCACGAGCAGAAGCTCTAAGTAGAAAAGCTAAACTACAAAGTAATAAAAAGCCATTAGGAGCTTTATTGCAAAGGGATTAAGATAGATTAATTAGGTACAATTATCCAAAGATTATAGCAACTAAGGAAAGTCAGATCCATAAATTACCAGAGAGTGATTAAATATAGAAGATCTAAGAGGCATAGGCAGAGAATCCAGACTTAGAGCAATATAAAAACAGAGAAGTAATGTATATACCTAAGTCTATCGCAGAAGAATTTATTAAGGAATTCTATAAGGGAATAATATAAGGACACAACGGGTCTATAGGACTAGTGTTAAGACTTTAAAAAGAGTACATTATTTAAGAAATCTAGGGACTAGCAAGACAAGTTATAAGAGAATATTTAAATTGCTAAAGGAACAAACTAATAAGGTATAAGCCGTATAGAGGGCTACAACCTATTAAAATACTAGAAAGACCATAGGAGGTTATATTATAGAACTTTATTATTAAGTTACTAAAGTTAAAAGATCCTATTACGGGATAAGATCATAACGCGATTTTAGTAATAGTGGATAAGCTAATAAAGTAGGGATACTTCATAGCATGTATAGAAGAGATATTAGCAGAAGATATCGCTAGAATCTATATAAAAGAAGTATTTGTAAGACATGGAGTATTAAACAAGATTATATTGGACAGGGATCTAAGATTTATAGCAGCATTTTAGGAAGTATTTCTGGCAGAATAGGGAGTTTATATAGTAACCTCTACAGCATATCATCCGCAGACAGACGGATAAACGGAAAGACTAAATTAGACACTAGAATAGTATCTAAGACACTATATTAACTACACACAGAATAATTAGGTATTATTATTACTAGTTATACAGTTTATATACAATACAACACCATAAGAAGAAATAGGGACATTACCATTTAAAGCAAACTACAGGTATAAGCCAAGAACGTTGTTATTACCACATTAAGTAAAGAAAACGAGTAGCACAGCTAAAGAAAGAATGGAGACTTTAATAAACCTTTATATAAACCTTAAAGAGACAGCTAAACTAGTACAAGAATAAATAAAAGGATACTATAATGCTAAGAGATCTAAGGGACTAGATCTTAAGGAGGGAGATAAAGTGTGGCTACTATACAAAAATTTTAAGAGTCGACAACTAAGCAAGAAGTTGGACCACGTTAGACTAAGACCTTTCGAAATTATATAAAGAATTTCATTAGTTATATATAAGTTAAACCTACCAGCCAAAATAAGGATCTACCCTATATAATATATTGCAATGCTAGAACCAGCATATAGAAACGTTAAACCACTAGTATATAAAGCAGACACGTATAGAGGACAGGAAGAGGATAAATAGTAAGTTTTAAAGATTATTAGTTACAAGGATATAGATAATAAAACATAGTATAAAGTAAAGTGGATAGGCTATAGTAAGACTACCTAGAAACCACTAAGCAACCTAGAGAACGCTATAGGAAAGGTAAAGGAGTATTAAAAGAAAGCAGGTTAGAGAGCATTAAAAAAGGATCGCTAAAGGATAGGTCACTTAAGGGGGACCTATAAGGAGCAACTACTATATTACTTGGAGTTATTTCCTTCTCTAGAAACTCTACCCTCTTATTACCTAGCTTAGATAAACCCTATTAAACAAGTTTCCACTTCTTAGAGTAAACCTTCTCACAAACCTTCTTAAGACGGGTTAGGTAAGTAAATGCAACCTACTAAGACTTAAAGGAGCGACGCTGAGCCTCAAGGGCCTAAGCTGTCTTCTTAGCGGAATAGTAGAGTTTAGCGCGCGTAGCGGCCAACTTAGACTTAAGCTTTGCAGTGGCAGATTAAATACAAGACCCTTTAACAAGTTACTTAGGGAACTTAAAGACTATTAAGAGTTATAGGACGTGCACATTTAGCGTTAGAAATAGAATGAACGTTATAGGTAAAACAAACATTTGCTTTAGTATACCCCAAACAAGACAAGGGTTATTAAGACAAAGGGTTCGCTATTATAATATACACTAACCCCGCTTTTACATAACGAGAACACGGAGATAATATTATCTTACCAAGCAACAGTATGGCAGCCATAGTATAAGTATAATATTGCGCTTATAAAGAGAAAGGAGCTTTAGGTATAATAAGTAAGAATATTAACCAAATTAGTTAAACGGACATTACACCTCTAGTAGATAACTTAGAGATATTAGAAATCTTTAAGAACAAAGATAAAGAGAAGGGAGATGGTATTACGGACAGCTTAAATACGATGTTACAACTACTTAAAGAAGAGTTGGAGAAAGCAAGTTAGTTAATATAAGTACGGTCCAAAATGGAACCAGTAGAACCATATAACGAGGAATAGTAAGCGAGTTATATAATGTTATACGCGGTATACACAGTGTACACAGTGTACGTCTATATACAACACGTATAATACGTACCTTACGTACAAGGGAGGATTTCTTAGAGGTATAGTTATGTATTTAAAGGACCTCAGTCCCTACCATAGATAGTTCTCTCCTTGTAGTAAATCTCAGAATACAATTAGAGTTAATCTATTAGGCAACCACTCTACCAGTTATTATTATGTTGTTAAATTGTTCTTACCTATATACCTAGCCCAATAATAGGACCCACCGTAGTTACTGCTATAAGGTTCCGTTATATCTCTAGATTCCTAGTACCCTATATATAGGACTATAATGCTTGCAGATATATTTAGCCGTAAGATTAAGGGACTATCTAGGTTAATAGTAATGCTCAGGTTAATTAGATACAGTAGTTATTAATAAAAACTTAATAGGTGTCTCTAAGGGCGTTTATAGACAAGTCAGAGAGTTGTGTTATAGGCATATTGGCGCGACAGGTTATCGGGTTTAGGATTTTAGGGTGGCAGTATAGTGCCAGCAAGTCCTTCCTAGTCAATTTTGTCTTTCCTTATATAGCTTAGTATTAATTAGGGTGGTTATTGCAGCAGTAGTCTGGGTATCTATTAATGTTATTCATTGCAGCGTTATGGCTAAGTCTTAATTAACTTCGTTCCTTACAGCCCTAGGCTAAGTCTTAACCAAGGTCGTCTCTGCAGCTTATACAACTCCATATTAGTTAAAAAGGTCAGAGGGGTAAGATATTCTAAAGCCTTCCCAGGCACGTGTCCTTGGCCATTAAAGTTGGCATTTAATCGCAACCACAGGAGACCTTCTAGCTGTGCGTTATTAACGCGTCAAGCTAGGGGTGTTTAACGCAAGTCCTTAAGGACTTATAAAATGGGGTAGGATATTATCTAGGCCTTCCTAGGCGAGGGAAAACAGAGGTCTAAGTATAATACGTTAACGCGTTATTGCAGATGAAGTCCCCAGGGGTTGGGTGAGCTTAGTATAATGTAACGGGCTTGTATAAATGCTTCTGAACCAAAGCTTGTAGATTGCTACTATATAAGAATACTAAGCTGAGGAGAAGAAGAAGAGGAAAGGAGGCTCTAGGGGGTAATATATATAGTACGGGCGAACTCCGGATATTGCGCCAAGCCAGCTGCAGGGGACGGTGCCCTAGCACCGTCACAAGAATAGTAAGTTTATATCTTACACCGTTAAATTATAGGTAGTAGGGTTTTAGCAGTAATATAGGTGGTTTTTTAATTTAATTTATTTTTATAACCAGGCCTAATACCAGATTAATATTACCCATATTTTAGTAAGCTTTAACAAAAAAGATGCTTAGTATTATACTTATTTAGGCCCATCTTTTAACTACCTATAATAATAAGGTTTTATGCCAGTTATATATAGAAACGGCGGTAGGTTTAGAGGTGCTTTCTTAACGTTTAGAAGATCTTCTTGCTAATAATATAGGCGTTAATTATAGCTGTATTAAGCGCCTAGAAGAATAAGGGCAGCTAAGTATATATAGTAGTAATCTGGGTGGTATAGTAGCTTTAAAGCTAATTACAAATATTAACCCCGCCTATTTAGTTATTGTAGTTAATAGAGAGCCTAGGAAGTGTTAACTTCTTAATTAGATTATTACCCTAAATATTAGCTACCAGCTTTTTAAGAAAGAAATTATATGCCCGCGGCCAACACCGATTAACTTTATTAATGTCCTTATTGCTATATAAGTAAACTGTTGTTAAAAACTATACTAAATTCTTGTCCTGCTATATAATTAAAAGCACCAAATTAACTACACTAATAACTACTTCTGTAATAAAGTTAAACAGTAGCCTTTTCTTTCTTTTATTAGCCCTTTTATATACCTCTAGATAGTCCTTTAAGTTTAATTAAGCTATGCTAGCTATAGCAATTCTAAGTTGTTAAAGCACCTAGAGTAACAGAATATTTATAAAGTAGTTATCTAAAAATAGGTAAAATCAATAAGCCTAAAGAGGAAGCTATTAGGTAAGGTAGAGAACATACTTAGAGGTATTTAAGAGAACTATATCTTAATAATCTGTTTAAGAAGGAAGCCTAAAAAAGCAGCTAGGTAAGGTAAGTATAAAGCTATAGTAATATCCATATTAACAAAGGCTTATTATCTTAAAGCCCTTAGGTATTAGCTTACTAGGCAATTTAATTAATAATTATTCATTGCTTAACGTCCGATTCGGATCCCTATTGGGCCCACGCAGACTACTCCTTATTTACATATAGGGAGAAAACTCTATTTAAGAAAATGAGAAAACCCCATAATCCATCTCCCTACCTTTTAGGACTTGTATATAGGGCGCCTACAAGTCACCTATAGTGCTCTACTACCTTACTTTATAACCTCCTTAGGAACCACTGCTGCCGTAATAAGCCTACGGACGCGCTAGTATCGCAAACTTAACTCTACTACTGTAGAGTTATTAAGGGGCGCCTAGTACTCGCCCCTTTGCCTTCTATTACTATTTCCTTTACAACCCGGAACTGGTCTAGTACATTTTAGCTAATAAGCCACTAGGTAACCACCTTAAGACCTTTTTATATTAAAAGTAGTGTATTATAGTTCTCTATGCTAGCTACTAAGAGCATTGCTTCTTGGTTGGTATATAGGGGGCATAGCAGTATTACATGTTTTAGTGTCTGTCTTAGCTAGCCATATTTACATTTTAGGCTACCTACTGGGAAACCTACCCAGTAGAGCCAATCTTTTAGTCCTATTATTCCTGTTCTTAAGAGTGTTGCTATTGTGTTTTCCGCCTTTATTAGGCCTTCTTAGAGCCCTTAGGTGTTTACCCCCTATAGCGTTAACTATACTATAGCTTGGGTTCCTCTTGCCTAAAACAGCCTCTGTACCTTTAACTTCTATACGCCTTTCCAGTGTTGGTCTAACCAGTATTATGTTACGGTAGATGGTTTTCTAGTGCTCTTTTATGCTCTACTTTGGCTCCTTTCTCTCTCTTGCTGTTGTTTTTGCTAATCTCTTATACGCCTCCCTTCCTCCTCTATGTGGGCCTGGGCCCTAATACGGCACTATTCTTCTTCTGCTTTCTTTACCTGTTTCTCTAATATATCTTCCCTACTTTAGGGTTGTTGGTTTGTTCTCCTATGGGGCACCCTAGGGTCACTTTATAGTTTGTTTAGGCGTGTCTTAATATACTTTATAACATTAGAGTTGCGCTCCCTTTATACCCTTTATATTGCAGCGGCTTTAATATATAATTATAGGGGGGGGGTATTAGCTTCCTTCTTAAGCAGTACTATAGCCGTTCGCTTATACCCGCCTGTTATACTCCAAAGACAAGCTGTTTAGACCTTTTAGAGTAGTTTAAGGAGTAATTTAAGGGGGCCTTTTTTGGATTCTCCTATGGCCCAAATACTAGATCTATATGTTATAGTTAGCCGGACAACTACTATATATAGTAGGCGTGACCTCTGGAAGCATGGACCCTATATAGAATTAATAATCCTGGATATTATAATATACTATGCTTGGCCCTTATAGGCCGCTTATAATATATGTGCGCTCTACTAGAGCTTACTGTCTACCTATACTCCTAATACCCTTAGGCCTTGAACTGGTTAACCCCCAAAGCCTTAAATATAAATTGCATGCTAAAGATCTGCAGATTGGTTGTGTTTTCTTATAAAGTAGATTAGCTGGTATTTCTCTAGTAAGAATTGGACTCCGTGTTGTCTTGCCCATTCTATATAGGTGTTATAGGCTTTCTCTAGTATTCTGTAATTCTCTACGGCTGTTAGGCCGTATATAATTAGGTTTATATTGTTAATAAAGCCTATCCCCTAGGTCGCCCCTTCCTTAAAGGAGTTAAGTAGGTTGCTTATAAAGAAAAGGAAGAGTATAGGCAAGAGGGGTAATCCTTATAGTATTCCTATTATAACTGCAATAAGGGGGCTCTGGTATCCACTAAAGACTAATAATATTTCTTTCTGGCCTGTAAACCCTTAAACAAATTATATAATCTATTCTAGAAAGCCCTTTGCCCTAAGAATATATAGGAGGCGCTTATAGGGTACGTTATTATAGGCACTACTAATATCTAAGCTAAGCATTAATACTATAAAGTCCCTTCGCATTGCCTATATAGACTTAATGGTGGTAGCAAGTAGCGTAAATGCTAATAGTATTAAGCAGTTCTTTCTTGCCCCTATTTAACTTTGTGGTAATAGGGCGTGTTTCTCAACTATATCTACTATATAGTCCGCTATTACCCTTTCTAAGATTTTGCTAAGGGTGTTTTTTAAGGCAATAGGGCGGTAGCTTTCTGGGATTAAGTAATCTACTTTACCTTCTTTTTATAGGATAACTGTTGTCATAGATCTTCTGAGTCGCGGGTAGTAGCCTATAGCAAAGCATGCTTTAGCTATATCTGCAAGCTAAGGTGCTATAAGTGGTCTATAGGTTTTTAAGGCCTTATTTAGAATTCCATCTGGTCCTAGTGCTGTATTGTTTAAAAGGCAGCTAATAGTTCTAGCCATTTCCTCTATTATTATATCGCTATCGACCCGTAGGCAAGTCACTAGTGTTTTATTTGTAATATTACTAAGGTCTACTAGAGCTGGTTAGGGGAAGAACCTTTCTATAAGGATCTTTGCCTTCTTATTATTGTTGTTAGTGGCCTATATTTCCCCTACTCTTTGTAGGGGTGGTAGGTGTAGGTCTTTTATTAGGCGCCCTACCTTTTTCTTTAACTATTTTGCTATAGCCTAAAGGCCCTTATTATGGGGGAGGCTTAGGTTAAAAGTATACTTATTTATAAACCATCTCCAGTTGTTCCTTACTTCTTTTTTTAGGGTATTCTTTAACTAGTTTCTTGTGTCTTTGTATTATCTCTTATCTTTAGGGTTATAGCTACTTATGTATTTCCTTCTTGCTCGTTGTTGGCTAGTAATAAGAACCGCGCATTATGCGGACCACGCGTGTCACGCGTAGGGGCCCAGTTTTAAGACTAGGTAGTGCTCTTTTAGCCTATTTTTAATCGCTGCCTGGATCCTTTTTAGTCTTTAGTTAATTTCCTTAGGGGTAGCTAACAAGCCTCGCTTATTTAGTATTAGGTGGATTTCTTCTAAGTCTTAAAGTTATTGTTTAACTGTACTAAGGAAACTGTCTATCTTAAGCTTCCTTATTGCGTATCTTTTACTATTTAGTTGCCCCTTAATATCTAGATCTAGTTATATCTAGATAGGGATACAGTCTAAGGCAAGTGCCTATTCTTCTTTAGGGTTGCACCTTTTGAGTCTCTAGTATAGGCCTTTATCTATAAATATAAGGTTAATTATACTTCTGGCAGTGCCTTGTTGCCATATAATTGCTCCTAGGGGGGTGGCCAGCTTAAGGCCCTAGATATCTATAGCTCTTAGTAGGCACTCTGCCTATTATTTAGTAGCAATATAGATACCTCCCTACCACAGGTAGTAGAGGTTTATATCTCCTAATAGAATAAACTCTATGCCTTCGGTTTCCAGTAAGCTTATTACTAATATAATATTCTCTATTTATAGGACGCCTTCGACCCTAGGGTTATATATATTAATAATTTATACCAGTCCCCTATATATCTGGATTGTTATAACTGCAATATCTAGGTTGATTGCCTGCTATAACTATAAGGATAGGCTGATAGCCTTGCTAATTATAAAGCACACGCGTATAGCTGCTTTTAGTTTGTATAGGAGCTAGAATCCTTAGGGGCAGTATGTTAATTATATATAGGTATTATAATACGGCTCTTATATAGTAAGGATATAGTGTTTCTCTGGGTCTAGACTATCTAGTAGGGGCCTTACAAGACGGTGGTTTGTATTGCCGCAGTTATACTATATAATGGATAGGTGGCGGACCCCTAGTAAGGGTCCTTTGTCTCTCCTTTATTTCTTACTTCTTCTATTTCCACTTTCTCTAGGATATTTAGAACTTCTATCTCTTATGTCTACACCCTAGTTGCTACTTATTTTATGTAGAGCTTTCTATTTCCGTGTTTTATATTCCTACTAGCGCTTCTATGTCTAAATCTGTTATTGTCTCTAGTTCTTCCCCTGATCTTACTAGTCGGCTATATGCCCTTTATAGGTCGGCTGCAAATGTTATATTTGCCGCGTTAAGTCTAATTCTTAATTGTCCTGGTCTTGAGCTTACTATAGATGTCCATAAGGGTCTTTCTACGGGGCGTCCTCTCCCTTGTGTACCCTGTAACCCTTGTGTCCCCTATAACCCTTGTGTCCCTATTTAGTCTGGTAATATTGCGCGGCGCCGCTTCTAGCCTATTAAGGCTTGGGATAGCTGGCCTAGCCCCCCATTACTAAAGGTAGGAAACACTAGGAAGGCACCTATATCTCTCTAGCTTATCGCCTATTGTTTCCATTTGTATAACCTAGCATATAGTTATTCCCGCAGCTATTAAGCCCTTGCCTTCCGTCTTCTGTATTTAATGCAGTCTTCTCTCTCCTACGCCTTGTATGTACTTTGGTGGCAGTTTGCGCATTTTATTTGGTCTTAGTTTAAGCAGTGTCTTATATTATAGGGGCCTATATAGTGGCCACAGCACACCTGTGCTACGTATGTGGTTTAGGTGTGTCCCTATTATACATAGCAATAGCATCGTTCTAGGCGTAGTCTATGGTTATAGAGTCTTATGTTATATATAAGGCCATTTATAATTATTCCTTTTTAGATAAGGAGTTTTTGCATTCCTGGTATATATATACTAATAATAAGGGGGCTATATATTTGTCTAGCGTCTCCCTAGCGAGTTTCTGGCGACCCTTATATCCTCTTATTATTCTTATTATATACTTAGTTTGCATTTTCCTATTAAAGCTATTAGATTTAGGTGATCTTAAGTTCTAAAATAAGGCGTTCCATTTGTCTTACTATCTCCTGTATAATTGCTGTATTATCCGCCTAGTATCCCTTTTCTACCCTAAGGCTTATAGGAACTGCTAGGACTTTAACTAGGTAATCCTCATAGAGTACTTTTATACTAATACGTTCACCTAGCCTGTCCCCTACCCTTACGGCTCATTCCTTTGCCTATTAGTCCTTTAGGGTAACTCTAATGTCTCCGCTCCTAAGGTGTTAGACTATAATAGCGTTATAGACCTCTTTATAAATCTTTATAAGGACTTCTGTTTCTAATTATCCCCTAAGCCCCTCTACTTTTTCTGTGTTTAGTTATATTATAATTATATACCCGGTTATTGTTTTATAGGGGGTGGGTTCCCTATGCTATAAAAGCATAGCTACGGCGGCCTAGGTGCGGTTCACTAGTAAGGGGGGGTTTTATTTATTTTTAATTTTGCTTAGCCATTAGAGAATTTAATTAAGGGTTTGCTAAAAGGGCGCCTAAGGTTTGCTAAACTAGCGGAGCTATTCTACTAGCTGCGTTAGTTTGTTATAGCTAACGGTTACTCCCCTATAATTCTAGATACTAGACGCGTCCAATAGGCTTTATATTTTATTAGATGCTTTCTTAATAGAGATATTTCCACTTTATGGTGTGGTATTCGCCCGTCTTTGTTATGGAGGGCTATTGCTAGGCGTGGTTCTGGCGGTCACGCGCGAGTGCGAACCACCGTCGTTTGACGTGTGCCTCCCCTGCGATGCATGCATCTTAGGGGGATTCTCTGGGTGATTTTCAGGGTTCTTTTGGTTGGTTTTGGTCTTTTTGGGCCGGGTGCAGCAAGAGCTCCTCAATATAAGATAACCTCTAAGTAGGCAATTTAATTATAGCTATAAATTATCTAGTAAACCTTACTATTATCTTATTAAAGCTAATTATGGATCTAGGTATAACATACTTTCTAAACACCTTACCTAAAGGGGTTGTTAACAGCTTAATTTTCTTAAAGACCTAATATTTAACGCCCTCTGGTGGAGGTAATAAGATATAAAAAAAGTACTTAAGTTGCTCCTATCTTTTTTAGCCTATAAATAAGCTAATTAAGTGTCTAGGATATTTAGGATCTATGGCCTAAAGATCTTGTACCTAAGTGCCTTTAAAGACACCTATATAAATAATAAGCCCTACCTAAATTATTAATTCTCTAGTAGAGGTCTCCTTCTATACCTGTAATTATTTACCCGTATATTATCCTAATTAGTAATATCCGCTAGTATTTTAAGAGGCTATATATAGGTTTATATTAATTACAAGCTTCTTAAATACACTAATACTAAAGAAGAGTAGAAATACTTAAATTAGTAGATCCTATTTAGATCTATACCTACTAGACGCTATACTAATCTAATTAGCTAGTGTATAGTAAGCAGAGTGCTTACTATCCTTATTTTAATTAGGAAAGTTATCAGATTTAATATCCGCGTTAATGCTACTAATAGGCTTACTAGCACGCTAAGCAGCAAATATCAACTCCTTTAGAAGGTTAATAACTTTAAGATCTAGTTTAGGAACAGCAGCTATAGGCCTCTATAAAGTAGGAACAGCAGAAAGGCCCATTCTTATAACTTCTTCAGCTAATAGCTCTGGTAGTTTAGTCTTATCTACCTATCTGCCTTATCTTTAGTAGTCTCTTTATAGGCCTTAAAAATGGCTTCTAATTTGTCCTCTATTTAGCTACTTAGCCAAGCCTCCTTAATATCCTTAATTAGCACTACTACCTACTACGTAGCTACTGCCGATAAGCTATTATGTATATACTATGTTGCTTAAAAGGATTGTAAATAGGACTCTTATGCTTAAGGTGCTTTTAGAGGCTTTAGAGCTCAAGGCGTATAATATTTTTTAGGCGGTATAAGGACAATATTTTACTAACAATTTAATAATTAAATAGACAGTAATAATATTGAAGTTTTCTGATTAAACTATACTAAATATTATAGGATTCCTAGCTATGTTGCTACTGTTTACCGTAATATTTAAGCGTTAATAAGGCGCTAGGACCCTTACTGCTAAGCAACCGCATTAACTAGAGGGTTTAACACTAAGCTCTATATAGTATAGAGCCTCTAGATTGGCTTATAAGGCGTATATATATATAAAGTCCATAAAAACTTGCTATATAAAGGGATATGCAGACTATTAGAAGAGCTTAAACTAAGTTATTATAGAAACTGCGTCAATTTTACTCTTTGGTATTAATCTAGAGAAATTCCCAATTGCTCTCCTTTATAAAACGCTGCTGGAGCTTATAGAAAACCTCGGCTTAATAGTTATTAAAATACTCCGCCAGATAATTAAAGAAGGAGATATTTAAAGAATAAAAATGCTACTAGCGAACCCTAATATTGACTTCAACTTAACGGGTTAGGATAGATGGATATCTCTTTTATGGGTAGCAGAGAGGGGCCGCGAAGCAGTAGTTAAGCTACTGCTAGCATACCCTAATATTGACGTCGAAGCAATAGTTAAGCTACTGCTAGCGCAACCTAGTATTAGCATTACTTTAGTAGACCAAGATAGACGGGCACCGCTTTTATAGGGGAGTGGTAGTAAAGAAATAATAACACTTCTACTTAATTAAAGAGGGGGGAACGTCCTAATTACTAAAGGGGTAGTTAAGGTAGCAGTATAGAATTAGGGGAGCGGCGGTAAAGAAATAATAACGCTTCTACTTAATTAAAGAGGAGGCGACGTCCAAATTACTAAAGGGGTAGTTAAGGCAGTAGTAGGGAATTGGGGGAATAGCGGTAAAGGAATAATAAGGCTTCTACTTAATTAAAGAGAGTGTAATGTCCTAATTACTAAAGGGGTAGTTAAGGTAGTGGTAGGGAATAGGGGGAGCGGTAAAGAAATAATAAGGCTTCTACTTAATTAAAGAAAGGGGAACGTCCTAATTACTAAAGGGGTAGTTAAGGCAGTGGTAGGGAATTAGTGGAACGGTAAAGAAATAATAACGCTTCTACTTAATTGAAGAGGGGACGATATTCTAATTACTAAAGAGGTGGTTAAAGCAGTAGTAGGAAATAGGGGGAGCGGTAAAGAAATAATAAGGCTTTTACTCGATTAAAGAGGAGGCGATATCCTAATTACTAAAGGGGTAGTTAAAGCAGCGGTAGGGAATTAGGGGAGCGGCGGTAAAGAAATAATAACGCTTTTACTTAACTAAAGAGGGGACAATGTCCTAATTACTAAAGGAGTGGTTAAAGCAGCGGTAGGGAATTGGGGGAGCGGTAAAGAAATAATAAGGCTTCTACTTAATTAAAGAGGAGGCGGTATCCTAATTACCAAAGGGGTAGCTAAGGCAGCGGCAGGGAATAGAGAGAGCAGTAAAGAAATAATAAAGCTTCTACTCAATCAAAAAGGGGGAGGACGTCTTAATTACTAAGGTGGTGGTTAAGGCAATAGTAGGGAATAGGGGGAATAGCAGAGGAGTAATAACACTTCTATAATACTTCTACTCAATCGAGGAGGCGGCGATATCTATTAATACTATCGCTTTCTTACCAGATAGCAAGCTGGTTGCGTCGGCCTCAGACAACAATATAGTACGGCTCTGGGACGTAGCGACCAGGGTAGTTTTAGATAATACAAATAGGCGAGCATAAAATATCCTTTATCCAATAGAAAATGCATAAAATATTACAATTAATAAGGATAAAAGTACCCCGTATGGGACTTTTCTACTATAACTAAGTAGAATAGGATAGAATTTAGCAGAATTTGGCAGAATTTGGCAGAATTTAGTATAGATATTGCGGATATTATAGTAGGAATAGGTTCCTACAGTGCCAAGACATTGGTCTCCCGACGGGAACATAAAATCGCAATCGCGAAAATTCCAACCCAAAGATCGCGCCCTTAGCGCACCACAATGCAACGCTTATCTAGTACCCAAATTAGTGGAAACAGAAGGCCTGGAACTAAGCCTTTAGAAGCTGCAAGAGCTAGAATTATTGCTGCGTTAGAGGTTGGGGTATTAAAGCCTGAAATTGCCGTAGAGTATCGCGTTAATTGGTCGACTGTTTACAATACAATTAATCAATAGAAAAACCACTATACGCTTAAATCCCTACTAAGACCTAGGCAGCCTAAAAAGCTTACTCAACACCAGAAGTGTCTAGTTATTTAAATTGTATATAGGACCCTAAAATCGACTATATAGCTCTTAAGTGCCAAGTTATAGGGGTTACCGTTATGTATAAAATATTATATCATCTCCTTAAAAAAATACTATATTATAAACTAGCGTGCTAAGAAGAGACCAAAGCTAACGCCAGCGGCAGCTTAATTAAGGCTTTATTAGGTTTAGAAGCATAAAGAATTCCCTTAAAGAAAAGTTAAGTTTTCTAATAAATGTTCTTATAAACGTGGCTTAGGAAAAAAGCCTATTTAGGTCTTCTAAATGTTTCTATAAAAGTAGCATTATAAATTTATTAAAGAGGTGTTTAATAGAAAGGATCTTATATAGATAGTCTACGCTTGCTTTTAGTATAATAGTTACTTAGAGTTAATTGTTATGGAAAGGGATCCTTTAGTAGTAAAAGAAGGCTATAGCGCTTAAAGCTATATCTAGGTATTACGGACGCTTTAAGTACGATGTTACGACTACTTAGGGAAGAGTTGCAGGAAGCTAATTAGTTGATACAGGCACGGTCTAGGATAGATCTGGTGGAACTATATAATAAGGAATGGTAAGCGAGTCACATAATGTTATACGCAGTATATAAAGTATACGCGGTGTACGCCCGCGTATAACACGTATAACACGTATCTTATATATAAGAGAGGATTTCTTAGGAGTATGGTTGTGTATTTAAAGGACCTTAGTCCCTACCATAGATAGTTCTCTCCTTGTAGTGAATCTTAGAATACAATTAGAGTTAATTTATTAGGTAACTACTCCACCAGTTATTATTATGTTGTTGTTTTGTTCTTACCTATATACCTAGCCTAATAATAGGACCTACCGTAGTTCCTACTACAAGGTTCTGTTACACATTTACTACTAAGGTTACGGTATTAAATAAGGTCAAATAATATGCTACCTAAAGCACCAGTCATGACGGCGTCGACGGCAGCCACAACCTTAGGGCCAGGTGATACTAGTATAGACGATAGGGATTCTTAAGTGGTTACGCGAGGTTAGTTATAGGAAATAGTTAATCACTTATAAGATAATAATAGGATACTTAAAGAACGTATTAATGGAATTGGAGTAGTGAAAATCAAACTACCTTTAATTAAATAATTCTTAGGGGAGAAGTCGAAGCTTAAGGGGTTTCTTACGCAGATACACTTTAAGGTAGTACAGAAAGGAGCGAAGTTAGCAATATCGTTAGATTAAGTAGCCTATGTAGGATTGTTCCTAACAGGGAGGGCACTTAAGTGGTTTAAACCGTATCTTACGGAAATATAGGCTAATGGCATAACAACTATTAACCAGGACGTGTGGTATATATTTACTAGTTAGAATAGGTTCGCGGAATAACTAATATAGATATTTAGAGACCTAGAGGCTATAACTATAGCAGAATAAAAGCTTTAGAACTTAGTATAACGCACTTTAGTAATTAAGTATATAATATAGTTTTAAACACTAGCCACGTAGGTTAAATGGAATAACAGGGCGCTTATGGCATAGTATAAATAGGGACTTAAGGCTAAAGTCTAGGACGCAATTATCCTAATAGAAGATGCGGATACTCTAAAAGAGTTAATAGATTAGTTAATAAAGATTAATAACAGGATCTATTAAAGGGAATAAGCTAAGAGAGGGCAAGACAGAGTTCCATAGTTATATAAGGCGCAGAGTACACAATAATAGATACAGAGTTAAAAACTATAAAATGGCGCAGAGCTAATAGACCTAAGCAGTACTAAAGAAACCTAAAGGTGGGAAAAGAAACCATAGAAACCTAGAGGTTAAGAATTAAGTAATTAAAGGACCTAAGAGCAGAGGCCAAACCAGGGATCTTAGCAGTAGAAGACGTTTAGGCGGACTCCACAGTAAAAAAAATAGTTTAAAGATAGGGCTTGTATAAATTATAGAAAATAAAGTCATTTCGCCAGAGATTATAGAGGTAGTTAAAGTAACTATATAGTAAAGGGAACTAGGCCAGTAGACGGCATATATATATAAAGGGACGACAGTGCACTATAAGGAATAAAAGAGTATTTAATTAACAGTTTTACGTATTATTATAACAACACATGCCGAATTTATAAGGACGCTAAGTATGGCGTAAGCTATTAGCTATAGGAGCTATTGTTATTTAAATTTAGAGGAACTAACAAACTAGCTTATAGATTGGACATTAAAGATAATAAATTCAATAAAGGCGAAGCATTTACTGATAATAAGGTAATAAAGGCAGCTTACTAGGAGTATGCAGACCTTAGAGAAGTTAAAATAGAAGCAGAAACTAAGACTATTATAGAATAGGGTTTAGTAACGGATATTATAACACTATTAGATATAATTTCCATCGCTTTATAAAAAGATAGGAGCAATATTTAAAAGAAACTAAGCAAGTAGACAACTGCTAGTGCTAGCTTATTACTTAATAAAGGCAAAAGGCTATAGGCTTAAGATTCTTAAGAGGAGATGCAAGAAGCTTAAGATTCTTAAGACAAGATAAGACACACCTAAGGACCCATAACAGACGAAAACCAATGGGAAAGGGTAGTGACTTAGTTTAGTAATAAATAAATAAGTATAGGACGCAAGTTTAAGAACTATAAGTTTAAAGAACAAATAAAAACGTTAGCAATTCTAGGTAAATGTAGTATTCAGCCTAAAGATTAAATAGTTAATACCAGGATTAAAAAGCAAGACGACTATAAAGATCCAGCTACAAGACGCAGAAAATAAAAAACTATAAATAAGTTTAGGATAAGAATTATTATATAGCAAGAGCAAAAGCTAGATAAGAGGTTAGCTATACCAGGTTATATAAGGGATAGAGTACCCATATAAAGAGTTACTAATAGGCCAAGTACAGGGACACCTAGGGTAAAATAGTTAGACGAACTAGAATAAGAAGAGGATCTAGATATCCTAACTAGGTTTAAAGAAAGACATACTAAAGGATATTATAATATAGCGATAACAAGGTACTTTCTAACGGAAAAACTATACACACTAAACCAGTTATATGGAAAGTGGTATAGGCAATGACACAGTGACAAATAGGAAGACTTTTATATATAGCTAGACAAAAAAGTTGTCTAAGACTAACCCATTACGGAAAAACGCATAAGTTATATTAAAGGAGTATTAATTATAATATTAAGGAACCTAGAAGAAGGATCTAGGGATTAGAGAAGTAAGCAATAAGTCTTAATACCCGCAGCAGAGATACCAGTAGTTAGGTTAACTAGGTATAGGTTTAAACTTAAAGATAAAAATAAACTAAGAGTTAACCTAAAATATATAACGTATTATACACTATCGTGGATAGCTTATATGGAGGACATGTGTAATATATATAGAGCACCTAAAGATAGGAACTGGAAGTACCCAGTAAGGATATATTAGGCACCAGAGGAAAAGCGGTTTAGGAACGCCAAGTATATACATAGATAGCACCCAGTAGAAGTATAAGGTTAAGGGGACTTAATACTTTAACTAGGAAGATTCCTTACGGAAGAATGCCTAGATAGACAATAGTAGTGGAAGTGCCTAGAGAACACTTGTCTATAGTATATAGAGGAAAAGAAATAAACTAAGTATTAGCTAAGGTTGGACTAAGTATAAGTAGGATCTAGTAGCCAATAGTTAGGAAAAGGGGAGGCGTATAGGACTAGAGGGAACTAGTGTTAGAGCCTTAAACCCTTAAAGGAATTTAAAAACAATACCTAAATTTATAAGTTAAGTAGCAAGATTAGTAGTTTAAAGCGTTAGTAGATAGTAGAGCAACTAGGAACCACATATTACTAAAGGTAGTAGAAAGGATGGGGTTACTATATAGATAAAAAGAACACCTATATCCACTTATAACGATTTCAGGAGATTAGATAGCCTATAAAGGAGGTATTATTAATCTTAAAATAGGACCTATTTAGTTAACTATTAAAGGAAGACCAGTTAGAGTATCTTTTAATATCCTACCGTTGGGACAGGACAAAGCGATATTAGGAATACCTTAGTTACAGGAGTATAATCTAAAGATTAATTAGGTTATAGGCCAGGTTAATATTAAAAATACTTAATAGTATAAAGTGCGACAGCAAACCAAGTTAGTATAGTACCAAGTCGGAGTGACATATAAAGAGACTGAGTGAGGCTTAAGTTATATACTAAAGAGATACCACAAGTATAGTAAAAAGTTATGGTTACCAGAAAGTAAAAAGCTATTAAAGTATGCAGTATAGGACTATAAAATAGAACTAGAAGAGGGAATAAGTCTAAAGTTCTTTCTAATCTATAAGCTTACTGAAATAGAGTTAGTAGCGCTTAAGGAGTTTATCCAGGAGAACTTACATAAGGGATATATTAGACTGTTATAGTTATTAGTAGGATATCTAGTACTGTTTATCCTAAAGAAAAACAGAAAACTTAGGATGTGTATAGACTATAAACAGTTAAACAGCATTACTAGGAAGGATAGGTATCCTTTACCCTTAATTAGCGAAATCTAAGACAGGATAGGCAATACAAAGATCTTTATAAAGATAGATCTAAGGTGGGCATACCATTAGATTAGAATTAAGGAAGGTAACAAATAGAAGGCAGCCTTTAGATTAAAGGAAGGACTATATAAGCCATTAGTTATATAATTCAGACTTATAAACGCACTAGTAACGTTCCAGAAGCAAATTAATAGTGTGTTAGGAGAACACCTAAATAAATTTGTTATAGTATACCTTAACAACATTATTATCTACTTAAAAAGTAAGGAAGAATATAGAAAACACATTAAATAGGTCTTAAAGAGACTATAAGAAGAACAGATGCTAGTAGCAATTAAGAAATATAAGTTCTTTACTAGGAAGACTAATTTCATTAGATTTATTATTAAACTAGGCCAACTTAGCATAGATCCAAAAAAGATCGAGGCTATAGTGAATTAGCAGGAACCAGAGAACGTTACGCAGTTAAGATCGTTTCTAGGGTTTTACAATTATTGTAGAAGGTTTATAGCATAATGGTTAAAGGATATTAAGCCACTTACGCGGTTAACAAAGAAAAAAGAACTATAGGTATAGGGGAAGGAGCAATAAGAACTATTTAAAAGAATTAAAGGGTTGTTTACCTAGGAGCTAGTTCTTAAGATCTATCAACCAGGTCTAAAGACGGTTGTAGAAATAGATACATTAGACTTTACACTAGGGGCATACTTTATATAGAAATATCAGGATGGATGGCACCCAGTAGCATACTATAGTTAAAAGATAACACCACTAGAGTTAAACTACAACATCTACAACAAGGAGTTATTAGGTATAGTTACAGCACTTAAGGAATAGAGAGTATTCTTATAAGGTACAGAGAAACTATTTATGGTTAAGACGGACCATAAAAACTTTACAGGATTCCTAACAATAAAGGAACTCAATTAAAGATAGGTTAGATGGGCGGAAATGCTTGCAGAATACTATTTTAAAATTCAGCATACTAAGGGTATAGACAATGTATAAGCAGACGCTCTAAGTAGAAGGGCTGAACTACAAAGTAATAAAAAGCTATTAGGAGCTTTATTGCAAAAGAATTAAAATGGATTAATTAGGTATAATTATCCAAAAATTATAGCAACCAAAGAAAGTCAGATCCATGAATTACTAAAGAGTAATTAGATATAGAAGATCTAAGAAGCATAGGTAGAGAATCTAGACTCAGAGCAATACAAAAACAGAGAAGTAACGTATGTGCCTAAGTCTATTATAGAAGAATTTGTTAAGGAATTCTATAAAGGAATAACACAAGGACATAACAGAGCTATAGGCTTAGTATTAAGACTTTAAAAAGAGTACATTATTTAAGGAATCTAGGGACTAGCATAATAAGTTATAAAGGAGTATCTAGATTGCTAAAGAAATAAACCAACAAGGTATAAGCCGTATAGAGGGCTATAACCTGTCGAAATACCAGGAAGACTATAGGAAGTTATATTATAGGACTTCGTTGTTAAGTTACTAAAGTCAAGAGATCCTATTACAGGATAAAATTATAACGCGATTTTAGTAATAGTGGATAAGCTAATAAAGTAGGAATACTTTATAGCATACACTAAAGAAATATTAGTAGAAGATGTCGCTAGAATCTATATAAAAGAAGTATTCGCAAGACACGGAGCACTAGATAAGATTATATTAGACAAAGATCTAAGATTTATAGTAGCATTTTAGGAAGTGTTTCTAGCAGAATAGGGAGTTCGCGTAGTAATATCTACAGCGTATTATCCGCAGACGGATAGATAAACGGAAAGACTAAACTAGACACTAGAGCAGTATCTAAGGCATTATATTAATTACGCATAGAATAATTGGGTATTGTTATTACTAGTTACATAGTTTATGTACAACACAACACTATAAAAAGAAATGGGGATATTACTATTTAAGGCAAATTACGGGTATAAGCTAAGAACATCATTATCGCCATATTAAGCAAAAAAGACGAGTAGCACAGCTAAGCAAAGAATGGAGATATTAATAAATCTTTATACAGACCTTACAGAAATAGCTAAACTAGTATAAGAACAAATAAAAAGGTACTACAACACTAAGAGATCTAAGGGACCAGATCTTAAAGAGGGAGATAAAGTGTAGCTACTATATAAAAATTTTAAGAGTTAACAATTAAGCAAGAAGTTGGACTATATTAGACTAGGACCTTTTAAAATCAAGCAAAGAATTTTATTAGTTATATATAAGTTAAACCTACCAGCCAAAATAAAGATCTACCCTATATAATATATCGCAATGCTAGAGCTAGTACACGGGAATGTTAAGCCACCAGTCTATAAGGCAGACATATATAGAGGATAAGAGGAAGATAAATAGCAAGTTTTAAAGATTATTAGTTATAAGGACGTAGAGGACGAAACATAGTACAAAGTAAAGTAGATAGGCTATAGTAAGACTACCTAGGAACCACTAAGCAACCTAGAAAACGCTATAGGAAAGGTACAGAAGTATTAGAAAAAAGTAGGTTAGGCAATATTAATAAAAAAGGATCGCTAAAAAATGAGTTACCTAAGGGGGACCTAAGAGGAGCAATTACTAAGCTACTTAGAGTTGTTTCCCTTATAGGAGGAAAGCTAGTCCTTTTATTACCTAGCTTGTTAAGACCTTACTAAACTAGTTTTTACTCCTTAGAACGAACCTTCTTGTAAACCTTCTTAAGACGGGTTAACTAAGTAAACGCAACCTATTAAAACTTAAAGGAGCGATATTAAGCCTTAAGGGCCCAAGCGGTCTCTTTAGCAGAATAGTAGAGTTTGGCGCGTGTGGCGGCCAACTTAGACTTAAGCTTTATAGTAGTAGATTAAACACGAGACCCTATAACAAGTTACTTAGGGAACTAGAAAACTGTTAAGAGTTATAGGATATATATACTTAGTATTAAAAATAGAGCGAATATTACAGGACGATTAAATATTTGCTTTAGTATACTCTAAGCAAGACAAGGGTTGTTAAGACAAGGGACTTGCTATTATAATATATACTAACCCCGCTTTCGCACAACGAGAATACGGAGATGACATTATCTCACTAAGCGACAGTATGGCAGCCATAGTGCGAGCATAACATTGCGCTTGCGAAGAAGAAGAAGCTTTAGGTATAATAAGTAAGAATATTAACTAGACTAATTAAACGGATATTACACCTCTAGTAGATAACTTAGAGATATTAGAAATCTTTAAGAACAAAAATAAAGAGGAGGGAGATAGTGTTATAGACGCTTTAAGTATAATATTATAACTACTTAGGGAAGAGTTGTAGGAAGCTAGTTAGTTAATATAGGTACAGTCTAGGATAGATCTGGTGGAACTATATAATGAGGAATAGTAAGCGAGTTATATAATGTTATACGCAGTATATAAAGTGTACGTGGTGTACGCCCGCGTATAATACGTATAACACGTACCTTACGTATAAGAGAGGATTTCTTAGGAGTATAGTTGTGTATTTAAAGGACCTTAGTCCCTACCGTAGATAGTTCTCTCCTTGTAGTGAATCTTAGAATATAATTAGAGTTAATCTGTTAGGCAACCACTCTACTAGTTATTATTATATTGTTGTTTTGTTTTTACCTATATACCTAGCCTAATAATAGGACCCACCGTAGTTCCTACTACAAGGTTCCGTTATACTAGGCCTTAGAAGATAGTCTTATACCAATTTATAAGCCTTTAGATATTTACTAGATAGATAACACTCTAATCTATATATTAAAACTCATAAAGGAGTAGTTAGAAAGGCATAGTGTTTAAACCTTATATTTCCCTTCCTATTTACCTAATTTAAACCCAATTAAATACCTTTAGCTAGCACTAAAAAGAAAGATTTTTAAGCTTTATCTAAAGCTTAAATAGATGAGATAAAGTATAGAGGATCTAGAGCGTTAAATTGAGGCATATAAGGAAGCGTGGATAGCCCTTAATTAAGGCCTTATACGGCGCTTAATTGATAGTATGGAGCGAAGGCTAAAGGCGGTAAGGAAAGCAGGCGACTGGCAGACAAAGTATTAATTATAATTAAATAATCTGCATACTGATTTAGCTTAATTTGATTACTGTGGCGTTATGCAATTATTCAAAGTTATATCAATTTTGGTGAGAATTCGCGTATCAGGAGACTAATATCTTGGCACTATATCTACCTCTCCCCTAACTATATAATAGCTAAATATTTAAAGAAAAATCCCCTATCCCTTTTATAGTTCTTCTCTAATACTAATTCTGTAAACACTTTATTTTTTTAAGAGTTTTAGAATCTATTTATATTATCTCCTATAATACCATATAACGTTTTTTTAAAAAGACTCTTTCTAGCTTATTACTTATTACTAGAATTAAAAGAATTTTAATTGATATAAGCGAGAGCCGTAGCTAGCGCTTTTGTTACTATTCTTAAAACTATTATTAAAGCGTAGTTGTTAAAATCTTATACGGCATCTTAGAGATAAAGTCCTTATACTTGTCCTAACTTTTTAGTTAAAATATTATACTATTAAGATCCTCAGCAATCTTATTAAACTTATTAAAATATTAAGCTAGATCTAGCTTTTTATATAATAATATACTTTTAGGTATAGAACTTTTATTCTAATATCTTTCCTAAAGCTTTTTAACGCTTTTAAGTATAGGCTTACGCCACTCCTTCTTCTAAACCTACTTAATATATCTTATATAACGGACTAGATAAAGAATAAGCGCAGCGGCATAAAGGGGCGAGTTATCTATTTTATAGTAATATCTATTAAAGGTATTTTAAGCATTTTTAATACGTTTAGAGAACTCCTTATTATGTATATACTTTTTCCAATTATATAATATTAGCTAGATTAAAAAATAAAAAGGGGAGATAAAATAACCTAGGATTTATTAAAGTGCTTAATTATAATGTCTATTATAAAGAGTATATTCTTAAGCGTTGCTTTATATCCTTGGCATTTTAGGGTTACCTAGTAAAATATTTAAAGAAAACTTTTTATTATACAAAGCGCCTCCTAGTCCTTTAGACTAAGATAGTCCTTTTTAAGTATATTAGGGCTACGCTTAGTATATATATTAATAGCAAACTCTTTTTAAATTGCTACGCTAAGTATAAAATACCAGCTATTCTATCTTGTATAATTATTAAGAGGAATTCTTCTCCCTATAAGACTTTTAAACTCCCTTATACAACTAGCTAAGCTATAGGTATATACGGTAATGTTATAAGGCTTTTTAAGTGCGCTAAGTTTCCAAAACATATCGCCCTTCTCTTTCTCCTCTTTTAGATCTAAATTTTTTTTATATAATCCCGTGGTCTTTAAGCACCAAAAAAGAGTATTCTATTACTTATCTCCGCTATAAAAGGCTACTATATAAAGGCTAAGGAGAGCGTTTATAAGCTTTTCCTAGCTATTAATAAAAATAGCCATAAATCGCGAGGAGAAGGTAATTATTTAGAGAGGTCTAGATATTAACAGAGAGATAAATACTTATTAGTGCAGACTACAGCCTTTTTATATAATGTTCTTTTGTAATAGCTATAAGTTATAAATCTTTTTACTAACTACTAAACAGGCTATAGTTATATGGTCGTCTACTTTAGGATTAATTAACTATAGAAGGACGTAAAACTCCAGCCACTTAACTATTTAAAATAGTAAGTTTTATATAACGATTAAGGGCCTTATTAATAACTTCCTTATTTAGGACCGCTTAGAGTATTTCTAAATATAGCTCTTCTATTTTATTTTAAGGTAACGCTTTAAGGTAAAGATCTTTAAATTAATCCTATATTACTTTTTTTATATAACTAGTTTTAGGCTTAACCGTAATGCTATACTTTAACACTAAGTAGTTTTGGAAGTTAGAAGTTAACTATATAGCGTATAACTCTATATAGTATTTATAATAGAATAAAAGATAGGCGTTTTTATTTTATACGGACTTATTACTACCCAGTGGACAGGTATACTTCTATATTAAAAGAGCTAAGTAACCTCTTATATTTTTTAATTTAGTGGTATTAATAGAGTTAAAGGCTTTTAATTCTACTTCCAAAGCTATATTTATACAATAATAAGAAAGAAGAAGGCGACTAAAATTTATTTAGGGTATGCCAAGACTTGTCGTAATAAGATTTATCTATATAACAGGACTAGCCCAGTTATAGTAGGAATGTCTTAGTAAAACACTTCACAGATAACTATATAAAACTATTTGTAAACTATTTATAACTATCTGCAACTATCTATAACTGTCTACAATTATCTGCTGTAATCTACCGTTTTCTACTAAGTTCTACTAACTTAATTAAATTCCACTAAATTCCACTAACGTAATGGAATTTAGTTAAAACTTATTAAAATCCGCGTAGGCTTGTGCCCATACGTCTACTACTAAGACCCTAAATATTTAGTTATAAGTTTCCTATATTTCTTTCTCTTCTTTACATAACGTCTTGTTCTCTTTAAGAGCTATATACCCTTAGATTTAGATAGAATTTATATTATTTCTTTAAATCTTCCCTAAAGCCTCTTTACGCCCTTATACTATGTTATGTTAAAACAATTATTATTAAAAATGGCAAACGAACCTAAATCCCTTTTAATAACCACAAGTATTATGTCCCTAGTTAGGGAATAATTAACCATAATATAACAATCCTTTATGGATGCCCTAGCTTAGTAGCGGGCTATACTAGAAGCCTAATATTAGCGATTAATAGAAGCACTCCGCGAAGAACTCTGTAACGTTAAGGCTCTTTTATTAGAGACCCCGATAATAATACCTATAAATAAAATTAAAATAACTATATCTGAACCTAACCCGTTAAATGCAAATACTAAACTAATAATGGTAACTCAACCTATATCTATAATAAGTTTAATACCTACTATAAAATCCAAAAAGCTCCCTAATCCTCTAATATTTAATAGAAATTAAAATGACCTATGTCCCTTTGTAACTAAGCTCTGTCTTAAACTTTTAATAAACTATAATTAATACCCTACTAAAGCTAGCAAGGTTAGCTATAGAATATCTTATTTAAGCAAGGACGCTGTATGTACTATAGGTCCATTCTTCTATAATGGCATCTTTGTTAATTTTAAAATCTTTGTCTCTCTACTAGAATGAATATATAATAACACCAGCCGCGAATATATAGCTGTTACTAAACTTAAGAACCTATAATAACGGAACTAAGACTTTACTAGCTTCTTTTTGGAATTTTTAGGCCTTATTAGTAAACTAGATTGGAATAAAGCCGCTAGAGTCGCTGCCCTTTAATAAGCTATCTTAAATAAAATTAGAGCCTAGTTAGTAGGTAGGGAACTGCCAAAAAACCTATCCAAATTTACTATAATATGCTAATAAATTGATGAGGATCTTTAATATAACAAATAAACTTATTCCCTAAAGTTAATTATACCTCGCGTTTAAAACACCCTAAAATGTAATCTGTCTCCAAAACCTAAAAGCCCTATATATAACCCTATGGACCTTAATGCCGCTCAATTTTATATACCCTTAGGAACTAATAAATAAAGAACTTAAGCCACAAATAGAGAATGCTTTAGATATGGTAAAAAAGGATATATTTAAAAGCATTGCCGAACTTACCCCTTTAAAAAGGTCCGCCGTAACTCCTCCTGTTCCTTAAATTATACCCATTCCTTAAGCCATACTCATTCCTTAAATTATACCCGCTCTATAAATTGTACTTAAATGCCATAAAGCATCTCGCCTTTAGTTAATTTGGAAAACAAATCATCCTAAGGCCAAGTTGCGCCTTAGGATAAAAAGTAGAAGAGCATAAGTATCTAGGCTCTTCTAGTGCTAATATACAATATAACTTCCTTAATATACTTAGCGAAATTTAAATACTTAGAAAATAGAAGGAAGTACAAATCCTTATAAATAGCGGAGCCACTAGTATAGGCTTTATTAACACAAACTATGCAAAAACTTAATACCTAAATTTAAAGAAACTTAACAAGCCCTAAGGCCTATAAGGCTTTAATAGCAAACCCTTAATATATAGTAAAATAACGCACTATGCCCTAGTAAAAATACGGATAGGCGAACACCTTAAACATATCTCCCTGTTTATAACACCCTTAAAGTAATATAAAGTTATACTTAGATATAGATAGCTAAAACAACATAACCCTTTAATTAGCTGGGTTAAAGAAACACTAAAGTTCCGTATAACTTACTGCCAAAGTTATTACTTAAAAAACCATTTACCCTACAAATATGCATATAACTATTTAAATTTAACACAATATAAATTACCCTTACTATAAACCTTAAGCTAATATAATAAATCTATAACTGCCGATTGTAACAAAGAATGTGAAGATATTTTATTAAAACCTCTTAAAATTCGGATAATATAAGCCGCACCCTTTATTTTATTAGCAAAAAGACGAGATCACAAAATCTTTACTATAACTATATAAGATATTAAGAAAGCACTAGAACCAAAACAGTATATTAATCCTCAACCTCTTATACCTAAAGAGTACCATAACCTAATTAATGAGTTTAAAAGACGATTTATAGACCTATTAGCCCTATACCGAGATAAGCACGATTTTAAGATAGAACTTAAGCTAGGTATAACACTAAAGTTTGGTCCGCTATATGGTATATCACGGGAAGAATTGCTTATAATACAATAATACCTTAACGAGCATCTAGAAAAAGGATTTATTCGCCCTAGTTAATCTCTATTTACTTTACCTATACTATTTATTAAAAAGCTAGAAGGAGGCTTAAGATTCTATATTAATTATTAAGCTCTAAATATAATTATAATTTAAAACCAATATCCAATTCCCCTAATTTAAGAAACGCTTAACTGTTTAGCGAAGGCACAGTACTTTATAAAGCTTAATATAGTTATAGCCTTTAATAAAATCCGTATATAAGAAGGAGATAAGAAGTATATAGCTTTTTGTACACGATAGGGACTCTTTAAATACCTAGTAATACTGTTTAGCATAAAGAACGGTCCTGGTATATTTTAGTAATATATTAATAATACGCTTCGTAAATTCTTTAATATATTTATTACCGCGTATATTAACGATATCTTAATCTACTTATCCTTACTTTCCGAACATTAGAAATACGTTAGAATGGTCCTTAAACGCCTATAAGATATAGGCCTATAATATAATATTAAGAAATACAAGTTCTATGCGTCTGAGGTTATATACTTAGGCTTAATAATATCCTATAATAGAATTAAAATGGACCCTAAGAAAGTTACCGCGATTGTAAACTAGGAAAGCCCTAGCAATATATAAGATATTTAAGGATTTCTAGGATTTATAAATTTCTATTAATAATTTATTAACTACTTCTTAGAAACTACTTAGCTGTTAATAAACCTAATAAAAAAGAATATAAAATTTAAATAGACCACTAAATATAAATAAGCTTTTAATAACCTAAAGCATCATTTTATAACTGCTCCAATTCTTACCTACTTTAACCCTAACCTTAAATACATTATAGAAACAGACTCGTCCAATTATACGCTAGGGGGAGTATTATTACAATATAATAAGGACGGTAAGCTATATCTAGTAGCCTTTCTCTTCTAGAAACTCGCCCCTACTAAATTAAACTATAAAATATATAATAAGGAACTACTTATAATTGTTAGATGTTTTAAATAATGGCGTCCTAAGCTTAAAGGATTATTATTCCTAATATGTATATTAACGGACTATAAGAACCTATAGTACTTTATAACTATAAAGTAATTAATATAGCGCTAAATTCGTTAGGCCGAATACCTCTTATAATTTGACTTTAAGATTATATACTAACTAGGTAAACTCAATTAGAAGCCTAATATATTAATATAACAGTTATAGGACCTACTTATAAATACTGCGGATAAACAGATTATAAATTAATTATGGATCTTATTGCCTCCCAAACGTTTTAAAAAACTATATCCTATATTCTTAGATATAAAACTTAACAGAAATAAATTAGAAGTTAATAAATAGGAAATGGAAATTAATAAGCTAATAGAATACGAATATAAGAATGATATATAGATAATAGATATAATAAAAGCGATTTAAACAGGAAAACAATAGTATAAGGATATTACACTTACTAAATGCGGAATTTAAAATAACCGATTATACTATTAATAGAAGATAGTAGTTCCGAATTCCAAACCCTTATAATTTAAGATACTCGAATTTGTATATAACTCCCCTATAGTAGGGCACCCTGGCCATACGAAAACTTATAAAATTATTTAACGAGTATACTACTAGCCTATAATATACGACTACGTATAAAAATACGTTCGAGCATATAGGATGTGCGTGTGTGGAAAGACCTCTTATATAAAGAAGTAAGGAGTACTTTAACCGCTACTAATTCCAATATAAAGATGGCGTAACATCTTAATTAACTTTGTAGTTAACTTGCCTAACAGTAATAGGTTTATAAATATTATAGTAGTTATTAACAGCCTTATAAAAATATAATATATGATTTCTATGGACTTAATTAATACGATATTAGTAGCTAAATGTTTTGTTAAGCACGTCTTTAAGCTATACGGACTTTCTAATATAATAATATCCAACCACGGAAGCTAGTTCGTTTTAGACTTCTGGTAAGCTTTATATAAATAATTGAGTATTTAAATATAACTCTTAACTGTATTTTATCTAGAGATAGATAGCTAAACTAAAATCGCGAACGCGATTATAGAATAATACTTATAAATATACTGCTCCTACCTACAAGATGACTGGGAAAAATGGCTGCCTTTAGCTGAGTTTACTGCGAATAATACGATAAGTATATTAATAGGCGTGATGCCATTTTACGCGACCTATGGATAAGACCCTTGACTTGGATTTAAACTATAACCTAAAATTAATATAATAGGACCTATAATTAAACGGATTTAGTTAATTAATATATATAACTTTGCTAATTAAATAAAGCAGTTAACGGAACTATTATAAAGTAAATTAACATACGCTTAAATATTATAGGAATAGTATGCGAATAAAGGACGAGCTCCCGCATGGGACTTTAAGAAAGGTAATATAGCCTACCTAAATATATAAAACCTGAAGACTTAACGGCCTTTAAAGAAACTTAATTAGAAGTTTGTAGGCCTATACTAAATTAAGAAGAAACTAAGCCTATACGCCTATAAGCTTAAACTACTAACTAAGATAAAAATATACCCAACGTTTTATATAAGCTTATTACAACCTTTAAAGGATAATTCTATAACTTGTAAAGTGCCGCCGCTACCTCCTATAATTGTTAATAACGGTAACAGTTCTTACTTTATTAACTTAATTAATGATATATAATAGAAACTATAATCTAAACAATTTAAACTTCTTATTAAGTGGGAAGGATATAAAATATAAACCTAGGAAACCTATAACCAGATTAAGGCTAACGCGCCTACCTTAGTAAAAGAGTTCTATAAGGACTATCCTTTGCGGCCTACTCTAGCTGGATAGATATAATATAAAGGTAAATAACTGCCACCTAATATAAAGACATAAAATATAATAGCAGGAAACTTAAAATTAAAAAGAACTTAAAATATATTATAACGCTTATAATGCAATAAGTTATAAATTCTTAACTAAATTAAATTGTTTTAGACCTTTGGCTAAAAAGGGGGGATACTGTAATGGGACTAGCCTAATTATAGTAGGAATGTCTCAGTGAAACACTTAATAGATAACTGTATAAAACTGTTTATAAACTGTTTATAACTATCTGTAACTATCTATAACTGTCCATAATTATCTACTATAATCTACCATTTTCCACTAAGTTTTACTAACTTAATTAAATTCCACTAAATTCCACTAATGTGATGGAATTTGGTCGAAACTTATTAAAATCCGCGTGGGCTTGTGCCTACGCGTCTGCTGCCAAGACCCCGAATATTTAGTTACAAGTTTCCTATATTCCTTTCTCTTCTTTATGTAACGTCTTGTTCTCTTCAAGAGCTATATACCCTTAGATTTAAATAGAATTTACATTATTCCTTTAAATCTTCCCTAAAGCCTCTTCGCGCCCTTACAATCTAAAACCACCCTAGTAGCAACAAGCGCCACTATATATGCTTTTAAGAAATGCTTTATATTTACCTTAGCGTTTTTTAAAGATAGTCTACACTTTAAACTAACCAAGGCTTATATTCTTACTATAATTATTTTCTTTAAATCTCTATTTTATAAAGAAGCCTAGGGGTAAGCATAAATATATAGTAGCGTAATTTGCCACTTTATAATAAAGAGAAGCTTTTAGAACTTCTAAATCCGTAGTAAAATGTCTATTAATAGAACTACCCAAAAGTGGACGGTATACCTCGATCACGATAGTAGGGAGGGCGGCCGACCCGTTGTAACGGGACTAGCCCAGTTACAGTAGGAATGTCTCGGTGAAACACTCGACAGATGAATTCCGACGCTTTGATCAAATTCAATCGAATTCTACCGAAATCCGTCGAAGACCGCGTGCGCACGTGCGCACGCATCGACTACCAAAACCCCTGACTGTTTAATTATAAGATTCTTTCGTTATTCCTTTCTCTTCTTTACGCAACGTCTTGTACTCTGCAAGAGCTATATACCCTTAGATTTAGATAGAATTTATATTGTTCCTTCGAATCTTCCCCGAAGTCTCTTCGCGCCCTCACACCCGTATCGGCTAGACCCTTGTCGAGATATACTACGTACATCCTTATTTTCGTGGCGTACCCTTAATTATACTCCCTAAACTATTTTCTAAGGAATTTTATTTCGGATATTCTTTTATATAAATCCTAGTTATTTATTTAGTTAGTTCCCGCTATAAGGCGGTCCGTACGGCCTAAAATCTACAACGCTTAGCTCTAATAGCTGCCTTAATCCTAGAACGCGTGTCCGTAATACTATCCCTAGCTTAGCTAGTAGCACTATTAAAAGCCCGCTTAAGGAAAGGCGTAAAGGTTATCGAGGCCTAATAGTCGCTAGGAACTTAGATAATCTATAACCATTATATATAACGGGACTAGCCCAGTTATAGTAGAAATGTCTTAGTAAAACACTTAACAGACGCTTTAACCAAATTCTACCGAATTTTGCTAGCTTAATTAACTTCTACCAAGTTCTACTAGATTAATTAAATTATACCAAAGTCTGTCGAAGACTGCGTGCGTATATACGCACGTATTAACCGCCAAGACTACTAACTATTTAACTATAAGATTCTCGCGTTATTCCTTTCTCTTCTTTATATAATATCTTATTCTCTATAAGAGCTATATACCTTAAATTTAGATAGAATTTACTTAGTTCCTTTAAATATATCCTAAAGCTTCTTCGTACCTTTATATTACGTTATGTTAATATAACTACTATTAAAATAGTAAAATAATCTTAAATCCTCCACGTTAACTATAAGTATTATAGCCCTAGTTAGGGAATAGTTAGCTATAATATAATAGTCCTTTATAGATACCTTAGCCTATTAGCGGGTTATACTTAAAGCCTAGTGTTAGTAATTAATTAGTGTCACGGAGTAGGCACGAACCGGGATACAATGTACTAAACGAGGTAGTAATTGAGAAGGCTACGTACACGTAACTATGCGTGGTTGATACAAAGACATTGGATGAAGAAGAAGAGTCTTCGTGTGCCAGGTACGGGTATAAATAGGGGTTGTAGGGGAACGTGCGCAGGTGTCTCGGGACGAACGTGAGCACGGGTCAAGAACGTCAAAGACGCGCAGAGACGTGAGAACGAGTGAGTCCCGTGACAATTAGAGTAATCCGCGAAGAACTCCGTAACGTTAAAGCACTTATGTTAGAGACCCTAACTATTTATCCGTTACGAAACGAATTAGAATCCTTAGCATGTAGATCCCCAATTTTTGCACCTAACCTTACGTGCAAAACCGTGAGATAGCCCATTTCCACGTTAAACGCGCCTTATTATCAACATATAGTCTATAACAGCTCCAGTGTCCCCTTCCCTATATGCGCGCGCAATAATATATTCTCGCGTATAGAAGTATTTGTATACTACAAAATGTCTTAGCACGCGCTCCCTTACCAAAACCGATTAATTTAAATATTAACTGCCCCTAACTGCACCACAACCATATACAATTAAAGCTCTATATCTCTAACATAGCCTCTTTATTCTACTATCTACGTTATATATAAGTAACAAATTATATAATAGCTTTATAGTAGCGCAGTGGAAGGGTAGTTAGATTTTTATAACCCTATACATAAAATAAAACGCTTAGTAGCTAACCTCTACTATGCCACTATAAAGCTATTATATAACTAGCTACTTATAGTTAATATAGATAGTAGAACAAAGAGGCTATATTAGATATATAGAGCCCTAATTGCGTATAGTTATAGAGCAGTAGTACATCTAAGATTTGCGTAAGACTAAGAGATTTCCTTATACAAATTTTATCGCAGAGCCTTATTCTATCTAATACCTAAAAGTAAGGCCTAGTTTATTCCACAACAATAAGGAATTAAAACTTCTTAAGCTTTAAATATCTTATCTATAGTAGCTATTATATATCCATATAGTTAAAATATAAGTGGTATAACCTCTTAATCTTGGTAAGGGCATGTACTAAGATATTTCGTAGTATACAAATACTCCTACACGCGAAAATATTACGCGCGCATATAAGGGGGGGGACACTGGAGCTGTTATAGACTGTATGTTAGCGCGTTTAATATAGAAATGGGTTATCTCACGGTTTTGCGCGTAAGGTTGGGTGCAAAAATTGGGAATCTGCATGCCAAGGATTCTAATTCGTTTCATAACAGACTACCTAGGTAATATCTAAGCCTAGCCCGTTAAATTTATAGTTTTCCCGCGCTAAAAACAGAGATTTCAAAAATTGGAAAAATTGTACCTTAATATCTCAACAACCACTTAATAATAAATTCTAATAATTTAGATTTGGGCTTTTATATATACTCTATAGCTTCTATTAAGGTTATATAGTAAATAGTTTAGTAGTTTTTAAGATATTAAAATTTAGTAGCTAAAACTAAGGCTAAATTACTATATCTTAAAGGCTACTAAACTATTTACTATATAACCTTAATAGAAGCTATAGGGTATATATAAAAGCCCAAATCTAAGTTATTAGAATTTATTATCAAGTGGTTATCAAGATATTAAGGTGCGATTTTTAAAATCTCCGTGTTTTTGGCGCGGGAAAACGGGAAAATTGTGCCAAGCATTGAATGAATTTACGCATACGACAAATTCGCTTGCGGGACGGAATCGCGTCTGAGCTTGCTGAGGTAATGAGCTTGCTGAGGTAACAGGAGTTGATATATCAGCTCCATCCCCACCATAACAATTTGCATTACGGACCAGATTCGTTGTAAAGGTAAGCGGTACTTAAGCCTATTCTCCCCCTTCATTATCTAGAATCATGGGAAAATATTTCTTAGTCGGGAGCTTCCCCCAGCGGTAGTTACGTCATCGATTGTCCCAAATATTTATTCCCAGCGTCAACCTCTGCTGACTTGTCCACTCCAAGTTTTTTGACTATATCTCTTCTTTTTGCCTTCACAGTATTAAGAAGGCACTCCCCAATTGCGTGTGACAGCAACTTGGTATCCGATATGCCTCCATCCCGGGAAGCTACGGCGCCGCAACCTCCTCCGGAGAAGTCTGAGAAACTTGTCACCGTTCTTGTTACTGGCTTTGGTGTAAGCTTATATTTTAATTCATTAGCGACAATGTTTTAATCGTTTACTTTTTCCTTTAGATTTTGCTTGCCTGGGTCTTATGTAATATTTCCTTTTTCGAAAGTACCTTTTTCTAAAGCTCCTTTTTGATTTCTAGCGCCTCGCCTTTTAGAGAAGGCCGAGGCATTTATAACCAACGTTATAAAAGCATTTTTAACAGTATTTCCTTCAAATGGGAAAGAGAAAGAGAAATTAAGCTCTACGTGTATTCGTACTGTTATTTTCGCCATTCCAAGGTATTCGAAAAGATCCTAGAGTAACATCATACACAGCCTTTCCTCCACAAATTTCCTGTTAATTCTTCTTGGTCCATCGCTTCAACCCTTCCGTCCATTATTCCGGCTACGAAAGCTCATCCAATACCAATCCACATCATCGTTCACCACGAGCCTATTCGTGTAGCATATAAGTCCGTCCTCGATGTCGTCCCGCAACTTCTTAGCAACATCTGCCCAGAACCGGATATTGTGTTACATATTGGGCTCTCTACCGGCCGGACATTCTATACTCTTGAAAAAGGTGCCCACCGAATAGGCTATGGTGCCATTGCCGACGTCGACGGCTACCACTTCACCGATGAAGAAGCAAAAAAGCAGTGGCCAAACCTTCCATCGGTGTTGGAAACCGGCTTCAAAACTGAAGATGTATGGCAGCGTTTGCGCAAGGAGCTCAGCCATCTCGACGTTGACGTACGGCCTAGCGAAGACGCGGGAAATTTCTTGTGTGGGTTCATTTATTATACAAGCATGGCAGAGTACTATAAATTGAGCGAGAAAGAACGACCAGTTATTTTCCTACACGTGCCAGATCTGCCGACGAAGGACAAGCTAGACCAAGGGAGAGAGATAACGTGTGCATTGATTCGAGCATTGGTAGAGAGCAATAAACATTTTGGTGCCGGGAATGGTACCGAAGAGAATTCGGACGGAGAGCACATTCGAGGGAAACGTTCAGAAACCGATGCGAATTTCTCGGAAGTAATGTAGTGCTTCAGACGACACTTCGGCTGACGGGTCGGCAGCAAATAGTCGAATTACGAGTTTCGTTGCATTATTGACAATGGATTACGAAGGAATGAACAAGGGTCTGTGTATATCCCGCGCCCAATCACATAAAGGTCGTTTTTTTGTCACTGTTTTAACCGAGATATCTCTTTTCTCTATTCATAAACCATTCCGTCCCCGTGCTTTCGTTTCTAGCATATTTCCCGTACATCTCCCTTCTTATATAATCCGTTAAGGCTGGTTGCGCGTGTCGCATATGACGTCGGGCAATCTGGCCTTAGGGATTTCCTATACTCACTCTAGATTATAAGTGAATTCATAGGATTAAACTAGGTATTTTTACACCTGAAGCCTGTAGGTGAATTTTGAATGTACGCAATAAGATGAAACATTTTTATCGCTAGTCCTATTAATTACTGTTTCTAGTATTCACAGGAGGCTTTGCAATGTAAGAGCAAACATGAATCTCCTCGCAAGCGACCATTACAACTTCCTGAGCACCTCTAAGACCTACGACTACTATGGAAACTCCGTAATACTTCTTCTACTTACTCTCTTTCTCCTCCAGCGTTCTAGGAGCTGGTCCAAAGTTCATTACAAAATCCCAATCCTAGCATACATACTCTCAATTTCTTTCTCATACAGTCTGAGAGTGCTCCTCCGATCCACACTTCCTTTTCCTAACCTCACAAAGGGTTTCTCCTTAGTCGCGACGAGAACCAGCTCCTTCAACAATCGTGTCTCGGCTACAAGATGCTCATTTGCTTCTTCGATAACTGGCCAGATTTCCTCTATAACAAGATCTGCATCCGTCTTCTTCTGCCCATTGATTCCAACAAACTTCTCACCTTTCTTCAATCCGTTGCGGAGGATACGGCTTCCTTCAGGGCCCACAAGTTCCAAGAGAAGAAATGGTCTGCTCTTGCCGGCCCCACCAATCAACGCGGCTTTAATCTTCCCATGACTAGCTCTAAGATGCTCCTCAGCAGATGCAGCATACATCTTCACTTCCCCCGTTAACAAAATCAAGTCGTCTGTCCGGCCCATATACTTCCATAATCCCTTTTCGTGCTTCCTCGGATCTGGATGCGGACTCCACAGGTCTTTGCTCCTGAACTCGGTCAAGTTGGGCAGTTCTTTAATTTTGAAGAAATTTGTATAACTGTAGGACTCGGGCGTGCGGTGGATAATAAGCTCGTAGAGGTCCGGGTTGGACGTGACAAGCTCAAAACGAGCACCGAAGTACGGATGGAAGCGGAAGTACTCCCAATCCGCCGGATCCCCCCGGTGCTCTTCTTTCCACTCTGCTTTCTGGCCACGGGGGACAAAATTAACAGTCGGTACAGTCAACCAGACACCCCCCTCCGTACTCCCTATGATCGGTCTTAGGTTTCCTGCCTTCGCCAGCCAATCCCCCACACTTTTTGCCAGGGGCGCACCGCCGAAACCGATTAGGTTTAGATTAGCTAGGTTGTCACGGTAGGTCGGATTTGCGGCGAGTTCTTCTACCAGCCCCGGCGAGTAGAAGCCGCCGTCTACATTCCCGAACCTGTGGACGGCGTCGGCGATGGGTGCGGTGACGGGGATGTCAGGTGGGCCGAGGACCAGTATCATTGAATAGAACGGGGCCCACGAGAGAGCAGTTAAGCAACCAACGATCTTTTCACGCGTTAGCTCGGGGCCACGCACGGCGGTGAGAGATGGGAGTAATGTGCGAGGGAGCAAAGAAAGTTAGGCGTGGAGAGTATTGCGGAAGGAAGAGGTCCACGGAATACATACATGAAAGATTGGTAGCATCCCGTAAATACGCTTGTTTTCAAACAACACGGTATTTCCAGCGATCCCGTCGGTAGGTGGGAGCAGGTGGTGAGCGTCTATTGTTGCAATCATTTCGTTTGTGACCGTGACAGTTTTAGGAAAGCCTGTTCTAGACATTAGCTGATTTGCGCAAAGGAAGTTTAATTGAATTCGTGCATTGTATCAAGAGCAGGAGAAAAGGTCATTATATGAGCTTGGAACTGCTTTGCGCCGACGCTGCATAACCCTGGGAAGAAATTTAGGTCTCCATAGTAATTTTCTGAGTATCCTCATTTTAACCGTCCCACTGGGAAATACGTCCGGGCAGGGCTTATGGCTCCTGAAGCAGGAGTTTCTTCTACCACCTTTTGGATCTCACCAAGTTTTGATTGGAGTCAAAAAGAGCCTAGGGGACAAACCTGAACTGCCGCTCGTATGATAAACCGCGAAAGGATCTTCCCTCGCCTCCTCCCACGTTTTCTTATACTCATACTCGGAAACTTCTTCTTCACCAAGCCAATCCTCAAGCTCCGGAACTACAATCATTGCAGATCCTGGGATTGCCTCTTGAAGTCTCTCGGTGAGCAGGACAAGTGGCCTTGCGCATAGGAATGCACGAGTACCCGTCGTTTTTGCAAGATGCGTCTGGGCCTCGAGCGATGCGAGCAGCGAAGGCATCAACCCCTGGATTCTATCAGCACATCCCCAATTCGAGTTACATAATGTGTAGAGTATACCTTGCGCCCAATCTTGATAGCCGCAACAGCTAAGATTGCATATCTCAGATCCCGTGGTCCTAAATACGCAAACGTCTCAAACCCGCCATTGGATTTCCCCAAACGACCTTCAAGCCACCATGCTGCTTTGTTGATCGCATTGGCGAAAGTCACGTAGGTGATATCGCGGAAACCTTGGGCAAGATCCTCGTTGCATCGGGGAATCGACGCGTAGACTTTCGTCGGATCGGTTTTGGCGAAGTGGGTGATAAGGGGAGGAAGAAGGCGTTTACCATACGGTGCACTCGCTTCTGCAATCATGGTGAGTAAGACTCGGTATTGTGGAGGGACGACTGCAAGTAGCGGAGTTCTTCGAGCTCAGGGAGTTTAAGTATTCGAGGGATAAGCTAGGCGTCCTCTTGGTTTTCATCCTACACGCGTCATTATATACGAACAAATGAAAAGCTCGCCACCTTGACTTCAATGACCCAATTTCTACATAAGGAAGCCATAACAGAAGCTGTAGTGCCTTAAGTCAGCTTCGTGGGCTGGGCCATGGGGTTGGAAGTGTTGGGTTGGCTCGTATTATGTTTCGAGTGGTGAGGTGACCCGTCTAGCCCTTGATTGACAATGTCGCGGTCAATTCCATCCCAGGTCTCGCGTCAGCACGGCATATACTTACCTATCATAGGCAATGATTGTAAATGCTTGTAGTGGAGAAAACCGACGACATCAACCAGTTGAAGCTTGCGAGAGATATTTTAGGAATCATTCCAAGGTTCATTTGGAGTATTCATCCACGGTTAGTAAGTTGCCATTGGTAAATAATTATAATTAAATCCCCTAGCAACTACAAACCTATTGGAGCAAAAGTGAAAGCGAAAGCAAATAATTGATATTGAAAATAACAATTCTCTCCTAACTCTGCTCGGTAAGATATCCAGAGTCAACTGGAGGCCTACAACAGATTTTACATAGCGGTGAAGTAGATACACTTATCTGTGGCTGCTTGGGTAGTATTCAGGCCGTCCTTTAGCACTTAGTCACTACCCACCATGCCTCCTTCAGCGAAAATCACTTTGCGAACCACCCCGCTAGTAGACGTCCTCTCATTGCGCGCCGTTGTAGCAGCCTCATCTAGCAATCCTGGCCTGAAACTTTGCGTCGCTGGAATTTCAATTAGCAAACAATTGCACTCGAAGGGCTTTTAGCGGACTGCATACTCCACAGACAAGACCGTGGCCTCAGCCCAATCAAGTCCTTCGCAACCCAGGCATCCTCCTCTTTCATGAGCGCTCCTATCATGATGGAAATCTGGAGTTATCGAACTGATCACTCTCCACAATCTCCCACACTTCACCCCTCCATCCTAACGTCCTTCTCACCGTCTTCAATCCCCCCGACCTTGCCATCCCCTACGACCCCCTCCATATCCTCACCCTCCACCCCCTCACCGCCAAGACCCTTCAGAATCCCCTTCAGCCGCGCCACCCGCTCTTCCAGCTCATCGATCTCCTGCTGCTGCTCCTCACACGTCCGGTCCACATCCGGCAGCCCCAGGACCGCCATCCGCGCCTTCTGCAGCCGGATCTTGAGCTTGCTGGCTTCGGTCGCCAGGTGCTGTATCTCGAGGGGCTTGGCGGCTTCGGGGTCGGTGGAGAGAGGGTGGTTGGGATCGGAGGGCTGGGCGGTGGAGGTGAGGAGGCGCGTCAGGAGCGTGTGGAGGGCTGGGAGGATGTCGAAGGTCGAGGGGGATGGCAGCGGAGGCGGGCCTGCGGGAGGGGGGGCCGGGGTGGAGGACGAGGTCATGTGGAAGGACGGGTTGTTGGCGGGTGGTTGGGGGGTCGAGGTGCTGGACATTTGCGATAGCGGGGCGAGGTGGTGTTGAGGCAGGCTGGGCGGGATGCGTGGACGGGGTGAAGTCGCAGGACGCGGGACTGGGGAGTGTATGGCTGGTGGTGATCGGGATTCGTGGAAGGCGGCGTGGAGTTGGTACCTCGGATCAGAGCGCAAGTGACCTTGTGGCTATACTCTTGTCGCGGGCATGCCAAATGCCAAAACAATCATGAGCGCAAAATTTTTTTTCCCTTCGTTATCGGATCGTAGGAGCTTCGTCGCTGGTGACGTTGATGGGTTGTTTTTCGGTGTGTTGCTTTTTTGCTGGGCCAATTTCAACACCCCACCAGCGGCCCCTCCAACCGCCTTCCTTGCAACCTTTTGCTGCACCAGGCCAAAGTGCTGACAGCCACCTTGTTAACTACTATCCAGCAGAACATAAATCTGTTCCTCCATATCAATTGATAGTCCCTTGAGCGTTTCTCTCCCTCCAAACACCATTCTGTTGAATCCGCGAACATGGTCGACCAGAAGGCCGTGCTGATCGTCATTGACGGCTGGGGCATTCCCAGCGAGAATTCTCCCAAGGAGGGAGATGCTATTCTCGCTGCTGACACTCCCTGCATGGACAGCTTTAAAGAGGAGGGTTCAAAGACTGCTCAGGGCTACACCGAGCTCGAGGCTTCCTCACTTGCCGTTGGGTTGCCAGAGGGTTTGATGGGAAACAGCGAGGTCGGACATCTGAACATTGGTGCGGGCAGGGTCGTCTGGCAGGACGTTGTGAGAATCGACCTGACGATCAAGAAGAACGAACTCCGGAACGTCCAAAATATCAAGGACTCCTTCAACCGCGCAAAGAACGAGAATGGCCGCCTGCATCTGCTCGGACTGGTCTCGGACGGCGGAGTTCACTCCCACATCAACCACCTTATTGCCCTCCTCAAAGTAGCCAAAGAGATAGAGGTTCCTCACGTCTACGTCCACTTCTTTGGTGACGGCCGAGATACCGACCCGAAATCAGGAGCCGGTCATATGAAGCATCTCATCGAAGAGATAGAGAACATCGGCACTGGAGAAATTGCAACAGTGGTTGGCCGATACTACATCATGGATCGTGATAAGAGGTGGGACAGAGTAGAGGTGGGCATGAAGAGCATAGTATGCGGAGAAGGCGAGGACAGCAGCGATCCGGTCAAAACAATCCAAGAAAGGTACGAGAAGGGTGAGACGGACGAGTTCCTCAAACCCATTATCGTGGGAGGAAAGGAGCGCCGGATTCAAGGTCTGCACAACCAATCGCCATTACTGTGGGAACGCTATGCTAACATGCGCAGACAATGACACTCTCTTCTTCTTCAACTACCGCTCCGATCGTGTTCGCGAAATTACCCAGCTCATGGGCGACTTCGACCGCTCCCCCAAGCCAGACTTCCCATACCCTAAGAACATATCCGTTACGACCATGACGCAATACAATGTTAAGTACGCATTCCCTGTTGCTTTCCCGCCGCAGCGAATGAACGACGTGCTCGCAGAATGGTTAGCGAAGCAAGGCGTCAGGCAGTGTCACGTTGCTGAGACGGAGAAGTATGCTCACGTCACGTTCTTCTTCAACGGAGGCGTGGAGAAGCAGTTCGATATGGAAGAGCGCGAGATGATCGATTCTCCCAGGGTTGCGACGTATGACCTTCAGCCCAAGATGAGCGCCATGGCGGTTGCAGAGAAGCTGTGTGAGAGGATCAAGGAGGGCAAATTCGGGTTCCTGATGAACAACTTCGCGCCTCCGGATATGGTTGGCCATACCGGCGTGTACAAGGCAGCGATAGAGGGTGTGGCGGAGACGGACAGGGCAATTGCAAGGGTATTCGAGCAGTGCAAAGAGAGCGGTTATGTCCTGTTTGTTACCGCTGATCACGGGTGAGTTGACCAACTCTCAGAGCTTGGGTGATTAGACTTCTTGAGGATCTCGAGCTGACTGGATATTACAGCAACGCCGAAGAGATGCTTAACGAAGAAGGGCAGCCCAAGACGTCGCATACAACCAACAAGGTTCCGTTTGTCATGGCCAATGCTCCAGAGGGTTCCAGCCTCAAGAAGACCGACGGCGTGTTAGGAGATGTGGCACCTACCATTCTGGAGGTTATGGGACTACCACAGCCGGAGGATATGGAGGGTCACAGCCTATTGGTGAAGTCCTAGACAGTCGAGTTTGGCTTCCACCCCTATTTTTGGATGTAGGCGGCGATATGGACGAGATGACGAATTGATGCATATATTTTCATGTTGTATAGAAAATGGATAGAATTATCAAGGATAGAATTTTCAAGGATAGATATTTGCAATGAAGTCCCAGCAGTAGCCAGCCTCGAGCCCCATTGGTAAATATTGGGCTTCAGGCATGTCTCGTTGATTGTAGATGCTGTGCAACATATGGTTTCGGCTGTCCGGTTCCAAAGCCCCACCAGAGCACCCTAAGCACTCTAGTACGCACCCCACACTGCATTCAGGAGTTTGAACTTCATTTTTCGCTTCTGGTGTTTTAGTGTTCTGATGTTTTGATGGTTTGATGTCATTGAGGCTGTTAACTTAATCTGATCGACGTAGCCTCCGCCAGCTTATCCGCCCCGCCCTTGGCACGGTTCTGGTTTCTCATCTAAAGGGCTGTTCGGGTCTCTGCCTCTGTTGGATGTAACCAATCGCCGGGCTGGCGTACGCCGTCGGCGTCGCAGGGGGGCTTGTACGTGGACCCCACCATGGAAGACTGACAGCCAGCCAGCTGAACAGCCTGTCTCAGCTGGCCTTACACAGTTGAGCCCGCGCGGGCTGCACTTCCAAAATCCACCGCCCGAACTGCCATCAAATCAACGGCCCGCTGCTCTTTTTGTCGTTGCCTCTTCCTCCGCCTCTTCCCCACCCCCCAACTCTCTCCAGTTTGGATGCTCTAGACCCTTTACCGGTGCGATTCCTGCCCGTTCAGAGGCCTCTCGCAACATTATTCTAGACCTTCAAGGGCGCCGAGCAGTCCTCGTCTTCACTCTGGTCCTGTTCCCCAGCACCACTCGTCTTGTCTCTATTTCAAGGCCTTCCTTTCCTGGCCCCGCAAACAAAAACCCGCAAGACTCCTCGTCGTTCGACCGTTACTCCAGCTCTCGTTTCCGTCTCCTCTGCCCTGACCTATCGTTCACATGGCAGCCCACAACGGCCAAGCGGGCGCGCTCTCGCCGCAGCAACAAGCTCAGATTCAGCCATGTAGGTACAAGACGGGGAAGACCCTTGGCGCGGGAAGTTACTCCGTTGTAAAGGAATGCGTCCACATTGACACCGGGAGGTATTATGCTGCTAAAGTGATCAACAAGAGGTTGATGGCTGGGAGAGAACATATGGTGAGCATCTTCTGGAATTTGAGGGCCGAAACTGGTATCTGAGGTAGACGAGGGGGTAGTGGATTCTGAGATTTGGAGGGGCAAAGCTGACTGTGGTGACTTTCCCAGGTCAGGAATGAGATTGCAGTCCTTAAACGGGTGTCCATGGGCCATAGGAATATCTTGACTTTGGTGGATTATTTCGAGACGATGAATAATCGTAAGATCTTATCTTATGCCTATCTTAAATACCAGGGGTCTTGAGATATTCGGGGCTAATAATAATCGCGAAATAGTCTACCTAGTAACCGACCTTGCCCTCGGTGGGGAGCTTTTCGACCGCATCTGCCGCAAAGGTAACTACTACGAATCCGATGCCGCGGACCTCATACGGGCCACTCTCTCGGCTGTAGCATACCTCCACGACCATGGGATCGTGCACCGCGACCTAAAGCCCGAGAACCTCCTGTTCAGAACCCCCGAGGACAACGCGGACTTACTGATTGCGGATTTTGGACTCAGCAGAATCATGGACGAGGAGCAGTTCCACGTCCTGACGACGACATGCGGTACGCCGGGATACATGGCGCCGGAGATCTTCAAGAAGACGGGACATGGCAAGCCTGTGTATGTGACCGTACCATCCTTTTCCTCCTATCCCTTCCCTTTCCCTCCTGTCCCCTCCCTCCCCCCTTATCAACCCACCCACCGCAAATCTAACAAGCTGCCCCACCCAGCGACGTCTGGGCCATAGGCGTAATAACCTACTTCCTCCTCTGCGGCTACACGCCCTTCGACCGGGACTCCAACCTGGAAGAAATGCAAGCGATCCTGGTCGCGGACTACTCCTTCACGCCGCTGGAATACTGGCGCGGGGTCTCGCTCACGGCGCGCGAGTTCATCCGCCGCTGCCTGACCATCGACCCGGGGGCGCGCATGACGGCGCACGAGGCGCTGTCGCACCCGTGGATCGCCGACGCGGCCGTCAAGCAGGGCGGCGAGGATCTGCTGCCGACGGTCAAGAAGAACTTCAATGCGCGCCGCACGCTGCACGCGGCCATCGACACCATTCGCGCCATCAATCAGCTCAGGGCTGGAGGCACGGCGGGGCTGATGGATGGCGCGTTGAGTCGGGATCCGGCGAGGGGGGCGGGGCAGCAGCAGCAGGGTCAGGGCCAGGGCCAAGGTCAGGGCTATGGGAATGGGGATGGGGCTGGGGATGCGATGGAGATTGACAGTCGCGGCCATGGGGCGGGCCAGACAGAGGCGATGATTAAGGAGCAGGAGCGAAAAATCCGGCAGACGGCGCAGGGGATGTGGGAGCGGAGATAAGGACGGTGCCTTTTCTCCCTTCTTCCCCCCTCTTTAGGTTTCTGAGATTTATACAGTTGGATGGGTGGGCAGGTTGTTGTTTGTCTTGTGGGATGGTGGAAGGTAAAAAAATCTCACGGCATGTAGATGGGATGGATGGTAGGTTTTTTTTTTTTCTTTTTTGTTGCTTGGGATCTGTGATCTGAGATCTGAGGTCTCAGATGCGCTTTTCTGCTACCGTCTACGGACGCCGCTCCCAAAAGAGTAATATAGGGATGGATGGATGGTTGGTTGGTTAACCGGCCGGTTAGTTTGGATGCCGGGTTCTTACGCGTGTGGGTGGATAAGGCTAATTGCTCTGACGGGGACAGTTTTCGTGCTTCGAGCATACCCTCTTATTGTATTTCCTGTTTTAATGTTTTAAATTTTGTTTTTCCCTCTCCCCGTCTGCAATCGCCCTTCGCACGGCGAATTCGCGGGGTGGACGCTTTCCGATGCGGTGATTTGACATGACGGGGATTTCACTGATCTGATGGTGCTCTATAGCATTGTATCTGTAGGAAAAGCAACAGCGTATTAGCGCCATACGGGACTTTCCTTATAACATTTCCCGAATTCAGAGAGCCAAATTTTAATCGGTCTCGTGATACGGTTCTAAAAGTTTCAATGACGCCTGAACCCCCCCCACCCCCCGATATGTGATAGATATCCCCGCCAATTTTAATGCTTGGCATTCAGCCCTACCTGTGCCGAGCTTACCTTGTCAAACCTTAGCAGTTGGGAATCTTCTTTTGAGAGAATTAAATCTTCTAGCGGTCAGCCTTTGATGAATGATATTAACTCCGTGAGGGCCCTCTACAGGTTTAGCGTTGCAGCTAACCAACCTTGGAGACCGCATCCGCTTCAACTGTAGGGGCCTACTAGGCAGACAACCAGCAGAGCAGCAACTTGGGCTCATTAAACCTGGAGCGTTTCTCTTTCACTCCGCACTCTCTTTGACCAGCGAAATCCTCCAATTCAAACCCAGCTATCTTCGTTAGCCCTCATTCTCTATTAAAACATTTAAGCTGCTCTTTTATTTCGAGATTTATCCCTGTGGCACCTTACTCTGGTCCTAGCAACCGTCAGTAAATTATCTCTATTTAAAAAGGCTCTAACGAACTTAACTAATACTTAACTGAAGGGTGTCAACCTCTTAGTTTAAACCTCTCACACTCTCCAGGCGCCCTAATATATGGTGGTGCGAGCCGTTAGATATATCGCCAAGCCCTAGTCCAGTATCGCACCAAACATCGTAGGAACAACTTACTTCGTCTTCCGCGATGGCAGTCTTCCGCAAACCTAGACGAGTCGGCAAGGCCGGCGCCCCTACTAAGACATCAACAAAGAAACAGAATCTAGTATCAAAACAAAAATCTAGCATAAAGAAAACCATGGGGTCATCTCAACAAGACCGGGAAGAGAAATCCAACCGACAACGGACCAAAAAAGCTCAGCCCAAAAAAATTCAGGACCGGGGTAGGAGCAAAGTACTTACACTTGCCACCACACCCAGGGCCGGCTTCATGGATCTTTCCGGCGAATTGCGTAATCAAATCTATAGGGAGATTCTTCACTTTGAAGGTGAAATCATAATTGGCCAAAAGGGTCAGAGTGGCGACCGAGGTACTTCGCGGGGTAGTAAGCCTAAGGCTAAGACGCTGTCGCTCTTTCAAATATCTAGTCAAATTCGCAAAGAAGCTATATCCATCTACTACGGCGAGAATACTTTTTTCTACACAGGCGAAATACTCGACCGCCAAGGCCACATAGCCAAGGCTATCTGCACGGCTGCCCGCTTTCGAAAATGGTATAAGGATATAGGTGCTGAAAGCACCAAGTGGATTAAAAAACTGCGGATTGGGCTTAAACACTGTTGGACTTGCAACCACCCACTTCCCCCGTGTCGGCCCAGTACTTCATATGATATATATCCCTATGTTGAATTTGCCGTAAAGCACCCGAATTGTGAGCTGAAACTGACGGAACTTGGGCCACCATACTCCCGATGCCATCTCAACTGCGGCTGCTGCAGGTGTCCCTGGCCAAAGACTGCGATAGATACAGTTTTATTCAGTGAGAGAACGCCGATCATCAAAGAGCCAGCTTGGCTTGAAGAGATTGCGGCGGGTAACATCGTCAAAATCCAGGCACACATCAGCAGGGACTTCTGCGTCGACAAGGTGATATATGCTCGTGAGGCATCAAACCACACAAATTGCGAGGACAGATGGCAGGAGTTGTGTGACAAACTTAGCCTGAACTACGCCTTCGATTTGAAACCAGAGTCAGTCCGAGGAGGAATGAGATTCATGATGCAAGTCCAGAAGAGGGAGATGCCTGATGCGGATATGGTTGACAGTGTGTAGTAAGGTGTGATCCTGAGGCGGATACATGTGGACGAGAGGGGAGATACTTTAAGAAACACTATAGCTTGGAGATGGACGATTGAAGCAGTTTTGATAGGATAAGTCTGGCTGTGTATTCTTTTCAGAGTAGAGACTGTCAGCGCCTTAACCGTATTATAAGGACGATTTCATTATATTGCTCGATTCAGCGTGGTTTTCAATATCAATACTGCCAATAATATTGATCAATATTGTTACTAATCAATATTGGCGAGTATTGGCGAGTATTGGCGATATTTGTAATATTTGCAGATCTTCTTGGCACCCCTTCAA